>Ga0307512_10002878_pt1 | contig 20907 bp, 25 predicted proteins | sample 14_EM_MG_FD_200267 | JGI IMG/M metagenome (GOLD analysis project Ga0307512, IMG submission 200267) | Populus trichocarpa ectomycorrhiza microbial communities from riparian zone in the Pacific Northwest, United States - 14_EM | ecosystem: Host-associated > Plants > Roots > Unclassified | place... | reverse complement strand
TCTTGGAGTTCGTCATCTGCGGGAAGTAGGGCGTTGAAAAGGCGGTGAAATCTGCCCCTTATGAAACCGACGTCGTCGACATCCACGGGCCTATCCGGATTGCTTGGACTTGGGTCCCATAGGGCATGTCCGTACGCGAGATACCGGATTCCCAACTGTTCGCGAAAGATGTCGTAGTCGGCCACCTACGGATGTAGAGATCAAGAGAAACTCTCAGTGCCCCTGGAAGGAAGCCTGGCAAGGAGTTTACTATGGAGAAATGACACGAGGCACGAGGGTGACAAGGACGCAAACACGCCAACATAACGTGCGCCCAGAATGGGACACCAACTATTGAACTTACATAAAACAAAACAGGGGAAGATTACGTACACATTTACTTGTACCAGTGGCTAAGCTTGACAGTAGCATGTCCACGGAAGCTCCCCGGTCGCACAGCCCAGATATCGAGCTGGGAGCATACACATCCCATTCTGGTCTAATAGGTTTCTCATGTTTACCTTCCTTACTTCCCCTCATGGTTAATCATGTCAATTCATACCGTCCACAGCCTCTCCCCAGTCCTCTCAAAGAGGTGAACCACTCCCCGTTCCAGGTCCTAGTTCTCGTTTGCCAACTTACTCCTCCTACGACCCCGCTCTCCAACATGCTCACATCCTATCAACTCCTTCGCGTCTCCAATCCCCTTTGCCTCCCCCGACCATGCCAGAGACCGATCCTTCCATCAGTTTCGCTCATCCAAACATGGCAGATGGGAACTATGGTGATCCGTCCGACAAGCTATTTTCCGTGTACCTCGCACAGGCGGACAAGTTTGACAAGGAACAGTCAGAGAGTTGGAAAGGAGACACCGAAGGCATTCTCGTCTTTGTACGTCCGACCGTCCATCGAACTCACACCGACTTGATCCGCTGATTTCGGTTTCAAACTTCCTAGACAGGTCTTTTCTCTGCAACGGTGGCGGCATTCATTGTCGAGAGCTATAAGCAACTGCAATCAGATTCAAGCAATACCACCGTTCTCCTCCTCGCACAGATCTCACAACAGCTCGCTGCCCTCTCCAGCGGCACTCCCTTCTCCATCCCGTCCGGACTCCCTGGCCAGCCTTTTCGACCGTCGGCTTCGGCCGTCCGCGTGAACACGTTGTGGTTCCTCAGCCTCGTACTGAGCTTGACGTGCGCGCTCCTCGCAACGCTCATGCAACAATGGGTGCGACGATATCTCCAAGCCTCTCGACCTTGGTATGCTCCCTACAAGCGGGCCCGCATACGAGCCTTCTTCGCAGAAGGGGTGGAGCGATTCGGTCTTCCACGTGTCGTTGAAACACTCCCGGCCCTTCTTCACGCCTCCGTGTTCCTCTTCTTCGTTGGCTTGGTCGACTTCTTGATCAATATCAACGATACTGTCGCGTTTTCCCTCCTCTCCGCCGTCGTAGTCGCGACCTCAGCATACTTCCTATTCACAGCGATTCCCCTTATGTATCCAAATTCACCTTACCAGACGCCACTAACGACCGTTCTTTGGATATTCCATCAAGCGACATTACTCCTCAGCCTTGATGCAATGCGGCGTGTTGTGAAATTCTTCTACGAGCGCACGGGTTTGGTTGCTTGGAAGCTTTACGGACGGATCATCTACAAGCTCGACGACCATTCTAGACGTCTTGCGCAAGGTTTCGCACGCAGTCGCGAGGCAATTGCATTGAGGCAGCCAACGAAAATGGATTCTCGGGCGTTGTCCTGGGCCCTCGACGCACTCGACGAGGACCGCGAGTTGGAGGAGTTCGTTGCTGCCATACCGGGATATTATCGCTCGACCACCGTCCGGCCAGCCGGCGAGGCCCTAGAGCACTTGACGCACCATGAAGGACTCGACTCGCCTCTCGAGGCGCGCATCTTAGACCTCCTCTGCCCGCGCGGCACGGCGCCCGACGCGCCCCCAACATCCGCCAAAGAGCGCAAGCGCCGTGTCGTAAGCCTCGAGGCGCTGTACTGTCTCCCAGGGACCATCAGGCGGCACATCCGCACGGCGGTCTTCGAGCCCTCTCTCTTCGCGAGTGACCCGTTTTTATCATCTTCCGAGGCATGGGCGGTGGCCACGTCCATGGCGAAGGACATTAACGGAGACATTGCTTTTTCGGGGCACTGCGTTGCCGCCGTGCTCATCGCGACCTGGCGACACGGCCTTGCGGCAACGCCCGGGCCGCCGGGTGGCCACAGCGATGCGCTGGCGCAGCATTTAAGCGTACCGGAGGGCGTCGTACAGGGGTGGATGCAACACCCTGATAACGTGATGCTCGCGAGCCTCATCCATCTCCTGGAGAACACGCTCGAGGACCTACGCGAGAGAGACTCTGCGGACCTGTTACCCGTAGGGGTGCACACGGATCGTGTCCCGTCGCGGAACCACCAACTGCTGCACGTAGCGTTGGGGATCGTGAACAAGTTGGATCCCTCGCGCGTGGCGCGGGAGCTGCTCGAAGCGTTTATCGCGCTTTTTTCGCGCGTGGAAAGGCTCGAGCTTGAGGCCTGCGAGCGCGGCTACCGCTCTCGAGGCTTGGAGATGGTCCTGCGTCGGATGCTACCTGTTCTCGAAAGAATCCCACGTAGAGACCACGGGACATGATGACGCCATGAATGCCGAAGTGCTAAAACGGATTTCCCCCTGCGCAGCCGCTTGTCTTGACTTTTCGGGTGCACAACGGAAACACCCAACCTGTGATCGAGACCGTGATAAGGCCATGATCTCAAGGCGTTTGTTCTGTGGATTGGACGATATATCCCTCATCCCTCATCCCTGCATCGCCCATACCTTCGTCCCTGTTTCGTCATCATGCTATCACTTTGACCTACCACTGCAATATACTTATTTGCATTTACCATTTTCACTTATCTCGATTCTACGGATATGTTCGTCGTTATAAACTGGATACTTTGTTGTTATTTCTAGCTATCAACTCACAGACCCACCACGTGTACTTGGCGCTGTTGGGATCGAACTTTGAGCGTCCATACAAATTGACTACCGCAAGTGACCGAACCACTCGCAGGAGTTGCTGGGTTTCCAGTGGAATCCCCGTTAACGTTAGTACGTCATGATTTGATATATTCATTACTACTGCATCTCTTAGAAGCGTCGTTCTAGCGATGTGGATCGACGAATCAACTGGTTGGGTTCCGTGAAGAAACATGCTGGAAAGCCGTGTGGCCCTGGGGTCGCAGTGAAAGAGACGGCTTATCTCGAATCCCTCTTTGTTTCAATGAGATGAAGATGAATCAGTGCTACGCACTGGTATGTCACAGTGATTGTAGCTTTAAGATACTCCCAGTTGGAGCTAAATACAAAACAGAAACTATTAGCCCAGCTACGTCCCTGGCCTCGCTCTGGGCTCGCGTCGAACCACCGGCACACCATAGTACGGTTCTTCTATTTGAGTCGCTTGACGTTCTTGTTCTCTACAGATACGACCACATACACGCTCGCCTGTGCGGCGCGGGCGTTGCTTACACATTGCGCAAGAGTTAACCAACCCGGTCGTTATGGCTTGCCTGAAAACAAACGTTTGGGAAAATGAGACTATCTTAGAGGTGAAAGCAAACCCACAACTCGTGGCCATATCGCCAATATTCCGTCTGCTCTTGTTCTGCGAAGTTATAATACGCCCTGTTTGGACAACCCGGAATTCAGCAGTATTGATTTGTCTGGGAGCACGGTGCTATTGAGGTTCGTAATTCTAACGGATCGTATGCACCAGATACTAAGTTCCCGTGAGCTCCTCAATATAGTACAAGAGAATTGAATGTAGGACATACGGTGCCCTTGCGTGGGCTTCGTGGATGGTCCTGCGTCATGGGCCTCCGACCAGCCTTGCAAACCTTGAAGCGGGAAGTCTCTTACTTTCATATATATTCTCAGGGACCTGTCGGTTATCCAACATATTCGGCAAGTGATGATCCACGGAACGAAGGTCAGATATATTCCGCATGTTGGATTACAAGCTCACGGCCCAATCCAGGGCGCGACTTTTCCACAGGACGTGGAACGTCCACGGAAGCCGAAATCACCGGCACGCGGTGTTGATGACCTCAAAGCAGTTCAACCTCCATTAAAATGTCCTGAGAACGTAAAACTTACTTTGCTCACGAGATAAGTCCGAAAGCATAGCCACTTGGATGACTTTCTTATCAGCTGCTCTTGCGGGTGACGATTCTTTTCAAGTACCCACTATGGGAATCAGAGGAGTTATGATACAAGCAAGAGCTCACCCCAAGATACTTTGTGTATCTTTGCATTGGACGTTTCGAGACAAATTTTCACTCCATCTGGCTGTAAGGTTTCCGGTAACTGTGGAGTGTTTGGTACAACAAATGAAAAATCACGTCTACTCACATTACTATCGTAATTTTCGCTAATCAGGACCAGGTCTTCATCATGCCACTGCACAAGAACCATGTCGCATTCGGGTGCCCGCTATGTAGCCCAAGTTACCATGTGTATGAAAACGCAATTTGGCTCTGAAACTCACCTCGGCGACGTATTCGAACAAAGAATGAAGAGGGCCCTGATGCTTCGAAGATCAAACGAAGGTTTGAATACATTAGATAGAAATTTTCACCTTCGTAGCAGTAGGCATCGATATAAGCTCCCTGTTTGGCTCAGGCCTACTGTCGTCCTCGTCTACATCTGGTTTTTCGGCCGCTGCCTTAAGATGTTTCGGGAATATCTTGAAGGTGCGGGAGACACGGTAGCCCCGAATAAATATGCATTGATTCTCCTGTAAGTTCTAACGGACACAAGAAACCTATTTCAGATTCATTCATACTTGCATATGGGATAGTGACATACCTTCCCGCCGGGACCCTCGTTCAGAACTGCTCCGCGAATTTGCCCGGGAAGCGATTGCCACTCAATACTATCTTCAAGACCTTGGACTACTTTAACCCCTAGAGATACCTGGGCGTCCGCTTGGTAACCCAAGAAAGCGACATTGGTCCAAGATTTCGATCGATCACAGCCAGTCACTAGAACAATTTCCTCCATGTGCTCGATTCCCAACCCAAGTCGTCGGGCGAAGACTAGCCATGTGTCGATATACTTCACCATCCACCTGGCAAAATCACCCCGGGAAAGTGTATCCTGACGTTGAGCCCTTCCTGGAAGGGACAATACTGCGCCAACTCGATTGCGCTGGCACAAGAAGGAGACCTGCGAAAAATCATTTGGGCTAGGAAAAAAGTTAGTGGCGATACGTTAACCTTCGCATCAGAATCACCCAGAGGCCCAAATATCCGATCCACCAGTCACCACATCGATCCCGGCCGAACAGTAATGGCTGGGGCTGAGCGTGGCAGTGATAATATGAGCGGATAGACTGGGAATAAGCGGTTCATGATATTCTGATACACCGAGATTGTGGGATGGATGGTCCGCGGGAAGGAGAGCGTTGAAAAGGCGGTGGAACCTGCCTTCCCGTATAAAACCGACGTCGCCAACCTCCACGGCGGGATACAGTTCCGTGGGACTGGGTTCCCACAGAGCGTGTCCGTACGCAGGATGGTTTATTGCAAGCTGCGCGCTGAAGATGTCGTAGTGCGCCATAGGTAGGAATGAGAACACAGAAACAAGGGAAACTCTGAGTCCTGTATCTCTATCAGTGAGAGGTCCATTATTACGTATGGTGGGACACAGCTTGCTTTACCAGGCAGCCATATAACGTCGAGGGCATGGTCGCGCTTGACACGGACCCAAACAAGCGCCATTGCCCGAGCGTTGATGCAGTGCCTGCCCCGTCGCACTTGCGTCACGGACGAAGATGCGCACCCACCAGTTCAAGACGGACGGAGGGGGCGCATTTCTTGAACCTTGTCGTTGATCTGCCTTTGCCCTGGGATAATGATTTGATATGCAATTCAACGCGCAAACGCTGCATCACCCAGGCCTGAAAAGAAAAGGGAACGATGGACGTATTCGCGAAATGCTAGCTTCCCAGGCAGCCCCGCATGGCATAATACCCTAGCGGTCAAGAGCCAGTGGTACCACTAGGTTTGTGGTGCAGACCACAGGTCCACAGCTATAGGGCTCCCAGTCGCTGTCGCACATGCACTACATCAAGGACCCTCTGGACCAGCGAGGCCGCCTATATCACCCTCCCCCAAATTGCTGCTTATAGCTAACTGACATCATGTGGGACGTCTCCACCTACACGAGAGTTACCCGATCTTCTTACATCACATGAAATGTCTCTCAATCCAGGTCAAAGTTTTCACTTGCTATCGTCATCTCATGACCGCACCCACCGACATGTGCCAGCCCAGTCCTTCAAATCTCCAACATTGCCTATGCCCCCGTACTACCACTGGGAGCATGAAGAGTGCGGAAAACGAGATGCTATGCCATGTCGACGGTGTGGTGTTGTAATTCGGGTGACGTGATCGTGAGTACGTCAAAGAAAGAGAAACGATTGCGGTGCCGGAATGAAATGAGGAAATGAGCGCGGTGATCATGACCAGTGGCCACTCGGTGGCCCACAACAAATAGAGACGGGTTCTTGAGACCCTCGAAGAAGGAATCGATTGCACGATCTGGTTTGTTATGAATGAAAATTTTCTTGACAACGGATGGGAATAGAGGGTAGAGGGCGCGCAGTGGGCGCGAAAATGATGGTCGGTCTCTAAGAATAGGAGCGTTACCCTGGCTTCACGCAGCATCGCACTCTCTCTTTCTCCGACCCATCACACACATCTATTGCTACCCGAACACTGTCATCCTCACCATAAATACAGACCCCCCAATATTTACTAGCCAACGTCCTAATTAATGGTAGCATCAAAGAAAGGCCTCAAGATTCGTCGCGCCCTTCGCTCAGCGGCGCGGCTCCCCATTCGTGTCTCCGCTGGTCGCGGTAGTGGCAGAAACTCTTTCTTGCCTAACCCCGGCGAAGCCCCCATCGTCATCTTTCGCGTGCGGGTTCTCGCATGCCAGGACTTGGTGGCCAAGGACCGCAATGGCTTTAGTGATCCGTGCGCTTCCGAGTCCCCCTCACTATCTCCACCGTCTCCTGACTAACCCTTTGGTACATGCACCCCCGCTTCCCGCATTATTTCATTTCTATTTAGCTTTGTGAGCGTGTCCGTCCTTGGCACGCGATTCCAGACGCCCGTCTGCAAGCGCACCCTCAACCCCGTCTTCAACGCAAAGGATGCGACTTTCGACTTTCCCATATACCTCTCCATCTCGGATAAACTTGGCGTGGTCGAGTTCGTCGTCTGGGATAAAGACGTGCTCAAGAAGGAGTATTTGGGCGAGTTTGCGTTGCCATTAGACGAATGGTTCAAAGGAAACGCATTCGGCTTTGAAGACCACGATAATCAGGCGCGTTGCATCCTTCTATCCCAGGTTTACCCGATCAGAGTAATAAGCCCTAATTCCGTAGCCTTTCTCCGTCAATCTCATATCCTCACGCGCGACGACCAACGCGACGGGCACTATGGACATCAAAATCGGCTTTGTCCACCCTCCCAATGCCACGACTGAACCCAATTTCGAGGAGACCTACAAATCAATGGTCAAACTTTCTCGCCCGAGCCTCGTCTCAGCGCCCCCAGTACGTATCCTCGACATTCAGTACGTCACATTACCCATATTAGGTGTCATAGACACGAGGCATAGGCACGATTCGCTCTAATCAAACAGGACCAGAATACGAAGATGATGGGCTCAGCTCAGACGAGGCGGATGATCAAGAGGGTGAGGCTTCAGACTACGAGGACGAGAGAGAGCCCAAGTCTTCCCCTGATGATTCCAATGTCTTCGCGGGGAAATCTCGCTCCTCGTCGCCCGATTTGACCCCAACCCCATCACCTACTGCTGTGTCTCTGCCTCCCTCCCAGAGCGCGAGGTATTTCCCATCATCAATCCCGAAGATCCTTTCATGGCGCCCGACACAACCTGCGAGTTCCCCTTCTGACTCGGCACCAAGCTCACCGTCCCAGCCTAGCACACGCCAATCGAGCCTTGCGTCCACGACGTTCACGAAGACCGGAGCATCCACCAAGACGGGAAAAAGGAAGAAAATCCCTGGTCCATGGCATGGGCAGAAGGGCGGCGCGTACGAACTTGACGCAGACAACGACATCGTGGGCATTGTCATGCTTGAAATTCATGGCGCAACGGACCTCCCCAGGCTGAAAAACAGTGAGTTACCTGGTCCCTGGCCGCATCGCCGCTGATCGGATTCCAAGTGATGCGTACCGGGTGGGATATGGACCCGTTCGTCGTCGTCTCGTTCGGCAAGAAGGTCTTCAGAACGCGTGTCATCCGACATTCTCTTAATCCGGTGTGGGAGGAAAAGCTGCTCTTTCACGTGCGCAAGTACGAGAGATCGTTCCGTGTGCAGCTCACCGTTCTCGATTGGGATAAACTCTCATCCAACGATCATGTTGGCGATGCTGCGGTGGAGATTGCCGAACTAGCCGAAAACGTTCCTAACAAGGACCCTGACACTGGGCTCTACCCTGAGGACGAAGATGGCACGCGCACCTTTCAGGAGTTCAAACTTCCCCTGGCTACGGCCAAAGAGATGCCCTGGGAGTCGAAGCATAACCCAATAATTACATTCCGGTGAGTGTTGGAGTGCCGCAGTTATGGGGGAGGCCTGTGTTTTACAAAAGTACGCAGTGCAAAGTACCAACCATATGATGCGCTACGACAGCGTCTTTGGTCCCAATTACTCAAGCAGTATGATGTAGACGACACGCGCACAGTCTCGCACATTGAGCTCACATCGATGCTCGACTCGCTCGGCTCGACGCTTTCCACGGAGACAGTTGACTCGTTTTTCACACGCTGGGGCAAAAACCCTCGGACAGACGAGCTGACGTTCCCCGAGACTATTCGTTGCCTTGAAACAGAGATTTGCAGGCCTAATTCGGAGAAGAAGCGCATCGACCCGTCTGAGAACGAGGGGCGCGACCGCGATCTCGGAAGTGGCATGGATACCAGCTCATCGCATACACCGAATCTGCACATGCCGGGCACGCATACTCCGCCATTGGGCCTCGACTCACTGTCGTTCTCCGGCCCCGCGCTACACATCGCCGACGCCTCCCCTTCGTCTTATCGACATCCAGGTCCGCAGGCAGCCCACCAAACTGAGCCGTCCCAGACGCGAGTTGCAGATCAGCTGCAAGGGGGAGGCGAGGTGCCCGGGCAACACCCGCCAGCTGTACGTCAAACCTCGACCTCATCCTCAACCACGTCGGATACAGAGAACACGTCCGGTGGGAGCCTGAGTGGAAATGGGTCGGGGAGCAGCGATGAAGCGTTCGAACGTGTGATCAACATCAAGAACTGCCCGCTGTGCCACAGGCCGCGCCTGAACTCCAAAGCAGAGCGCGACATAGTGACGCACCTGGCGGTGTGCGCGAGCCAAGACTGGGCTCGCGTCGACCGGGTTATGGTCAGCGATTTTGTGACGGCAGTCCAGGCGCAGCGCAAATGGTATACCAACGTGCTGTCCAAGGTTTCGGCAGGGAATTACAAGATTGGCGCGGTTGAGTGGCCCATTTCTTTCTCTCTTTCTTATGGCTTGGGTTGCTCATTTTCCATGCGAACCATAGAATTCTGCGAATATTATCGTGCAGAATAGGACCACGGGCCAGCTTGAGGAAGAGAAGATGCAGGTGTATGTGCGGCTTGGTATCCGCCTTCTGTACAAGGCGAGTATCACTCCGACTCCCGGTGGCACCACGTCGCACTGAGACCGTTTTGTGATGGCTAGGGTGCTCGCTCGAGGTTAGAAGGCGCAAGAGGTACGTACACGGTGTAACGATATAAAATATCCCATTTCTGATTCCCGGATGCTTTCAATAGCCCGTAAGCTTCTCAAATCCCTGTCGATAAAACAGGGCATCAAATACGACTCGCCCGAGTCGGCTCAGGAGATTCCAGCATTCATACAGTTCCATAACCTCAACGTTGAAGAGATATTGGACCCCCTTCCCTCCTTCAGTGGGTGGACCTTCTTTGATTCTCATCGGGCGCTTGATGACAACGCACTCCAGAAACCTTCAACGAGTTTTTCTACAGGTTTGCCGTATTATAAAACCACCGTTCCAAGTCCTAACAAAGTTGGTCACAGAAAGTTAAAATCGGAGGCTCGGCCAATCGAGACGCCCGACGACCCTAACCGTCTAGTGAGTGGGGCAGATTGCCGCCTCATGGCGTTCGAGACGACCAGCGAAGCGACAAGACTGTGGATCAAGGGCCGTGAATTTACTGTTGCACGGCTTCTTGGCGATGCATACAAGGACCAAGCCGAACGATATGTCGGCGGCGCGCTCGTCATCTTCCGCCTCGCACCGCAAGACTATCACCGGTTCCACTCGCCCGTTGACGGCACCATTGGGCCGATGTCGTATATCGCTGGGGAGTATTACACCGTCAACGTAAGTAATGTCTTGGCTCAGATTCGTCGACTCACGCGTCACCGCATGCGCAGCCACAAGCGATACGAACGACTCTGGACGTTTATGGAGAGAATGCGCGCAAGATTGTGCCAATTGATAGCCCGCAGTTTGGGCGCGTGATGGCAGTGTGTATCGGCGCGATGATGGTTGGTAGCATCAAGACAACACTCTCAGAAGGCGACTCTGTCAAGCGCGGACAGGAGTTTGGGTATTTCGCATTCGGTATGTCTACTGTTACCATTTTATTGCGCGTGGTGACACTCATTAAACCTTCATCAAAACATGGCAGGCGGCTCGACGATAGTGTGCTTATTCGAGAAGAATGTTGTCGAGTGGGACGAGGACTTGTTGGTCAACGGACGCGCATCCCTGGAAACACTCGTACGTGTCGGCATGGGTATTGGGCGTCGGCGCGGATCACCGGCGCCACTCGTCAACGTAGCCCGCAACGGCTCTGGATGAAATAATGCTTTGCCTTTCGGACGAGTAGAGGGTAGATTATGGGCAAGGATGGTAGGGGGTTGTGTATTAGGACGATATGCTATCTTTAGTACTTATGAGGCCCGGGCCGAACACATTGGCCAAGAGCCTTGGGCTGTCTGGCTCACCTTACGCTTCATCTTGTGCTCCTTCCTTAATGTCCACGGAATTCGAAACACAAAAACAAGTCCTCTCCTCTACCGATGCGGCCGATGAACACACAGAGATTGACGGACGTTGGGAGCACGGCTCAGGTGAGGGAGACCTCGCGGAAGACGACGAAGAAGAGGAGGACAAGGTCGCAGATGCAGAAGCAGAGGAGATCGCCCGTCGCTTGAACGATCAGCTGTGGGCAGAGATAAGCAAGGCTCAAGCGGAGGCTGCAGCTGCCACCAAGGCCACGAGTAGTGCTACGTCGGGGGCGCCTGTTTCCTCCAGTGCATCCGCGGACGCGGGCACGTCTTCTACTTCTACGATCTCTCATCCTCGCTCTGTACCCGACAAGAGGGTGCACGAGGCTCTCAAGACCATGCGCATCATTCTCAAGGACGTCGCGAACGACCCGCTCGCGCGCGCGACGCTCTCCAAGACGCTGGTCCCTGGCATGCCGGGTGTGTCTGTCCTGGACGCCTTCAACGGCGCGGTCGCGTCCAACACCATCTCGAAGGACGTCGCGCAGCCGCTCAGCCACCTTCTAGTATCCCTTGCCCGCTCCGACACGTTGTTCTCTGCCCTCCGCCATTCAGAACAGTCTTCCATACAACTGGAGCTCGGGAAGCGTCAGCGCGACGAGCAAGAAAACGACGGTGTAGCCGACGGTGCCCCGCCTCACAAGCGTCACTTCCCCTTTCCCATGCCACAGCATCCCCCACATGCCTTGTCCACACCGATGCCCATGTCTTTGTCCATGCCCTACGCATTGCACACGCAACTCGATGCCGCCAGCAGCGCGATCATTTCCGCTCTCACAGGCCCAGCCTGTCCGCCCACGGGTCCGCCGCCGCCGCCTTTGATCGCCTCGATCCAGTTCCCGCTGCACCAGGTCTTCCTATTCGCGATGACCGCCGCTGGTCCCGCACGCAACGCGCTACAAGAGCTCGGTGGTCTCATCCAAGCGCTCGGCGTGCTCTCCGGCGTCCCCATCGGTAGCGGCGGTTCCGAGCCCATGGCACCATGGGCAGGACTTCCGGGGACATCCGTACACCCGTGCAGCTTCCCGGGCTGCGGAAAGACCTTCGCTCGCCTGTACAGCCTCCGGGCGCACACCCGCATCCACGCTGCAGAGCGCCCCTTCCGCTGCACGCGCTGTCCTGCTGCCTTTGCTCGCAACCACGACCTGAAGCGCCACGAGCGCCTGCACGAAGACAGGGCGTGGCAGTGCACGGGCTGCGCCAAGGCCTTCTCCCGCCGCGATGCGCTCACACGACATCGCAATACGGCCGCGGCGCGTCATAGTGCGTGTGCGACGGCGGACGTCGCTCAGATTGATGTCCCCCGTGGCCCTGCGGGCGCTGAAGACGAGATGCGCCGCACGCGCATGTGGCATGAGGCGTCTGATGCGGCGGCAGCTGGTGCTGGTGGTGCGCCGGGAATCTTGGAGGAGGGCGAGCTTCCGCGGCTGGTGCTCGCGGCTGCGCACGAAGCGGTGGCACGATTGCACCCTGTGCTGCAAGGGTGCGTTTCTCGCGCGTTGGGCGGCACGGCGCCTGTGCCTGCTCCTCTCGCCGACACGGCCGCGGACGCTACCGATGGCCAAGCGACGCTCGCTAGTGCGTTGGCACGAGCGCAGGCTCAGCTCTCGCCGGGTGGTGGTGCAGCCGCAGTTCATGTGATTCGCCCATCTCCGGCTGCTGCTGAGGAACCTTCCGCGCATGCTTCTGCCGCGGCCCCACCAGCTTCGACGCTTTATGGTCTTTCGCCTGAACAGGCGCAGATGCTCGAACGGGCAATTGCGAGCGCCGCTTCAGCAGCACAACTGCAGGCTGAGGCCGAGGCTGCGCTCGAGGAAGAAGAGGAAGAGTCTAGTGAGGGTGAGGGTGGAGAAGGGCGATGATGACCGTTAGATCGATCATGACTCCCGAAGGTGTGTTGTCGTTTTAGCCCTATCTACTGGCCTACGACGAAGGTTTATCTAATCTATGGCCATAGAGACGCGCGCGCGTTCTACGACCCGAGGAGCCCCGAGTGACACGATTACGGTGGAGAGTATCGTATGCCAAAGCGAGCAGGGGGCTAACGATACGAATGACAGTCGCTCTGTGCGCTCAACGATTGTTTTGCCGACTTCATGACAGCCAGCCAGTGCTGTCGGTGTTGGGAATTCAGCACAATCCAATCCCCACGGACGATGAACGTTGCACCTCGTCTTGGATCAATGGTGGAGGGCCACCAGTAGCCCTGGGCTCTTTGTGGATTGCTTGATGGTGGGCTTTCCCACACTCTGTCTCCACAACACCCCCTTCCCCCACCCCTAGCGCCTCGCCCTAGCGCTCGCCCTCGACCCTAGACGGCGTTATCATGAGGGGGCGCTTTTTGCATGTCAAGTTGTAACAGAATGTGTTTCGAACAAGTGCTAATCGATCAATTTCGGTGCTTGTGCGGTTTTTTAATACATGTGCTCGTGGCCCTCCACCTCTAGTGGTACGGTACGACCCTAACGCTCGGGGGTGAGAGCAAGTGTCCGTTTTTGATCGATTGGATTCGTGGGCGTGTGAGTGGTGTGAGCCGTGGTCGGGCTGTTCTTTCTTTAGATGTTATTCTCTTCCTTCTTCCGAATGCGGAAGAATACATACACCCACACCCACGCATGGAATAAAGAACAAAGCTGACCGTGCCCAATCTGTCCTCGCTGATCCCACGAAGACATGAGAGCCCTCCTTCTCTTCTTCCATCACATGAAAACTAACACACGCACACACACACCATGTCAAATTTTTGGGTTCAATTCGAAAGGGTTCATGAGATCTTTGCGGCCAACTTTCCACTTAGCAACCCGCAGGGGTACGGTACCCTGTCAAGCCAAATAACGCCATCCTGCCATACCTCAGCCTGCGCATAAGCTCCGTGTGCACCATATCGAAAGATAGTGCGGGCGGTATTGCCTCGACACCTCTGCTGGCGATCCCCACAACACGTGAGAGCAGTTTCGTTGCGACGTGTAAAAACTGTGGGTTAGAGGGACCGAACGCAGCAGTCGTTGAACGTTGAAGAAGAGAAACACAAACGCCACTGGCACGTATCATAATGCTCTCCGTCGTCGCATCACACAACAGTGGCGCTCCAATCCGAAATGGAAAACTCGATAAGAGTGGAAGTGCCCAAGTTGGGATTGCTGCCAGCGCAGACGCTGGTGATGGTCGATGATGAGAGATGGCGGGAGAGCGCGTCACAGACAGGTTGCGTCCTATTCCTTAGATGGGTAATCGCCTATTCTCCTCCGACCTTGTCGTATCAAACAGAAGACACGTTGAAACTGACATTAATTATGGCACGAGTCCCCTCTGCCCCTCGAGCCTCGAGGGGCAAAATCACCATTCCTTCCTGACGTCTTTGCGCCTTCATACGAATCCTACCCCATGCGTCCCACGTACTGACTTGGCCAATCTGCTGTAATACATCCCAAGAGCCCCCCCCACAAGCTGAGCGATGGGCAATAACTCCTCGTCATTCAATTGTCTCGCGTTCAGCCTGTTCCTGTTGACACAAGTCCACGGGACATTGACAGGACACTGATGTCTGATGTCTGATGTCTGGGGTTCACCCGTTCACGCGTTGGCAACCCGAACAGTGAGGTTTCGTCTGTTTCCTTCCCTTCCGCCGCCCTCCGCGGTCCCGACTAATACGCGACAGGCCGACTACTATTACCTCCTTGCAAACGATTGTCAGTACACGCGGTATATTGTATCGCACTATTATGGCCCGCGCGTGCCGCGGCAGGGTCGTGCGCCGCATGCGTGAAGCGTGATGCTATACTGTAGTACTATTGTATTGTGTCTGTGTCGCCCCCACCTTTATTCTGGCGTACTGTGACGCAGCACAACGCCAATCTCTATTGTCGATGTTGTATAGACGAAGCGCCGCGGCGAGCAAGTGAGATAACGTTGTAAACGGCTGTTACTTGATTGACGTAGGGATGCTGGGGTCGAGCGGGGATAGTGCGACGATGTCCACTTGCCCTTGTCCTCCAACATCGTGTCATTGACGTGTAAGGCCTGTCTTTACAGTATTCCTCTTCTCTACTCGCTTAATTACACTGTAATTAACCGACCCGCTGCTTCACATCGCCAACCCTAACAACTGCTGTCATCATAGGGTCCATCTATGTTTCAGCGACGGGAGGCCTGGACCTGCTGTGGTAAATTATTTGCTGGATCTCGGGAAATGTGACACAAACGAAACGAATTTCCGAACAAGATCACCTCACTGATCATCTCACCATGATCTCGCTCGTTTCATGGACGCACTGTAGTTGCACGGGGTAACGGGGTCCTCTCCATAAGTGTTATTCGTTCTAGCGATCGGGGGCTCAACCTAAGATCAGACTTGTCTCCCTTTGGAGCCATCAACCATCTGACCCTTGCCATGCCATGCCTCGCCCTCACGGCCTGTTGACTCGCCCGCTTGCAATGTTATCCGTTATCCGACTGCACCATGCGTGCAGTATTATGCACCGCAAATCGTGGCCGGTAAACCATTGTCCGACCACCATGGCATCCCCCTCGTTTTTGGGATGGTTCCAATCAGGGGTCGATCGGGCTGTGCCATTTCGCTCGCTAACAAAGTGGGGATTTCCGTTTCATCGACTTCATCCGTCATTCCGCAATACTGTACTTGGCCGTGCCGGACGGTTGTAAAATTTCTCTCTTTTCTTAGTGTGAAAATATTATCGTCGATACACCCGAGCTGCGCAGCCTGGGCTTCATGGCACGATAGCAATATCCAGTGCCAGTTCTCCATGCATGGCATGATATTGTGCTTCAGGAACATGAGGAGGACTCGCTAGCGTCCTGCTAAGATCTCCCTGCCATCGCGAATGCCGCCTTTTTGTTCTGATAATAGCTGGGCGCATCGCGGTTCGGGGTCTACAATATGTGGTGTTAGCCAACCCTTGCCTAGCCGCTCCGAGCTCCGAGTCGCCATGGGGTCTATCATTGAAATATTGAAATGCAGATATCTAATAAGCACGGCGTTTGTCTTGCCAATTCTGTGATCTTCCTTGTTGTGAATGTGAATGACACGCTGCTGTCTGTGTACGGTGTGGGGCCGCCCTTGCGGTGGAATGACCAATAAAAAAAACAAAAAGAGTCTTTTAGGTAAATCTCCCGGCCCCCCCGGATGGCGGTGCGGGTTGAAAGGGATCGCCGTATGCGTGCAAGGTGGAAGGTGTTATAGCATTTTGATTACAGCGCATAGGTACTGTTCCCACAGGGGCCTCAAATTTCAAATCACTCATGAACCGAGGAGAGATGGAGCCGAGGAGGCAACAGATGCAACGGGAATGCCAACCCAACTGATGGACCTGATGACCTGATGGGTGATCTTGCCACCCTTGATCTATCACTGATAGATTCCATTTCACGGCTTCCACTGATGTAGTCCGACTGTAGTCCGTCTACGAGAGTGGATACTACCTTGTGAACGATACGAAGCGATGTCTAATATCGAGAGGGTGAAAATTGTCGTTTGCTACATACGGAATAGAAAAAGTCCGGGGCAGATCGATGGGCCACCCTAATTTTCATGGAATGGGACTGTTCCTTTTGGGGATGTGGAGCTGTCGAGTAGTGACTGTGGCCATACAGCACTGCGCCCCTCGAAAACGTGCTACAGAATGGAGGGCTGAGTTGAGCCGAGTTACAACTCTGGTGGAACGAGTTGGCGGGATGTGGCCCGGCTTCGCAGTTGTACTTGCCAGCCATCACGATTTAAGCCTTACCACGCAACCCAGCATTTGAATTCCTGTCGAATGTATCCAACGTCACAAGCTCGGGGTGGGAAGACTAAAATTCTATTGCCACTAAATAGCTGTGAGGACAACTTCTCGCATCAAGGAAACCCATGGAATGACGGATCCCGCAAGCAAGTTGAAGAATGCAAAAGGTCTCACCCAGTGAGACAACCTCGCAGAAGAAAATCGTGTGCGTTGGACAGGCAAATAGGTAGGGAGAATCCAAGGATGTCGCATGGTGAAAGTGAACAAGTCGCAACTCGCAATCAACGGTGTTGTTTGGTTGAATGTGGGTCTGAACCAAATGCGGTCACACCGAACCAAATGTGGCAGCACCCGTAGCTTTCAACTAGAGTACCAACTCAACTCAGGTAGCTTCGACTCTTCGAGTCGACTCAACCTTCCGGCAACACTAAGTACAGAATGGAAAAGCTAGCGCTGATATTTTCCCGGCGGTAATGTGCCCGGGTTCAACCTCGCATTGCGCTGGCCCGCAAATCCGCACTTTATTATATTTGGGCCGGTCGCGGGAGGCCCGGGCACAGGTTCCAGACTCCGGTTTGTGTCCTCCATTTTTATGGTCATGTTATTAGGATGACGCCCTAACCGTGAGTTGTTCTGAAAAACAGCTCCGGTGTACAAGACATACGGTGCACAGGATAGGATTGATGATGCCAACTGACGGCTACCATCGACGTGTGGTTGTCATGGGTCGTGGGCGGGGCTCCGGTATGTGAAGGGACAAATTTGGGCAGGGGCTTATTACGGCACGAAAATATATTGGGTGCCTAATCTCGATTCGATTTGGCAATGTTTCAGGGAAGGGGGGCCGTTTCGGCATCAGACGCCACGGCTTGAATTCTTACGTGAAAGGAATCATAAAATGGCGCTATTTATGACACCAACTTAGGGTCCAAGTTGGGGTCGACACGGCCCGGCACCGGCAGGCACATCCCGATAGGCGGACAGTCAAACGGCATGGGACTGGAGTGGGAGTGCTCCCACCCTAAACCAGAGCAAGTGAAATAGAAGAAGTGAGAATTGTGACGAGCAAAGGCTGTGTTGGGACTGTTTAGAGACCCAAGTGGCAGCGGGTTCGGGCGGAGATCGCATTGAGTTAGTTCCGTTCCTGTCAAACGCTGATCCATTAAATCTTGGCGGTGCTTCGTTTGAAGCGCAGAACGGAAAGCGCGTGCGACCGAGCGCTTCTGGCCTAGTTCCCCGAGCGACGTGCGACTCGTGTCAAGTATATCACGACCTCCTGGTCGCCGTCACAACCTCTTCCTTTCCTTCCCCGCCTTTCACCACCTTCCTTTAGCCCCTCGGTCTGATCATGATGGACTCTTTCGAGTACGCGCCCTTTCCTTTGTTTTCTTTTGTATTTTGCTTTATCTTCCCCTTTGTTCTTCTAGTTTGGCCTTCTCCACCCTCGCAGATCCCCACTCATGGGCCGCTCCCTCACCCCTCGACTCTCCCGATCCCGTCCATGTGTTCGACTCGATCCTATACCCCACATTCGAGCGCGAAATCGTGAGCTTTCCCCCCTTGTGTCCCCTCACGTGTCCCCCCTCGTTGACCATTTCGTCGACGTGTCAGTGCTCCAACTTTACCTGCTGCGGGCTCAACATCCCAGACCTCCACGAGCTACTTGCCCATTTCGAGGCCACACACGTCGAGTCTGTACCTGTCCTTCCCGATGAGCCGACTTTCTACCCTTCGGTAGACCCGGTGTATGATGTCGCGCATAAGGTCCTCAGTTTCCCCCAGCCTCGTTCACTACCCGAGGGATCATGTCCACGCACACCGAGCCCTTGTCCACCAATACTGGATAGCGAGTCGGATTCAGCAACTTCGCCTTTGAGTTTGGCAGGTCCGCCCAGTCCCCAGGACATATTAGCTCGCGTGCCTACGCCCGAGCCTGTCTCACTGACGGCCCAAAAAGAGCCGATTGCGCTCTCACCATCTTTATTAACAACACCACGCGAAAGCGCTTGTGGACCAAAGCGCGTCGAGCGGCGCGGACCTCGTGGCCGATTCCAGTCACATGAAATGACGACAACCCCGCGGAAACGTGAAAAATTATATCATTGCCCGGTACGGACAGGTTTTTTGGGTCATGTTGCGTGCACGTTGCTGATACCAACTCGGTTAGAAACCTGGCTGTTTGAAGGTTGGTTTCCGTGCCAGAATGACTCGCGGAAGCTTTATTTGTACTAACGTGTGAACGCCACAGTCGTATCTAAACCCGAACGGGTTGAAGTATCACTTGGACAAGGGCACTTGTCAACTTGTGTCAAGTGACGCTTAGTCTGGCCTGACGTTCATGATTAGTTTTTCCCTTTGTCGCCGTACTGGAGTGATCACTTGAGAGAGATACGATACCCGATATAGAGCGCAGTGTGGTGCTGGCGTTGAGCGCGGGGCACTGAGCGGAGAGAGAGAGAGAGAGCACAAAAATAGTTTTGTCGGTGGTTGGGACAGGCTTATCTTATTTGCCCTGCTGTAAGCCGTGTATCTTAGAGCCATTGCCGATGCCGCATAATACATGAAAGAACAAAGACCACTCCTTTTTCACCCTGTATTTTTTTTTTTTTCCCCGGGACGTTGATGGGGGAGAGTGTAATGGGTGCCCTGTGCTAACCATTTGTAGGCGGGTAGCGGATTACAGGCGGTGTACAAATATTGCGGAGAGGTCGTAGCGCCTGCCTCGTTTGGTTGGACCGCGGGGCGCGCGTCGTACGGCAAGTGAGACCGGCGGTATCACAACGAGTGAATCAAACGGAAAAACAAAAAGTATCCGCGTATTTGTGCTCACAGTTAGGAGAGAAGGTGATAGCCGTCGAGCGAGTCGAGTGGTCAGCCGAGGATGTCATGTCATGGGGTAATAAGAGGACTGTACGGTATCATTCATTCACGTGGTGCGACCCCGTGGACGTAATGGTCTGGTCACAGGCTCATGATCTCTCTCTCTGCTCAAACGAGCGGTCATCGGACCGACCGATACTCACACTGACACCGACACCGTCCACAATTCGTCTTTCTCTCTCTCTCTACCTCCATGTCATGGTTTCCAGTTTCCCATCGCCCCTCCTTTCTCTAGCAGCAGATGCCATCCAGGACCTTGACGGTGCTGATGCCATTACTGGTCTTTGGACAAGTCCGTTTCTCTCTCTCTTTTCTCTCCTCTTCTTTCCTCACCTTTTCCTTTCTCAATCAGTCTTTACGAAATGCAAAGAGTCCATTCAAGACGGTCGACGTCTCGAAAACATCTCTTGGAGGCTTTGGCATCGCCATCTCAGATCCAAAAATCCTCTCCCCATCTCCCCACACTCCCCGCATTTAATCTCACCCACCTACCCTCTCACTCCAACATCCGAACTCGGCCTCGAACATTCTGGCACGTTTACTCGCCCTTTACTCTCCTTTTCCCCTCCTTTTTTTAACTCTACCCCTTTATCCCCACTTCCAGGGTCACCCACCGCATCCCCAGCACTTTGCAATCCCCAATTCACCCCTCCAAATGGTGCTACAAAACTTTCCCCTTCCCTCTCTGTCACCGCTCCCCCCACCTTCTGTCGCATTGTCACATCCGGACAAAAATCGGCTCCCCCCGTGGGTAAGATCATATGCGATATGATTCCTCACAAGCTCGACCTCGCGGTTCTCAAGTCCCCTATGCGACCCCCTCTCCCCAAACTCGATCCCATCATCGTCGCAGCGGATCCTGGTGCGATGGTCGTCACACCCGTTCCGAGCATGCTTCTCCCTCCCCCTACCACTCCACCTCCCTCTGGTGGCCTCTTCCCACGCGTCGTGGTCGTCAACCCGACACCTCACCCGACCCCTCCGGCCACACCAGTGCCATCTGGTCCCCCCCCACCTCTCCAAACTACGGGCCAACACCTTGCGCCGCCCTCTCGGCTATTCGCGGCTGTGAACCGGCATAATTCCCCGGACGCCACAACCCATCCCAACTTGGCACCATCACGAGCCTGTCCACCCAACCTGCCCACA
>Ga0307512_10002877_pt1 | contig 20909 bp, 26 predicted proteins | sample 14_EM_MG_FD_200267 | JGI IMG/M metagenome (GOLD analysis project Ga0307512, IMG submission 200267) | Populus trichocarpa ectomycorrhiza microbial communities from riparian zone in the Pacific Northwest, United States - 14_EM | ecosystem: Host-associated > Plants > Roots > Unclassified | place... | reverse complement strand
CTAGCGGTTCTACCTGCGTAACGACTGGCCATCATTATCGGCCGTGCTCCGCACGAGTATTTGCCAGTGATGCGATGATATAATGGAGGGGTGCTCCACTAGTGTTTCCACCTTGCAACCTACGGAGATCTGCTGCCTGTGTCGACGCCAATCACATCTATGATCAACTCAGCGATCTGCCGCACACGGTTTGGTCAACATGGAGGCCTGCCGACAGTGACAACATCACGCACAACGCCACGGTAGTCGCAGAGAGCTGATCACGTCAACGCCAGTACAATAGTCCAAGGAAAGATGCGGATTTCACTACTCCCTCCGATCACGGTCCCTCTGGTATTCGATGGTCAGTGGAGCAGGACCTCAGGCTAGGCCACATGGTCCATAACATTTACGGCCTTATGGCCTGAGGACGCCGAAACAGCGACAGACACCACTTGTCGTCATCATTGTCGGCCGGCGTTGGCTGGCAACGATGCCACCTTCACTGTGAGCGCATGATCGAAGGACATCTCCGTATCATGATATACATAGTAGTGGTTCACGTCATTTGCTATGTCGCCATTCTCTGGTTTCCATTTTGTTCACTGGCACACCCTGATTCCCTGAATCTTAGTTTGCCAGATTTAGTCTCCTTAGCTGCGCTACACTGCCCGCTGCTAGCCCCCTATCTACGCGGTCTCCCGACTCCCCCCCCCAGGTCAGCGGCCACTGTGGTGAATTTATTCTGACAACTTCGGGCTCAAGCTGCGGACCACACAGTGACGAGGTTGCGTTCATGTAAGATTGTATCACACTATCAATGATTCTCCGAGTAGCGCCCTAATTGCTCCTCAGCTTGGCGATCAAGCAGGATGCAGTATTGATGCTCTGGTGGCACCGCGTTTGGGCGCAGATCATATTCATTGCCATCATGTTGATAACTGTAAGTGAGCTGAGGGAGCCGAAAGTTGAGAAAAATTCTTCGGCCCGGCCTAGACACTGGCTAAACCCGTCTCGGATGGTATGGAAGTCATATGGAGTCTATCGAACAGTCACCGAAGCGCCACAGAACTGCCACACATGTGCGGCACAGTACAGTGACCCCGATACGACGTTTCGCCGCTTTTGCTGCTGTTGCTTCCAGCTTTCAGTCTAGAACGTCGGTACGCAGCAGCCGCAGTTTGCGCGATTTCGTGTTTTGGGACCATAAATACCTCCGCAAGGCTAGCGCCTTCCACCACATGCCACAGGGTCATCGTCTTTCCCGCATCTGAGGCATCTCTATTGGCCGTAAAGTGACTAAAGAACGGGGTTATGAACAACCCGCATCCTCGCGGGCAACTGCCCGAGAAATAAACAACATCGTGATCATGACTCCGGTGGCCACCATCGTCGTGTCACTGGCACGCCTGGTGACTCCGGCAAGGAACGCCACGCAATCGGGCTGTCAGAAAGCTTTGTGCGAGCATCTGCACACAAAAACAATAACGTCTCTGAGCGAATAAAGCTGATAAGTGATTAGTCTCATCATACTACATCAGAAAAATGTCCAGATACTTTCCATGTTTCCAGAAACCTGGAACCTGGAAACCAGGGTTACGACAATCCTATGCAGATTCACCTCACATGGGTTTCCGAGGCCTCTGTGCAATGTGAATTTGTGAGGTTTCTGGGAAATGCTTGATTGCTGATGCTACCATCGCATGTTTCCCTTTTCGAGGAATGGTGGTCGTCCCCCACGGAAAAGGGGAAAACTGACTGACACTGGTAAATGTGGTGGCACAACACAAACGGAACCTGAAAGCCCCCATTTGCGCCCGAACTACAGTGTGTGGCGTGCAAGATACGATACGTACCGGGCAATGTCCTAGGTTCTCCAGTGCCCGGCAAGAACGGTTATGGGTATTGCTATGCATCGAATCGTCGGCCCTAATCAATATTTCGACGTTCATACAATGTGGTGAGCTCGCCACTCGCCACATACTAGTACGGTACAGTCGGTGCTGCGGTGTAACTGCGGGGGCATGTAAATTTACGCAAAGATTGTTTGACGTCGCCACAACAATAAACAACAGGATAACCCCAGAAACAAAAATAAAACAAAACTAAATATGCTATCCTCAACAATAGACAGAGTACGTTGTCTTTTGGGACCACAAATTACATGACAACTTGCCATTGGCTCTAGCGATGGCTTGTGCAGAGAACGGGTATTCACTACTAGTAGTCAGATATAGCACATTTGAGGGATGGGACGCCCTTCCGATTTCGTTGTACTGTCCGCTAATTGTCAGCGAACAAGGTGACGTGGCTCAGACGTCCCTCCTGGACTCGGAACTGCCACCGGCTTGCCTTGTTACATCAACAAGCCTCTGCAGCTGTGCAGCTTCTTTTCTGATGAGTTTTGTTCTTTCTGTCAACTTGGGGGCCTGGTAACACCTGCCAGTGCCCAGCCCCATGCCGGGAATCGTTTATTCTTCCTGTGCTTCTGCTACTTGGATACGTGACATTCTCATGGATGGACAATGGCCCCTAGACGCCGGTATCATAACATTGCTTTTAAGACGCGATTCTGGCTAATCCCAGCAGTAAACCCAACTACCCGCAAGAGAATCATGGTATTCGGCAGGAAGTCATCACCCCAACCTTGGACAGTAGGCTCTTATCCAGGGCCACCTATGCTGGTCACAAACGTCCCAACATACTCAGTCGCAAGCCCATGCTACTCGTATTCACCCCAACTCGCGTCCCCCATGATGATCGTCCCGGTGCCAGTCTCACCGCCCGTTCAACCTATCCCGATGACGGTGCCGATGCAAGTCGCCTTTCAGTCTCATGTGGTACAGATGCCTCCACCCACCACCACCTACACAGTCTTTCAGCCTGTCCCCTCTGTCCCCTCCCCAGTTATTCATGCTCCTGTCATCATGCATCCCGCGAACCCGTCGCCAGTTCGTGCTCCCCAACCCCGATACCCCCAACCCACGGGCGATACCGGAAACGCCTTGATGCTAGTTCAGACTCCGAGTCCTCAACAAGCACCACAGTCATCACCTAATATCAATATTAGTCTGCATTTGCCGACACCGCAACAGCAGCCTTTGCAGTTGCATGCCGTAGCACAAAATCAGTCCGTGCCCTCTCCTTTTTTCACTTCTCTTGAGGACTAACAATGTCCATCAGACCAGAACGCGTCGAATACCAACCCCAAATCACTGTTACGAGGCCTCCTACACCTTCGCCAGGTGATACAACCACTCACGTTTATCAGGCCCCCACAGGTGAAAGATTTTCGATTCATATCGACAGGAGTCCGCTATCTGGAATCCCGCCACAGCTACCTGGAATGGCGCAGTGGCAGTAATCGTCGAGCGAGCGTCAACCTCTCTCGCTGCATGCGTGAGGCGTCCGAAACATATCTAAATCAACCCACAAATACACCATGTAGGATATGAGACACAAGTGTCTACCTTCCGTTGGACCTTCGTGTGATAAATGTAGTTTTAACTAATAACTTGGACTCTTACGATCGATCACCATTATGAAACGTGCAATGTTAACGAAATCATGACGATGTTCCGAATACTCTTGTGCCTTCCGAAACTGACTTGTAATTTTGATATCTGATTGAATTCTGTCTCTAGAAGGTTGAAAGAAAACCCGCACGTTACATATGCCTTGTTATAGATAATCAACCAGTTTGTCTTCTCATGGCCCCCACTCTGCCCTCGATATTAGCAATCTCGCCCATCAGCGCACGGTGACGCTCCTCCAACACGTCCAACGTGTCCTCGTCACCGGTTGGGCACCGATAAGTTGGAGGCAGCGAAGACGTCGTTCGAACTGTCGCCGTGACCTCGCTGTGTCGTATTGTGGTCATAGTTTGTGTGTCTTCCGAGGGTGGATGGTGCGACAACAGCGAGCCCGTCGGCGTCGCGCTCCTGCGTAACAAGGACATCGCCGAGCCGGGACGTGGGCTCGGGCTCGGGCTCGGCGGTGCGTCGCTTTCATCCTCAGTAGCAACATCCTCCTCCAAGGCGAACGCCACATTATCCGGGTCGCTCGAATCGACATCCCTCCCAGGAATGGCAGCAGCAGCGTCTTCGCTGGCCCCGGTGTGGGTAAAGTCCAGTGGCTCTGGCGCACGCGTTGCGAATCGGATAGTCTTGGATTTCGTTTGGGTAAGCGCCCTACGGGGTGTGCGGCCCGCCGCGAGGACTTTCTTGCGTGCGCTCAGCCCGATGCAGTCGACGAGCTGGCGCATGGCTTCGCGGTCAGAGACGGCACGACGCGGAGCGGTACGCGTACGCCGCAGCGTGCTCGCACACGGAATGGTGCTGATGCCGCGTCTAGGTGTAACAAATTCATTGGCGACTATGGCAGGGGTCTGAGGAGCTGGAGTGGGGTACGCGAAAACGGGTGGGGCTGGAGTGGCGGGTGTAGTATCAGGGAATGCATCTGCCGTTGGCCCCCATGAAAAGCCGATAAAGAAGGACTCGGCCTCCTCGCGAATAATAGAGCGTGGTGTCGTTCGCAAAACCGAAAGACCAGGAGAGCTATCGCCTTCCGATGGTAGAAAGAAAGCGGAAAAATCAAAAGGCGTAGATGCTGTTGTATTCGGTTCTCGTTTTGTGTCGGGAACACGGTGCTCGCGTGCCGCTGAAAGGCCTTCGTTGTAGATGAATTGCGGGAGGTGGAGCTCGGGGGGACGGCGCTCTGTTGCTTGCGTGAGGAATGGCAACCAGCAGTAAACTGAACGCATCCGTACCAGAATGGAGAGTTTCCCACATAGTTCCGTCAAAAAAAGGATGCTGCATAATCTCCTTTGTTCCATGTCGGCCGAGGCGAACTTTGGCATCAGTGAGTAGGCTGGAAGAACGATCAATGGGCGTCAATGGACCACCGATTCGTCCGAACGTACTGAATCAGCAGATCTTGTAGTTCAGAGGAGACAGGAACGTTCATATCGAACGTGAGGCTCGCCCTAAAGTCGATAATTTTGAGATATGTCGACCGGATGTCGCGCGCAAAGAAAGGGGCGACGCCGTAGGTCATCTCATAAATCATAGCTCCCGCGCTCCACCAGTCTGTCTCGACACCATATCCTCCTTCACCCATGTTAACCTCCCCATCATCGGTCTCTTCATCAGACATTTCCATGGCGACGAGAGCTGATTCGTACGCTTGAAGGATTTCAGGAGAGATATAATCGCACGTTCCGCAGGGAACACGACAATACTCCGGCGGTACGAGGCGCGAGCTAGGAACGAGGGGTGCGGCCGAACCAAAGTCAACGAGCTGGACATGCGCGGCACGGTTGATTACAAAATTGTGGGGCTTTACGTCGCTTTTTTTGGATGGTTTCATGAGCATGGATTGAAAGCTGCGGGTGTGAGGGTGGGGACGTGCCGGTGTACAAAGCCTTGTGAGTGGCACCAGGCGACGGCGCTGATCACCTGCGGAAGCCACCAGCGTAGGTCAACCTCTTGAATCCGCTCCAACGGCATCGACTCGAGAACGTCCCAGAGGGTCCCGCCCTCTGCGTAGTCCATGACGAGATTGAGGTGTGTGTTGGTTTGAAAAGCACATAGGAGATGTGGAACCCAGACCGATTCTGTGCAACGAGCGCGGAGCAGAATCTCTCGCTCTAACTGGGGGTTGCATTGCTACGGACGGTATAGAAATAAGTCAAGAGGTCATTAAGGTGATAAAGTTTTGGTTGGCGCGCCGATGGAGAAAAAAGAAGAGTACGCACGTCGCGGGTTTTGAAGGCAAAACGTTTTTCAATCGACTTGCGGACATACACGCGCCTGTCGATATTGCAATTGACGACGTCAATCTAGGGGATGCGGTGAACGATGATGATATTGGAGCAATTATACAGACGCATGGAAAAGTCCGTTCGAAATAGTGACGTACAATCGAGAATTGGCCGTATTCTAACGTCCCGACGACGGCGAGATCTTTGTCCGTGAACCGTAGCTTGTCCACCTCTATGGTCTTGGCTACACCGAGTCAGACGTAATTAGACAACACGCATAATGAAGTGAAGAGGGTGGGACGGACCAGTTTTAGCGATGACCGACTGGCCGTGAAGAATTCTGTCAAGAGCGAGACCGTCTTCACCTTCATCACCGTTGCTCTGGAGAAGGGTATCCAGTCTGGCCTTGCGCTTGAGCCAGGATGTAAACATTCATGAGTGACTCGGACAGTGTGGTCAAAGGTTGCCTTTTGCCTTTCTCGGTAACAGCCAGATCCTGGTGGCGGTGCAACACAGTACAGTATACAATATATAAATCAACACGTCAGGATATAGTTACAGGGAAAACACTTCTGTATGGAGCGCAATCCCACCCACCCGTGTCCCATGGGTCGGCGCCAGTCTTGCCACCGCATTGGCTGCCTCACGGGTCAAGCCTTCCGGCCCACTCGCACACACTCCGACACCGCCCTGGCAAATGAACCCTTCTCTACCTGCCCTGCCCTCACCTTCCACATCGCCCTCTCCAGAGGTAGGGGATATCACGTGCGTCAGTAGCTGGTGAACGTCTGGCCGCGTGCTCGTGACTGTCGCGTTCGGTACTGGTGGCAAATCTCCGCACTGACAAGTCACAAAGAGTGAGATATGGAGGTGAAGTGACGAGTTGGCCACAGCATCAGCAATATCCATAATCATAGGCAAGAACCACTGGATGTCGTCTAGATATATGACTTGTTGGGTGATCTAAGAATAATAAATATAGAAGAGTTGCTCACCAAAGCTACGGATGGCCCATGCAAATTCGACGCGTCGCGTGCGCTCACCACGCCGGCGTTGGTGTCGCACAACCCTCCCAACAAGATCATCCAGTAGCCCAAGTGTGAATGTCACGCCACCGCCGCCAGCGACGAGAAGTACGTTCTCGTATTCGCCCAGGTCCAAACCACACCCGCCATATGGGCCGTCGATCATCACGTGAATAGGCACCTGTACAGCATCTACCTTTTCACCGCTCTCGCTGGCGAGGCGTCCTTGTTCCATAGACGCATAACGATTTAATGCCCGGGTCCAATCACCTGTCACCCGAGCGCCCAGAATGATCGAACGACTGGCCACGCATGATACGGAGCTTGGTGCATTGGCAATGGTAAGTGGGTGTGATTCAAAGACACGTCCCTCAAAAAACACGCGAAGCTGGACGTGCTGGCCTGCTTCCCATCCTCCGTCGCAATCGTCGATATGGATCTAAGGACTTGTCAACAAGAATTCGATGGGGGAAGAACCCGGGCGCGTACGATAGTCATGTCTTTCATGGGTGTCAACGAGGCATCCTTCACGCGGAAGCGGAAGAGCCGCATGAGCAAATCGAGGCCGTAAAATGCTAACGGTGGATAGACCCACGGCCGAGCGAATCGGGTGTGATAACATATGGTAATGAAGAACGAAACATAAGTCAGAACACTGACCACACCGCGATTATGAGCATGTCTCGAAAGGTTCGGTCATAGAAGTACCCACTGGATATAAAAGAAAATCTGGCGGAGGTAGAGCCGAACAGGCCTCAATGAGGAAAGCACGATTATACAGATAAGGGCGAACGCGGCAACGCCAGAGGTTTCCTTTTGTGGACCCAGTATAGCGAGCTTGTACTCAACGTGGTTGCGAATCCAGAGAGAACCATGAATGACAGCACAGAGGAACATGCCACGACCGGACCAGCGATGGATGTAGTTAAGCTTCTCGTAGCCATTCCCTGGCCCTAGGAGGAGCGAAAGTATTGAATTCTTCGTCGCAAACAGGAACACAACTGGGAGCTGGGCAATTGCTAGGAAACCTGTGGGTGGGTGGTGAGCCTATACAAACATGACGCACACCAGGTACCTGCCTGCGCGATTAGGATTGTCGATGAGGGGTACATGGGTCAATGTGCAGATAATGATGACGACGAAGTAGAGCACTACGATGGTGACTGATAGTTACCCGTTAGAATGATGAGAAGAGGTCTGGAACTCAACCACGCACTCTGTCCCAAGTTAAGCCCGACACTAAGGGGCGACCACAAAAGAAGAGAGCGGAACGATGTCAGGTGGAAAAGCGGTCTCAGGTGTTTCTTGGGGAGGGTCGCCTCCTTCCCGGTGGCCGTTGGTGCAGGTACATAGTCGCGCCGTTTGATGTCCTCCCACACGCCAAAGAGACCAGTGAATGCCCGTCTGGCGCGACATGCTCGATATAGGACAGGTAAGGAGAGGACTATTGCAGCACCCAAACACGCAGCCCAAATTTCTGTGAACCGGCGTTGCCATTTGGGGTCATCCACATATGAGCTTGGGAGAGAATGTCATTTTGGAACACCAGAGGGGAGGTTCGGATACGCACTTATAAATTTGGAACTGTGGCGGAACGACTGGAGGTGCACCGAAACCCGAGGACATGGTCTCCGAAAGTACAGTATTTTGAGCCTTCAAGCTTCAAGCTTTCCAAGTTGCCCGTATGGCAGAGGTCGTTCCCGGATCAGATCAGGCGCGTGTGTGTATGTATTTGTATTTGTTTCGCTACGTTTCCTAAGATGTGCAACTCTGTACAGTACTAGTACTGTAACTAACTATATTCACAATCTGGCCATGTGCGAATCCAAGAAACAAAACCAGGGTTAGAGAACAGATAAAGCCAAACAGATTAATTGATAATAGATGGTATAATTCAGTCGGTATGGTCCCTGCCCAAGAGGCGCTGGAGCAGACGCTTCAAGCCTCTCTTCGGCCGTTTATTGTGTAAACGTGAGGAACATAGATGGCACCGTGGTGACGACGGGATGCTATAAGGCGCTAGTCAGCGGAGACAGTTTCAGGGAAAGAAAAGAGACACACGCCTCAGATATACGCATTCGTACGCATAATTGCGGGGATGGAGGCGAAAAACGCACGGGGTGAGGCAGGGGTGAGGGAACCGCTGGAACCATCAAAACAGTCCCCATGGGAAGAACAGGAGTGACGAAAGTGGTGTAGGTGTAGGCTGGAATGGGCACAAAGACGAACGAGCTGGTAGACATGATGCTTGAGAAGGGAGGTATGAGACTGGGTGTGTGTTCCGAGATTGTAGTGAAGGGTCAAAAGCACGATGAGAATGCCCTTATATACCTGTGAACCCGTAAAAGGATACGGCACCTACGAAGGCGTCTGCAAGTAAGACGGACGGATTGAGATTCTACCGCGTAAGTACACTGTCGCCACAGGCCACAAAGGCCCCCACATTCAATGTAAAGGGCCAAGTTGGAGGCTGTATCTCCCGAAAAGGGCCTCTCCTACTCCGAGGCCAACGACAATGGTAAGGATGAAACTGAGCTGGAACGTCCTGAGACGTCAAGGAGGGTTAATCGTCTGCGCCATAAAACGCACAAGACGTCTTACATGACCGTGAGCATGAGGAGGAAGTTGATACTGGCGAGGACAAGTTGCATAATGCCACGCGGGACGTCATATGTCACAACGAAAGGCGGTGCCACGTCAGGCCGAGGCTGCGGGGCGCTCGACGACGATGGTCGGATGCGTTCTTCAGGCGACGTCGCTACGGCAGAGGTATTGAGCTTATCGGCAAGCACGACCTGGGCACTGCATAACCACTGCATTAGATAACAATGAGACAAGGTGAATGAGTAGCCAACCGGGTACGCCAATATGCCTCCATGACTCCCCGCATCGCCGCCAACCATCGCTCTGCTATTGAAAGCATGAAAAGCGCGATACAGGTCCCAACCATTGCGCCTGCAGTGCTCGGTGCCCAACCGATAAACCAGAGATTGTCACCGGGGGCGAAGTGGAGATACGTGATCATATTGCCACTAATCATGGACATTCCCTGGTCCATGCCCAGGTCCATGCCGTTATCATGAGCAACAGCCCCCACAACTAATGTCGTAAGGAGAAAATATTGGCCTGTAATAAAACGCATGGTGGGCAATTGTGTGAGCGACGGCGATGCGTGGTGCGTGGCGATGAACTGAACCGATGAACGCAGCTTTGATATCCAGTACATAAACACAAAGATAACCAAACAACCAATAACACAAGTACTCGTAGAGTCACATGATCTACCACGTTCAAACTAGCGAATCGTGGGCCTACAGAGTACACTACTTAAACGTAACCGCCCTTGGAATCTGTAAAATACACAGAAGCTCCGTACCATGGAGCAAGTTCAAATGCCACTCCCACGATACTCGGATGTTTGGGCTGGTATAAAACTATCGCGAGGATAGAGGTGTCCATGTATAGGCTCAGTCCACGCCCGATTGACAAATGCGTGAACAAGACAAGCACAGAGAAGGAAGAACAGAAAGACCCAGCCGGTCCATGCAATCCCCACGAGTGCGGAAAGAAGACGGCATGGCGAATACTGATGGCACCAGCCCAAGTTACCCCACATAGTCTGAGCATTTATGAGCCATCGTGTAAGTTAGAGGCCTCATAGAGGAGATACTCACAGTCGCGATGGCGGTACCGACAAGCCACATCATGAAAAGCATGGAAAGTGCAATCGCCTCCACCGCGAATGTGTGAATGACCAAGCGATCACACCGCATATAAATCCCATGAATGCTGAGGGTGGAGAAGGGTTAGCGCACGCTACGCCGAGAAAGCTCCGCAGAGGACTAACGCAAAGGTTGACCAAAGCATGGAGAGAACGCTTGCCGCAAGGAGCTCCGCAATAACGGGATCGTAGAAGTGATGTCCCCCATTGAGAGGGTCAGTAGGAGAAAGATTTTCCGTATAGTGTAACCGTGCACCCGTGAGGCCCAGGAGGACTACAGCAAAGACCCACTGGGCATCACGATCGTGTGCCGTTAGCGATCGCCCGTTGAAAGCTTAGTGAAGCAAAATTGACGACCACCTACCAAGAAACAGTAGAGGACGATGCGAACGATGGAGAGAAAAGCCATGATAAAGATTATCGGAGAGTCGATGGCGTTTGGGATCCTTGGTGGGGGATCCAGTGTCGCACGCTGTCAGGGTTATATACATCTCAAGGGCGATGTGACTTGGCGACCTTGAACGTAACGTGGCTTTGGGCAGTTGCTATCCGACCTACTAGTTGACCACGAGGCCACCTCCTGTTTGGTGTCTAGAACTCGGCATGCATCACGAATGATGATACAGTATATGTCCTCCTATAATTTCCCGCACAGCTTTTGAATACTCTGATATCGGTGGTAGGGCAGAGGGCATAAGGGACACAACATGCCAGTCCCATGCGGAGGACACAAGGTGTTGTTGGAGCCCAGAACGTGGGTTTGGGTTGGCGCGTGGCATGGTTACCCGGTCCGGCCGGTCCACTGAGGCCAAAATTGACGTAGATCACGATATTCATATTCCTCATTCCTCATTCTTAAGTTACATGCCTTGGGCGTAATCTCACATTTGCATTCACTCGATAGTGCAATACCATTCCATCCGAAAGGAGGCTCTGAATCTATGACAAGTTGTTAGGGCTAGGACAGGCAAACTGACGTCCTTATCGGAATCTTCAAGTTGTGTCGTCGTGTCGTCACACAGCACACAGGCTACAGCTGGCACAAAGACCTCATATACATATACAGGGTTTATTAAGGCTTCCTCGTCACTCTCACGCACGTCCGATCCCATAGCCAAAAACAGGTAGAATAACGTCATATCGCTTTATCACCAAGGACTACACAGGGGACTGCTCTGAATTTGCTGGGTCATTGATAAATATGGGACCCACGCCCTCAAATACGTCAAGTTTTCGTTGTCCCCAAGATCCAAGATGTCATCATGACAGGTTGGCCCTAAGCCCGTGGGTATCTTCGACCGATAACTCGCCAAATTTCGGACATGGTGAGTTAGATCCGAACCGATCCGAATTCGGCCACCATCATCGATGGGGGACGCTCGTTCCTATCATGAGGATCGAGGCTCGCCTATGCCACCACACTGGCACTTTTGGACAGTAGCGCTTTATTTTTGTGCTCCAGCGTGTAGATTATACCCGGATCGAGCCGAAATTAGCATCACAACAGGCAAAGTCTATGTCTACGTGTTAGGCTGACTACGCTTTATTTGAGCTGGCAGGTTAGCGAGAAGTCAATTTGGCCGGCAGTTCGGCTTGGTACAGCAACTCCTATTTGAAACAGACCCCACAAGTCAATAAATGTTTCCCTAGGTGTGAATTACTAGTATTAATTCGTTTTTGTTACTGAGTGGACAGCGAGCCTGTCCTAAATCTTCGGAAAGACTCGCTGAAAATGTGCAGGTGGCACACGGGAAAGCTGGCATCCAGAATCAGTTTGTTGCCACACAACCTCTTCCGACGATCGGCCACGTCCAGTGATGCTCTCGATCGCCTTTAATTATACTGTACTACTTGAATTCTTAGTTGCCAGGCAACTCGCTCTTGGCAAGTCAAGTGGAGTGTGGCTCAAGTTGGTCCGAGTCATGGGCCTCCGTGTCAGCGTTAATCGCACTTCTCTGACCATTTAGTTCGAATTAGTTTTATAGAATCGCACGGTGTCAATGATCGTGGGTCTCCCATTTTCCCGACCGCCCGTTACACGGATCCCTTTGATTGAACCATCATCTAATGCGTTGCTTATTTTTTGTTTTGGGATCTGGGACTGAGACCGGGCGCGCGTCTGTGGGCTTTGATTGGCCCGAGTGAAACTATCCAGCCACCTCCGTCGCCGAATGTCCCACACAAACCGCGATTCTTTTTCTTCTTTTGCAATTCTCAATTAGTGTATTTGGCTCACAAGAGCTGCTGTACATGCCTTGCAGTGAGTGACTTTGGGACATACCCGCCGACGCCCGCGGGAAGACACTTATGATAGGCGCTAGCCACTCTTGTCTTTGCCAGTGGTCTCAACTGCAGGCAGCCCCCGACACACAATTGTGCTCTTGCACGTTTGCGGCTCTGATGCCTCCACCACTCATGCTTTCATCGTCATCATTGAGGCCCGCGGGCTATCAGGGGCTTACTAGCTATTTCCTTGGGCTCGATAAACATTTATACCGACCGACTGCTCCGATCCCGCACGCGTTGCCAAGCCAACCTCACCTACAGTGTGTCAGTTTTGAGCATTTTGCGATCAGAATTGTCAACTGGCCAGAGTGTCAAACTCTCGGTTCTAACTTCTCTGTCCCCATTGAGGTAGAGCCCTTTCAACTTGGACCATCCGTTGAACATTTCCGCCTCTCCTACTAAACACTTCCATATTGCTTCGGTTGCTTCGGCGTCGGGACACGCCCTTCCACCGTTTTGGACCTCCTTTCCCGATGAAGGAGCTAAGTTATCCCGCAGTTGCCATGTCATCGGTCACAGGCCAAGTGCTTGCTGGCACACGTATTATTGCTCCACGCGTAGCATACATACTTCAAGTTGTATATCCTCGGGACGGGTCAGGCGCGAGTCTACATTTCTTTCTTTCGCGTTGGTCGCACTCGTCCGAGAACACCGAACCATCGTATTGCCGGGTGTGAGCCAATCATGAAAGTGCGAGACCCGAGGACGTCAAATTTCTTGAATGACTAGCTGATCCACTATCTCTCAGACACGCGCGTTGACTCGCACCTCGAGAAATCGTAGGTATATTATTTTGTTTCCCGACCTGCGGGTGTACTAGTGCCACGTACTAGTAGTACCGTACTAGTATGACAAACCGTAGGAAGATATCTGTGCTATCGTCAACGGAGACGGAACTCTAAAAAAATTAGGGCTGAGGCACCCAAACTGCATCTTCTTTATCTCTTTTTCTGCAATGGGGCCATGGGTATAGAGCACAATTAGAGCGCAATGCGGAAGGCATTCAATACACGACTATCCTCGGCGGACCGGGGAGCGTAAGGTCGCGAACTCGGCGAACCTGGGTGTCCCGCAGGGAGCGGCGGTGCATGGCCAATAACGGAGGACAAGCGTGGAAGGCTTCCAGAAATCGGCGATTGCGGACGAGTGACGACAGTGGGTGAGCCTCGCATGTACGCATGGGCTGGAACCATCATCGGATTGGACGACGATGATCCCGGGCGGCCGGGGAGCGACGATCGGGGACTGGCGTAAATGCTCTCGTCGTCATCGGGTTCGCAAGGGAAGGTGTCCGATCGCTTGTAGGAGCCCTTGCTAGAAACGTAGATTCCATGAGGAACGCGAATATTGCGCAGCTGTTCGATGTCATCGATCGTCTGTAGCCTCGTGTAATCATTACCCTAGTGACGGCAATAGCGTCGGCGCGGGTGAAACATCATCGATATATTTGGTCCACCATACCGAGAAATAGGCAACAATGTGCCATTTACGTGGTGCGCTGGCACCGGGCAAGTATACTTGTGTCGAGAACGTCTGTTTCGTAAGTCCGTTTGGCTTTGAGGGCCTGTCTTGCCGCCGATTGGTGAGAGGCGGTACAGCTAGTGGGTCGAGGGCTCGCCGTGCTCTGCGTACGTCCCAAAGTGAGATGAGGAACAAGGAACAATAAAGCAAACAAAATGCACACCGCCTCGCAGCTTTAAGGTCGCGTTCCTCTTGGGTTGCCTCGAGCTTTTCCTCGTAAAATAGATAATCTCCGCGCATTCTACTTTGGGACCTAGGGTTGAAGTTCAGCCTGATATGCATGGAACGTCATGAGAACGGTCACTTTCCAACGTCGTCCGTCGGTCCATCGCTCCAAACCACCTTTGAACTCGGCTTCCTCCCAGACGAACACGTTTCCGGAACATAGCTGTTCCCGCTCGGTTGATGACAGCCGTCTTGTGATCAATGGGAGGATATTGAGCCGGACGGCCTCGAGGATGATGTGTGCATCTCGCGCGTCGCGAATGTCTACCCTCGAAGTATAAGCAAAGGAAGGAACAATGTGCAACCCGGAAGGATAAGGTACATACGGAGAGAGGGGTGAGTAGTGAAATCGAGGTGCGATCGAGGGTGGATGCTCTGCGATGGATAGGCCATGCCACAAGAAGGAACGAGGGGTGTCTACGGCTGTGTCAATTTGATCTGAGTGGCGGACGTATATATACCGCTCACATCGCCTTATAATAAGAGATCGTCCGATGCAGGGAGTTGCTCAGAGTGGCATACTACTCAAAGGCAAACAAGCCCCTGGAATCCGACGAGAATTTTAGGCCCGAATTGTTTGGGTTGGTGACATGAACCAATAATAAAACGTTGACCTATCGAGGTTCATCGTGAAAGAAACTCGGAGAGTCCGGCCTTCGCCTTTACGGGGAGGTTTCTGGGAAAACCGCGATTTGCGCCCCGGAAAAAGAAAGGGAACCCGCTGGAAGCCACACAAGGGTGAGGGAAGGAGAGAATGGGGCTAGGTCGCAGTTGCCCGAGTAGAGACCTCGGTGGCAGTTGCAAGTTGACGTTGTTCTCCTCGGAATCGGGATTAGGGAGCCACTAGCGCATTGTCGGGATACCCGCGGTGAAAGTGGCCGGACTTTTACAATATTTCGAATCGTGTACTTTTTATGACCATCACCTGCAAAGCCTGTACGTCTTATCTCGCCACGAAGATTTCGAACTCTAAATAGACGCGAATGCCTTCGTCCGTGACCGTGTGGAAGTGGAAACCTGTGTGAGTGGACAGGCTTAACCTTGATACCGGAATTACATCAATAGAGAGTAAAAAACCTTTTTGTGTCGTTCCCTAGGGACGAGCCATAAATGCCAGGACACCCCTCCGTGGCACTTTTTACGGGGTTGTCCCGAGAGGGAGTACCTTGGTGAACCCGCGACCCACGTCGTGCTCCATAGAGACGTCATCATGTGAAAAGTAGAGTAGTCGTGCTTAATTCAAATTCGTGAACAACGCTGGCCCGTGGACAGGAATAAATAACTACTGTAGTCATGCAGTTAAATTGGATTGTGCCAGCGAAATTAAATACAGGTTGCATTCGTGACTTCTGAATCAATACAGTATGTCCGTTATGTGGTTGCTATTAGAAAAAAATACTACGAAAATGGTGTGTTTGAGGATGGTCCTTCACAAGGAAGTCGGTTCAGGCGAGTCGGGTTTGAAACGGAGTCGGGCGAGAAGTACAGAGTCCCAAGGCTCAGAGGAACCCTTGACTAGCGAAACGATGTTCGCGGTCACGGCGCCCACCATATCTTGCATGACAGCACTACTCGAGGGCTGCATTCCCTGCTCCGCGGATGTGAGTGTAAACTGGCCCCACGGGTGTCCAACGCGTCCAGGAGCGAATACGTTGAAATTGACCTACATGTGCGATGAACGGTTAGCGGCAGTGTCGGCTGTTACATGTCTCTGAGTTGGCTCACCTGCCCGTCAGAGTGGCTGTGGCTAACAAAAGACGCATAGTCGGGGGCATCCAGTGCCCCAATTACTAATATTGCACCATCACATGAGCAATGACGTGTAACTGCGTTGTAACCGAACATACCTAGAAATATGTCCTCTCGCGTCAGACGCTGCTCCCGGCCATAAATCTTCATTATATGGTCAATATTGGACTGGAACCATTTCTTCGGGACGTCCAAATTCGTAATATAGCGATATACTGTCGTCTCGGCGTATAGGTATGCTACTCTGTGGCCAGCGCGGAGCTGGAAAGAATGTGTACGGCTGATGGTTTGTCTGGCGGCCCAAGTAAAAGTGGGAAGAGAATTAGTGCCATTTTTATAGGGAACGAAGTGAGAGCGGCTGTCACTACGTACGGGGAAGAAAAGATTGCTTGGACGCGATCCAAACCACGTTGTGCAGCATTACGCTTGTCCTGACGTTGGGAACCCTGAGAAACCTTGCCGTACCCCGACAGCATCGGCAGCTCGTCCGCCTTTCCGGCTGAGGACGCGCCAGGGTTGAATGCATTGAACAACATCTCGAAACGGCCCTCCGGCTTCGATAGGAAACCCACTGCGCCAACTTCGACGCGAGATGGCCGCCACAGCGGGAGCGTGACTGTTCATAACGTGGGATGATTATGCAGAAGTGCGACAAATGGAATAAAAAGCCTACGGATGGTATGGTAGTCGTGCTGCAAAAGCATCCTATACCGACGCTCGTTTTGGTGCTTTGCGGCTATGGTGTTGGGGTCCAGCGGAGAGTGGAAGCCCGATGCGAGGATGCTCTGCCAGTTCTGGTCAGGGATACTTGCATAGGTCTCGGAAGATGTAGCGTCTGTCGATATAGAACTGGACCGCGTAATTCTTGTACCCCAAAAGTCTCCTCTTCCCTGTTCCGCGTGTACATCCGAAACCGATCTCGCTTTATCATTTCCAAAGTCTAGTCCCAGTGCAGATCCAGGATGATCGACGTCGGGTGAAGATTTTACGGGAAAAGTCGTGTCCTGGTGTCCGGGAGACGACACGCTACCTGGAAGGGGAGGTGGAAGGATGTCAGGCGAGTGATGGGGGTGGTATGGGTTCTGTGCTCCCCACTGAGTAAGAATGGGTGGGTGTTTCGGTGAGTCGGAGGATGGAGTGCTCAAATTCTGGGTACTCCGCTCAGCGCGCAGCTTCTTGATTTCTCGCGCGATTTGTTCAAACGATGGCCTATTGGAAGGAATCTGATCCCAGCTCAAGCGTATGACATTCATCAGAGGGCCACTAGTCAATTGCGATGGTGGAAGTGACGGTCTCATGTTCTCAGCTGGTTTTGACGGGTATTCCGGAAAAGTAAGATTGATATGTAGGATAAGAACGCGAGAAAATACTCACACAGCACGAAATGCCGCACGGCATCGTCATCCATGAGCGGCCACGGCAGCGCTCCCTTTGTCAAAATTTCTGAGCAGCAGATTGCAAACGCATAGACGTCCATTTCGGGTGTCAGTACCTGCGCACCTCGCATAAGCTCAGGTGCCTGCCAGCGTAATGTTCCATCTGTGACAAAATTGGGTCAGTCGTACAAGTACATATAACGTAGAACCGGATTTACGAGGAATCGGCACGCGACTAAGGCGGTAGACCTCAGACTTCATTTCGCTCTGACCGAAATCGGAGATGACACAACGTGTATCATCGTCAACAAGTACGTTCGCAGCCTGAGGTCGTGTTATTCCGCATCAGTCCCAGCGGAGTCAGCTATGATTGGGAAACATGTACCTTGAGATCACCGTGCAGCACGCCCTCCGTATGAAGATACGCCATGCCTTTCGAAATTTCATGCATCATTTTGACACCATCTAATCTTTCAGCATCGCTGAGGCCTTTCAAGTATTTGACGAGGCTCCCATTCGGATAATATTTACTGACCTGTTGATAAAAGGTCAGGTCGACGGAAAATATCTAGCTCCAAAAGCATAAAGTACGCACTAAGAACCACGGCGGATCGCCGGTTGCACTGGAAGCGCCAAGAAGTTCGAGTACATTCGGATGGTAGAGTTTTTTCCAAATCTCGACCTCGTGTACGAAGATCTTGCGTGGGGTCGTCTCTGCGAGCACCTTGATCGCAACAGTGTGCTGGCGCCAAGTACCGCGATATACTTCGCTAAAATACCCAAGTCCGATCTTCGCTTCGAGGTCGACCTCGTACCGGGTGATAGTCCAGCTTGGCAAGCCCAAATCCGTTCCCGTCGACAGCCTCCGGAGAGCATCTATCCCGGTCTCGATAAATTCGCGGTCAAGCGTGTCTGCGCTGCGTCGGCTCTCTGCCCCATCGCTTATAGAATGGGCTGACTGCTGGCCTTCGGAGTGGTGTTGTTGCGACGATGATGCCAGCGTCACGGCGCTCTCAGCGGCCTCTATCCTTCCATCCTCGACAACGCGCTCAAGGGCGCGCTGTAAGGTCTTGATCGCCTCTGGCATCTCACCGTGCGCGATCTGCAGCATCTCGATCATGGCCAAGTCATCGCTTTGGGTGAGCGCGGTACGCATGAGCTGCCGTAAGTCTGCAGTGTCGTGCGCACGATCTTGCGCGTTCTGTGCGGCTTTTAAACCCCGCAGGGTCTTTTGGACACTCCGAGAGTCCGTAGGGGGGGAGGAGAGTGCGGCGGGTGGCACGGTGTAAGGAGGCGGGGGTGGAAGACCGGGAAGGTGTGAGAGCGACTGGAGTAAACCCTCCGTTTCCCTCTGTCGGCGCAACTCGTTGGCTTGGATAATCTTGAGGGTACGGATTTGGATAGAGAGCTACCAAACGAAGCATGTTAAACCCCCGGGTGAATCCGAGCGATCGCAACGTGTACTGACCCCAAACATTCCCAACGCGTCATTAAGGAGCGCATCGCAGAAGGTGATGCTGGCCTGAATCTCATCGCGTTTCAAATAGCGCTTGAGGAAAGGGCGGTGACCCAGCTTTGTGAGGAAATAGAGGACCTCAGTGAACGCCCTAAAGATCATCAGCATCAGTTACGTAATGGATCAGAGCTGCGGACCGCACTCGTTCAATTTGGCGATTGGCGCGTGAAGCTCCTCAGCCACGTCGTCACCCGCGTCGGCAATTTCTTCGCGAACGCTTATCAACGTGTCTGCGCAACGTTCGGTCAAACGCAGAGACGCAAGACGGTTCATCTAATGAGGTGTAGGTCAATCTTGACGGTCGTACCAAGGGGGAGGTTCGAGCTTGAACTCACCTCGACCATCTCGACTGCATCCCATATTTTCAACAAGGTCTGCCCGACGAGTTCCAGACCAGGGACCGGAACAAAGTGCAAGAAGTCAACACCGGCAAAGAGTGCCTCGTGTCCAACACGCGCAGCAGCACCGAGGACACCAGCGATTGCTTCTATGGCGCGCTATCCAGAGGTCAGCGGGAGCAAGAGTTGAAGTAAGCACGGACTCGTTGACGTACAGAACGCGTATGAAGGTAGCCCTCTACTTGCTCAGGCGGCACTGTGCGTTTGCGCTTTGAGGGTTCTGCCCATGGACGAGGAGGGTGTATCCGGTGGCTCCACCATGTCGACGAAGGTGCGGTAGAATCCCCGTTGTCCGGTCCATGACCACGTTCGGGGGACGTTCCCTGGGATCGAGCACGAGAAGGCGAGTGGGAACGAAACAATGAAGGAGGGACGATGGCCGAACCAAGGACGATGGCAGGAAGTGTAGAGCTCGATGCTGCTGCTGCGCTCGACTGAGGAACTGCAGGCGCTGACGTGACGCGTGACAAGGGTATCAACGCATCACGCACTGGCGACGGGTCGCGCCCGTCGAAAGAGTGTAATCGGACGCGGCCCACTGTAGGCGGTGTGGGGAGGAGTGTGGTGCGTGAAGGCGGGGTCGGCGATGGAGATTGAGATTGGGATTGGGAGCGAGGATTGAGCGGCGAAGGTGTACGCGGAGAGGATGACGAATGATCGGGAGAGCGCTTTGGAGGCGTACTCGTAAGGGGTAACGAAGGTGATGGTGCGGCCCTCGACATCCCGGCCGAGCTAGATGGGGATGATGAATGAGATGACTCTTGGGAGCTCATAATTCTATTGGGCGTCTTCAATGGTTAGGTACCTGAAGGATGACACCTATTTATACCCCCATCAATGATCAGTGCCCGCTCTCGCGACGTCTTCGAGAGAGCCTATTTCACGGACTCACCGATTTGAAGGATTGCAAAGGAACGAACGAAAACGCGGCTCCCTGTCCTCTGAGGACGGCCAAACTGATGGAAGGTGATGGACCCAGGAGTTCAGGAACCACAGCCGAGGAGTCAAGCGGTGGGTCGAGAGCAAATATATAGAGAGGCCGTGAGAACCTTTCGATCCTCATCACTGGCGCTCACTTGTGCTCATGGTCAGCAGTCGGTTGGCTCGCCAACAGCTGGCCCTCCTTGTGCTGCGAAAGCTCGAAACAGAACATAAGGTTTACACAAGCGACGGAAGACGTGGTCACACACCGGTGGGCAGGCTGAAGTTCCCTCTGCACGTTTGTCCGAGTCAGGTCATTGTCCCCAGGAACCTGGTCATGACGGACAACGATGGGATAAACCAACTTCTGTGCCACCAATATCCGGTCCGATGGTTCGGGTAAACGTGCTTGCAAGCTATCGAGGAAATAG
>Ga0307512_10002876_pt1 | contig 20917 bp, 20 predicted proteins | sample 14_EM_MG_FD_200267 | JGI IMG/M metagenome (GOLD analysis project Ga0307512, IMG submission 200267) | Populus trichocarpa ectomycorrhiza microbial communities from riparian zone in the Pacific Northwest, United States - 14_EM | ecosystem: Host-associated > Plants > Roots > Unclassified | place... | reverse complement strand
CAAAGTAGGCGCAGGGGTCTGGATGTGGTGGACGGACGGGTCGCGATCCGACGACGGCAGAGTAGGAGCCGCCGCAGTGTGCAAGCACGGAGACCGCTGGAAAGCCTTCCGCAGCCACCTGGGCACCTGACAAATGGAGGTCTATGATGCAGAGCTGTGGGCAATCGGACTCGCTCTCCGGGAGTCAGTGAGGAAGAGGGACACACTGCAGACACACGGAGTGATGAAGGTAGCCGTTTTCAGCGACTCGCAAGCGGCCATCCGACGAACGGAGCACCTAGAACCGGGGCCAGGGCAGCCACTAGCCAGGTGGATTAACCGGAGCGCGAGGACTCTTCGCGAAGCCGGTATTGAAACAGACATCCACTGGGTCCCGGGACACACCGGCATCCCCGGAAATGAGGAAGCAGACCGCCAAGCGAATCTAGCACGAGAGGGCCGTAGGACAGGCACAGTGAGAGAACGAGTGTACACCTCGGCGGCGAACAGGACCAGACGAATCCCAGAAGCAAAGACGGCGGCAAAGGCTGAATGGGAGGCCGACAAATGCAGTAAGCACCACGGCTATAGACTGAAAGGCAAAGCTGGAAGCAAGAGACCCATCCCAATGAACAGTGTGAAGCCTCTGGCAACCAGGTTCTACCGACTGAAGTCCGGACACGCGCCAGTGGGGACGTACCAAAAACGGTTCGGACACCGAGACGATGACAAATGCTGGTGGTGCGGCGGCGGAAGCAGGACGGCCGAGACGCGGGAACATCTCTTCTGCCACTGCAGCCAATGGAAAGACCATCAGAAGACGCTCTGGACAGAAGTGGGAAAAGCGACAGGATGGAGAGCAGGCAGATGCCGACACGTGAAAGTCTCTGAGCTGCTCTCCATAGAGAAATGCGACCAAGCAGTGATGGACTTCCTGGCGGCCACTGATGTTGGGAAGTTCCCGCCCAAAACGAGCGGAGGAGCAAGTGCCGGCGGGCAACAGGCGGAGGAGTAAGGGCCGGCGGGCAACGGGCGGAGGAGAAAGGACCAGCGGGCTCTCCTTGATTTCATCACTTTTCCTCTGTATTATATATCTGCCACTTTTGGATGCTTTCTTTTGTCAAGAAGGGGACGACGGGTAGTAGGAGTGGAGCTCCGCCATCTAGCCGGCCAGCCCGGAGGCGGAGGGGACTAAGGGGCTGTCATACTCTAAGTAGAGTGAATACAGTATGATTAAAACAAAACAAAAAACAAAAACAAACACATGCAGCTGGAAACGCCGGAAATTGCATCAAATGACTCTTACCAGAATTTTAAGTCCGAGAAGTTACACCCCCTTGAGGAGAGAAGTTAAAATACCGTCTCTAGAACCGAATGAAAACCTCAACACCGTGACTCGCTGGTCTACAAACATCACCGCATTTTCTCATGCATTTTCCAAACAATTGGCATGTATTTTCTCATATAACCAATCATTTCCAATGTATTTACGCACAATTTGATGTTGTACATAGGAGGGAAATTGGGGGGAAAACCGCATGAAACTGACGTTTGTGTGGGAAAATACGAGGCAATTGGAAGAAATCACCCAGGTACTATGGGAAATATCAGTTATACAAGGTAATTGTGGCCTAGCATTTTCCATGCACCATTTAGTATAGGGAAAATACTTGGGTACAATTTCTAGAGTCCCATAAAGCGGGCATAGAGTCATTTGCTACGGGCACGTTCCAGCGTAATGGAGGAGGGAGGTACACCTCATCCTGCATGACTGTATGTCAGAAGTCGCAATAGTCCATCCGCCCATCAGTCTTTCAGTTCCCCATGCCATCATCTAGTTTCGGGCAAGATACTCCAAGGCTAGGGCCCAATGAGGGCGGCTGGGGGTGACTCCTAGGGCTGGGGTTACTGATTCACCTGTAATTATGCAGTTATTTTGATTAACACACAGTGATGTGGCCTTTGCAATCTGTGGGTGATCAACTGGATAAGTTATAGGGCAAAATATGTACCCTAGACAGGGTTAGGAGGCATATTAGATGTCATCATTCCGTCACGACTGCATCGCTCGTATCATGTGTCTATCACTCAGAGGACCGCCGGCACCTGCAGTCCCGTAGTCTATAAACCTCCAGGACAGAAATCATAGTCCGGGAAAGGGTAAGATCACGCCCGGGTGGGACGGACTTTTGCGCACTCTGCTGTATGTACGTCTCGGAGATCGATATCCCTTCGCTCGATACCATCAGTTTTACCTACAAGAGACGGGATGCTTAGGGAGGGGCGGATAGTCGGATCCGAGATCGGTCAAGCTCACTGTTGATTTTGTTAGGAACATTTTGAGCTCCGTTCAGGGGATTTGGTTTGAGTAGATTTTTTCGTGGCGTGAAGTTCGGGAACAGCGGAAGGGTTGCACTGGAACCAGGGATGGTGTGGTGGTAGTTGTTCCGAAGAGGTCTTACTGGAGAGCTCTTTAACTGAAATATTAGCAAAGCCTGTCAGGTACTTAGTCTTGGTCCATTGATTCATCAGAGTTTTTGAATGGTGGGCAGGTCTGCCGCCGAGATTTTCCACGCCTAAGTCCCACACGAACTCGATCGCATGATGTAATACAGCGGCATCTATCAACGAATTTGCAAAGACGGAATTTAGTATACACAAATTTTCTAATCAGCCCCGGTACAACTAGAGGTAAACTGAGAGTTATTAAAGCTCGTCGAATTTGATAGGCTGACAAACCCTAACCACCATCGATGCAATCGATAGCCGCTAAGAAAATAATTACACTTGGCAATACCGGAGGGAGACGACACAAACGTGGCGAGACGCAGCTATGCTCTGGCTGAAACTGCAAACCTGTTTCGGCATCGCAGGGTAATTTTCTGATAAGATCACAAACGATTTAGTTTCCAATATCTAGGCTCACCAAACCTAGTCTAATCCTTTCGCAACACCCCACTTATCTTACACCCAAGGCAGACACCCAACAGCCAATCAAGACATGAAAGATAAAGTGCAGCGCTTTTATTCCCACTTTGCTGTTATCTGTGACTTCTTGAGTCGTCCCCAGCGGTGGTAGCCCTCTGTCTAAGAGCCAAATTGTTGACTGGGGATATGGCCCGGTGGCTTCCTTAGTCTGCGGTGCTGGTGGACTCGGGCATGAGGCCGGAGGCTTGCGGGCCCCATTGGCCTCGCCAGCCCCCATGCCGAGGAGTAGGCCTAGCCTCGGCACTGGTACTCGGCTTCGAGCTTCGGCTGTGATCCTCGGCTTTGCCGAGTATGGTCTTTTCTCTCTATATAGTCCTGCCACTTTCTCTCTCTTTGTTCGATAGACAATACAGCTTCTTCGTTCTTTCTCTATTGCTCTCAGCACAAATCCCCGACACACCTACCCGCAATCATGACACAATAATATCTTGATTTCGCTAAAATAAATGGGGTGATTCGTGGAGTGGATATCTGAATAAATAATAAAGGAGATATGGGATCTCTTTAAGCATGAGAATTGTTGAGCTACGAGTACTAAGGTGATCTGACGCGAACGTCCCAATTTCACGATAAGGCAATAGCTAATTGTAGCGTATACAAAGCTATGTTCCTTACAGGCCTATCAAACTCAAACGCGTTGATAGTTAAAACATACTCTCACTACAAATCAATATGAACAAGGGCATTTGCTGAACTTTATGACGGAACCAATAGCTGGCCCGTGAGGACCTTTGGTCAAAATTTGGACCCCACCTCATATAAAGTCCCCATATTAATCCGGCAAAGTCCGTCCCGTCCGTCTGAAGGCTCTCCTTGGCCCAGATTACCAAATTACAGTCGCCTTCATCTTGGACTAGGGCTCTTAGTCTTCTAGAATGTAAGACCGCCAACCGATAGGGCCCTGCAGGCCATCGAGTGATGAAATGGTGATAGCGAGTGATGAAGTAATGACCAAGTAACGATCATAACATGGCTGCAACAACCAAAAGATTGCGTGCGAGCTCCCTGAGACACAGTGCAGCGGTATGCTATGCCATACCCACCATTAGAGCTAACAAAGGCTCCAACTGAAACCGACTGGAACGCGATACCGCTCGGCAGGTACCTACAGTCCGTTCCGCACTACCCTAGTCATGGATATTTGAGAACTGGACGCCGTAGGGTGACAAAAGTCGTGGCCCAGGCTAGAATACACGCTAGTCCCCCAAATGACTACAGTCCGGACCTACCGTTCACACCCCTGGAGATATGCAACACACGAGCTCGGTGCTCAGAAACCAGCTTCTCAATGCCAAACCTGAAGCATAGGGTTTGCATTTCAAATTAGGCGAGTAGTTACTACATAAGTACGGTAGTACTGAGAGAGTTGACGCACAAATGGTCAGCCGTTTGATCTAAAGAGTTGGGTGTTGCAAGCTGTGGTGATGACGAGGTCTATTTAACTACAAATGAATTTATGCCTTTATGCACATGGAGAGTCTGGAGATCTCGCGGAGATAGGTGGAGTGGCATTAAGAGTGGCGTATACTGTTGCATGTGTACCTGCATCGTGAGCCTCACTGCTCAGGTCCGTTTGATATGCAGTTAGTGTAGGAGGATATGCCTCAGGAGAGCGGCTGATATCAGTGAAAACAGATATGCAAATGGATATAGATATGGAGATGAATATGGATATCGATATGAGAGTCAAATCTGTATGTATAGGGGCCTTCGGCCCTCGAGTCAAGCCAATCAACAAGTTTTTAGAAGTATCCAATGTAACACATACGGAAGTGGTGGTAGCGAGTGAGTAATTGTGTATGAATGTATCGGCAATCTCCTTCCAGACCTTACAATGACATTGGGAAATAATCACCCTGCTGCAATAGAGAAATCAATAGAATAGTCGAGCTAGTATTTCATATATCCTACGAATAATTCGCTGTTGTTGCATAGTGGAAACAACGGAAGATACTCCGAAGTATATATTTTGTACCAGAAGTTTGGCGAATTGGAAATACCGATATCGAAAGTTGCGGAAACGGAAATCTATGCATCTGCGCAATTTTTTTCATTGGCCAATGCTGTGCCATGACGAAGAGTTGTCGAAGAGGTTACGAATGCGTACTTGTGGTGTATGAACGGGCCCTCAATTTTGGAGGTGTTTAGTGGACATGCGCCTAGTATTCATACAGCTTAAAGATTGAATACCATTCTAAGGATCACCTGGATGCTTTCCCATGAGCGCTTCTACTGAACGACATTGTTCCCCCAAAAACTTCCAGACTCTAGCTTCTTCTCTCCCGAAAGTTTCACAACATCCAGCTTCTCAAGGTCACGATCAACCGAACCAAATTCAAGCGCTTACCATGACCTCTCAATTTTGCCTCCTTGCTGTCTCGGCACTACAATTCACAATGTGTTACATTTTAACAGCCTTGAATGATATTTTACCCTTCGGCAAACGAGACGCCTCCTGCAAGTACAACGGTTGCACTTGCTCTGTGGGCAGCGCCCAAGGCGAGTATTGCTGGCGATGTACCTCAACATCTACCTGCGGAAGAAGCGCCGGGAACATCTCGGCGTGGAATCGTGATTAGCATCCTAGGGTATTTGAGTGTAATCCACAATGAGAGTGCTGTGCGTATAGGTTGAGAGTAAGTTGTGAGGCTGGGAGTGAGTCCGTGAGGTGCGAAGAGGGCGGTTTGAGGTATGCAAGAGTTGGAGGTTGGGAATAGAATGAAGGATCAATGAGGATATTGTTGTGCTGTCTTCGTATATTTCCGGCTTATATGAGCGGAATGGAAGTAAAAATGTTGGTCCGAGTAAATTATCTACGGTACATTTGCGCATATGGTCAACTGTACAAAACAGCCTCTTACTACCACTATTCACCAACAATGTTGTGAGAAGAGCGTTAAAATCCGTACCCACACTAAATCGATACCATTGATTAATCTACCAGGCTTCCACAACATTCCTATCACGGGAGATGTCGTGCAGTATGCCACCACAGCGATGTGCATCCGCCGGGTTGGGTGTGCCGGTATGCAAGGCTGCATAAATAATAACTATAAGCAATTATTCATTGGCCACCCTTGCACAGTGATGTGCTCAATCGCAGCCAATGCAATCCCGAGCCGTGTTCCACGCGCTAGACAGCCCATTCTCGGAAACTCTGCGTTCGCTTGCCGTTTCCGACGTCGGCCGAGATTGTTTCGGGTGGTGAGGCGGGCTTGGCAGGCAACAATCACTCCTTGCATACTTCAGTTAGCTGGTTTAGTGTCGTAAAACGACTGTTGTATCTGCCAAGGAACTCTATTTTGGTAGTTGTACAGAACCGATATATTGTACGAAAACTGCTGCAAATTCTTGGAACTAACGATTATATTTGACATTATGCGATTGGAGCATTAAGGAGTTTAGGATAGAATGTGATTGGACTCGCGTAAGGTACTGAGCTCCATTAGTTGTACTGTAACCTAGGAACGAGCTGCCAACCCCACCAAGGCTCTTTGCGTCACTTCCCTATAGCGACAACCACAATTTCAACCTCAGAGATGATTTTGTGCATTATTGTGATCAAATATTAGAGGAACACGGATATATGTATCAACCCTTCGGATGAAAATGACGGGGTGTCTGCGATCATATATGCGCTGGCTCAATCAAGAAGAGTGGGTGGTGTTGGGCTCGACCCAAGTACAGTCGAATCTCGCTATAAGAATTCTGTCTATAAGAATACACACTGAAACCGTTCTGTATAAGAATAATAATTTTAGTCCCAACCAGTAGTATCCATACAAAATCCGTTTGCCTATAAGAATAAACACCTTATAAGAATATTGTTTTTTCCAATACACCTGGTCCCGAGTGCATTCTTGTAGGGAGAGTAGACTGTAGTAGATTTCGCCTTCCCTGCGTATGCTCCAAACGCTAAAAAACTCTGTACGAGTTTAGCGTACGACTTTATTTGTGTAACATTTCATAGACCCCTGCCGCGATCAAGTCTCGGCGGCAACTGTCAAACCACATCAAATTATCACGCGGAGAGCAGAAGCTCTGCATCAACGGATATCTTGATCGATCCCAAGAGTGTGGAGCAAAGTGAAAAACTTTCCCCTCTATAAGCTTCATTATACTTCGTACTAGGGTTTAGAGATGCTATGTATTTTATGTAATTTAAAGTGTCGTGGCTTTAGGAATACTGTAAGCTTTGGTATAATTCAGGTCGTCCAGTTCCACCAAATCCCAGCGGTAACTCGGTAAGGGAACACACAGATTCTGAGAATGTCTAGAGCAGTGTATAGTACTATCTTTGAAACGCATCTCAGGATTGTTTTATGAACAGTACCCCTAAAGTCCTTCGACCCCACCACATCCGCCAATTCCTCCTTCGACTCCTCTATCTACTGTTCAGACTCTACTGTATCCTATGTCAACGTTAAAGTTGATATCGCTTCTAGACCTGACATAAGCACCGACTGATTTTGCTTATTACTGTGTAAGGAGTGTTGCATCAAATAGATGGCCCAAGTCACTTCATAATTTCAAGACCTTCATCCTTGTCCATTTCTCAGCCCTCATCTCATCTCAATTCTTCACTGTCGTGTATTCCGCCCTCGTCTACGTACACCTTATTTTGTCTATGCTGAAGTCGAGCTCCTCCGCCGAGCATCTCCACGCCGTAGTCTACACCCCCGTCCACTCCGTCTCATCAACTTTCCATCTTCCTCTCTTGTACGCCGTCACCTACGACCTCATCCTGTAGCATTTACCACTGGGCTCTGAACTTGTAGGATTGCGCGATACTGTCACGTGAGGGTATCAGACACATCAATTATGAGAGGACCATCAACAGTACAGTCTATACCATTTCATACAAAGGTACTTCATGCTAACAATTTAGCAGCCAAACTCCGCCTAGCCCAGACTTTATACCCGTCCAGATATCGCCATTGCCTCGTGTCGCAGCTAGCCAATTAAGAAAAAGACCGACCAAGACCACCTTCCATGCCCCCGACAGCACGACTGAAACGCCAGCCGTATCTCACACCGTTTGCTCCCCGTCCACATGGCCATTCATCGGGGTCGCACAACCTCTTCCGTGAATGAAAGATACTTGACCCCATCAACGAAACCCTCGCTCAACTTTAGCTTGCCTAGATGGCGTCTTTGTCCGGTCCCCATTGGATGACACGCCGCGCTGATTGCCGCAGAACAGCTCCCTGCCACCGGAATATTAGGATGTTTATACCGCCGAAGTCCGGTGACCACAACCGCAATAATCGCAAAAATGCTTGACAGTACCACGAAAATCAGAGCAATCGTACTAAAGCTGATAGTAGAGATCACATCCACCTCATTCTTCACGTACGGGTACTGGGGAGGGTTTTGCACAATTTCAATTCTCGCTAAGTAGATCGATTGTGACGTAAGCCAGTGAAGCAATCCAGAGAGGACCATCAGAGGGATAGCATATCGGAACGGAAGTTGCAGCCAGTAAGTTGATCTCTGGTTTTTTTGCGGGCTGCTGACGCGCAGGTATTTCGGTTTGCCGGCGTACCCGTCCCATTCTTTTCCCATGAGCATGCTGCTATATACCGCATTATACATCAAATAAAGGAAGGATAATAAAGACTGTGGTGCATTGGCGAGAAGGACAGCCAAGGCAAACGGCAATCTTTTCGTACGGTGAAGTTTAATAATCGAACTTGGGGTAAGCTGGCCAAATCCGCGTCCCCAGATGCTGATAAAAAACGAGCTGCCGTAAAAGCGGGCATCCGAAAGCACAGCGACGCTCAAAAGCCCTGCCGTGGCAAACAATGTAACCACCATGCAACAAATACACGTAATCCACCGCGTACGACCGACAGCGTTCCACCATCGGTACTTTCGTACTTTCCATAGCCCTAACTGGCTGGAATTCCACGACTGACCTGATTTGCACAAGACGTTGATATCTTCTCTTCCTGCGTAGCACATATCGGATGTATTTGGATCGGGTCTCTCTATGAAACTCTGGATAGCATCACCGAGTGTTACCAGCGGATCGAAGTTGTATTCAAGGAACAATAGGAGCATGCTGAGTGCTTTGACGAGGTTGCACACGATTACAACTGACAAGATTGCTGTTGAAAATTGCAGCTTGCAGTGTTCGTCCGTTATCTCTGACCGGCATTCCTTGACTACCCCACTATACGTAGTCCAGTTCTTGTTATTTGCAATGTTCGACATTGCACGATTGGTGTCACAAGAGTCCCAGAGGTAGCCGCACCCAATCCAGGATTGTGGTGCGTTGGCATCTGCTGCTACTGTGAATCCTTTGCTCAAGCTAATATTGTTTTCGCCAACCTGATTGTAGAGTATGAGGACGAGATTCCTGTTCTTTGATGGGAAACCGCCTCTATAAACGTCGATGCATTCCTTTGGTGTAAGATTCGCCCACTTTTTCTCGTCCTTTGAAAGGGTCTCCGTTTGTCGAGCATCGAGTATTAAGGCCTCCCATTGGAGCGGTGCCAACCTCAGACAACAACACTGTAAAATCTTGAAGCAACGTTGAATACTTGTGTTTACTTGGTTCATCGAGCGAGGATTGATCCAATACAGACTGATAGTTGCTCAACGATGAACTATAGGTATTCAGTGATGACATGGTCGTCCGCAGATTTGCCATTGTATATCCATTAAACAACGACGTATAGTTATTTAGTAGTGATGCGTAGATATGCGATACGAACGGAGATGTGTAGTTATGGGACAATGTATAATCAGCTGGGCCTGCGGTGCTGGGCCGACCAAGTGGGCTGTACGAAACCAGAGGCACCATATTCGCAGAGTTGAAGATGGTCTGCCGCGTCAATGCGACTGCATAATTATTGGTGGATATTGTGGAGAAAGCAGCAGCGTTGTATCTGCATGGGGTCAGCCATCAAAGAGAACGCCGGGTGCTGTTCAATAGTTACAATAAGTGTAGAGGGATAGATGTCAAACCAATACACCACCACAAAATGGCTCGTTTTCGATTGATCCACCGCATATTCCCTACGTTTGGCACACCGATGTGGAGCCATTCTCTTGCACTGTGTGCTTTGTCGATTTCTGCGCGCGTTGGGCTTACCGGAGTTAGTTGTGCATCCGTCTCAACGAGTGGACGCCATGGGACATACCTCATGAGAACCTGTTGGGTATAATTGCTAGAGGATAACAAAATAGTGCCCAAGCTATTTATGCCAAAGTGAATCCAGACCGAGAGCGTCTTTATCTCCTTGCATGAACCTCTGTGGATTGTTCCGAATCCCCCCTCTGGCGGCCACTTGATTATTGCGTAGATTGTGATAGTAAGGTTGAGGAGGAATACTAGCATGGTGCAGATTGCACTGGAGCACACGCCCATACGCCACCCAACCCGATTGTTCGCAAGCGTTTTCCCGTGGAGGAATACTAGGGTTATCTGTGTAGCCTGTGAGAGCATATTCATGCACCACCCTGCGCACTTGGATGCGTGTGTGTAACCAGAGATGTAACTAGTCCATAGCGTTCTTCTGCATGCAGCAATAGCGGCGCTTGTGCGGTACGGATAGTCTTCAGTGGCAGGGATTGCTGTTGGCGGCTGTCGGGTGCTATGGATTGAATGAGCATGCTATCATATACGGTAGTTCGCACTGTGTATTGGCGAATTGGATTTGCACTCACCTGTTCAGCTGAGTAGATAGCACATCAAATGAGTCTGCGAATTCTCCGCTCAATGATATGAGATGCGAAGGGATGTATTCATCATTGGTTGCTACTTGCATCTCTTGTAGACTCTGCATGAAGCAATGCGGGAATGAAAGAAAGTAATACGTCTTTGTACAGGTGGGAATGCGTGCGGGAAACCCTTCGGTAGGCGTGAGGAAGCTGTATGCGGTGCAGAGTGCGAGGTTCCTTAACGCAGGGCAAGAGGTTGTTGGATGTGAAGTAAGACTTGCAAAAGTTGCGGCTGGTGGTGATGTTTAGAGAAGATAGAGCTCTCGGGCAGTTCCTGAGGGATAGTACGGACTTTTTAGGCGCTAAGTTGTCGACATTGTATGAACATCTTGGGACTACAGAGTATATGTATGAACGAAAGGTGACAATACTTGCGCTTGGTATGGACAATAAAGTTTTAACAGAGCTTGCTGTAACCGCCGGATTTTGAAAAAATGGTGTAGGAGCCTGCATTGCAAGCTGGCATTCGGGTACTGGTAATTGAGTAGTGTTGCTATGATTATTGCGGAGTCATTAACACTGACAACCACCCCTAGTAGTATTGAAAAGTCAGAATTGAGTAGGAAGAACAGTACTAACCAGTTAAGTGGTAATCAGCTGTGGTACTGGGTAGGCCTTATCGAAACAATTATTGCTGATAAAAATGTACCACAAGTCTGTCACCCGGCATACTTTCCGCTAACTGCTAGCGGTGGCTACAACGACTCACTATTTTAAGAGAATTCTATCAAATGTAATGATACCCTGCTTAGTGAAAACCCAACTCAGCGTGATAGTCTCCACACCATGCATAACTGGTTTTGGCGTTGGGGGCGTCTTGCACTATTTTTGACATGTGCTTCGAGCCATCCTGCCACATCAAAGAGTTTTGGTTGCGCGTTACGGATCTTGGCGCGCAGTAGGCGGCAATGTTGCCGTTAGTGATATGAGAGGCGAAAAGCTGCACAATAACACTAGTAGTGCTGTGCTGTGCCCTGTAGCAGTGTCCTCTCGACGGCTGTTCCTTTAAGTTCGAATGTATCTGCATCCCGTAATGCAAGGACATACTGGCCAATCCTCTTATGCGCATCCAAAATTTCTATTTTTAAAAGCGGCAGGATGACTATTTTTAACAGCGCAATTGAAGCTAAAATCGACTTGTTAGGTGGTGCCAACATAGCGCAATGAACTCCAACATCCATTTCTTGCTAGAGGCGTTACCCGTGCATTTCCTCACAACTCCCAATAGGGGTACTGCAGCTTCACAAGCCCAGAATCTCACTCCTTGATTTTAGCCAATAAGTGTTGACTCAAGATTTGGCCCGAAGGCCCTGGAAGATGTTAGTAGTGACTGGCGATTTCTAGAGAGATCTGGAGTTTGGTCGCCGAGTTGACCAATGCATGGTGAGTCACTCCTTCTCCGCCACAGCAAACTTTTTCTCTTGCCACTCGAAGTATCTCCGCGAAACCTCAGGAATTCTTGTGTATATACATAGATTTTCCCTTGAATAACTTTTGTAGAACAGACAATTCAACCTTTTCTTGTGCAAAGTTATTGTTCTCATCAATAAGTACAATATATGAGTGAATCGAGGTGCACGTGATAGCCAAATTCTTGGGTACGTCCAGATATTAGAGATCATTTCCATGGCGATATGTGATCAGACGGTGACGGAATTCCTCGCCGCAACTGACGTGAGGAAGTCGCCACCTGCATGATGAGTTCGCCTTCTTCTACTCTTTCGATTCATATTTTTGGGTCTTGCATTACTTTCTTTTGTTAGCATTATAAAGGGGAAAATGGGTGCATGCGGAGATCGGACTTTGTCATACTGTAGATAAGTGAATACTGTATAAGTAAAGCACAGCAAAGCAGAATTCTTGGCGCATTGGAATTTAATGGTTCCGAACTGTTGCCACCATACTTTGTCTGCAAAGAGGGTAAAAATAGATTTGAGGTGAGAAACGGAGGGACCGCTGAGATAGCCAGCTCAGTAGGGTAGTTGACCTCAAATACAACTTTTCCTGTCAGTGCCCTTGATTTTGGCCCGCAAGTGCTGCAGGATGCATCATGACTGCAGCACATTGGCTATAGCCACATGTAAATGCTATGACAAAACCAGGAGATTGAGCGGGAGAAATTTTCAGCACAAAAATACCTAGAGTAGCATATCGACCTAATTTAATAGTCGATCATTCCGATCGATGATTTGGCTGTGTCTCACGAGCCATGTCGTCCTCTAAGTTTAGTTTGCAGCTGGCAAAGCTAGGACTAGGAGGCCTATCCCAATGAAAACCGCGAAGTCCTTGGCAGCCAGGTATTATCGATGGAAGTGCGGCCATGCACTATGGCGACATATCTTAAGCGGTTTAGACAACAGGACGATGACCAATGCTAGTGATGCGGGGAGACAACATGTACTGGGGAGCACCTTTTCCGCCTCAGCAGACGGTGGAAGGACGAATAGCGGCAGATATGGAAGGTGGTTGGACGAGCCACAGGCTTGAAAGCAGGGGGATACAGACAGTGTTCCCCAGTAGCCCGGTCGCAAAATCCGAGGCCTGACATGGCGGCGGCCAGGTTTCATGCAGGCCGGCCGGGTCTGGCCGCTTAGGAACACTGGATGCAGACAGGCTGATATCGGAGTTGTTTTCCCTTGAGAAATGTGATCAAGCGGTGATGGACTTCCTCGCAGCCATGGAGGTGAGGAAGTTTCCCTTACCTCTCACCTAAGCTAGCTAAAGTCAAAGCTTGACACTCCTTCAGCATTTCTTTTGTGTTAGGTCGCTCGTTCTTCGGTTGTTCGTTTGCGATTAGGTTGGAAATACAATGGGGACGAAGGGTAGAGGGAGGAAATCTCCCTCATCTAGCCGGCTAGCCAGAGGGGGAGGGGAGGCGGGCACAGTCATACTCTAGATAGACTAAATACAGCATGATTATAACAAACAAAAGCTCTAAATTTAGTTACTACCCATCGTGAATAAGAATATGTGAGGCTCAAGTACGAAACTTCTGCGGGACCAAATCCAGGCACATCGGCAGCGTACGTCGACTTATGGTTGCAGCAGCTAAATTGGTGATGAGTATATTAACTTGTCTGTCTAAATCTAAGTCTAAATGACACGCATACGTACACAAGAAATTAAGTGCTAGCGGCTCCGCGGCTCGACCCTAACCCAGATACGTGATAACTGAGCTCAAAATCCGTCCAACACTCCTCCAGATGGTAACACAACCTTAAAACCTAAGCAATGAATAAAAATGACCAAAATGATAATGTGTGCTCTGTGCTCTACCTAGAGCTCCTCCTAATCTATCATCCTCCGAAAATGCTCCTCTTCAAAATAAGTCATTCTCCCAGTTCTATTCATTACTTTGATCTCAAGCTAGAATGTCGGCTCCCTTTACCTGATCCGTTTCCCGTGTCAAATTAACCCTCCAACTTGGGGTGCTACGCCCACAAGTTTCCTTGACCTTGACTGGTATCCACTGATGGCGGTCTGTCGTATATTTTGATTTCGTAGCCGTTGACCGTTATTGCACATACAGGCCTCAGCCGGAGATGAGTCTCGTATGGCCGGAGACAGAGTTGTCTTGTATGGCTGGAGACACTGATTCCACCAGTCCAGACGATCCCAGTCCAAAAATTTCTTGGACTGGACCTGGACTGGACTGAACGGTTCTGGTCTGGACTGATCCATTGCTGGACTGGTGGAATCATTGGCTGGAGATGGAGATATCACATATGGCTGGAGTCGGAGATGTCTTGTATGGCCGGAGACAGAGATGTCTTGTATGGCCGGAAATGGTGATGTTTCGTATGGCCGGAGATGACTGTTGACTCTGATACGGGCTGATGGCATTCAGCCGTATCTGCACTTTCATATATATTGGCCTTGTGGCCCTCTCAGATAGAATACAATCAAACTCCTCTAAGCATCACTATGTGAACAACCGGGACGATGCGAATTCTTGATCCGTAGTTGCGATTGGAAGAGCGACTTGTGAGCTCCTGTCACATGGTAAACATCCCTCACAACTACTTCATGTCTACAGCCTCCAGGCAACCGAAGTCTCTCACATCTCCATGCCCGATCGCCTTGCCTGACCCTCGGGTTTATGATTTAGGTGGGTGGTAGTTTAATTACCACGAAGGTGTAGTTTAGAGGCTGTCTTGTAGTTTAAATCAAAGGCTGCAGTGTAAATGCCACAACCTCAACAGGGTTGAAATTACAATTTTGCTCTCCAGTAGGAGGTGTAGTGGCATTTAAACGTTTGAGTAGTGGGGGTGGTGGTGGAATTTAAACGCTTAAGCAGTAAGTGTAGTTGTATTTAAACTTCTTGGAGATTAGTGTTGTGCAGATTAAACGACTACCATCAGACTTACAATATTATGCAGTTGATGGAGTGTTTATAACTCACACGCTGGAAAATCTCGATATTTTCTTATGCCCAATTTTGTATTGGAGACTGGGTTGAAAGATGTCCATGTGACTACCTACAGCGAAAGTCCGGTATACAACTCACCATATGGTGTAGTGACTAGTGGATTGTACTTCCATATGATCTTAGGAATGTTTCCCGAAGCATACGAAGTATTCAAATTTTGCAATCTTTTTGACCCATTTGTGGTGTAGGTACACATGCTAAATTAATGTAAATGTACACCACAAAAGTAATATATAAATGCTGTTCTCATATAAAGAGATGACTTTGTGGTTTAACTATTGTGTAAATACCACCACAATATCGTGTGCAGATACACTATAATGCGGTGAACTTCACAGGCCCTACTGCCAGCTCAACCTTCACCATCTCACTGCAACCTTACGACAACCTCACAAAAATGACGTTTAACTGCAACGCTGAACCGAATGATTCCAGCAGTCCAGGGGTACATCAGACGAGTGGACCGATCCCGGTCTAGTCTAGTCCAGTTCGACCTGGCTCTTGGACCGGACCGGATCGGACTAAGCCTTACATCAGACCAGAATCGTCCGGACTGGTGGCATTATTGGCTAAACCTCACACTGATCTCACGACAACATGGTGTAACTGCCTCACAACAATGAAGTGTAAGTGCCACACTACCTATCATGAGGTTTAAGCTACACCAAAATGTACGCTAGGGTAAAGCCCAAAGCTGACTGCAGTATGATTACAACAAAAACAAACATACAAGCCAAGCCCCAAGTAACTTTGCGGGGTGGGCCATCCTTCCAATTAGGAAACAATCCTCCTTCACACCTAGATATCTGAACCCTTCCGATTGTCGCTATTTAGAGGGTTTGAAATATATCTCAACAATTTGCTGGATGCTGCACATGCATGTGCACAATGCATTCATAAGGCAGCTGTAGAAGAAGAGCATGCAAACCATAGATACATATATATTAGATACAGAACCCATTGTTTTCAGGCAACACAGGCAGAGTATAAATTCTACAAGTAGTCAGTATGTATCCTCAACACATTTTCCCCTAACCCTATAGCCCGAATTGCTTTTGTGCTGTACTATTGCTAAAAACACAGAATAGTCGTCAAGTGTGTAAACGAACCTCCAGCCTCGCAATTAGTGTGTTATTATGAAGCATGATGGAATTCGAAAGCGGTCTGGGTCTGCCCAAGGGTTTGGCAGCCATCATAAGTTCGCAACCCGTACCATACCCCGAATAGTTCTGTTATAATAAGTTCACACTTCATTTCTGAACATATGAAGCCATTTGCTCAGACTCAACGAGGCATCTGAGTGGAGTAACCTCAGACGCTATTAGCCAGCTGGAGGCAGTATTGTCAAACGCGATCCTCTCGGCATATCTTTTAGTATTTCTAGCAGATTTGGTTATGTATGCAATAACGTCGATGACTGCTTTGAGAAGTGTCGATAGTATGTTGTTTCATGTCTGCTTTTTCTTTGTCAACACTTGGACATCCGTTCGCATGGGGTCCAACGCAGGCAACTACCTCGGTGTTCTATGTATAATGTTTGTATATATTGGGGCCTGTAGGGAAATGTGATTAGATAGCTCCGTCCTTGTACCCTTCTTCCTCTTGTACAAATGAAACGAATGCAAATGAATGGTTGCAATTGAGGAACAAAAAGATGGTGAAAAGAAGTGAAAGACTGGTCAGTACACTCTGCTCTATTCGGCGGCGTGGGAACTTCCCGATCTCTGTGTCCGCGAGGAAGTCCAACACCGCTTAATTGCACTTCTCCATAGAAAACAGCTGGGATAATTGCGAATGCTTATATATTCCCTCTTTCCACCCAGTTTCCCTCTCAACTACTTTCCACAATTCCCACTGCTCGTTCTTCCACTTCCTGCAATGGCGGAAGAGATACCCCCGCGTCTGGGCCGTCTTCCGCGCCACAAGCACTGATCATCATCTCATTGGGATTGGGCGCCGGTTTCCCGCCTGTTCCTGTACCCATAGTGTTTGCTGCACCGCTAGCTCTCCTACTGTGCTTGTGTAGCTGCTCGCTGTACGGAGATCCTCCTGGCTCTGTTCGCTGCTGAGATATCTGCTCGCACATGGGCTGTGCTGCCATGATCTTTGCGGGCTCCATTCACTTGGCGATCTGCTTCTGCATTCCCAGGGATGCCCGATTCCGGCCGGGTACAGCTGAACGTAGTCTTGACCAGGGTCGGATATAGATTATCCGGCTTGGGAATCAAAGTTCCGAAACAAAGAAATTCTACGCGCATACGCATGGGTAAAGTCGCCAAATTCTGGAACAAATCATCAGCCGAAATATCTGTGAGTGCTAATTGATAGACTATAAGTTCCTGCAGTCCTGTAGTGTGTCATTGAATGCGTGGGCATGGCGAGGTTGTGCTGTGATCAGATGTTAGCGCCATATCGGAGAAGGCAGAGCTGCGCTGCAGTGTGTCATTGAATGAGTGGGCATGGCGAGGTTGTGCTGTGATCAGATGTCAGCGCCATACAGGAGAAGGCAGAGCTGCGAGTAAAACGTTGAAACTGTAATTGTTAGAAGCGATCGAAGGATGCACAAGCGATGAGGCGACATATAATAAAGAGCCACGTTCACCAGCCGTCTACACCCCCTACCAAGCTTATTTTCTAGTCACGATTCCCTCTAGAATTAAGGATAAGGGGCAGACAAAAGTACATATGCGGATTCCTGTGTATTGCCGCGTATATTCTAAAGCTTGATAAAAGGTTAGAAAATCTCCCTGTTGAACATACACCACTGGAAATATCCTACACATCATCGCTATCCTAACCGCAAGGATAATTTGCTCCAAAACCAGCAACACCCCGCTGTGGTTGTTGAAGAGGACAAAAATAGTTCCTGCGCAGGTCTCCCGAGTTCTCAGCATATAAGCCAACTGCTTGGTTCGTAGTCCCGTCGGATCGCCGTCGGTGAAACAGCTGTGTATGTAGAGTCGCTACATTTTTGGATGCATAGTGCGGATACAGGGTTCGGCCCATTCCGAGTTTAGCCGAGCCTGGATCTGGAAGGTGGGGTAAACTAGTGCGGCAACAAACTCAGAGAACTTCACTGCTTCAGATTTTGCCAGTCACATGCTGGAAGTGGTAGTATTATGTGAGCGATGAGGCAAGGGGAACAACCAACAAATCAACTAACACATCTGATATACAAACTTGCGGATACTGGTAGCGTCAACTCTGCAGTAGTAGTATGTTCGAGAGAGACGGACAACTGCGACCTGGACATGTAGAGTCGTGTGCCTTGCGCTGCATCTGCCACGCTCACAGTCAGCTCGTGTTAGGTAAATATATACGCAGTGTTCACAACGGACCCGGCATTTTTATTGAAAAGCCCCAAGGCCAGTTTGCATATCTGAAACATGAAAATCAGCAAACAATTTTTCTGTATGGGTAGCAGACGATGTTGATTTTGGTGGTGGGTGGATTATTTTCCTCGGACGATGAGCTATTTTTAGTAGTGATATAGAAATTCAGAGTGGACATAGGAGGTCACTCGGCCTGGGCTATGTCTCGAGAAGCCTGCGCCAAAGGCGGCCGCCCAGGCTTACTCTGAAACCCTCACGACCGGCTTTTTTTTCAAGTCTAGCCTCGTATTACTTTAGTTCATTTGGCAACGTGGTAAAAATAACGTACGAGTGCACAGACAAGGCTCCAACCAAGATTGCCACGTCGATTTATCGAGAGATAACATACCAGTTTTCGCTAAAAAAAAGTCGCTAGACACGTTGAAATGAACGATAGACTAACTAGTGACAGAATTAAGTATGCGTATCATTGATAGACATTAGCTATATATGATTGCTTGCATTCTAAATTTTAGCATTGTTACCTCTAATGGTAGGATAACTCTCTGAGTAGCGGGCGCCTGGCGCCTGGTGTGGCGGGCAGCGTGTGGCGGGCAGCGTGTGGCGGGCATCGTGTGGCGGGCGGCGTACGATGGCCGAAATTTATGAGGTCTGTCGATGTCATGGTCTGAACCTTATCTCTAGCGCGCCCACCGCGGTAAGATCTCACAATGTCTCACTGACTATCATGGTTTTGAAACTTGCAGCCTTAGATTCTGTAGCAAAGGTAGACAATTGAATCTTGGGGAGAGCAGATCTCCGACTCAGTTTTTCCAGCAGAATCTGCAGCCTGATTCTCGTCGATTTTGGACGTATGCATATGCACCTGGGGCTGCTCACGCTGTATGATGGTGATGGTGATGGTGATGGTGGCGGTGACGGTGATGGTGGGGTGGAAGCACTTACAAAAGTAGGTTGGCTACGTGAACGTCAAAGCTTCCACAAACTTAGAGCTTCCTATAGGCCAGAGCTTCCACAAACTCAGAGTTTTCCATCTGCCCAAAGCTTCCCGTGGAAAACGCCACTGCTCCCGAAGTGCGGCTCTCTCAAGCCGGCTCTCTCAAGCGGGCTCTCAATGATAGTATCCATTGTGTACTGTACCAGCGAAGTCTGCCCGTAGTTTATACTGGCTGAGGTCTATCGACTACCAGCCATATATAGTTCCATAGGCCCACGCGCAGATGTCTATGGACCGACTATGGACGACTATAGACTGCGCGTCGCGCAGGGGTCCACGGAAAACTTGCTATGAGCTGCGCGTGTGCGCGTGTGCGGGTAGCGCAGTTTATAGTCGATTTGCACTTTGGCTGATGCGACCTGCGAGACGTGGATAAATAAGCCCAAGGCGGAAGGTAACTTGAATGATATTATTAATAAAGTGGTGGGAGTCGAAGTTCCTGATGTCTAACTAGTATGCCAAGTAAGAAAGAATGATGGCGAGTAAGAAGATGATTGTGAAGAACTGAAGGAATAGCGGCTCCGCTCTTCCGGCTTTAGTAATAGCTTCCGAGGCAGAGGATCTTCTCGAACAACAAGCACGTAGTTTGATCTACAGTACTTATCTTCCGGTTTCAGACTTCCGGCCCTTAACCACCATCGTTCCTGAGGCAGTCACAGAGTGCTCGTAATAGTTTTACTCCTAGTCAGTTTTCGGGTATCTTGGAATCATCAACTCAGGTACGGGAGAAAAGCTGATAGCCGTACAAAAGGAAATACAGGGGAAATCTGCTCCAAAAATCAGCAATATTCCGCTGTGGCTATTGAAGAGGTCAAATATAATACATGCGCAGATCTCCTAAGTTCTCAGCCAGCTGCATAGCTCTTAGACCCTCGGGTGTTTGAACTTCGCTACATTTTTGGATGCAGGGATCAATTACGGTTCGGCCCATTCCGTGTTTAGCCGAGCCCTGATCTGAAAGGTATGGCAATAGCGGGGTTACGAAGTCCGGGATCTGGAAAACTTCTCTGCTTTGGATTTTACCGTAAACATGATAGAAGCCGAGATATTGTGGGCTCTAACGCAAAGGGAAGTACTAACAAATCAACTAAGAAATCTGGTGTACAAGCTTGTGGAATCCGGTAACGTCAACTCTGCAGCCACAGTGTAGCGGGCAGCGGGATTGATTGAAGGGGGACCATTGCGACCCAGTGAGTAGTATGGCAACATCGGCGATGTTGTTATAACTGTCAACTGTTATTTTGTTTGTTTGTAATCATATTGCATTCGGCCGCTGGCGGCCATGGCATATCCCGTACATATTTCCTCCCCGCTTCTTCTGTAACGTAAAGAAACAAAAGCAAAGTCGCGAGTCCTCTCCCCCCTAAAAACAAAAGAAACCGCCAAAAAACAACATCAACTTTTACACCCCCCCATCACTCGACTCCTCGTGATCTGAGTTCTCCGCCTCCTCCACCACTCCGC
>Ga0307512_10002875_pt1 | contig 20920 bp, 25 predicted proteins | sample 14_EM_MG_FD_200267 | JGI IMG/M metagenome (GOLD analysis project Ga0307512, IMG submission 200267) | Populus trichocarpa ectomycorrhiza microbial communities from riparian zone in the Pacific Northwest, United States - 14_EM | ecosystem: Host-associated > Plants > Roots > Unclassified | place... | reverse complement strand
GATTTTGACTGAGCTGGGGATTTTGACTGAGTTGGGGATTTCGACTGAGCTGGGGATTTTGACTGAGTTGGGGATTTCGACTGAGCTGGGGATTTTGACTGAGTTGGGGATTTCGACTGAGCTGGGGATTTTGACTGAGCTGGGACTCTCGTATGAGTCTTGGACAGCTCGGGATGCTTTGGCAATTTTTGGTTTGTATACCCTTTCACCACTGCTTTCCTGACGCTCTGGCGACGACCCTTCTTTGATTTTGCAGGAAGTTCGGTTTCATCACTGCTGCTGTCCGAGACACTAGTGATTTGAGCGTCATCGTCACCGAGGACATCGTCCACCGGGTGGTGGCTGGCGGCATAATTCAAGACAGGGCGCCGACGAGGCGGGCTGCAAATGCCGGCAGTTTCGCAGTCCGCTTCACGGTCCTCTTCTGCGTTAAGGGATTCGTGTTTGCATCCGACCTGGAGTTCGGTGAAGACAGCCCTCTGGCGCGCGATCGCGTCTGCATACCTATTCTCCAGCCGTTCAACCTCCATGCGCGCCCTGCCCAGTTCTTTAGTACATTGGTCGATATCTTGCTGAAAGCGGCTGATGCGAATAGCTGCCGAGTGAAACTCATGAGTTGGGGATTGGAGATGCTCCGACGTCGTGATATCCGAGTCGGTGCCCCGATTGCCCATGATCCGGGAACCCCGAGAGTTGCCGATGCTGTCGTTTTCTGGGGTGATGTACATATCGCTCTTATCTGAGTGATCCATTTTGGGCGATGGTGTTCTGCTCGGGTGAAGATTTCTATGAGTTAGTTGACAGAAAAAATAGTTAGATTCTAATCGCCTACATACGAGGTACAGTAGTATATGAAGCAGCTCGAGCTAGCGGAAGGGGGATGGGATTGGGGGAGATGAGGGGGAGTTGGTTAGATTGAGCAAGAGGAGTTGAGAACGTGAAGTGGGGGGAATGGAGGGGGCTAAGGTGGCCTGTAGCGACACAAGGATCAAAACTCGATGAAAGGATAATTTACATTCGACTTTCGACTTTCGACTTTCCAAATGCGAAAATTTGAAACAAAGTTTTTTTATGTTGTTCACCAACAGTAGATTACAACTCATAGAATCACCTCTTTTGCTCGATGGGAGCATAGGTTGTTGAGATATCCACACAACTAGAGGTGCGGCCGGCGGGCTTTTGCGACCGTCCAGTCACGTGACCCAGCCCGGCCGCATGATTCTCACCGCTCGCTCGGCGCTCACGGTACTCACACGCTCACCGCTCACGGCGTTCTTCCGCTCGGCACTTGCCCACAGCACTCACCCACTCGCTGCTCGCTCACGGCGCTACCCCCCTCGCCCATGGTGCTCAGCCGCTTGACGCTCATGCCGCTCACCTGCTCGCCGTTCACACATCCACTCGCATTGTAGTTACTTAAAACGGAGATACATGAAAAGAACCAAATCCACTCAGAACACCCATCAAAGGAAAACAATAATGCAACTCAATATAACTAGCGTGTATAGCTAATGTGTACCTGATCCGTTTCCCCCAGATCTTCGGACTGGAGTGGCAGGCGGAACCACTCTCCGCACTTTAGGATTCGAAGCTTGCTGGGCGGAAGCACGAGGCGGAGAACTTAAGTAGTCATACATATCATTTCTTAATCGCTACCCCAACATATTAGTTCCTATACAGTACCTAGACAAAAGTCTTCGTGATTGGCCAAATCGTGTCTCAGTTTAGCCGCATTGGCCGGGGATCCTACCCACCTTCTCCTCCTCTTCCGCCATAATTTCTCTCTACCACTGACTCAAACATCGTGATTCACACACCAAAGAAACCCCGTGGGGCGCTGAAGCCTCAGGTGGTGAAGGTTCCGAAATATCAAAAGAAATGCGAAGGAAGCGAAGAGAGATGAGCGATGTCGAAAAGAACATGATCATCGCTTTCTTCGTCATCTAGAGTACGGTGTCATCCCCGCCATATCCCGCCTCGTCGGCCGCACCTGGTCGACGGTGAAGAGTTCCGCCCAGCGGTACTATACGTGCCACGACGTATAACCTCCCACGACCTGGTGGGCCCGAGGCCCTTAGCAAACGAGACAAGCGAACGATCCTACGCGCCGTACGGAACACAGGCAGTATACACGCGAGCAAATCTGTCAGACCTATGACCCCCATATTTCCCTTCGCACCCTCGATCGCTTGCTCCGACAGCAGCCTATAAAGAAATGGCTAGCGAAAAAACGACCGAGGTTAAAGACGGAACGTGCAAAGGCCCGACTCAATGGGCTCTCGCCCACAAGGACCAGACTAAGGAGGACCTCGAGCGGTTGATCTACAGCAACGAGTGCAGTGTGGAGCAGCAGCCTGCAGGACAGCAGAGATGGGTCTTCAGTGCGCCTGGACAGGAGAGGTGGCATGTAGACGCCGTCAACCCCGTGAGGCATCGTCAGGTGAAGTTGATGATATTGGGTTGCTTCTGGGGCAAGCAGCCCCGCTGGGTTCCGCTGAAGACTGGCTCTGTCAACGCCTGTGTGTACCGAGATCTACTACGTCGCTGGCTACTTCCTTGCTTTGTCTTTCTTCTGTTCTGATCTCAGTTTCTCTTTGATGTCCAGTATCTAAGTTTTTGATTCATGGTGCTCTGGAGGGAGGGGCTACCCCCGGTCAATGCGGCTGAACTGAGACACGATTTGACCAATCACGAAGACTTTTTTCTAGGTACTGTAGATAAACGGAAGGATAAAAGTTCTACTAACCTTTCTACTAGTAACTTGGTTGAAACTAGGTAGCTCTAGTCCTAGGTCTGGGTTCGGCTCCGAGTCTGTCCTTGAGTCATTCTCTGGGAGTGATTCCGAGTTGGCCAGTTGCTCCACAGCTGCTGGACCATCAGAGTTAATGGGTACAGGGTCATCGGGAGTGACAGCTGGAGCAGTGGGCATGCTGTTAGACAGATTTTCTAATGGTCCAAAGGAGTAATCATCTGGGTGCCAGCTGGTGTAGTCTATGTGATCCTCTTCAATATCGGTCCAGATCATGTGTAAAACGATATCCGGCAGGCTTGTAGACGGTCGGCCAGTTTTTTTCCCACCTGATTGTACTGGCATCGGAAAGTGGGTATCGAGGAGTTGATCCAAGGTGAGATTCTGCTATTGAAGGTATTGTTTGGAAAAACGTTCGAGCTGCTTACTTGCTTGGTGGTATCAATTCACTGGTGTGATTTCCACAAATCGCATGACTTCAAATAGTTAGTGACATAATTCTGAGAACTTGTAAACGTATACATACAATCCGGCCTCATCACAATAAGGCTATCCCATAACCCTGTCTGCTGGATGATATAACTGAGACATGTCATCAGGTGGATTCCGTTGATTTCCTGTCGTAAATCTCTCTCTGAAGGACTCCATTCTTCTGTATCGGGTACAACTTCAGGCTCAAATGGTATATCCTCATGTGAGATGATAAGCTTGAGGTTATACTTACGTACCAATGGCAGTGGGGGATTGTCTTGGTTTTCAATGGTCGAGCCAGATTTTTCTGCTTGCTCCTCAGACATCCGGCATTGATAGCTACGATTCAGTTGCAATCCTGATGCAGAAGGCCTTCCAGAGCCAACTGCCATGATGTTTGATGACCGTCTGGCTTTCTGGATGGTGGGTAAGGTATTTTGAATACTGGCCGCTTTAAAGTCCCCAAGAGAGTCAATTCTGATATTATTGGTAGTACTATTGGCGGTGGCGGGGAATGCGGGAGTGTACGTACCGGAGTGGTTGTAGGTAAGTTGGGGGTCGACTGGGGCGTGTGAGGTAGGTTGAGATGATGGTATGGTAGTAGGAGCCAGTTGGTGACAATGCTGACAGTGACTAATAATACGGCCAGGCTCAAATGACGGTTCACCGAACTGTGCTCTGGTTCCACCATTTGATGGTATGAGATGGCCGTAGATAGGGGAATTGAAGAGGGGGTAGACATGTTGTAGGAAATTGAGCGATTCGGTTGAAGAAGTCTTTGGTGTCCTTCTGGCAGGTTGCTGGTAGCTTTTTGCCCTCTTGTTGCATGGTCTGGCACTTCTCCTTTTTTTGCAGTATCGAAGATAAGCATCCGCCATTCGCCAGCAGCCTTGATTTCAGAGACACTGCTAGGCCTGAAGTGGTGTTTTAGCCACGCCACTGCCTTGCTGTTGTCTGTCTAGCCGCTGGGTGATACTCCGAAAAGGATGTTGCTAGGTACATCATCCATATTCTGGAACTATGAGTCCTACATCCCGTTTTTTGCCTTCATGGTGATCGTGGAGTCGAGATAGGATCCATCCGTACAGATGCAACAGATGACAGTAGCAAACTCGCGGGACCCATCTTGAACACAGGTGCCAGGCGGGGGGGAGTTGTAAATCCTTCATATTCGCCGGAAAAAGGCGCCCGTTGACACTTCGAGGATGTCGAATGATCTCCAAAACCCGTCGCGATTGCGTATTTCCCATTACGATCCCGGTCTCATCGACATCATATGTAAATAAGTATATGTAGTTTACCTAAATATCACTCGCGCCAAGAGCACGCTAGTGCACTAGCGCGCACTTAGCGTGTTAGTGCTCGACTTACCTGCGTGCTCGACTTGGGTACGCTCTCTGTTGTTTAGAACAGACGCTGAAAGGGGGTGAGTGGTAGTGAGTTGGAGAATGACCTTGTATTGGGGGAGGACACGCGAGAAGAAATTGACTTGATTTTCAGAAGCCTTATTACTTGAATCATGAGAACTCAATACCTCAATACCTAGAAATCAAGAATTGAGTGCAATGTATGAAATATGGGCATCAAAGATGGGGCTTGGTAGAGGAACGGCCGGAACGTAATCATATTAAATCACTCGCGCTAAGCCATTTTAATTGACGCTAGCTTGTTAGCGTCTGGGCGGTTCGACTCTCTAGTTCTGGTGCACGGAATCTACAGAACCTCCCTAATAATGAAGCGGGATTAGTGCACAAGGCGTTGTTAAGGGCACCTCCTTCCCCGATTGGGCCTCATACTACGTGCCGCTGCATCGCGGCTGTCATTGGCAGCACTAGCGACGTGCGCCTTGCAGACTCCGCATTTCAGGGCTGGCGGGGTTACAACCATCTGTCCAACGCAGACAGAGTATGATCCCCCGCTCATACGAAAAGCTTCATATCCACTCCATCCTCATACCCCGCATATCATCATTTCATCAGCCATCGCAAATAATTAGCCCATACTCATCCACATCCAACTTTTGCACACAATGGTCGACCGTGGACACAAGCCCGGTGCTCTCGCCGTCTCGCACACTACCGATATCGGCCATGCTTCGGGCGTCTCTATCAAGAGCGACAGAGTCAAGGCACACAAACTAGCTTCCGTTCCAGTAGCTATCTAGACTAAATCGTTCCAAGCTCTCCCTATCTTCCGGAGAATCGGCTGAAATTCTTCTGCACGGTGCCACCGTGATCTCGTGGAAGGCCGGCGGCGAGGAGAAACTCTTTTTGAGTGACAAGGCGGTGCTTGGTACGTATTTATCTTCTATTAGTTGTGGCCGTCAAAAGCTAATGTCGTATCTAGACGGAACCAAAGCAGGTATGTTCACTGCGTGAGAGCGAGAGCTGCCTGTCCGAGCTGATCATATCCCAGTCCGTGGCGGAATCCCCTTGGTTTTCCCAGTGAGTCTTGTCCAGCAGGCCCTCGAATTCCTATTACATCGATCATAGCTAAACTTTACCAGGTATTCGCCAAATCGTCCGAAGGTCCTACCGCCGCCCTTCCGCAGCACGGCTTCGCTCGGATCTCCAAAGTATCCTCGCCCACCGTTTCATCCGTAACCTATACTCATAATCATGCAGTGGGAGCTCCTCGGGAAAATTTCTGAATCCGAAACTAGCGTTCAAGTAGACTTCGGCCTCGGCCCCGAGAACCTCTCCGTCGACGCACGGAAGCAATGGCCGTACGACTTCGGTCTGATTTACTCGGTAGTCCTCGGCAAGACATCACTCGAGACAAAGATGCTGGTGCGGAATGAGGGCGGCGAGTCGTTCGATTTCAATTTGCTGTTCCATACCTACCTCCGGGTTCCCGTAAGTTCTTCTCCCTACATGAATGACTGGGGCGAGGATCCATAATAGCGGGTAGGACGTCACTACCGTCTCCGTATCGGGACTCAAGGGTGTCACCTACAAAGACAAGGTCCTGAAGGGAGCTACGGCGACCGAGGAGTCCGCGAGCGTGACCATTGCTGCGGAGGTGGACAGGGTGTACGAGAATTTCCCTGAAACTGTTTCTGTCAACGCAGGCGGAAAGGCCTTGTTCAAGGTTAAGCGCTCGAATCTGGCAGATGTGGTTGTGTGGAATCCCTGGGAAGGCGCGAGCGGAATGGCGGACTTTGGTCCCACGGACGGGTACAAGAATATGCGTGAGTACTGCCATACCCGGGTGAGAGATTGTTGCTAATGAGACGATTGTGTAGTTTGCATTGAGGCAGGCGCAGTATCCAAGTGGCATACTCTTGAGACGCAGAACATTTGGGAGGGTGGTGTCACAATCCACATCTGATTGCAACATCCCCAGACGGTTGGAAACTGCGGACTGGATTAGGTGATTGGGGGCAGTTTTTAGTTTCTATTGTGTAGGTGGGGTTGAGAGTGAGTACTAAGTAGAGTTAAGCACCGTCAGGTTATGAATGTTACGAAATCTCAGGTTCAATCGTCTCACATGTGCCAAACGTGATCTTCCAATCAATGTTGCTACCACAAAAGCCCGTCACAGTATATCTCATTACTACTTCTTCCCCTTCGCCTTGCCCTTCTCACTGCTGGACTTCATTCCACCCTCAAACCCTGGCCTCGACGGCTTCTTGCCGCCTTTCTTAACGAACGGCTTTTGGCTCTTCTTGGTAATCTTCTTTCCAGACTTGCCTGCCTTCTTTGAGTCTATTCTTGCTTGAATGTTCTCTTCCCGCTTTTTCACACGCTGAGCCTGCGATTTTGATTGTCCAGCAAGCCTCTCACCCCTAATAATGACGTTAGTGTATCTCCTACACATAAATGAATAATAAGCATTACCATTCGTGCGCTGATTTCCGCTTATGGGACTCCTGTCGCTTCAAAGCCTTCTTAAGCAGCTTTTCGTCGTCTTTGATCTTCGCACCAGTCGCCTGCTTCAACGCCTTGCTCCACTTCTCTTTCTCAAGCACTTCCTCCTTCTTCTCGTCGCTCATCTGCTCTATACGCCGCTTCTTCGCCTCGGTGAGCTTGAGCTGGCCAAGGAGATCAGTCGGTCCCTTCCTCCTCTTTTCCCTCTGGAAGCCTTGCAACTTCGCGTTCAATTGCTGTCCGTCATCGAACGTTACGTGTCCAAAGGAAAAGTCCTTCTTGATGCCATTTGGCGCCGCAGCAGGAGTTGTCGACGTAGTTTCTGGAACTTCCTCGCCTCCGGCCACCTTACTGGCTAGACGAGCAGCCTTCTTTCGTTCCTTCCGTAGCTCCTTATGGCGAGCTTCGAGGAGGTCTTGTCGTGTGCGCGCAGATGTGCCATCGGCATTATCGGCTTTTCGCTTTGCACGTAGGGCTTCTATCCGTGCAGCGAGACGGGCTCGCTGTTCGGCGCGCATGGCAGCGTCGGGTTCTGGTTTCGGAGGCACAGGTGAGGCATTGGGTGCGGGGGTGGGTTGATCCTCAATCGTTGTCGTACTGGAGGATTCGGCCAGGCTCGCGAAGCCGTTGATTTGGATCGACTCCGAAACGTCGATCATTTCCTCGTCTTCGCCTTCATCGGTCGACTTCGCCGTAGCGGTGGATATTTCCTCAGACGGTAGGGCGACGCTGATGCGGAATGAGGCCTTACTCTTTTCCGTTTTTTTCTGTGCAGGTCTTTTTTCTTCGCTCTCTTTCGCCTTCTCCTTTGCAGTAGCCTGCTTAGGGATCTGCTGCTTCTTGGCCTTTTTTGATTTCGGAGTTTTTTCTGCCTCGGCTGTTGCTTCTCCCACTTCGTTGCCGGTCATGTCGCCGTCATCTTCGGCGTGCCGCCGTTTCGCACGGAATTCCGCCGCAGTTGTAACAGAGTCCGGATCCAGCTTTGCTTTCTTAGCTCGCTTGTGCTCCTCCTTGCTCTGCTTGCGCTTCGACCACTGCGCCTATATTCCGTATTGCATATCAGTGAGACGTTTATAATGGGCGCAGAGAGAACGAACAGTGTTATCGCCTTCAAAGTACTTGTTGCCGGGGATCAGCGAGAGTAAACCTTCAAATGCCGCTGAATGGCTTTTCAGTCGTTCCTGCGGCGAGAGTAGCATTAGCACTGAGGTGCGGCTTAATCGGAAAAGCGGGTACAGAAATTCATACCTCGATATCAGGCATCATGAGCGTTGAGAGTTGTAGCGTGGGGCACAGAGAGTTGGGCGGAAGACGTGTGAGGTTGGGTTTCTCTTAACTTTCTTGCTGCCAAGATTTCGCTGCAGCCGTTCGACTAGGGCTAGCGGGGTTTGCTCCATTCTGCGCTAACTAAGGCCTGGGGTTGCAGGAGTTACCATACAAAAGAGGGAAACCGTGCTTCCAGAAAAAGAACTCCCATACAAAGACGCGATTTTTGAACCGTACATAGGTTGTGCAACCGAACAGGCCTAAGATGTATCTAAGTACTTAAGGTACATAGAAGGTAAGCAACATTGCCAACTTGCCAACGAGTGATGAGGTGATCGAGAAACCATTTGTTACCGTATCTAGGTACGAAAGGAACTCGCTCAGAGGCGCCATCTCGATCACACATTTCAGGTAACGGTATAATACATAGATCGCAGACAGACTGTTGACGCATTCCAACCTCTGTATATCTCTGCAGCCCCACCAGCGTCTACACAGTTATGGCTTCTTCTCCTCTACTTTGGGCTCCGGTGACGCTTCTGTCCCTAATGGCTCCTGATACCTAAAATCAGCATCGTCATCCAGACAAGAAGCAAACAAACAAACCTCAAGATTCACTTCTTCGAGTGCCGATCCAGGTGTGTAGATAGCGCCCTTCTCACTGAACTCAATCTCAGGATCGTCTTTTGCCAGCTGTTTTGCCTCCTGCCATGAGTAGTACCGCTCAGTGAGCACATGTTTGATTCCGCGCTGGGTCCATCTGACAGCCCGCTTCCTCTCCTTCGCCTCGAAGTCACCGTAGCCGGGCTTAAGTCGTTCCCGTTCCGCCGCTTGTGTTTCGATAATGTTGCGCTCCTTGACACACGACCACCACAATTTATGAAGGTCTTCCCACGACTTGTGTCTGAGCTCCTCGACGGTCCAATGTCGACCTGTTCCTCAATCAGTCACCTTACCTTACCCCGCCAGTCAATCCTTCCTCACCATGGCTATTATCCACCTCGGGTGTTGGCAGCGCATATCTGTCCTCCCTAAAGAAACCCCACAGGCCGTGGTTCGCATCGGTCTCGACCTTGTCGAGTTTGGCTGCATCGACGGGCTTCGGGATACCGTATTTCTGAGCGCCAAGCGGTTCCTTCTGCGGCCGTCGGTGCATTGGTGACACTCCGCGATTGGGATTGCGGTCCCGAGTAATTCGTGCGTAGCATAGTGCCGACTGTGTTGTGAATCTGCGGGTGCTCTGGCGCAGGACCGTGGGACGGAGGAGCGACATGGTTTTAGGTGTGGATGCTGCGTCCGTGGGAAGAAATTTGGGGCACTTGTGTGGGACAATTTAGATTTAACTTAGTACGAGGTCACGTGTACTACAGGGACTCCAGAGGTGTGGCATCGAATCTCACTCGGATTTCCACCACATGTACGTGAACACCCTCCTTTGAGTAAAGGACTCCAGAAGTCCCTTAACTCGGTCTCGGCCAATGATGTTGAATAAAACTCATCCAAGGACCTGAGAAGTCGCGAAAACTCATCAAAGTACCTTGCCCTCAATATGAAAATTGGGCCGCCGGGAGGCGAAAATTCCTTGCCCCAGGGGCGGCAACAAACCCCGGGTTTTTTGAGAGGGAGATGTGTCATCGGGCCTGATTTGGGATTACCTTGATTACTTGAGGAAAGAATAAGAGTCGGGTTGTTTTAGGTCTAGAGTGAGTTTGGAGACTTCACACGTCCAGGGGACAATGTTGATCTCCAAAAAAGCTCTTTTGAGTAAAACTTGGTCGCATGCAATGAAAAAAAAATCTGGATACGGTGGAAGCCGTTTGACATCGGTTCAAGGCGGAAATTCCTGCGGTTTAAGTAAGTTTCATGACGCACTCGATGGTCTCCAGTTTAAAGGCTGTCCTCTCCAGCGTCATCCAATGCTCCCACTGAGTGTGATGACGCGGTTCTACCATCTCTGTCCATATTCTGCGTGAAGCCATGGACAACCGTACCAAGCCATCACAACGCCGAAGTCACATACAATGTGCTACCTAGCGATCACCCGTATTTCCGTTAAAACCTTTAGACCCAGCAAAAAGTTATCGCCGACGAGTGATCGGGATCGACAATAGTTAATGCCGCCATCGTGCGTCAACATATAAACGCTGCCCCCGAGCCTCCCCCAACTCGAAGTCGAAGCTCGCCATCAACCTAGCTCCTAAAATCGGCTATAAGTCTGGATCGCCGAAAGCCTATGGAGATAAGTCAGATCAATCTTCAGCGGAGGGATTCGGGAGTAACTAAAGCAAGGCTATGTATCGTAGCCATGTATTTTTGTTCGATCATACTCGCATTCAGCCTATGTACATAGACTATGGCGGCATACTTTTTACCCGAATCCCGGCCCCGACCTCGATCAGTCCGCAGATGGCTCGTTGTAGCTCCCATTGCCCTCCTCTCACAGATACTAATTATAACGCACAATCACCTTGCACCTCCCCGCTCATCCGCCTCTTCTCCTCTTCTCTCGTCTGCTCCCAGAGCTCCGACTCTGACGCCTCATTCTCGGCCTCTTCCACAGCCCTATCCGGACCCACCCTTCGTCCCGCATCCGTAGTAGATAGGGAGTCCAAAATCGCCTGGCCGCACCGCGCATCTGCGAAGAGGTCTCGGATCCTGAACCGATTATTCCCGCTTCCCGTCTCCTACCACAGTACCGCCCACAGGATTTTCTGGGCTTTCCAGTGGGGGCAGTTCCTGAAAAGGTACTCCCGGGTCTGAGCCCGGTACGGGCACCACCAACACTTGGCTGTGAGCCTGTTCTTCGTCTCCTTGAAGCACTGGCCAGTGAGGCAATGGCCCGTCTTCAACTGGTAGAATCTCGCCGCCAGCCATTTGTTGGTCTTCGCCGAAGTTGGGTCCGGTTTCTGATACGCCTTCCCTGCCAGCAGTGAAAGTATTTTCTTCCGAGAGACCCGAGAATCTGCCCACACGTTGGCTTCCTGCCGAGATTCCCTACTTGAGATGTGCAAGGGATCTAGGGAGGGGCATTAGCCGTCTCCCGTACCGATCCCCGAATTGCATCCATTCCACTCCATGCGAATCGGCTTCGTTCGCTGCCGGTTTGGCCCACTCATCAGCCTGTTCGTTTCCTGGGGCGCCCTTGTGGGCTGGGCGCCGTCGGATTCGGTTGTGATGTCCGGTCTGGCTCTTGAAGTGTTGCGATGTGCTTCTGGCCTGGACCGTATACATCTGACCGGGGCCAGGTTTCTCTGAGGCCATGCGCTTGATGACGGCCTGGGTATCGGCGATGCCTGTAACCTGGTGTTGTCTGTCGCCTTGCGGTGGTTTCCGGCGCCCTGGCGAAGACAGCCCACTTTGCGTCCTAGGCTTCCTGGTTGTAGCCCATGTGGGTTTGATGCCCACCCAGCGTTGACCGTTCTGCCAGGCAACCGAATATCCGGAGGCTCCATTGTCAAGTCGTGACCCATCGTGAACATGGTGAGCCCAGGTTGGGGGCGTTCCGCCTCAGCCTTGGCCGTAGCCTCTTCCTCCTGCAGGATGTCCACATCGAGTGTCCAGTAGGATTGTGCTCTCGGTCCTAGTTACCTAGGTACCTAAGGCGCACTCTAACCATTTTCCGATGTATACCTGATATCGATGCCCCACAATCTCCCCTGGCCTGGTCCCCTGTGCAAGGCTGAGGAGCCTTAGTTAGAAAATCCGCTGTAGGTATCGTAACTATGGGCTGGCCCGTAGTTAACTCCAGTCCTAAGTGCTAGAGTAAAGTAGTAGAGTGTACATAGAGTAGTACTTGGCCAGTCTCAAGTTATGGTTAGAATATATGTATCTGTACGAAATTGGAATTTACGTAAGTGTGCCGGATGGGGAAGTGCGAGTTGAAAGTAATCCCTCGTTTAAATATGTCTTGGCAACAAAGCTTCACGTCGTCCTCCATTCGCTAACTTTGATACAACAGCAGACACTCACGACAGCATCCCAAACTATGGCGGACGAGGCTGAGATATCGCGGTCGCACCATCCTCTCCACCGAATGGTGCTCTGCTGTACCTCTGTGGAGATGACAGAACGAGTAGGTTCAATGACCACATGCGCACCAAACTCGAGCTAACATGAACCCCCTTGATAGAATGAGATTCAACGGCAGTGCGAAGACATGGGAGCGCGCCACATCCTCGATCTGACATCGGAAGCTACCCACCTCATCTGTGGCGACCTCTTTTCTGCTAAATACTGCTATGTCGCGAAGATGCGCCCGGACGTGAAGGTGATGACGACTAAGTGGGTGGAGGCAATGTACACGCAGTGGATTAACGGAGAGGACGTCGATCCCCAAACATTCGAGGCGGAGCATCGCATGCCTGTGTTTTACAAACTCAAAATCTCGGTGACGGGTATTGCCGACGGTATGATGTCTTTTCATAGAGGAAAAAAGCGGGAGAATATTAACAGACAGAACAGTTGCGGAGCGCAAACGAATCGAAGAGATATGTCAGGAAGAATCAGCAACCTACCACCCGGACCTCACGTACGGGATCACGCACCTCGTTGCGGCTGCACCCACGGGCGATAAATACGAATTTGCACGAACCCATCGAATGAACGTAGTGACACCGGAATGGTTGGCGGATAGTCTCGAGCGTGGTATGGCCCTGGAGGCGGCATTCTACGATCCACTGCTGCCGCCAGAGAAAATCGGCGTCGGTGCAAAGCCCTCTAAGTCGTCGGTGCAGACGGAAGTGGCGGAGTTCCGTGGCAAACGGAAGATCCGAAAAGCCACCCAGGATAAGCTCGGAGGACAGAGTCAAACACTTTGGGACGATATTGTTGGCCAAGCTGCGAACGTCAAACCAGCAAAGCGAGATGAATGGGAGGATGGCCTTAATCAGGCGGATGATGCAGCCAGCGGTAAGAGCAATCGTCGCGAATCGGGCTTCGGATCCCTTGCTGTAGACCGGGTGGGGCCCGCGAAAGGAGGCATGTTCTCCAAAGCATGTTTCTGGATTTGGGGGTTTGGAGACGAACAAATGGTCGCCCTCGAAAAGGCGTTGTTGCCCTATGACGCCACCATTGTCAATTCACTCCACGAGTTGAGTGCAGCTTCCGAGTTCGTTTGGAAGCTTGTAATGGTCCCCCGTGACAAGCGTGTGAATGAGTACCCCAAAATACCAGAGGATCAAGACATGGTCACCGTCACGGAATGGTGGTTGGAATCATGCCTTCATTACCAGAAATTTGTCACACCGATGGGAGACTTCACGACCATTCCCATCGAAAAGTTCGGAATAAAAGGTCCTACCTATCCCAGAGGATATAATGTATTGTCAATGCTGACTTGTAACAGAGATGAAAAAAATGGATATCTGCATCACCAATTTCGCTGGGATAGACCTCTTGTTTTATCCGCGGTTGGTCCGCTTACTAGGTATTCTTCTCCCAACATGCGGAAGTATTTGTGCTAAGTCCCCATCGCAGGTGCAAAATTCCATGAAGTGCTCCGGAAGAACATAACCCTGCTCATAACCAACGACTCACGAGCGAATGCAAGCGAAAAAATCCGCTTCGCTCATGCCCAAAATATTCCGGTGGTGACTGGGGAATGGCTGGTTGAATGCCTCAAGCAGCATAGAAAGCTTTCCTACGAAGAATATCTCATCAGGCCTCCAGGGAAAAAATCTCTTCTAGGCGACAAGTTCAAGAGGAAGCCTGAAGCAGAGCTGGCAAGCACGAGTAAACGGACTGCGCTTGAATCCGACGTTGTCGAGCGGCGACCGATTGACAACAGGAGTGGTGAAGGTAAAAAACCTCAACAACCGAACCCCAGTCAAAAAACCTCAAATGAGGGCGAGTCTAAAAGAATGGGGAGAAAGAAGATCTTGAATGGGTGCACTGTATGCGTCAGCAAACAGCTTAAGGCATGTGCCTGTGATTACTTTTTAGACTATCTCCCTATGCTTTGGGTGATTTCTATTCTTGTTGCTAACAGACTCTTTGTCACAGAAGCGTAAAGAAGAGCTAGAGGATATCGCTAGAGAACTCGGTGCACAAGTTCTCGCCTCCTTCGACGAGAATACACAACTAACTCATCTTGTACATTTTCCTCCTCTTGGTAATTCTTTGGAATCGTCAAAGGACTACCGCTTGGCACATTTGATCGCTGATTGCCTGGTTGTGACTGGTGATTGGCTGTATAAATGCCAGGAAGCAATGATGCGGGTTGATGAGGGTGGTTTCCATCCGATGAATGGAATAGCCGTCGCGTTGGAAATAACTACCAGAGGCCCGGAGAATGTCCTCGCCGTCGGACAGGCAGTTAACCTTCCTCAAGATATGGAGGTAACAGATGCACAGCAACCAGGCGGCACCAAGACGGACTTCTGCTCGGAACCGGAACCTCCTCATCCTATGCCACCTGCCCCTGGCAGAAGCTCCGGTGGAGACGACCCTATGTCTCCTGCAATGGCTGCTCTCCTCGCCGAACGCACCGAAACCAGAGTCAATGAGATCTCAAGTTCGTCGTTCGGAAACTCGATGGACCCCCCGGAGCGTAAGGGCAGCAACATCTCTGGTATATCTGAGATCCTTGGAAAGCTTGGCAAAGATGAGCTCATGGCGTCGTCCAATGCACACAGAAAGACACGCGGTCGTCTTCAGGGCAAAGCAGTCACTGGAAAGCAGCGCGTGTTTTCACGTACACCGTCCGCTGTCTCGACATCTGGTGACCAGTCTGTCCTCCCCACGATTACGCCATCAGCCCCTATTGAACCATCCCGGCTGTATACTATGCCCGAGGAACAACCCGTCCAGAGCCAGGCACTGGGATATAACTATGAGGAGACTCTCATGGAGAAGAAAATTGTCAGGGCAAAGCTGGATAAATCAGCGCCGATCGAAACGCCTAAGGCTGTCAAGGCGTCTAGAGTGCAGAAGTCCAGGAACGCAGTGGATTCGGTGCCCACACCGAGGAGGAGCGGGAGGAGGTCCGGTGGGAGAATTGGGGGAATTTGAGGTTTTCTACTGGAGTCCGGTGCTTGCTCAGTTGAACATTTCAATGCTGGCGTTTGAATTTCTTTTCTCCTTGCTTTTCCGCATTAAACAAGGGTCTTGTGTTTTCCCCTGATTGATGAGGGGGCTTTGTCAAATTGCGATCTGTGACGTCTATGCATGTTTTAGTTTTTTACGGGGGAATATAGAACAATTTCAACGGAAACGACGAGTCAACTTGGCTGGACCGCATCTTTGCCCGTGAGAATGACTGCTGAAGATTCACGATTTTTCTAACCCTTGTAGATACGAAGGTGTCTCGGTAGTTAACGCATTCAACTCTCATCCCTACCTACTTACGTATGCCACTTGCGCCACACCACCAGAATTCCTCCCCCGCGCAACCGCCATCGCACGCCCACATGCCACTACACCAGCCGCGCGCAACGCCATGGCGAACCACCGACGAACTGGTCGCTGTAAAAACCCAATTCTACAGCGACGACTCTACACCCGAGTCCTGGGCCGCTGCCGTCCGTAAGGTAGGTACCTTCCCACTATCCCCCCCGCGCTACTACCAAAATTCTCACTTTTCCTAGGTAGCAGCATGGCAAACCCGCACGCGAATCCCACACGCAATCGAGGCCACGGCACAGCTCATTTCTGCCGCCCTGCTCGATTCTCTTCCTGGCGCCAACGCTCTGCAGACCCGCCTGTCCTACTCCATGGCGATCTGCCGCTTCGTCAACGGCCTTATCGACCCCGCGCAGCAGTCGCAGTTCGCCCTGCCTATGCAACTACTGGCAAAGAATCTGAACCTTCCCACCGCGTTCGTTGAGTTCAGGCATGCCGCGACGCATGAAGGTCTGCCGAGTATGGAGGTTCTGAGGGTTTTTGCCAATAGGGGTCTGCAGTGGCTGGAGGATAATTATTGGGCTGGGGTGGGAGAGGTTGAAGAGATGGGGGGTTCACTGGTGAAGGGGTTGGAACAAGCAAAGAGCACGGTACTGGCGTGGAGGAGGGCTAGGAGGGAGAATCCGCTGAGGAAAATTACGGCCGGCGATCAATCAGAGGACGGCAAGATTGTTGCGGGCGTGGTTAAAGAGTGTGTCGGGATATGTAAGGATGAAGAGGGGACCGAGGCGCTGATCGAGGCGCTGCTAGCCGAGAAGGCGCTGGTTCCGGGAGGCAAGGGGAAGGAGAAGATGATGAAGGGGGCAAAGATGCTATGGACGCCGTTGCTGGCAGAGGTGGAAAAACTGGCCCCGGGGTTCGTAGCGCAGCTGGTTGAAGCTATGGTTGAGATTCTGAAGGCGAGTGACGAACTCAGTTCCACATTGCTGAGGGAGACGGGGGTGACGCAGGATGTCGAGCAGCAAACTCACGATGAGGAGTTTGTCCTGGCGATCGGTGCTTGGGTGAGGCATTTGACGGAGAAGAAGCAGACGGTTGCTGGAGCGGTGGGCACGGGGATTGATGTTGACCTGTTGGTGCGCGGGATCCTCCTGCACCCAAACAAAGCGTGATCATTCCTTATTCTCTTCACTCTTCAGGGCTCCAGCTAATCTCAACGACAGGACTATGCTACTCCTCACCCACATCCTAACAGAGTACCCTCATCTGGAGCCAAAGTACCGCGCTCTCGCCGAGCTGGCGGCGCTCAATGTGCGACCACCCACAGTGCCAAAACCCAAAGAAAAGAGGCCACGAGAGGACCTCGAAGCCGAGATCGATGCATTCGAAGAGCGGTTTCGCAGGGTGCAACACCAACGGTCGAGGCCGAAGGTTGTGGAGGCTGTGAACACGGTGGCAGAAGCACGAAACACCGGGAAATGGAGGAGGTGGGAGGGGGATTGGATGCCGAAGCCTTTGGGAGTTGTATGATGCCTCGTAACTATATTTAGAGTATTACTGCCTGTGTAACCGACTTCAGCCGCCGACCGTGCACCGGGGAATGCCGAGTCACATGATGGAAATATGAAATGCAAAATGACACTTTGGCTTTCAACGTCTTGGGCGGCGTTCACTGTCTCTGGGCTAATCGTCTCCAAGAAATCCTCCATACATATTCCTGATAGAAAAGCTAGTTTGTATGCATAATTCCACGGACTTCAAGGTCGCGATTCGTCTGCCGCGGCCAATTGCAGCGGCCCGAGCTCATCTCATTTTGCGCTTGGCAGGACGTTGCTTTTGCCATCTGATGTTCCGCGCTCATCATCTCCACCGTGTTCAGTATTTCAACAGAATCTCTGGGGCGCCCGCCATCGACTTTCCATAAAATGCCGATACGAGATCTCCCTCCCCCACAACCGCCCGCCTGCCTCCACTTCCGTAACACAACCGGCACACGGCACGGTTGTCCTTTCCTCTTCTTCTTCCGCTTCCTCTTCTTCTCTGGGAACTTTTGAGCCTAGTGCTGGCGATCACTAACCGGCAGCCCGCTACATACATACTCTAGTTATCCTGAAAGCTTCGTAGCCGGCTCGCCTTTCCTGCTTCTCGCTAGCTACATTCTTCTACCCACCCCCAGGAAACAGGGCCCGACCTCTACCAAAAGGTCGGGTGAAAAGTAACTTCGCAACATCATTCGCTGTGTGAACCCCGAAGATGCTCGCCTGTTCGAAATGGCATACGGTCATTGTCCAGCTCCTGCTACTGCTCGCAATCCACGTCGACGCATCGTCCGCAACGACTTCCACAACCTCCTCCACCACTGCGAGCCGCAGTGCCACAGTAGCTGCTACCTCCAGGACGACCACCGCGACCGCTCTGTCATCTCCGCCGCCACCCGCGTCTTCTACTACGACTGTCGTGAATAGTACCGCGACCTGTCAGTCAGTATCCGTGAACTACGTTTCCCCAGGATTGCCGGAGCAGTGCTTAAGGACGAGTTCTACTAGCCAAACAAATACAAGCTCTGAACAACTTACCACACCCATCGCGACAGCTATCAGAGCTGTGACGAAGAATGGAGAGGCTGGGGATCCGCCACCGACTCTGACCACGCCCCTGGGAACGGCATCGGTGAACTTGCCGGGCTCCATTTCACCTTCGGAAACGTCTACTTGGCTATCGGCCGTCGCCCCAACAGACGTCCCAGTGCCACCCAAGACCCCCGAAGAACCGCCTACCAAGTTCCTCTCCTTCGAAGAATGGAAAGAACAGAACCTCGCCAAGGTCGGACAGTCTTCGGATTCGTTTCAAGGGCGTGGATTACGGGAACCAAAGAATGCAGCGGGCGCTGGACACGGCGCGCTAGATGCTCTTGGGGATGAACTTGAGATCTCATTTGAGTTTGGACACCCTGGCCCTCCGGCGGGAACCATCGAGGTTTCTGGGCCTGCAGCGACAATTGTGCCGGCCACCGCAGCGGGTATACCGAGATCGAAAGACGCAGGAAAGACCTGCAAGGAGCGGTTCAACTACGCATCACTCGACTGTGCTGCCACCGTCCACAATTTCAACAAGGGGGTCAAGGGCGCCAACAGCATCCTGTCGGAAAATAAGGAGTCGTACATGCTCAACAAGTGCGGCGTAAAGGACAAATTCTTTATCGTAGAGCTGTGCGATGACATCTTGGTGGACACTGTGGTATTGGCGAATTTCGAGTTCTTCTCTTCGGTATTTAGGGAGATCAGGGTCAGTGTGAGCGACCGCTATCCGGTCAAGGCCAATGGATGGAAAGAACTGGGGACGTATACTGCCAGGAACACCAGGGACGTCCAGGCATTCCTTGTGGAGAATCCGTTGATATGGGCGCGCTACATGAAAGTTGAGATCATCAGCCACTATGGCGGAGAATATTACTGTCCAGTGAGCTTGTTGCGGGTCCATGGAACCACGATGATGGAGGAGTTTAGGCATGAGGCGACGATTGCTAGGGGGGGCTTTGAAGAGGACGTCCGTGAGGATGTTGTGCCGGAGGCCATTGCTGAGCCTGTCCAGTTCGCTGAGGATGGGAAAGCCGAGAAGAAGAGCGCAGCACAGAGTGGCCACAAAAAGACGATAGAGATTCCGCCGGCAGATGAACGACCCACAGTCAGTGTCGTAGTAGAGGCATCGAGTTCACCAGTCACCACGTCATATCCACCCCAACAGTCGCTGAACCGGCGGTATAGGTTTCCAGTCGGACACCCCAGTTGTCCTAAGCAACAGCCTGGCCCCACGAAGACATCATCTGTATCACACGCATCCACGCCACCCTATGTCCCGAGACCGGCCGGGGCGGTAGAGATACCCGCCGGTGAACCGGCTGTTCGAACCGTATCCGGTTCAGCGATGGCCTCGCGGCCATCGGCGGTCGTATCGACCGTTCCCGACCCGGCAGTAGCCGGAAGCCACCCCCCGGCCAAATCTGAATCGAGAGTCCACGAAGTGCCGAAACCATCCGCCCCGCAACCACCGGCATCAAGCCCGACCACTCAGGAGAGTTTCTTCAAATCGGTACACAAGAGACTTACACACCTGGAGGCCAACTCGACTCTTTCTTTGCAGTACATCGAAGAGCAATCCCGGCTGATGCGAGATACCTTCGCAAAGATGGAGAAGTCTCACATGACCAAGACGGAGCAGCTGTTGGAGGCGATTAATACATCCGCCTTCACTGAGATGAAAACCTATGTCAGGCTTCCTTTCCCGCGTTGCTTTTGACTTGACAGCTAACATGGAGTAGCGAGATAAATACGACCAATTGTGGCAATCGACGGTCTTGGCGCTTGAATCACAGCGATCTCACTCGGAGCGAGAGATGCTCGCGATAAGCACACGGCTCACCCTCCTTGCCGACGAAGTCATCTTCCAAAAACGCATGTACCAATTGAATACTGCCCTGCTGGTGGTAACGATTGGAGTGGTGCTCTTCGCGCGCAATGACCGGCTAGCCATGCCCTTGACCCGCCACCTGCGCACCAACAGCTCATTGCGGATTTTCGAGTCTCCTCCTACATCTCCGCAGATGGGCGGCGGGGTAACACCCAATCTCACGCACCACCGCAGCAATAGTTCCGAGTCGGCACACAGCGTTGGATCACCGTTATCCCCACCGTTGTCGAGAGAAGGCAGTCCGGTTATCGATCCGAAAACTACGCTCTCCCCTGGATCTCCCAAGCACCGCGCCGAGCGGCGGGGCTGGATCAATTTCGGCCCTAAGCTCCGTGTCGAAAGCCGTGGCCGTCGGTGGCAGCGCCTTCCCAGTCCTTTGTCTGGCGGTGAGAACGGAGACCCGGGAGAGGTGGTCACGGTGTATCACGACGGGGACACGAATTATTTCCAGGATGATAAAACAGGAGGAGGGCCTGGGCCTGCAATCATAGTCGATAGCACCGCTGCTTGATTGTGGTAGGGAAAACTGGATCTGCATTTCTTTGCTTTGCATGGTTTGCATTCAGCGAGGGCGTTTTCTTTCCTTTTCCTTATTTCATTTTTTTGGTTACGATGAATCTGTGTTTGCGTTTGTATCCGGAATCAGGCGCTTTTGTTGACTTTTGGTTTTGATCTGCTTCGGGCCAACGAATACGATACCAGCTTGTTCCTTTCGTATAGTTAGTTTTATTGTGCTTATAATATGCGAGGGGTCCAGGAG
>Ga0307512_10002873_pt1 | contig 20921 bp, 16 predicted proteins | sample 14_EM_MG_FD_200267 | JGI IMG/M metagenome (GOLD analysis project Ga0307512, IMG submission 200267) | Populus trichocarpa ectomycorrhiza microbial communities from riparian zone in the Pacific Northwest, United States - 14_EM | ecosystem: Host-associated > Plants > Roots > Unclassified | place... | reverse complement strand
GGGGAGCCGTTGAGCGGCTCATCGCCGCTGGCCAGTGGCAGGCCGGGAACCCGGACATCGTGATCGTGAGCGATGCCGGCTACGACGTCACCCGCACGCCCGCCGGCATGCCCGTGACTACGAGCGACTCGCGCAGCACTCGGAATGCCTGATCACCTGGGCGGCGATCACTCTCATGACCCGCCGCCTCACCCGCAAACCGCTACGGCAACGGGCACCGGCGGCCGCCGCCTGAGGACTGACACCGCTCTCATCACCCGTCCCAAAGACGGCGGCCGAACCGGCCGGAGGGCCCTGAGCCAGGGTCGGGCCATGACCGCCCAGGGCCTCCGGCTGCCCGGCCACAGCCCGGCAGGTTCGTGGCCCTGACCCGACGTTGGAGATGGATTTGGACCACCGACACCAGTGCACCCGTGTCCTGCGGTCAACGCACACGCCTTGCCCAGGACACGTCCGCGTCAACGTCCGGGCCCGCTGTTCAGCCCCGCGGGGTGACGCCCGTGGGGCACGGCACCACGGCAGTCACTGTCTTGCCGGCCGCATGGATGTCCACCCGCACCTCCAGCGACAGTTCCTGCACCAGATGCCAGCCGAACCCGCCCGGCCTGGTGGCATCCAGCGGCAGGGGCCGCGGAGCGACGGTGCTGGCGTCGTGCACCGCAACGGTCACCGCGTCCGGCCCGGCCTTCAGCTGGAACCCGGTCACTCCGCCTGCATGCTGAACCGCGTTGGTGAACAGTTCCGACACCACCAGCTGTACCGCGCCCGCCGCACTCCCGCCCTGCGGCGTGGCCACGGACAGGAAACCGCGGGCCACGTCCCTGGCCTGCTCCGCCGTCCGCAGGCTGCTGCCGTCATCGAAGGGCCCACGGTCACTCGAGGGATGCACCATCACGGTCTCCGGCGGCTCGGTCCTTGAGGTCCCTACCGTCTGCCCCGGACAGACCGGATCATCCAGGAAACGTGCAGCCGTCACTCTCTTGGACGTCGAACGACGGCCTGCGGCCAGACACCAGACCGATGGTCTGGCAGATTTCAGCCCCGCGTTCGAAAAGCGGCGCTCAGGCACTCCGAGTCCGGCCGGGACGCCACAGCGACGGCGGGCTTCGGGCGTCAACGGAGGTGGATGTTCCCGACTTCTTGCACAATCTACTCATGCAGCCGCTGCCGGTTCCTTGCCCCGCCCACCTCATCCCAGACGCCAGCGGCACCGAAGCTTTTCACACGGCATACAGGCAGGCCATGGCACACCAAGCCGTGTTCGTCGCCATCGAATCCGACGGTCCGAGTTGGACCGTGAAGGCGGACACGCTCACCGCCGGCCCCGGACACTCCGTCGACGACACCGTGAACGACGCCGTCCGGGCCGCGATCACCTACATGGTCCACACCCGCGAGGTCGATGCGGACGCCTACACAGGACCGATCTATTTCATGATGCACAGCGTGTCGAGCCAAGGGCGGGCCCGCGAACTCGCAGCCGCACTCCACGCCGCCCTGCACGGCGACCTGGAACCACTACACCGCGCCATCCCTCCCACATCCTGACCTGAGAGTGGACGGGAACTCACGAACGAGAAGCGCAGCTCAGTGGCTGATCCCGCGATCAACCAAGTGTCCGGCTTGCCGCCTGCACGGTGTCTCCGGGCTTAGAAACAGGCACTGATGGATACCCAGGCTCCGGGCCATGTCCGTGATGGCCCCCCTGGATACGAAGCATCCAGCGCCCAGGTGTCGGATTTCGGGGGTCCCTCCACAGTCGCGGATCAGGCCGATGTCGCCTGGTCTTCGAACTGGATGGCACGGATCTCCCGGCGGGAAGAGATGCTGAGCTTCGAGAACACCTTGCGGAGGTGCCACTCGACCGTGTGCCGGCTGATGAACAACTGGGCGCCGATCTCGGGGTTCGTGAGCCCTTTCCCGGCGAGTCGGGCGATCTGCGCCTCCTGCGAGGTGAGAGCCGTGGGCGTCGCAACCGCGTGGTTGCGGACCTTCGCCCCCGTCGCCTGCAACTCGCCTCGCGCGCGTTCGGCGAACGCCTCCGCCCCGAACCCGCTGAACATCTCGTGTGCGACGTCCAGTTGGGCACGGGCGTCGACGCGGCGGTTCTCGCGGCGCAACCACTCCCCGTAGAGGAGATGCGCACGGGCGAGTTCCATGCGGACCCGGGTCCGTTCGAACCGCTCGATCGCCTCACGGTAGAGCCGCTCCGCGGAGTCGCCCTCGCTGAGCAGCGCCCGCGAGCGCGCTTCCACGCCCAGCGCCCAGTCCGTGCCGCTGGCTCGCGTCGCCTCCGAGAGCCGCTCCAGCGCGCCGGTGGCCTGCTCGGGTGATCCGCTCCGTACGGCCGCCTCGATCAGCTCGACCAAGCCCCATCGTGGCGAGGCAAACTCCCGCTGCTCGGCCGCTGCCTCCCGGGCCGCGGCCAGCGCCTGGTCGTACTGGCCTAGCGCGTTGCAGAGCACCGCCTCGTACCAGCGTGTGACGGTGACACTGGCCCCCTGGCCCCGCGGCACCGCCGCGACCAGGGCCGCGTCGATCAACGTACGGGCCTCGGCCTCGCGACCACGCCAGACAGCCAGGCCGAGGGGGCCGAGACGTGCCGAGTTGCTGTTGCCGGTTGCCGCGCACACCGCTGCGGTCTCCTCGATCAGCGACTCGGCCGCCGCCAGTTCCCCGGCGATGAGGTGCACGAACACACGGGAGTCGAGTGCGTCGGGGAGCGCGCTGAGCGCTCCGGCCTCGCGGGTGACCTTCACATGACGCGTCGCGGCCGCGTGCCAGCGCTCGTCGTCCCACAGATCCGAGGCGATGAAGGACGCGAACCAGAGCCGACGCAGCTGCTCCTGTACGGGCAGCCGCTCGTCGCAGAGCGCTTCGAGTGCTCGCTCCATCATCGGCGCCGAAGCCGGGTAACCGTTAGTGAGTCGCACCACGAGGGCGTCCAGCACCATGTCGGACACCTGTGGCTGCCGTGCCGGCGGTGCCTCACGGGCGGCTTCGCCCACCTCCAGCAGCCCCGGGCCGCGCGCCAGGCGGCCGGCGAATATCGCCGCCTCGATGGCGTCCAGGTAGGTCCCACGAGCGAGTGCGACATCGTCGAGCCGGCCGAACCGGCGAGCGGCGGCGAGCAGCAGCAGCGGGGCCTCGCCGCCGCGGTTCTGGGCGAACGCGATCCCTGCGCGCAGCACCTCGATCCGCGCGCGGCCCAGTTCGTCGAGGGGTCCGGCCTCCGCCGTGGCGAGGAGGGTGGCCGCCGGTTCGAACGCCCCGGCGTGGAGTTTCGCCTGTGCTGCGTCCATCGCGCGCTGTGCGCGTCGCGCGGGATCCTGTGTCAGCGCGGTCGCACGCTGAAGGAAGGCGGCGGCCGCGGCGATGCCGCCGCGTGCGTGGGCCCGGCCCGCGGAGCGCTCCAGCTCGGCGGCCACTGTCTCGTCGGGCCCCGAGGCGGCGTCGGCCAGGTGCCAGGCCCGGCGGTCGGGGTCGAGCCGGGCATCGGTGACGTCGGCCAGCGCCTTGTGCACCTCTCGACGTTCGCTCGGGCCCGCCGCTCGATAGGCCGCCGAGCGCACCAGCGGGTGCCGGAACCGCACCCGGGTGCCGAGTGTGATCAGGTCCGCCGCGCCTTCGTGCGACACGGCGGTGTCGGCGTCGATCCCGAGGCGCCCGGCCGCACGCCTCAGCAGTGTCACGTCGCCCAGCGGTTCCGCGGCGGCGATGAACAGCAGACGTCGGGTCTCGGACGGAAGCGCCTGAACGCGGCGGAGAAACCCCTGCTCGATCTGGCTCGACAACGGCCATGCGTCCGGACGCCCGAACCCTACGGCCATCTCCGCCGTGGTCAACCCGCGCGGCAGCTCGAGCAGGGCCAGCGGGTTGCCGCGTGACTCGGCGACTATGCGGTCGCGCACCCGTTCATCGAGCGGACCGGTCACGACCGAGTCGAGCAGTGTCCGGGAGTCGCGCTCGGTCAGTCCCGTGACGGACAGCTCGGGAAGGCTGCCGAGCGCATGGCCGGCACTGGGTTCACGGACGGCGAAGACGAGCACAACCGATTCTGCGAGCAGTCGGCGGGCCACGAACTCCAAGGTCAGCGCGGACGCCTTGTCCAGCCACTGCGCGTCGTCGACGACGCAGACCAGCGGCTGGTCACCTCCGGCGTCGGCGATGAGACTCAGCGTGGCCAGACCCACGAGGAACCGGTCGGGCGCGGCGCCGGCGCGCAGACCGAAGGCCGTGCCGAGCGCATCGCGCTGAGGCTCGGGCAGCTGGTCGAGACCGGTGAGCAGAGGAGCGCAGAGCTGGTGCAGGCCGGCGTAGGAGAGTTCCATCTCGGACTGGACGCCGGCCGCTCTGACGGTGCGACATCCGATGGCACGACCGATGAGATGTCTCAGCAGCTCGGTCTTGCCGATCCCGGGCTCACCGCGCAGGAGCAGGACACCGCTGCGCCCGGCTCTGGCCCCTGCCACAAGATCGTCGAGGGCCTTGCATTCGCTCTCCCTGCCGAGAAGCCCGGCCCGTGAACCGCGCCTCGCCATGGCAGCTCCCTTGTCAGGAATCTTCGGTGAGTATGGTAATCCGTCTGCTGATCGCCGCGCCCGTGGTCGACCGTGACGAGTCGGCTCGCCTGCGGGCCCGCAGAACGACTGAGCAGGCTCGCTCGCCCTGTGACGGTGCTGGTCAGGGCGGTTCCGGAGGCTTGGCCGCGGATCACCGGAGGACGACCACGAAGTCTCCTCCAGCTTTCAAGGGCGCGGTCGGCTGACGCCGGGCTCGAACCTCGGTTGTCGGCGGCCTTTCGGCCGCTGCCCCACGCACCTTGAGCGCGCAAGGCGAGGGCGAAACGGGACACCCGCTGGTCCTTGTCGATTTCGGGCAGACGCGTTTCTGCCCGCCCAAGCAGCCGAGAGTCGAGCAGGCGGGCGACTACGTGTTGTCAACCGACGTCGGCGCCTGACGAGTCGCTCGCCGGGTGTCCGTCCTGGAGTGCGGCGAGCGCGGCAGCGAGCTTGCCCCGGCTGGTGATGCCGAGGCGGGGATAGATGCGGTACAAGTGGGCTCCGACGGTGCGGTGCGAGATGAACAGGCGCTGGCCGATCTCCCGGTTGCTCAGCCCTTGCGACGCGAGCACCGCGATCTGCATCTCCTGGGCCGACAGTCGGTCGCTGGTGTTCGCATGCCGCCGGCCGCTCGACTCGCCGGCGGCGCGCAGCTGCTCGCAAGCCATCTCGGCCCAGGGTTGCGCGCCGAGCCGGTCGAACTCGTCGCGGGCGCTGCGCAGCGGATTCCGGGCGTCGACGTTATGCCGTTGCCGACGCAGCCGGCGGCCGTGGTGCAGGTGCAGCCGGGCCCGCGCCAGGGCCCAGCCGGCGGGCAGCGCGGCCAGTGCCGCGGTGTAGTGCTCCTCCGCCGTGTCGTCCGGCGCCAGCACCGCTTCGGTGTAGACGTGGGCCACCACCATCATTTCCGAGGGCAGTCGGGCGGCCAACTCGGGGAGCCCGTCCAGTAGTTGCCGGGCCTGCTGCACGGTGCCCGCGGCCACTGCCGCGTCCGCCAGGTCCGGTGCGAGCAGCCAGCGGCTGACCGAGTGGTAGTGCGGGTCCGCCAGATCGAACGCGCGCGCGAGAACGTCGTACGCCTCGGTCGTGCGGCCGTCGAAGAGCGCGAGCAGGCCCTCGACCTGCTGCGCCATGACGGCGGCGAAAGGCATGCCGGGGAACAACCGGTGGGCGCGCAGCTCTCCGAGCATCCGCGCCGCGGCCTCGGTCTCCCCACGCAGCGCCGCCACCAGCCCCCCTGTCGCCTTCACCCCCAGCCAGACGATCCATTCCCCGGTCTCCTCGGCCAGGGCGAGTCCCTCGCCGGACTCCTCGCGGGCCCGATCGAGCTGACCGAGGTACACCCGCGGCCAACTGCCCGCAAGTGACCGGGCGAGCAGCCCGAGCCTGCCCTGCGACCGCCACGCCGCGGCCGCCAGTGACAGGTACCGGGCGGCGAGGGTGGCGTCGCCCAGGACCATCGCGCCGCTGCCGAGGAAATGCATGATCCGGCCGTCCAGGCGGTCCGGCCGGAGGCTGCCGAGCCGTGCGATCACCTCGGCGCCGTACCGGAACGGTTCGGTGTACGCCCGTACCGTCAGCACGACGGGAGCGTCCGGATCAGGGTTCCATCGGTCCAGCTCGGCCGCGGCCAGCGTGCGCACCCGTGCGTCGCCGTCCTGGAAGAAGCACCGGGCGGCCGCCCGCCACAGCAGGTTCTCGGCGACCTGCACGCCGCCTGCGTCGAACGCGCCGGCCGCTGTGGTCACCATGTCCTCTATCCGGCGCTGCGGCTCGTCGGGTTCGAACGCCGCCTTGTCGGACACGACCATGAGGCGGGCCTGCTCCAGCGGGCCGAGTTCGCTCATGTCGGCCAGGTCCAGCAACAGCTGGGTGTGAACCCGGTCGTTGATCTCGCTGGCCGACTCGACCGCCCGGACCAGGATTTCGGTCCTGCGGCGCGGGTCCTGGACGAGCTCGGCCGCCTGGCGCAGGGCCGGCACGGCGGAGGCCACCTTGCCCCGGGCCAGCGCAGTGTCGGCGAAACGTTCCAGCCGGGCGGCGAGTTCCTCGTCCGGGCCGAGCGTCGCGGCGGCCAGGTGGAGGAGCTGGCGCTCGGGGGTGTCGGCCATGGCCGCGGCGATGGCGCGGTGGGTGGCCAGCCGGTCGGCGACCGTGGCGCGGGTGTAGATCGCCGAGCGCATCAACGGATGCCGGAACTCGAGGATACGGCCGACCAGACCGACGAGGCTCGCGTCGACCGCCTCCTGCACCGCGTCCACGGAAACCGCCGTGCCCGCCAGACGGCTCGACACCTCCAGCAGCCGGTTCAGTGGTGCGTTGGGCTCGGCGGCCAGGGCCAGCAGGAGCGTTCGGCACTCCGGGCTCGCCGAGTCCGTACGCGCGGCGAACGCGTCCTCCAGTCGCTGGGTCAGCGGCAGATCGTCCAGCTGCGGTGCGATGTCCTGCACCGTCTTGGGCAGCTCGACCAGGGCCAGCGGGTTGCCCGCGGCGCGCTCCAGGATGAGGGCCCGGAGCGGCGCCGACAGGTCCGGTGCGCCCGCGTCGAGCAGTTCGGCGGCGGCGGACCGGCCGAGCGGTTGCAGATGGAGGTCCGGCTGCGCGCTCGGGGCGTAGGAGTCGGGAGAGTGAACCCGGGACGCCGCCACGATCAGTACGGGAAGATCGCGGGTGCGCCGGGCGACGAACCCGAGGACGTCCCGGCTCGGCGAATCGATCCACTGCAGGTCGTCGACGAGCAGCAGGAGCGGTTGCCGGCCGGCCTCGTCGGCGAGCAGTTCGAGCACAGCGAGCGCGACCCGAAAAATATGTGGCTCGGTCTGGGTGGCGCTGAAGGCGTCGACAAGCGCAGTGCGATGCAGGGACGGCAGCTTCCCGATGCCGTCGGCGGCCGGTTGCAGCAACAGTTGCAGAGCCGCGAACGGCAGCCACAGCTCGGTCTCCACACCGGCTGCACTCAGCACCTTGAAACCGCCCTCGGTGCCCTCGGCGCCGACTGAGCGCAGCAGAGCGGACTTGCCGACGCCGGCGGTGCCGTGGATCAACAGCGCACCGCCGCGTCCGTCCGCCGCGTCCGCCAGAAGCCCGCGCAGGATTCGCAGCTCCGCATCCCGGCCGATCATCGCGCGTGTGCTCGGTTCGGCCTCAGGAGGGCCCCGGCTGCTGGGCTGACCATGTGCGGCTTCCTCCGCGCAGGGAGTCACGTCGCACCACATCCTAGCCGTGGCCCCTTACACCCTCGGCGCGATCGCACCATCGGTAGAACGACTCAAGTCTCGTCTGCCGCGGCACCGAGGCCCGGATCCGAAGGCGGTCACCAGACAGAACCGGCTGAGCCGGTGGGTCCGGCCGGTTCCGCGTTCACCGCGCGCCCTACGACGACTCCAGCAGGGCGAACCACGGTTCCACGAAGGGTTCGGCGACGGGTTCCTGTGGCAGGGAGGTCACGGCCGACGGCGGCCCGATGCGGATGAGCGTCTCCCGTGTCTCCTCGGTCAGACCTCCCCAGATCCCGTACCGCTCCCGGTGGTCGAGCGCGTACCGGCGACACGGAATCCGCACCGGGCACCGATCGCAAATCAGCAGCGCCCGTCGGACGGCCGCCAGGCCGCCCGGAGGGGGGAAGAAGGTCTCGATGCCGGCACCTCGGCAGGACGCGGCCGGCCACCAGCCCACCGCCGGACGGACGGGCAGGACACCGTTGTTCATCAGGGGGGTACGAGGCGCTGTCATCCCATCTCCTCCAGCTTCTTGCCGTTGGTCTCACGCACCCTGGTGGCCACGAAGACGAACGAGAGCACGGCGAAGCCCGCGTAGACGGCGTAGGTGGACGACAGGTTCCAGTCCGACATGCGCGGGAAGCTCTCGGTGACGGCCCAGTTGGCGATCCAGTTCGCGGCGGTCGCCACCGACATCGCGGCGGCGCGGATCCTCAGCGGGAACATCTCGCCGACCATCACCCAGAGCACCACACCCCATGAGACCGCGAAGAAGAACACGAAGGAGTGGGCGGCGACCAGCGCCACGGTGCCCTGGGCGTCCGGGATGGACAGACTGCCGCCGCTGCCTGTCTTGTACGAGAAGGCCCAGGAGGCGAAGGCCAGCGACACGGCCATGCCGGCCGAACCGGTCAGCGCGAGCGGTTTCCGGCCGACCCGGTCGATCAGCAGCATCGCTACGACGGTGCCGACGATGTTGATGATCGACGTGGACAGGCTGATCAGAAGGGAGTTGGCCTGGTCGATGCCCACCGACTGCCACAGCAGCGACGAGTAGTAGAAGATGACGTTGATGCCGACGAGCTGCTGGAAGACAGCCAGCCCTATGCCGACCCACACGATCGGCAGCAGCCCGAAGCGGCCGTCGAGCAGATCGCGTACCCGCGGCTTGTGATCGGTCTTGAGAGCATGCTGGATCTCGGCGATCCGCTCCTCGGAGCCCACGTACGTGCCCTGCAGGTCGCACAGCACGGCGAGGGCCTGGACCTCGCGGCCCGTGGCGACGAGGAAGTGCGGCGACTCCGGGATGCGCAGGGTGAGGAACAGGTAGGCGAGCGCCGGTACGACCGCGGCCATCAGCATCCACTGCCAGGCATGCAGGGCACCCAGCAGGTTCTCGCTCTTGCCGTCGGCCCCTTGGGCGATGCCCCAGTTGACGAGCTGGGAGGCGGTGATGCCGAGCACGATGGCCGCCTGCTGGAACGAGGCCAGCCGCCCGCGATGGTCGGGCGGCGCGACCTCGGCGATGTAGGTGGGCCCGATCAGCGAGGCGAGGCCGATCGCCACACCGCCGACGATGCGCCAGGCGCCCAGGTCCCAGACGGAGAAGGGCATGGACGAGCCGAGCGCACTGATCGCGAAGAGAACCGCGGCGAAGTGCATCACGCGCCGACGGCCGATGCGGTCGGCGAGACGTCCGGCGACGGCCGCTCCGAAGGCGGAACCGAGCAGAGCGGAGGCGACGATGGTGCCCGTCTCGCTGGAGGTGACATCGAATCGGTGCTGGATTCCGGTGACGGCGCCGTTGATGACGGCACTGTCGTAGCCGAACAGGAAGCCGCCGATCGACGCGGCCGCCGAGATGTAGGTGACGCGCCGTAGGTTGGTCGGGCGGAGCGCGGCCCTTGAGTGGGCCCGCCCCGCGGAAGAGGCGTTCGCGGTCATGGACAAGGACTCCTTCACAGGACCGGGTACGCACCGGCGCAGGCGGGAGCTCCCGGCCAGGCGGGCGTACCAGTCGTAGAGGACGTGGATCGGACGAACGACTGCGCTGATGACCGGGCACCGGTCGTCGTGCCGGTCGGCGAGCGTGCCACCGCTCAGACGCCGACCGCCGGGGCTGAGAGCAGTTCGTGCAGGCGGGCGAGGTTCGCCGCGCCGATGAGGCCGGCGTCCGATCCCACGGTGGCGGTGCGGACCTCGGCGTAGACGCGGTGCTCGCCGCCGCCGAGGGCCCGACGGTAGGAGATCTCGGCCGGACGCCTGATCAGCTCGCCCGTGTCGCCGAGGCCACCGCCGATGACGAGGACGGACGGGTCGAGGATGGAGGCGAGGTCGGCGAGGGCCTGGCCCAGCCAGCGGCCCGACTGCGCGAACACCTCGAGGGAGAAGGGGTCGCCGCTGAGGGCGGCCTTGGTCACATGGTGCCCGTCAAGGCCGCCGGAGGTGCCGTCGCCCAGCGCGAGCACCACCGCGGCCCGTGCCGGATCGGCCGCCGCCATCTCGCGGGCGCGGCGGGTGTGGGCCGCTCCGCTGGCGTACTGCTCCATGCAGCCGTGCTGGCCGCAGGGGCAGGGGAGCCCGTCGGGGACCGCCCGGTAGTGGCCGATCTCGCCGGCCATGCCGAAGCGGCCGCGGAAGAGCCGGCCCCTGCTGATGATGCCGCCGCCCAGGCCGGTGCCCGCCATGACCATCAGCATGTCGTCGTGCCCGGCACCGGCTCCATGGATGAACTCGCCCCAAGCAGCGGCGTTCGCGTCGTTCTCGACGACGACCGGAAGCCCGGTGGCCTCCTGGACGATGTCCCGGATCTCCTTGTCGTGCCAGCCCAGGTTGGGTGCGAAGCGCACCGTCGAGCGGTCCGCGTCCACGTATCCGGCTGCTCCGACGCCGACCGCTCGGACGTCGTCCCAGCCTTTGCGGACCCGCTGGACCGCCTCGGCGATCGCCCCGGCGATCCGGTCCGGGTCGTGCGGGGTGGGGACGCGTACCCGGGAGACGACCTCCCCGCCGGGGTCGACCGTCCCGGCGGCGATCTTCGTACCGCCGAGATCGACGCCGACGGTCAGACCGGCGTTCTGCTCGTTCATGCGGCACCGCCCACGCCGTCGAACCGACGGTGCGCGTGCCGACGCCTGTGTCCGCCTGACCGCTGCAGGCTGACGGGACCGTGAGACATGGTGTGGCTCCTAACGTTGTGATTCCGTGCGAAGGAGGGGGAAGTCGGCTCGTCACCAGCCGGAACTCCGGGCATCGCGGCTTCTGCACCCGGAGGCGGCGGGCCGCCGCCGGTCCGACTACATGCTCAGCTTCCGTAATCCGGTGGCGAGTTGCATGAGTCATTCGACTGCGTCCCGGCCGTAGTCGCTCGCTTGTCACACATCCGGGCCGTGCGTTGTCTTCTAAGCGAACCAAGTCGGATCGACCGGAGGTGTGACACGGTGTTGGACAAGGAATCAATGAGCGGAGCCGACGAGCACGGGAGCCAGGACGGGACCGGGCCCAGGATGCTGGCGGACGTCAAACCGCCCTTCGTGCCGGAGGGTGCTTCGGCGATGACCGTGGTGGTCGAGTGGCCTCCGGGACACCCCGGGACGCCGCCGCACCGGCACTCGGGGCCGTGTTTCGGCTACGTCACCGAAGGCGCCGTCCGGTGGGAACTCGAGGGCGAGCCCGAGCGGGTGATCAAGGCCGGTGAGACGTTCTGGGAGCCGGGCGGTGACGTGATCCACTACCAGAACGGCAACGCCCTGTCGGACACGCCGGCCAAGTACGTCGTCATCATGTTGTGCGCGCCCGGCCGGCCGATGCTCACGCTGGTGGAAGAGGAGGAGCTGTCGAAACGGGCCCACCTGCGGGCCCCGCGACCTTCCGCCGACTGAACCACGGCCCGGGGACGAGAGTCCGCCACGTCAGATCTCGAAGGGGGCCGCTGTGGCCGGTCATGGGTCGGCGCCGCGCAGCACGACCGAGGGGCTGGTAGGACGCGACCGGGAACTTGAGCTGCTTCGGTCGTACGTCGACCAGGTGCTCGGGCGCGGTGGGGTGCTGGTGCTGTCCGGGGAGCCGGGTGTCGGCAAGTCCGTGCTTCTGGATGCTGCGGCGACGGCGGCGACGGCGGCCGGTGCGCTGGTCCTGCACTCCGACGGGGTCGAGTTCCTCGCGGATCTGAGCTTCGCCGGACTGAACCACGTACTCGAACCCTTGCTGCACGAGCACGACGGGCTCGACCCGGTGCACCGCGAGGCCCTGACCGTGGCACTGGGCGCGGGTGACGGTGCACCGGTGGATCGGCTGGTCCTCTACGGGGCCGTACTGGCGCTGCTCCGCCGGGCGGCGAGCAGCCGTCCCGTTCTGCTGGTCATCGACGACCTGCAATGGGTCGACCGGGCGAGCGCCGCGGCGCTCGCGTTCGTCGCCCGACGGCTGACCGGGAGCCGAGTGGGTCTTCTCGCCGCCTCCCGGCCGGGGTTCGAGAGCTTCTTCGAACGCGCGGGACTTCCCGAGCTGACCGTGTCTCCACTGGACGACAGGGCGGCAGCCGGCCTGGTCGGCACCCGCTTCCCGCTGCTCGCCGGGCAGGAGCTGCGGCGGGTCCTCGCACAGGCCCGGGGCAACCCGCTGGCGCTGCTGGAACTGCCGGCAGCGCTCGGCGACTCGCGAGGCAGCGCGGGAGTGCTGCTGTCCGAGGTGCTCCCACTCAGCCGTCGCCTGCGGGATCTGTATGGCTCCCGGGTCGCAGAGATGCCGGCCCCCACCCGCCGGCTACTGCTCCTGGCCGCGCTGGAGGGCGGCGGCGACCTGTCGGTCCTGCGGGCCGCCGCCCCGAGCGAGGACGTACCGGCCCTTCTCGCCCCCGCGGAGCGAGCGCAGTTGCTGCGGATCGGACACCGAGGACTGGGGCGGCTGTCCTTCCACCATCCGCTGATCCGCGCGACCGTCGTGTCGGGCTCGACCAGCGGTCAGCGCCTGGACGCCCACCACGCTCTGGCCAAAGCACTGACCAGCCAACCCGATCGCCGGGCCTGGCACCTGGCCGAGGCCACACCCGATCCTGACGAGCAGGTCGCCGCGCTCCTGGAGGACACCGCACGCCGGGCCCGACGGCGCGGCGACGCCGTCGGCGCCTTCAACGCGCTGGTACGGTCCGCTGACCTCACTCCCGGCCCCGCGGACCGCGGCAGGCGGCTCGCCGAAGCCGCCTTCGTGGGCGCCGACGTCACCGGCGAGCTGCGCACCGCGGCCGAACTGCTCGTGGAGGCCCGGCGTGCCGACCCGGAACTCCGGGGATCGCTGCGGGCGGCGGCCGCGGCCTCCCAGGTGCTACTCAACCGCGACGGTGATGTCAACACCGCGCACCGGCTGCTGGTCGGTGCGATCACGACCCGCGACGGCAGGTCCGACGGCGATGACGAGGCGCTCTTCGAGGCGCTGTGCACCCTGCGCAGGGTGTGTCTGTGCGCGGGCAGACCCGAGTTCTGGGACGCCTACCAGGCCGCCATGTCGCAGCTGACCGTGCCGATGCCTCCCCTCCAGGAACTGCTCGGCGATGTCTACTCCGATCCGGCACGCTCCTCCGCGACAGCCCTCGTCCTGCTCGACGCGGTCATCCACGACCTGCACCGGGAGACAGACTCGAGCCGGATCGAACGGGTCGCGATGGCGGCACTGTTCGTGGACCGGGCGACAGGGTGCCGTGCAGCGCTCTGGCCCGTCGTCGAGGACGGGCGCGAAGGCGGCGCGGTCACGTCGGCGCTCATCGCGCTGGTGGTGCTGTGCCTGGACGACTTCATGACGGGTCGGTGGGACGAGTGTGACCGTCTCGCCGCGGAGGGGCTGGCGCTGTGCGAGGCCCACGGCTATCAGATGCTGGCCCAGCAGTTCCACCGGGCCCAGGGCCTGCTGGCCGCGGCGCGGGGCGACGACGACACGGTGCGGGGACTGGCACAGAGGATCACGGAGTGGGCGGTACCCCGCGGCGCTCGAACCGTCGAGCACTTCGCGCGGCACATGACGGCACTGGCCGCCCTGGGACGCGGTGATCACGAGGACGCCTACCTCGACGCATCGGCGATCAGCCCTTCGGGCGTGCTGGCCCCCCATGCCCCGCTGGCTCTGTGGGTTCCCATGGACCTCGTGGAAGCCGCCGTACGCAGCGGACGCCGAGCCGAGGCACTCGCCCATGTCGCCGCGATGCGGCAGACGGGCCTGCCCGGCATCTCCGGCCGCCTGGCACTGGTCACCGCCGGTTCGGCCGCGCTCGCCGCCCCCGAGGACCAGGCCGCCGACGCTTTCGAGGAAGCGCTCGGCGTTCCCGGTGCCGAACGCTGGCCCTTCGACCTCGCCCGGGTCCGCCTGGCCTACGGGCAGCACCTGCGTCGCGCACGGGCTGTCAAAGACGCCCGGACGCACCTCGCCGCCGCCCTCAAGACCTTCCGCCGTCTCGGGGCCTCCCCCTGGGCCGCGCAGGCCGCCGAGGAACTGCGGGCCACCGGCCGTACCGCCACCTGGGGGGCTCACCAGGACCTGGGGGCCAGCCCGCTCACGGAGCAGGAACACCAGATCGCCGCACTCGCCGCCTCCGGACTGACGAACAAGCAGATCGGCGAACGTCTGTTCCTCTCCCACCGAACCGTGGCGGCCCACCTGCACCGGATCTTCCCGAAGCTCGGCATCACCTCGCGTGTCACCCTCGGCGAGGCCCTCGCCACACTGCCGCCTCAGCAGTCCCGGGCGGAACGGTCTCCCACCTCTTCGCAGCCCTAGAAAGCGGCACTTCCGGGCAGAGACGCGAGCGCGTCCCTGAGTGCCGCGCGTGAGGCGATTCCGAGTTTCGGGAACAGCTGGTAGAGGTGCGAACCCACGGTTCGGGGCGAAAGGTGGAGACGTTCGCCGATCTGCTTGTTGGTCAACCCGGAAGCGGCGAGTGCGGCGATCTCCTGCTCCTGCGCGGTGAGGGTCACGGAACCGTGCTTCGTTCCGGTGCGGGACCGGCGCGTGGCGCGGAGTTCGCCCGTGGCCCGGTCGGCCCACGGCCGGGCGCCCAGGTGCTCGAACACCTCGGCCGCCGCGTCCAGTTGGGCTCGGGCCTCCGTGACGAAGCGCATGCGCCTCAGACGCTCCCCGTAGGCCAGCCGGATCCGCGCCAGATCGAAGGGCCAGTCCCGCGCTCCCGGGACGACCAGCGCCTGCTCGAAGCACCCGACCGCGCCGTCATCGGGTGCGACCAGCGCGGCCGAGCCCGCCACCAGCAGCGCCAGCCGCGGGGAGAGAGCCGCGACACCGGCCGCCCGCATCGCACGCACGTGTGCCTCCGCCTCAGTGGTGCGCCGGGTGTGCACCGCCGCTTCCACCAGGTCCATGCAGACCCACAGCGCGTACGGAGCGTGGGGCGCGAGTCGGCCCGCAGGGCTGATCGCCACGGCGTGGCGGTACGCGCATTCGTAGTCGCCGGCACCGAGTTCGGCGAGGACCCGCGCATGGTCGGCGAAGGGCGCCGCCGCCAGAACTCCACGAGGCACGGCCCACTGCGTGATTCGGTCAGCCGTACTCCGGCTCTCTTCGAAGTGCCCGTGGACGGCGGCGAGCAGGGCCTGGTGGTACTCGAAATACCAGGAGAAGAACGGGTATTGGCGCTCCTCGCAGATCCTCAGGCCCTCGGCGGCCAGCGTTTCGGCCTCCTCCCACCGGCCGGCCGGGAAATCCTGCAGGCACAGGTGCATGAGCGCGTCGATGTGCCGGCGTACGTGGCCGCCCCGGCGTCCCCGACGGACCACATCCCAGGAGACGTCCCGTAGTTCCGTGAGCCGGTCGGGGCGGACGGAGGCGGTACCGATGCGGACGATCTGCCCCGGGTCCTCCTCGTTCCGGATGCCGGCGAGGACCGAGTCGAGCTCCTGGTGGCCGACCGAGCCGGTGAGGTCCGTACACGTCCTGCCGCAGGCGGAGAGCAGCGGCGGTGCAGCCGGCTTCAGACGGTCGAGGGCCGCGTGGAAGGGTTCCCACAGGGCATCGCGACCACCGGCCCAGCACACCAGCTGCAGGATGTGCAGTGCCTCGATGAGAACGTCGTCCTCGGCGTCGTATCCGTGGCTACCGGTCTCGATGGCCTCCACCAGGAGACGGTGTGCCATGTCGATGTCGCCGTCACCGCCGTTGAGCAGGAGGAGAGCCGCGGTGGCGGCGGTCAGCGGAGACCCGGTGAGGTCCGGGTCCGCGCACCGGGCGCGGTCGAGGAGTTCCGACGCCGCGCGCAACTCACCGGTCGCGTCGGCACCGAGGTATGCGGCCCGGGTCAGTCGGCGTCCTCGGTCCGCAGGACGGGGGCTCAGCTCGGCGGCCCTGGTGAACGTAGCGACCGCTGCTGCGGCGTCACCTCGCCGGGCGGCGCGATGCCCGGCCTCCTCCAGCAGGGCGGCGACACGCTCGTCGGGAACGAGGGTTGCCCGGCCCAGGTGCCAGGCCCGCCGCTCGGGAGCCTCCGCGCGGATCTCGGCCAGCGTGCGATGGGCCTGGCAGCGCTCGGTCAGGGTGCTGGTCTCGACGACCGCGGCCCTCGTCAGCGGATGCCGGAAGACGAATCGTCGGTTCGTGTCGTCGAAGGTGATCAGACGGTCCGCTTCCACCGCTGACAACGCCGTAAGAGCCTTCGGGTCGTCCGATCCGGCACGGAGGACTCCCGGATCTCCGGTGTCATCGAGGGCGAGCAGCAGCAGGAGCCGGCGCGATTCGGCCGGAAGGCGGGCCACGCGCGAAGCGTGGCGGCTCCAAAGGCGTGGGGAGAGGGGCAATACGTCGTGCAGATCGGCCAGCGCGTCGCGTTGCGGGCCGCTCGGCGCGGCGGGCAGCTCCACGAGCGCCAGCGGGTTGCCCTGCGCCTGCGCCAGGACGCGGTCCCGTGCCGGTCCGGCCAGCCCCGGAAAGCGGACTCCGAGCAGTTCCACGGCCGCGTCGCGATCCAGCGGCGGCAGCTCGTACTCGGTGAGCCCGGCTCGGTCGAAGAAGGTCTCGGCTCCCGATCTGCAGGCGGCGAGGAATCCGATACGGCTGCCCGCCGGCCGACGGGCGACGAAGCCCAGCACCGCCGAACTGGCCCGGTCGAAACAGCCGAGGTCGTCCACGACGATGAACACAGGGCGTTCGGTTGCCGCTTGGCGCAGCAGGAAGATCACCGAGTCGGAGACGTGAAGACCGTCGGGCACCGGATCGCCCCCGTAGCCCAGCGCACTGCGCAGAACCCTCCGATGGGTGTCCTCCAAGCGCTCGATCCGGTCGTTCAGCGGCAACAGCAACTGGTGAAGTCCGGCGTAGGCGAGCTCGGCCTCGGACCTGACGCCGACGGCCGACAGCACCCGGGCACCCGCCCCGGACATGACCCTGGCGACCTCCCCCAGCAGGGCGCTCTTGCCCACGCCCGGCTCCCCGGAGAGCAGCAGGGCACGGCCCGCGGCCGAGCCCTGCCCGAGCAGCGCCGTGATCTCCCGGAGTTGCCGCGCACGCCCCACCACCTCGAGGAGCTGACCGGCGTCCGCGGCAGGGGTCTGGGGCAACCGTTCGACGCGCGAGCCGAGTGACATGGGTACTCCGTACGTTTGCGCCGTCCTTCCCGCTGTATGGCGGGAAGGCTTGGGCTCACCGTGCACCGGCCGGCGAGGACAAACATCAGTCACGTGACTGCGTGGCGACTTGCGGGTCATTTGACTGATGGTGCGCGCACACGAGGGCCTCGCAGAATCGTGATGTCCCTGAATCACATGAAGGGGCGCAGGACGCATCACACCGTGTGCCCTCCGAACCTCCCTTGATCCCACAGATCTACCGAGCGGTGATGTGATGAGAGAACCCGACAGTTGTACGCCGGTGGTGTGCCGGATGCTTGTCCGCCTGATCGTCGCCGAAGGAGTGGAACGGCGCGTGATGCTTGATCTGTCCTACGACAGAGCCGATCCCTACGCGGTGTCCCTGACGTTCCACATGTGCACTGACACGACCGTGCGCTGGGTGGTCGGCCGCGATCTCCTCCTGGACGGGCTGGGGAAGCTCACCGGCGTCGGCGACGTCCAGGTCTGGCCCTGTCGGGACCCGGGGGCGGGCCATGTACACATCGCACTGTGCCCTTGTCCAAAGCAAGAAGCGGTCGTGGTGACCACCTCGGCGCGAGCCCTCGGGGCCTTTCTGCGGCGAACCCTCGCGATGGTGCCCACCGGTACCGAGGAGTGCCACCTGGACATGGACGGAGCCGTCCACCAACTCCTGAGCGGCCCCGGTGAGTCGCTTCGATAAGGGCCGTCCGAGCCGGACGGACCGACGCCGTACGAGGTCGCGGACCCCGTCCCCGGCGCACAGGCACCCCGCCTATCTCGAGGTGCAGAAGGAGCGCGCCGAGGACGTCCAGCTGCGGATCGCCGACTGGATCACCCGGTTCGCCGGATCGATGTGGTTCGTCTACATCCACTTGGTCCTGTTCGCGGCATGGATGGTCTGGATGGAGAAGAGCCCGTGGCAGACGCTCACACTGATCGTCTCGCTCGAGGCCATTTCCTGTCCACGTTCGTGATGATCGGCCAGAACCGACAGGCCGAGTTCACCCGCAAGAAGGCCGACCACGACTACGAGGCGCAGGAACTCGAACTGCGTCACAACACGCAACTCACGGAACTCGTCCACACGCTCACCGTCGAGATCCACAAAGCGGTGAACGCCGCGGCCGCGGGTGAAACGGACACAGGCGAGAACGCCGAGCAGGTACCCACCGCCACGGCCTGAGCCGCCGTTGCATGTCACACCGGCCCGGCCTGCGCGGTCTACATGGTGACGGACAATAAGCAGAGGAAGTCATGCGAGAGATTCTGATCGTCGGCGGCGGCTACGCGGGCTTCTACACCGCATGGGGCCTGCAGAAGAAGCTGCGTCCGGGCGAGGCGCAGGTCACGGTCGTCGACCCGCGCCCGTACATGACCTATCAGCCCTTCCTGCCTGAGGTGGCGGCCGGTTCGGTGGAGGCACGTCACGCCGTCGTGTCACTGAGGCGGCACCTGCGCGGCACCCGGCTGGTCTCTGGCACCGTGACCAGGATCAGCAACGCGGACCGTACGGTGACCGTCCGCCCGGTGCGCGGCGACGCCTACGAGCTGCGCTACGACATCCTCGTGGTCACCGCCGGCGCGGTGACCCGCACCTTCCCCATTCCCGGACTCGCGCAGCAGGCCATCGGCCTCAAGCACGTGGAGGAGGCCGTGGCGATCCGTGACCGGCTGATGACCGCGTTCGACCAGGCCGCGTCGCTGCCGGCCGGCCCCGAGCGGCAAAAACTGCTCACCGTCACGTTCGTGGGAGGCGGGTTCTCCGGCGTCGAGGGCTTCGGTGAACTGCTGTCGCTGGCGACCGCGATGCTCGGGTCCTATCCAGAACTGAGCATCGACGACCTGTCCTTCCACCTGGTCGAGGCCCGGGGCCGCATCCTGCCCGAGGTGAGCGACAGGCCGGGTGCCTGGGTGGTACGCCACCTGGAAGACCGCGGCGCACATGTCCATCTGAACACCCAGCTGCTGTCCGCCGAGGACGGCCACGTCGTCCTCTCCGACGGAGAGGAGTACGACTCCACGCTGATCGTCTGGGCCGCCGGCAACGCCGCGAACCCGGTCGTGCACAACCACACGGACCTGCCCCTCGACGAGCACGGCCTGCTGCTGGCCCGCGCCGATCTGCGCGTGGGCACCGACGACGAACCCGTACCGGACGTGTGGGCCGCCGGCGACGACGCGTCCATCCCGGACCTGGCCTCGCCGGTGCCGGGCGCGCGGACGGTGCCGAACGCCCAGCACGCCGTGCGACAGGGCAGACGTCTCGCCAGGAACCTCGTGGCCGACCTGCGCGGGCGGCGAGTCCGGAACTACCGCCACGGCAGCTTGGGCGTGGTGGCGACGCTGGGGCTGGGGCGGGGCATCTTCCAGTACAAGGGCATCGTCATCAAGGGATTCCCGGCATGGCTGATGCACCGGGGTTATCACGTGCTCGCGGTGCCCAGCTGGGAACGCAAGATCCGCGTTCTGGCGGTCTGGCTCACCGCGGCCCTGACAGGCCGGGATCTCGTGTCTCTCGCCTCCGTCCAGCACCCGCGGGACGCCTTCGTCACGGGTGGGCGGACGCAGAACCCGAGCGCCGGCCGTGCAAAGGAAGGCAGCACAGCATGACCATGTGGGGATCTCGTTTCCATAGGGGGTACACCGTGGCCGCACGCGAGGAGGCCGCCCGCGGCCTGCCCGACATCGAGGGCTTCCTGTACCGAGAGGCTCATATGGGAGCGACGCACCGCCGCGTGGCGGACTTCACCGCGCGCGTGGAAGGGCTCACCCCCGAGCAGAAGCGGGACATCGAGCAGTGGTACGTCGACGAGCAGAAACACGTCGCCCGCATGGTGACCGATCACATCGCCGAGCGCGTCGACGCGATGGAAGCGCAACACCACGTCAGGATCCGGCAATGGCTGCGGGGAACACTCACCGGGATGACGCTGATCTCCCTGGCGATGATCGCGTGCGTCGTGGTGATCCTTGGATCGTCGCGGTGACCGCCGCGCGCTAGGAACGCCCGGTGCGATACAGGCCCCTGCCGGCGCGCTGGATGCGGGAGGAGGCGACGAGGCGATCGAGTGTGCTGCGGACCGCGTTGATGCTTCCACTGTCGGCGTCACGGCCGAGCCCCGCCGCGACCTCACGAGCTCGTACCTCGACGTCACCGACCTTGGCGAAGTACGCCATGATCTGCTCGGTGAGCTTTCCGTACTGCTTGTCCGCCTCCGTGTCGGTGTCCGTCTGTGAGGCGCCGGGCACGGTGTGCTCGTCCACCTGGGCAGCGGCGCGCGGAGTGACCAGCGCGCTCTCGAGAGCGCCGAGGGCCCGCTGTACCGAGCCGAGATGTGCCACGACCGCGGCCAACTCCCTTTCCAGCGCCTGCTTCTGGAACTGCAGCCGGGCCAGTTCCTCCTGAAGCCCCTCGGCGGTGACCTCGATGCTGTGTGCCGCACGGCTCGCGGAGACCATGAGTTCTCCCCTCCTCAACCCTTGTCGACATCATATGCAGTGTTTCGAGTGTCAGACAGAGCATCTCAGTGTCTCGAACAGTGGGATTTTGCAGGCCCGTG
>Ga0307512_10002872_pt1 | contig 20923 bp, 30 predicted proteins | sample 14_EM_MG_FD_200267 | JGI IMG/M metagenome (GOLD analysis project Ga0307512, IMG submission 200267) | Populus trichocarpa ectomycorrhiza microbial communities from riparian zone in the Pacific Northwest, United States - 14_EM | ecosystem: Host-associated > Plants > Roots > Unclassified | place... | reverse complement strand
GCATTCCCGTTATGAGGCATTTACCACCTCTATTGCGCGCACGGGTGCGGTAATGAGATTCCTACAAGAGACGAAAAATTTGAGCCAACTCTCCATTAAAGAAGGAACATTCGCTGACGTGGGCAGGGGTACTGGAATGGGTGGGATTGCGAGGGCGGGGGAGAGTTGGCACGAGTCCAACACGAACAGGCCCACAAGCTAGTCGTCAAATTAGCAATCTGACGCTGCGAGGAGTCAATCCATCACTTACTGTTGGAGAGTAATATGTAGTGTCCGGGTTGCACGATCTGAGCCCCGGACGGACATGATGCACCGTGTTGCTGCTGCGCCAGGTCATACTGGAAAATTTTCCAGGCTGTCGTGGTCACGGTGAATGTGACTATGTATCTGTAAAATTCGTCCCACTGGACAGTGCCGTACTGCCAGAATCCTGACCGCGTCGCGTGTCAACGCCACGAACAAAGTGATCAATGGAAAGGACGTGCCGGCGGTCACAGCTCCTTCAGAATCGAACACTTCCACATTGCGTCTTTGCAGTCGGGGCGGTCCAGGGTCCATCTTTTCGGGTTATTCACGCAAAAATAACCTTGTAGCACCAGTCGTGAACGTTGAGTCGCGCGTGGTAGAAATCGCCGAAAACCGAACAGGGGGTTTTCCTGTGTAGCGAGACATGTGAAAAAACTATGATGGAAAGTCGTTTCTTCCATGTACAATCCCCTTGCTGTCGATGTATGGTCTCTGAGTTCTGATCAACATGTATGTATCATATCTCGCGTTCATAACAATGATGCTCTGAGGGAAATACATCATGGCGAGAGTTGTGGTACGGGGCCTTCACTAGAAACCGTTCATGCCAGTACCTACCCAGTCACCGAACAGTAAACTGATCGATTCACCGTTATGGGTGCGCCGTATACTTTCCGCGATCGTCGCGCTGATATCTAACGTGACTAGTTTCGTACAGCCTTTCTGGTGGTCGTGTTGTGGCATCGTATTTGTTACCTATTTTCGACGGGAGGCGTTAGTACGATACGAAACATTACAGTAGAACAGATACGCACGACTAAAGTCTCCAATGGAAGACTCTCAATGACATTCATGCTCGCCTCTGAGAAAAGGCCTGCTGATTGTGAACCGCTGAAGAAAAGTGGGAGATAGGCGGACGTACCGTGCGAAACCAACGCGTAGGTCCTAACTGCACCGTTATCCTTCAAAGACCGAGCTGCCAGCGCCAACGTCTTCCCGGTATCTATCATATCATCCACCAGAATCGCAACCTGGGCAGAGCCAGTCAAAACGAGAGAGCCAGAGAACGAAAGTGAACGGGGACACACCTTTCCCCTCACGTCTCCCACGAGAAGCTCCATTTGTTCTGGCGCATCATGCGCTTTTCCGCCTCGTTTTCTATGGCACAACGCGAATTCAAGACCGAGCTTGTCCGCGATGGCAGTGACGCTGCGAATCTTCGAGCCTTAGCGATGATCAGGAAATCGGGTGAACGGGTGAAACCATTACCGTTTAGCACCACCAGCATCCGGACTGACGATGACAGCACTCTGCCACCCTCGAATGTGTTGCTTGATGTACGAAATAATGAGCGGCTCTGAGTAAAGGTTGTCGACGGGGAAATCGAAAAACCCCTGGATCTGGCTAGCGTGCAAGTCCATGGTGATCACATGGTCGCAGCCAGCGACGGCGAGCATGTTAGCGACGAGCTTGGCGGTGATGGGGGCGCGGCTCTTGTCCTTTTTGTCCATGCGTGCGTACGGATAACACGGGATAACGGCGGTGATGCGGCGGGCAGAGGCGCCCTTGCACGCGGAAATGAGGATGAGGAGTTCCATGAGGTGATCGTTGACGTCGCGACAGGCGGATTGTAAGATGAATACGTCCTCGTCGCGAACCGACTCAAAAATTTTGACATTGATTTCGCCATTTGAGAACTTGCTGACAGAACAGGGTGTGAGGGGGGTGCCGAGCCTAAGGTGGATGGAAGTTACAGTCCGTGGACTGTTCAAGTCGCGCAGGCAGAACGGGCATCTTACCGCTCGGCCACTGAAGCGGCGAGCTCCGGATGACTGTTCCCTATAGAAAAGTTTATGAAAGTGGACAGGCGAAAGATGGAGGACCCGAACCTGTGAGTATTTTGACGGAATTTCCGTGCAACATGGAAGAAAGAGAGGGGGAGGGGGAGATAAAGCTAAAGTACAGGAACCCAAACACGTGTAACGACGGGCCTCGACTCGACTTGCGTCCCAAGTTAGTGGCGACGGAAAATGCCGGGATTGCGGGGGAAATAATCGGGGAACGGAGAATCGGGAGGGGCCAAGTGCCCGCCGTCTCATTACTGTAACCTGGGTGCCGTTTGACGGTCACCCTCACTCTCACTCGCCATGACCGCCCCTGGTCCAACCATCAAGTCCTTTCATAAACGTCTCTATACCGTCATTCCAAGAGGTGTCTCCGTACCACGCGTTCGTTCAAATAGCGCCGGAGCCTCCTCTCGTGCTCTCCACACCTATTCTCCTCCCTCACCGCATTTTGATCCATCTACACCACCGCCTTCCTCCCGTCCAAGCAATCCACATCTACTATCGACAACACGTCTTCCGATAGAGGCAAGGACAGAGCCTGAAGCCCCAAATTCTGGTCATTCTCAACATGCACATACCGGCCCTGCTCCTCCTTCGTCCCTTGCCATCAATCCTCCACACTCGTCCAATTCCTCGTCCACTTCGTTCAATGGCGTTCCGTTGTCCAACTTGCATGCTCCTCCCTTCTTTTTATATCAACCATTTACCCCACCATCTTCACTCCCTGCGTCTGTCCTCGACCCATACTCCCTTCCTTGCAGCCTATCCACATCAAAACACCGTTTTCATTTCGACGTGGGTGCCTACGGAATTCCCAAGCGCCACCCGTCATCTATCAAACCTGGCTGCGATGGTGCCAGTGATATGGACCTTTGGTCCCAGGGCTCTAAGCTGACGGACGGGCTTGACCTCGCTGTACAAGTGGGGGAAGATGCTTATTTCGTGCGTGACAATGCGATGGGAGTCGCGGATGGCGTTGGTGGATGGAGTCGCACTCGTATGTTATCCGTACCTATCTTTCACTGTCCCACATTCATATCCACCACCACTTTCAGTTTCACCGAAAGGCGCACCATCGCCGTCGGCGCTCTTCGCTCGACGTTTGATGCACTTCTGCTCCAATGAGGTAGCCGCGCAAGCTTCCTCTCCTGCCGTTTCCTTTCACGACTTGCCCCCGTCACCAAACGTCCCCCATTTCTCCCATCCACCTTCGTCCTATCCCGTGACGCCACAAGACGCCTCCGAAGACGCAATCGAGGACCTCGCAGATGGACTAGACGTTCTCCTCATCTTAGAACGTGCTTACGAGCGAGCACTCAAAGCACATGTGATACCGCCCTCCGCACAGGCATCAACACCTTCATTGCCTGCGTCGTCCAAGCCCGAACCTCTCCTTACCGGGTCCTCAACCGCCCTCTTGGCCGTGCTTGACAGCGCAGGCTCTCATATGCCCAAGCCCGAAGTTAGCGTAGTCCCGGACACGCGGGTCCACGACGCAGTCATTCGGATCGCGCACCTCGGAGATTGCATGGGCATGCTCGTCCGTGGGGATGATATTGTATGGCGCAGCGAGGAGATGTGGTGGGCCGTGCGTTGCTCTCGTTGCTCTCCCTCACTTTATATTTCCTTACTCTCCGTCCCCAGTTCAATACACCGCTGCAGCTCGGACCCGCGTCTAGCACACCGCCCAGCATGGCGCAGGTGATCACGCTTCCCGTGCGCGCCGACGACATTCTCGTCCTTGCATCAGATGGGCTAAGTGATAACCTGTGGGACGAAGACGTGCTCGACGAGGTCGTGCGCTTCCGGCATACGTTCCTTGCCTCGAACGTGCCAAGCGGTTCACAGCTCCCACGACGCGCCCTGGCAGGTATGCTCTCCGAGGCGCTCTGCTCGCGCGCGCGCAGAGTGTCGCAGCGCCGCTTCAAGCCGACGTCGGCCGCAGAGACTTTCGAAACGATCTTAGAGGTGGACGACGAGATCCCTTTTGGACGGAGGGCACGCGAAGAAGGACGACCGTTCAACTGTGGCGGAAAGCCGGACGGTGAGCCTCAGCGTTTGTGATCAATGTCTTTTCTCTTTTCTCACACCGCCGCAGACATTTCGGTCTTAGTCGCGGTGATTTCCCCTGCGGAAGATAACGTGGGCGACGCCGATAAGACTAGGGGCTCTTTCTCCTGATCTGATTCCTCATCTTGGTGACCCTCTGAACTTTATGTCCACCTCTCTCAAAAAAGCGATACACTTCCCCTCCCTTCGAGCACTTATGGCATATGTGTTTACCTATCCCCATTTGCACATTTCACATTTCATTTCTCCTACATTCGTACAACGTAACACCTCTCTTATCTATTAAGAATTATTTCTTGCTCACTTCGGGCCATTTCCATGTATGTACTCACTAGATATTGAAACCGGATATAAATGTACGATTTTCAATGGGAATACATCCTATACAACGTTTTCTCTACAGCATTTCAATGTGTGTGCCTCAGCTAGTGTCCATAGCCTCGCCGCCAGCAGCAGCGATGACGGGCCGGATCTCCTCGCTTACGATCAAATCACGGACATTCTCCCGCGTCCATGCCGTCGTGCCACGACGGAAACCATACCTGCGCTCCTTTTCGACACGAACGTTGGGCATCACATAGTTGCGCAACATCTCCGTATGCGATGAGGTGATAATGCACGCATCTACATTTGAGCCCGAACCGAGATCGTTAAAGATACCGGCAGAAATGGCCGCCACAACCAGCTGCAGAGCTTGATCGCGCTATTGACGAGCTGAGTATCGGAGAGGTTCTTTCCAAGAGACCGCATACCTCTAGGTTGGGCTTCCACCCTGACTCGAACACGGCCATGGCAGCTAACGAACCGGAACCCATCGTAACGTACGGCAATTTGTCGGTTGAACCATGTGGGTGGATGGTGAACAGGTGTGGCCCAGTAGCATCAACGCCTCCCAGTACAAGCGCGGCCCCAATGTGACCTTGGTGCCTGCCACCGATATACCGTCAGTACATGGGCCTTCAAACGTGTTAAGAGACGCACTGGAAGAGCCGTTGTTTGAGCATGGTCATAGCGGTGACAACACGGGGCTTGCGACCAGTTGAGAGCGCATGTAGCTCAATGTTGCTTGAAATAAGCGCAGTGACGAACTCGGTATCCGCCGCTGTGCCAGCGCCACAGCATCTGATGGATTCGCTGATATAATGAATCTATGCATTGGACTATTTCATCAGTAATGCTACGAGGCGGAACGGACACCATACAACTGGCAGACCAAGGGATTGAATTCCGCACCTTTTCGCAATTTTTATCCGCGACTATAGGACCTGCGGTCGCGCGTGTGTCGGCACCGAGTACAATTCCATCTTTGAAGAGGCAACCGACGATTGTGGTACCAGTGCTAGTCGCCTTTGGCATCTTCACGCCTTTGCTTTCAAGGAAAGCATTGCTATCGGAACGGTTTAAGCAACGTCGTTAAGAATTCCACGAGAAAGCACACCGATTAGCGTTTGTAAAGTCGAACCCTGACCGTGGAGCGTGAATGGGAGCAGACATGAGTGTGCCAGTGCAGTAGGTAAATGTAAGTGAAGGCTGAGCGAGCTTCGAGGCGTACGCGTCGGTCTAGCGGGGTGAGGCACGCTTATCTAATCATTGCCTGTGTTTTGGGCAACCGAGCGCTTGTCGTCGGTTCACTCTACCTCTCAACGACGACACAGACCAGCTTACGCGTACAATGGAAGGCTGGACTAAACTCCAATCAGGTTTGGCCAATCTCAACCTTGGTCAATCCGCCAATAGGATAGCCAAAGGTTTCAATTCTTCGGTGCAAGCAACTAGGGAGCGCCTTGGCCAGGTTGCCCCCGACGAGATAACAGAACTCCCACAGGGTATGGAAACGTTATTATACCTTTCTTGATTTCTGACTTTTTGGTTCTTAGAGTATAAGGACCTCGAGGCACAGGTCGAAGCTCTCAAGAACGCTCACCAGGCCGTGCTCAAGTGCGTGCTGCGCAGCTGCTTTCCTTTGTGACGACTCCACCCTAGTTTCTCAAATCAGCTATTCACAGGGTCACAAAGGCATTCGAAAGTGAGACGTATGACTACCCGTCTCAAATTCAGGAGACCGTGGCCGAGCTCGGGTCCAATATTGGCCGTGGAGTGACCAACTTCGCCGCCAACAACCTCAAGGGCACCAACCTCCCGGCGCCGTCGCCAACTCCAGCGCCCACGCCTCAGCACAAGACATTGCCCCACGCACTTAGCCGAGCAGCAAATGCGGCCTCGTCGTCACTAGCGGTTGCGCCCGGAGGCAAAGACGACCGCCTTGGCAAGGCGCTCGCCGAATACGGCGGTGCATGGGAGAAGATTGGCGATGCTCGCGTGCAACACGACGACACGGTCGTGCGCGGGTTCCTTGCTCCATGGCAACAGACCCTGCAGACCTCAATTAATGTCGCCGTCAAGGCTCGCCAGGCAGTACGCATGTCCAGACTCGAGTTGGATGCTGCCAAGCAAACGTACGTTGGCTGCGATACGCATTACGCACTTACTCCACTCACTCTCTGTATTTTATATCCTAATATGGCTCTGTCGCTCTTTCAGGCTGAAGACCGCTTCTCCCTCTAAGCAGGAACACGCCCGCTTAGAGGTTGAGAATGCCGAGGACGACCTTGTGCAGAAGACGGAAGTCGCCATTACCTTAATGAAAGCCGTCCTTGACAATGTGCGTGATGGTCTTCGGCGTAATTTTTTTCTTGTTACATTGCCCCCTGTAGCCCGAACCCGTTAAGAACCTCAACGAGCTCATCAAAGCTCAGGTAGGCGTCCTTCGTTCCTTGCTGTGGGCTCTCTAGATAACCATTATCTATTCCCCAGCTACGTTATCACGCTTTTGTTGTTGAGGCCCTGAGTTCCGTGCATGGTGAGATTGAAGAACTGAGTGTCGCCGCAGAGGGCGACTACAGGTGCGCGCAATTCTCGTGTTATATCGCATACGTATTTCTGAACGCACTTCGGTAGGAAGTCTCGCGACCACTGAAGTATCCTTGAAGTAATGTCGGGGTTTGGGAGGGATGGACAGATTCGAGCTTGCTATGGCTACTGATTATTATATTCTGAGCCTACACCTGTACGTGTCTGCTCTGTGCTGGTTTGTATTCCCCATGCGACGATTGCAACATTCGATCGATGAATTTGTATTCCTGTTCTTCTTTTACCCTTTTCGATCGTCCTTTGAACGAACAACCCCTTTCTCGTCCACGACCATGAACACCCACCGCGTAGCAATTGTCGGTGCAGGAGCCGCCGGTGTCTCAGCCGCGTATGCCTTGTCGAAACACCCTGACAAGTTCACCGTCACTGTCTTTGAAAAGGAACCCGTCGCAGGCGGCATGGCAAGCTCCATGGATGTGGATTCTGTTCAATGCGGCGCGTCGTATATCAATGACGGTGTCCAGGGCTGTTCGCCCGCCTTCGCCAACACTTTGCGCGTCTTCCGCGAGCTCGGCTACCCCCCTGAAAAAGTCGACATGCAGTGCGCATCCCATACCACCTCCCATGTCTGTTTTCTCTCTCATTACATTTCCTCTTTTTCTTCTCCCTTCGCCTCGACAGAATCAGTTTTGGTAAAGGCGAAAACTTTTGGACCAATGTCTTTCCCTCCCCACTCACAGAGCGCCTCGCCTCCGACATCAGGAAATTCGGTCGTGTCTTGAAAACTGTTAAGATGTTTGAGGCTCTGCTCGCGTTGCTCCCCGTATATGCGCTCTTGCGCCTCTTTGGACTGTCCAAGGATTTCGGGGAGAGAATGGTGTATCCTCTCACCGCACTTTTTTTTGGGACTGGGAACCAGACTCCGTATGTGGCGTCCGCCATCCTGGTAGGTGCCCCACCAGTTACCTCGTCTTCTTCTTTGGAGACGCGGCGTCGATAGGAACGCGTCTTCAAGGACCCGAGTATGCGCCTGTTCGAATATGACGAGCGTAGTCTCCTTGCAAGCATTCCCGAGATGTACGCATTCCAAAAGGTTACCTGTCACTCTCCCTGCGGGTCTTTCGGTCATCCTAACGTTCGCTCGCTCCCAGCTCTCGGACACTTATACAGTCTGGCAACACAAAGTCGAGCAAGCAGGCAATGTTGCCTTTCTCCTCGACCACACAGTTACCCGTGTCGTTTCGCGCACCAAGAAACGCACTGTGCTGGAATTCCGCATCCCTCCTCTGGACGAGCTGCGAACGGCCGAATTTGACTCGCTCATTCTCGCGACAGACGCTGAAAGTGCACTCACCATCCTCGGGAAGGAGGCGACCTGGATGGAACGGCATGTGCTTGGCGGGGTCAAGTACCTCCACGATCTGACCGTGACCCATATGGACACGGAATATATGCGCAAGGTCACTCTATTTCCGTCTCTGCTCACCCGTCTCAACACATATTCTAATGTGATCCCCACCAAGCAGCACTACGAGACCGAGTTCAGACCCGAACTCATCGCCTCAAGCGCAACCGACGACGAGCGGCAGCGGGGAGAGACCGACTTCCGCCCACTGTACTACACCTACCAGTACCCGTCCGCGCTCAAGAAGCTGGAGATGTCTTTCGACCTTACGTTTTACCAGCCTCAGCTTTCCGCGTCTGATGGACAGCCTCACATCTACCAAACGATCTTTCTCGACAAAGATGGGTCTGGCGAGCTTTGGACAAAGGGCGAAATCAAGCCGGATTCCGTCATCGGCGAGAAGTGGTGGAAGCAGCAGAGCCACCGATGGCAACATTATGCCCGTGTCGTCCCTTGGATGTGGATGATCAATGGCATGCGCGGCACATGGTACGCCCTCTTCCTCAATTCTATGTTAGTTCACCCGAAGTCGTTATCGTAGCTACGCCGGAGCATGGACGGGTGTGTTTCTTCCTACTTTCAAAGTTATTTGCTGACATATCTACAGTCCTCAACATGCACGAGATCGCAATCACGAGCGGATTCGCGGCTGCTTACCGTCTCGGCGCAGATTTTCCGCACCTGGGCGATGAAGAATGCGCGCGGCTCTTCCGACTTTACCTCGGCCTTAGTCACGCTGCTCGCTTGGTAAATCACTCTTGTTTCACAGATCATCCTCTTTCTCACATAACACTCAAGAGGAAAAAGGATAGAAAGGGTAGACTGGCCTAGTCTTTTTTTGTTCTGGGTCACTACAGTAGTTCACCCACGTTGTCCCAATCGAGTGTTAAAGGTCAGGTTCGGATGTCGGAAACCACCCTAGATCGTAGACACGTACGTATGATGTAGACAAAACAACAAACGATACCAGGGGGAAGTGTAGCACAGAAGAACATCAACTGATAATCCTCCAGCCTATGAAATAGTTGGTAACAATATTCGGGTAAAACAAAGGAGGGGTATGTAACAAGGAGCGGTAGCTGTGGGTAACAAAGTCTTTTGGGGATGAGTGTAAGGTGCCATGTAGCAGATGATTGGGTGGCGCAGTTCAAATGTTCAGAGGAAGAACGAGCCGAAGGCAACGATAGCGGATGCGTAGAATAAATGAGAGGCATCAGCAACCAACCCAAGCGCACTATTCCTTGTCGAGGAAGTGGCAGACGCCCCGCTAGAAGTAGCGCTACCGGAAAGCGTTCCGCTGCCGCTGGCTTGAACAGAGGAGGAAGGTGCGGTGGTAGGTGCCGGCGTTGCTACGTTGAAACAATGTCAAATCGTACGTCAGGAATAAGAGGTCGAATTAAAAGTACACACTTCCAGCGGCTTTAACCTCGAAATCGGAGCTCTGCGCAATTACCTGGGTCTGATTGGTAGGGTCTACGAACACGACTTGGTAACCAGTTCCCACACGAAGTGTCACATCGGTCACAGTGAATGTCTATACAACAATCGATCAAAAACATTGAGAGGACGATAACATGGCTAACCATACCTCTTGGGACACTGGGACGGCACGAGCGATGGAGAATGCTCCATTTAACGTCGCATTATTCGAGTTGGTGACAATAATGTCTACGGAGGAGGGGTCTCCTTGGGTGTAGGTCCATGAGATTAAGTTGCTAACATTTTGAACCCTGAGCTTAGAAGGTGAGCAAGGCCAGGCGCGTTGTTGACCGTGCAGCGAGGACACACCAGTATTGTGAGGCGGATGGCGAGTTAATAGTGATGGCAGCTGTTCATCGTATGTCATGACAGGTGTTTGCTCAGGTATCACAGGCCATGCTCACCAAATGCAGCAGAGGGCAGAAGCGCAAAGGCGAGAAGTGCAGCACGCATCGTAAGGGTCGAGATGGTCGAGAGAAGAAAGAAGGGGATGTGGGAGGTAAACAAGAAAGCTCGTGCCAAGGGTGGGCTCTCGTACGCCGAGGAATCCACAAGCTCTTAAGTATTTTTTAAACTCAGCTCAATTAATTTTTTCTTGGGACGTGGTTGTCACAGATACTGTATGTAACGTATGACGGCACCAACATGGCTAAGGGCAAAAATGCGCACTTAGCGTCTCCTGGACGTGCACGCGGACGCGGACGTGCTAATGGAAGGAGGGGAAGAGCGGCGAATGCCCAAACCCATCGTGGCCTTCTGGTGACGACCGATGACACGTCGACCTGGCCCGAGAGCCTTGTTTCCGACGACGTCCAGGCTCTAGGCGCCCGATCTGACGATGGTGAAGGGAAGGACGAGGATGATAAAGAGCAAAACACGCCTGGACCGAGTGGCGCACCCTCTCCTCCTACTTCCCCTGCCACAAATATTACCATCACCGTCCCGGTGGCTATGTGGGTCAGTTTCTCGTCGATGCCGACGTTATATTTGCCCCATTTGATGCGATTTTCCACGCAGGATTTCAACCACTGCGATCCGCGGCGGTGCTCGGGAAAAAGACTTGCTCGACAGCACATCATTACCGAGCTCCGCATCGGCTCTCGATTTCGCGGCATAGTCCTCTCGTCCGTTTTTTTTACGTTTCTGTTCGCTGTGCTCTCTCGATGACATTTGTCTGAGTTTAGGCCCAAGGCGACACAGGTTCTGTCACCCGCAGACAAAGATATCATTGAGAAAGGCGGCCTCGCTGTCGTCGAGTGTTCATGGGCTCGCTTATCCGAGATTCCTTTCTCCAAGATTGCATCTCCCCACGAGCGCTTATGTGCGTCTTCCCGCGCTGGTTCTACGGACCTCCACGAACCAATTGGGTATTGCCAACGTAGTGCCATATCTCATAGCGACTAACCCGACAAATTACGGGAAGCCTTGGAGGCTGAACTGCGCAGAGGCTCTTGCAGCTGCCTTTTACTTGACTGGGCACGACAACTGGGCAGAAAAACTGCTAGCACCTTTTGGATGGGGCAGCTCGTTCTACAACGTCAATCGGTAAGTCTTTGTTTGGGCTATCGTAGCATGGATTGACTGAGCACCATTGTAAGCTAGACACCTCTTCGAACGATACTGCACCTGCAAGGACGCTGCAGACGTCGCAAAAGTTCAAGAACAGGTTCTCGCAGAGCTTGAAGAGAGCTATGCGGCTGCACGTCACGCACCAGGTGCATGCGATCCTTCCTTGAAAGTCCGCAAGTAACTTACTCAGTGTTTGTGACAGAGGATCACGAACAGAGTGACCTGTTGGTTGCGAATCCTAATCACCCGCCACCTTCGGATTCAGATTCCGAGCCAGGGTCAGAGTCAGAGGGTACGTCAAGGGATGGGTAGGTGTCTCTAACAGAAAGGGTGTTGCTATATCGTGTACCGCTGCTATATAGCTTCACGAATGAATAGAAGATAACCCGGCGGGTTCATGGCTTCCATTACGTCGTCGGACATGGACTAGACCATGCTGCACATAGGGGACCCATTCCGCATGGACAAACTTTTCACCTTGGCATCCTATTGAGGAAGATTGCTTGCACCCCGAAACCATTCGGCGGCGCAGTTCATTCCGCCTGAAATTAATGTTACCCACATGACAAGTCATCACAGCCAATGTGCCGAAGCGCCAGACGCCGATCTGCCCTCTTAAAGTTTATCGCATGTTCCCTGCCCCTCACTCACCAGACACTCGAGCCGCTAACCTTACTGCATACACCTTCGGGTGGAGAGATTTTGTTTGTGGGATGCATCACCCTAGCCGATGGATGGTGAGGTAACGTTTGACATGGCCGGATTTCCGCGCTCCGCGGTATCCCAACTACGCGCCCTTCATTTTGGCCGGCTAGATTCCATTCATGGGTTGCGGCTTTCTTCAGTCCACTTTAATTTCGCCTATCATTATCGAAACCGCGCGATACTATAGTACGGGACGAGGTCAGCCCTCGTCCGACTTTGGTCCCCTATGTGCCATTATCATAGATTTTTGCGCAGTGTGGCAGGGGCATCATCACAAGAGCCAACCGTATACAACCCGTGAGGCGGACGAGAGGGCGTCTGGGGCCCCTTTTATTGACCCTTGTCACACTTTCTTAAAACAAATGGGGAGAAGGGTGAACTATTGTATTTCCATCGCTGAAATCAAAAATGTATTTTGATAGCAAGAGTCACACACCACTATACTGAATATAATATGACATCCCCTGTGACAGGCCTTGGTATCAAAGCGAACCGACAACAAGAGGGAAGAAACATTTGATATCATGTGTACAACGCGTACTGTACCCTCGGCACACTGTACTTAATTATCAAATTCAACGAAAAGCTCACATGTACCATATGTGCCAAGAGTGCTAGGACTTCTTTTTGGATCCATTGCAGTATAGTACAGTACATGACGCTGTAATTGATCGATCATTATGTCCATGCGGCGACAGCAGCAGCCACGATCAAACTCTGTCATGACTTTTCCACTAAATTCAGGCGTGTCACCGGCCATGGCTCTTCAAAGGGTGCTATGATCATGTACTTTCGTCAATTGGGAAGACGGCCATCCTCAACCTTGTTCCCTCCTTTGACGAGGCGCTTGGCACACTATCACTCCAACCCCAGAAAATGCTCACAGGCACCGTCAGTGGGCCACCCCATTCTTTCCTGTCTGTGCGCTCTCGGGGAACTGAGGCCGTGTAGCTGTTAGAACGCGGCATCGCGGACGCGAACCCGACTACAATGGCCCGAGTTGTCCTGCCAGTAATCCCCTACTCTAGAATTGTCACTCCAAAGTACCGCTAAGTTGAGGTAGTAAAGCGATTCAGAGGACAGAAGCCGCCTGCTGTATTTTCGGGCACTGCCGGCGGCATGGCCTCAAGTGGCCATTGACCATCACTTAACCCTGTTTCACGTTTCAGCGTTTTGAATGTGCAATTTCCACATTTGACATGCTCCTATTGTATACGGCTAAAGTGAGTATGTTGGTCCCGGTTGTTTCGTACCCTTACCATTCCCGTTGCCACTGTCGACTTTCCCATCATTTCACCACCCGACAAACAACTATGGCATGCATGGACTCGGAAGCACAGTATCACTCAGGCTCATGGTCGCGAGGCCTCCAACACGCATACGCATGCCTGCTGGTCTGTTAGCCATTCATTGCATGTAGGCTGCGGTTGATAGCGGCTACTGGAGGAGCCCCTATGACAGTAGTAAGGTAGGCCGAGCGAGCCTCTTCACCGCTGAAGATGGAAGCACCTTTGATGACTGAGTATTATGTCTTAGGTGCCTTTGCGGGCTCACTACGCCGGAGGTGGTGGATGCGAGGTATGGATCGGATACTGTACCGGACATCGCGGCCTCGCGGCCTCGCTGATTATCATAACATCACACGTTTGCTATACTACATACTGTCGACAGTAGGGCATCAGTTCCCGAACGTCGCTTCTACATGAAACGCTATGATCACGATCACTCTCCCCGAGCCTCGTCACCGGCCGCCCCTCATCTTGAAATGAAAAAAATGAGCATCACCGTTTCGCCCAAACCCTTCATGGTCTCATCATCTGTCGTTTCTGCGTGGACCAAGCGTAGACTGAAGGCCTTTGGCGCTGTTGCTTATTCCAGGACTACGGCCAATATCTCGTTCAATGCCCTGCCAGTGTGGTTACTACACCCGTAATAATGGCCGACGCAGGTGCCTCCCGAATCCCAATCCCAATTGGCCAAATGGTGTTATCTTGAGGGTAATCATATACCCGCCGTCACAAGTCACAATCATCTGCTACAGCCACGCCACCCGTCATCGTCCCTATGAAGCGGGTTACTCTGATTGGTCTTGGCACTGCTCGAGCAAACCCAACCTCGATGCCAATGCGGCGTAAACATCATGCATACATCTTACCGGCTCATCTTCCGAGTTCAGGTGCAAACACCTTTTCCAACCCGGTGAACTCGTATTGTAACACGAACTGCCGCCACGACCTACTCGTTCAACAACAGTCATGTCACAAATCGGCTCGGAACACTGCAAGTGCTCGTCTATCTAGCCAACTTGACGTGAAGTTGGTTTTTCCACCGAAGGCACACTAGTCTCTCTTTCCCCTTGCTAGGGACCATCAGGAAAACATCTAATTTGCTTTTTATGCTTTTTTTGTGCTTTTTCATGCTTTTTACAGAAAAAGTAGAAAAAGCATGAAAAAGCCCAGTCCCACACTTGCCAGAGTGCTTTTTGAGTGGGTCAAAAAAGTAAATTGACTTCCAAAAGTACTGTAATCCAAAAAGTACAAAAAAAGTCCAGCCAACAAATGTCAAATAGGGGTGAAATAGAGTAGTTGTAAAAAAAAGTGAAAAAAGTATGTGAAAAGTACATGAAAAGTGTGGGACTGGGCTTTTCCTAAGCAGTCTGTACTTTCTCAAAATTTGCTTTTTTCACTTGAAAAAATCAATAAAAGCATGAAAAAGTACAAAAAGCAAATTAGACATTTTGCTGATGACAGTGCGACATAGCCAAACCCCTGCGAATGTCAAATTATACCGACAACGGAAAGTAACAAGAGGCCATGAACACAGTTGTAAGTACTACAAGGCAGAGAGAAAAGATATATGCCAGGGACAGTATAATCCCAATTCTTTCCGTGTAACTGCCACTCGAGGGTGGGAAATGGATCGTTTTGTTGTGAATGGACTCGAGAGGGCTTAACATGATGAAAACAGGGAACCGCGCGGCTTCCTCAGCGATTCGGCGAACCCTAGGAATGTTTCTAACAGGCCCATCTAATGAAAGTCCGGGTTAATCCCCAAGAATAAATTGCCTTCTTGCCGCGTCCAGAACTTCCATATACATGGAGGGACCGCTAGCGGCGGCAGGGATCAGCCGGCCCTGTAACGCGTTGTTTTGTACGTCCAGGGCAATTTCCACCATCCTGCGTAGCGAAGACGAAGACGAATCCTGTCCAAAAGTGACAGACAGAAGGCGGAATCCTAGCGTTGAAACCGTCAGCCTTCATAAAAAGAAATAGAAATCTTTAAACCCCTAGCATGCTGCGCTGCGACAGATATCGAAGGTTCGAAGGTTGGTTCATTCTTAACATAATCTTCACCGTAGGACAAGAATATTACGACATGTGTTCTATCGTACGACGTGAATCAGCCTGTAAATGTCACAGCGCTTCGTTGTCCAGAATGGGCCCACCTTCCGGCACTCCAGTGTGAATTAATGATAGTCTGTGTCCTCCCAAGAGCACGTGTGAATTCCGTGCCTAGCCGTCAATCGCTCTTCAGGCGAACGTGTAAGATTGCCTTCTACAGAAGTGGACGGTTCGTGATTAAAGAAGACCAAGCTATATGCATCCTTTCTGGCCGCATCCAGTTGATTGTTGCGGGCCATGCCAGCCAACGTTGTAGGGAGCCGGTAAGACGACCCCGGGTCTGTCGTCTGCCTTGGGCCTAATTTGGTCAGTCCCGACAGCGTTGGAAAGTGGCTGACGAACTTGTTGGCACATCGATCCAGACCTGTATGGTAGGTTGTTGTTGAAACATAAAGGAGAAAATGTAGAGTAACAGACCTGTCAATGATGAAGATATAGAACGCCTGGGGTGATGTGTAAGTGTGATGAAATACACTACTCACACATGGAAGTCTTGCTACATAGCGGTGACGGTGGGATCCTTACAACAGAATTGGTGGCCACCATGAGACACATATCCCAGACCAGCAGACGCTTTCGGGGCACATATTGGTGCATGAGATAGTTCCAATATGCAGTAGTACGGGAGCACGCTGGCCGTACCCACTTCTACGACATCAAGATCTTTGATCATCGGATTTCAAATGATAATGCAGAGTCGCACCTGGTAATAAATATGTGACACGGAGTCATCTCAGTCGTTACCTTTAAACCCTGATACTTCCATGAGCAAGGTGAAGTAGAACGTTTACTTGACGAGCTTACCAGTTTGGCGCCAGTGAGAACTATGTGGAATCAAATCTTTGGGCTGTTCGGGGTCTAGAGCCATTCTCTCATCATTATGCTGTGTTCCGGGATGGTCACAGGGTTCACCGCGACAGTGGTCGATATGTACACGTCGCCTCATCGATATGCGTATCAAATTGCACAGTATGGGGTAACCGTCGTCATTTGATAATAAATTTCTCCTTCCAAGTCAATACCGCCTGATTTGGTCCAAAGTTAGCCCACTTCGTGCGCGACATAGGCCTATGGTCTGTCTCGTGTTCCTGTTGGGGACGTCCTACACATAACACTAAACTCCGCCGCCAGTCAAAAGGTCAAGTACAATAGTTAAGCCTGAAGGAAGCGTGTACACATAATCGCAGGTTTCTCACATAGTGATAAGTGCTTTCAGAACTCGGAGGTCTACTGGCTCACCGGCTCTCGCAGAGGTGGAGTGGGTGCTTCCCATTGCTATGAAGGTGCGTACGTGTACCTGAATGCCTGACATCCCCGGGGTCGATTACCTCGACGCAACTGAGGCGCTTCGCAACTGGAATGTTCATCTTTGCAAATTCTACAGGTGTTCATGAGTCGTGGTGCGACGCAAAGGAGAAATGATTCCTGGCCAAGAAAAATGGTGAGCGACTGACCCAGTGGCAGGACTCTGACCCAGGTAGGGATTATATGCTAGTCAAGCGCATGAAAGTCGGAAGTTGGGCTTGGAAGTCGCACGACAGCAGGTTAAACAGTGAGGGAATAAAGAAGCACGAAGAGGTCACGTTTTTCATCAAAGTCGCCCGGACCGGTCCACCATTGGGCCAGCGGACCGTCGCCACCCGACTGCAAACTTTCCCTAAGTCCGACATTGAGTTGGTGTTGGACTTTCCAAATTGAACCAGCATGCGGCCCTGCATCTGCTCGCATCGCGCTTTAGCACCAGCGTCGGGAGACGTACTATACATAGTGATTCAATTGCGCCGAGTGTCAGGCTCTGCATGAGGGGTGGGCGCATCGCAAGGAAGAGCATATTCACTGGCACGTTTGCGAAAAGACTCGTTCGGTTTGTGTGACCCTGTGAAGAATGGAACTTATGGAAGGGTGCAGCAGGTGAATTACGAGGTAGTTATTTGATATAATGAGAAGCGTTCTGGTTGAGATAATACGGTATCTACTGTGATAACAACAACCTTAGCAGTAGTTACCTTGTATTCTCCAGAAGTCCTACGTGGGGCATCGCTCCCCGAGGCGGACAATAATGGATTCAAAAAAAAAAAACCTTGGCGATGCTGTTATCATCCACTGAGAAGCGGCACCGTCAAATTCAGCAACATTCTCGTGAAACGAATAGATAGTATCAGGCATAGTGAAAGAGAAGGGCGGCGCTAAACAAGCCACGATTCACTCATTCACATGAGAAAACTAGGAAATTTCAATCGATCGACGAAGCAAACAGCGAGAATGATCCGATTAAGTACCGTCATATACAGGTGTTCCCGTGCGATGTACGTGTAACTGCTAATTTATTCTAAAATATGATATTAAGTGCGCAAATACGCATTGTCAGGTCGTGTAAACGAATGTCGAAAAGTCGTCATGAAGTTATGAGTCCCACAAATAAATTAGTCCGTCATGATGATCGTAGATGGAAGAGAAAGTCTCCTAGTCGGAGTTTACGACTCCGCACGACCAAGACGCGCAGCGCGGGGCGCACGGGAGCCGTTCTGCTGCCCAGAGCGTGGAGTCCAATGGGACGACTCGGATGTCGCCGAAGTGGTCGCGGGGGGAGGTGGAGTCAAGGGAGTTTTCCTGGCGTTCTCCTGGAATTCAACAAGCTTGCCACTTTGTCCAGGATTGATAGAGAAAACCATGCCCTTTTGGCAGTGACCAGTCTGCTGGCAGTAGAACCACACCGGGTTCGTGTCTTTCACAGTGAAATGTGCCCGCGGGAAGGGCTCCTTGTTTTCTGCCACTGGCATACTGACAGAACGAATCAAAACGCGAGCTGGGTCCAGCGGTGAATGAGGGACTTACAAGCCAGTGTCGAATCCGCCAGCAAGGGGCGAGCAAGGGGTTTCGAGCGTGGACTGCGTCACGGTGTGGTTCTTCTGCTTGAAGACGAATGTGATGACATCGCCGGGGTTGGCCGTCTGGTGATGATGGTTAGTCCAGGAGTTCACGACAGGAAATTGTATGGGCCACTTACCACGAAGGAAGGGTTGTACTGGATGAGTCCATCGGGACCACCGGCCACCACTTCGATCTCGGCGGCATTTGTAGGCAGAGCGGCAAGAAGGCCGAGCAAGGTGGAGAGCGTGACGAGTTTAGAGAACATGGCTAGTGTATCGTAAATGTGTTGGCGTCGAGGAAAGGAGTTGATAGCTGAGAGAAATTGAAAGGGAGAAGTGGTTGATGAGGCATCAGTGGCCGTTCCGATGGTCTTTATATCCCGAGGCGACCCGAATGAGCGCGTTTGAATTTAGGATGACAGAGAATCAACGAGCACACGATGAGAGCAGATGAGCGAGGGGTCCAGCAATCCTGTTCGAAGGCTGTGTGCTCGCTTGTAGGTCTGCAAAGAGTGTGCAGAGGCACTGCCTCCGGTTATTTGATAGTAAGGAGTAGGGTGAAACAAAACAATGCGGCGTTCTCCGGGCTTGTCGGTTCGGGCTGGAGGCGACATGCCATGATGATAAATCTACTCTAATTTGAATCCATTGGTATTCAAATTGCGAGATTGCTCCTCAGGCAAATGCGAAGATGTCATGGCAGGGGAGAGAATGGGACTTAATTGCCCCCGGTCTGTGAGCGCATCCGGAAGATCACCAAATCGCACAAAACTTAACCCTAGATAACTTCTTGTTGTGAGCTTATCAGACCGTGCAGGTCCGTGCTAAGCCTAAGTGCGGAGGCAAGCAGAGTTTTTTTTCTGATGACACTTGTATGCCCTACCCAAGTAGCTACTTGAATAATAAAGGAAAATAAAGGATCGAAAGGAAAGTCGTGAATGTTTTGCACTGCTCTAGGGTTGTGCATGTGCATGCACCGCCATTTTGACTTGGCTTGCTGTAGCGTGGGGCGGTGCGCTCGCGCTGCTCGATTTAGCAACAGCAATTACTGTCGCCACTCGCCACGTGGTTTTCCTCCCGCGCTCCCGCGATGCCCGAGCTATCACTGGCAGGAACCTCATAGACACCGGTGATCGACTCGACGCTGCACAGCTGGCGCGAGCATACCTTCTTCTGCGCTCAAAATTTACGGCACCTACTGTTGGAATTTCGGTCTTCGCGGGAATTAAACAGCAAGACACATTATAGAAAACGTAAAAGCCGACTGATTGTGTTCGGGCAGTGTTTGGGGACGCATCTTATAAGGTCTTCGGCACGCGTGCGGGTTGGACGCAAAAATCAGGGCACAAACCAGTACCTACGGTGTTCGAAAAGGGCCTACGAATCAGGGAAATGACCGAGGTGTGGTGAACGCGCCACAACCTCCAGCTAATAATGTCTCTGATCCGGGGGTCGCCGCCCACACTCGATTGCAGTTCTCTTGATCCGATCTGCTCCGCATGCTCAAGGTCAACACATATGCTATGAGACAGCACGGCCTTTCCGGGAAGTACTGCTATCGCAAGCACATCGGCGTCGTTGTCATTGAGACCTTTCCATGTCACCTGCGAGCCGCAAACCCCGACAGCAAAAGCAAGCAAAAACAGTTGGGTATTCGCCGAACAAGCAAGCCCCATGGACTATATGTCCCCCTTCCCGCTATTGGTCGCCCTCAATTGTTTTTCTCCGTTGCATATAATGATTTTTTTCACTGCCACGCCTTTCCCTCTACATCTATCTGCCATCACACTGAGTTATTCTCACTTTGAATCTGAACTTACCCGCATTTGTCTTATTCGAATTCAAGTCGACGTCAGGAGAGCCACCTAAAGATGTTCAATACGGAGGCATTGTTCCAGGACAAACAAACTGTGAGAGACATCTATGAGTCCATGATAAGAATCACGGCCTTCTCAGGTGAGACGAGGGAAGAGGCCATAACCTAGGGTTCATGTGAACAGTTTCGAACGTCGATAACCAAGAAGTAAGAAGCGAACGCACCCACTGATTTGTTGAGCTCAGTCATGAGACATTTGTCCCCAACTTCACCCCTGTGCGCCTCTTCCGACAGCCTGATCTCACACATTTGAGGACAAAGGGGTATACAACGAAAGACCTTGTGATATATACGGATGTAGGGCTCCCTCGCAGCTTCGATCCAAAACTCCTTTCGTCGACGCGAAAAACCCCCTCCATCATATAAGACCTCGACAATGGGGATCAAAGACGGGCTGGGTGTAGGACAATTGTCGAAGTAATGGTTTGGCTGTGGGGATGAATGACTAAGGGAATTTGGAGCACGACCAAGCAGATATCCGTCAGAACTGGGTGATGTCGAAGGGATTTAACTTACTTGTCAGATGTCATGATGACAGTGGCGAATCAGCCTTGGAGATTCTTCGTCCTTGTTTTTCCCACACC
>Ga0307512_10002871_pt1 | contig 20926 bp, 22 predicted proteins | sample 14_EM_MG_FD_200267 | JGI IMG/M metagenome (GOLD analysis project Ga0307512, IMG submission 200267) | Populus trichocarpa ectomycorrhiza microbial communities from riparian zone in the Pacific Northwest, United States - 14_EM | ecosystem: Host-associated > Plants > Roots > Unclassified | place... | reverse complement strand
CCAGGGCGAGCCCGGCGGCGAGCCAACCGGGCTGCGGCGCGCGGAGCCGCTCCAGCGCCGCGGCCAGCGACGGCCAGCCCACCGCCAGCTCGACGGCGAACAGGACGAGCACCGCGGCCACGGCGATCCGCGGCAGCCATCGGCGTACGGCCCGGGACCGCTCGGCCCGGCCGGCGCCGGACAGCCACCTGGGCGGCGTCCGGCCGAACACCATGCCGTACAGCGAACCGTGGGGGTACGCAGCGGTTGTGGTCGTCATGGTGTGCCTCCTGGAACGCCACCGCGGTGGGATGCCGCGGCGACCCGATCAAAGTCCGATGTGGATTTTCAAGCCCGCGATGGCGCCGGCAATTTCGCTTTCCGGTACGTCGGTCCCCGGCTGCACGTGCACCACCCAGGCAATGTCCTGGTCGCCGCTGGCCGGCCGGCGGGCCGAGACCGTGCCGACCACGCGGCCGTCGTGCCGCAGCGGCGCGTGCGCCAGCGTGGTGGCGCTGATCCGCTCGCGGGTCAGACTCAGCAGCCGGTCCGGGGCCGCGGTGCGCAGGACGGCGTCGGGTGCCACCTGCGGCCGCCGGCTGATCAGGCGCAGCTCGCCTCGCCCGGCATCCCAGGCGGCCCGCTCGAGCTGGTCCCAGCCGAGCCGGTACCAGAATCCGGTTGTCGGGTTTTGGTAGTGGATGGCGTCCCGGGTGGCGACCAGGCGCCGGCCGGTGTCCATGTCGTGTTCGTTTAGCAGGGCCCGCTCACCCTCGGCGAGGGCCGGCCGGGTCGCCCGGTGCCGGCCCGTCCCGGCCGCGGCGCGAACACCGAACAGCCCGCGCCATTGAGCCGCTAGCACTGACATTTGCCGCCTCCCGCCATCTCGTCCTCCGCAACAATTCTGTTTGGGGATACGAACTGTTCTGCTTGACGAACCGTATAGACTTGCTGATCAGGACGTCAAGGGAGGGACATGGCTGCGGAGACGAACGCCACACAACACAGCGCGACATGCCTGCGGCTCATGCAGCTACTGCCGCGCATCACCCGGGGCATGCGGCGCTCCCAGGACCGCACCGCGCCGGAGACGATCACCCCGCTGGGCCCGCGCCACGTGGCCGCCCTCGAACACCTGCGCGACGGCCCGATCACCGTGGGTTGCCTCGCCGGCCAACTCGGCCTCACCATGTCCACGGTCAGCGGCGTGCTGGCCGACCTCGACCGGGCCGGCTACGTCGAACGCAAGGCCGACACGGGCGACCGCCGGCGCACCTTCGTGGAGATCACCCCGGCGAAGAAGGCCGAGATCCAGCAGTGGATGGACGGGGCCGCCCGGCCGATGGCCCGCGTCCTCGACCGGCTCGACCCGGCCGAGCAGGCCGCCTTCCTCAAGGCCATGGACCTGCTCGAGACGGAGCTACGCGACTGCGACCAGGAAGGCTGACCGAAAGGGCTCCACAACCGTCACACAACCCTGTGGCAACCCCGCGTGCATAGGTTGCCGGACAGGTCCGCTGTGGACGATTGTGAAGGAGACTTGATGAGCAGCAACGTAGCTACCCTCTGTGCTCGCATCGGCATTGCCGCGGTGGCATCGCTCGGTGTGCTGGCGGTTTCGGGTGGCGCCGCCTCCGCCGCGCCGAGCCAGAAGATCACGGTGGTCCACAGCGTTTCCGCTGCCACCCTGACCCCGGCGCAGTGCAACGCCATCCAGCAGCAGATCGCCACGAACAATGAACGCATCGACGCCCTCGAGGAACTCCTGCAAACGGCGCCGGCGTACATGAAGGCCGACATCATCAAGAAGATCAACGCCCTCAACGCGCAGAACGCCACGCTGCAGGCCCAGTTCGACGCGGGCTGCTAAAGCTAGGTCGGGGCGGTCCGCGTCATGGCGGACCGCCCCGCCAACGCGTCCACTCTTGTCCAACATTGACGGGTAGCCGCCCGCTGGACGGCCACAATCGGACCAGGATCTAGGAGGACGTGGATCTAGGAGGTTGGCGATGAAGAGGATGACCATCCGGCACAAGAGCACGCTGCGTCTGCTCTCCGGTGCGCGACGACTGTGGATCGAGTGGTGCTGGTAGGACCGGCCGCCCGTGTGACATCCGCTGTCCGCCGGGGCTGCTGCGGTGCGCTGCACGGCCGCCACGGCAGCCCCGGCGGGCGGTCATGACGCCAAGCTACGACTGCCACCGCGCCTACGGTCCGTACGCGGGAGTGGCGGACTTTCTCGGCCGGCTCGCCGGTGCCCATCCGCGCTTGGCGGCCCGGCACCGGGTCGAACTGCACGCCATCGTTCCCCACCTCGACCGGGCCGCTACCCGGCTGCCGGTCACCGAGACCATCCGGTTCCATCCGGCCCGGCGCACCTCGGCTCTCGCCTACGGCGCGACCGAGTTCATCGCCGCGTGGGCCGCTGGCCTGCGCCGCCCGGCGAAACTGAGCTTCGACAACGTGGCCGAGGCCGACGAGACCACCCGTGAGCTGCTGGACCGGCTGGCACGGCGGATCGGCCCGCTGCCGTTGCTGCTGGAGCTGCACGAGGGTGGCGCGCCGCCCTCGCCCGCCCGGCACGATCTGCGCAACGCGCTCGGGGACAGCCTGCTGCGCGGTTTCTACCGACACGCCGCCCGCCTCGCACGGGACGGCCGCGCCATGGTGAGCGCGGAGCAGGACCTGCCAACCTGGTGGGCGTACACCACCGGGCTGGCCGCCCTGGGCGAGGCGCAGGAGGCGCTCGACCTCTATCGCCAGGCCCGCGCGGCCACCGACGACCCCCAGATCACGATGTCGTCCGCGTACGCCACAGCCATGTTGTACGCGAGGCATCTGCCACCGGGCGACCAGGATCCGGCACAGGCACGGCACTGGCTGGACCTGGCCCTGCGGCTCGCCGAGCAGATACCCGACCCGCGTCAGCGGGCCCTGTCCGGCGTCTTCTACGAGCAGGGGATCGCCCTGCTGGACAGCCGGGAGGGCCATCCCGAACGCGCCCTGCGGGCAATCGACGACGGACTGGCCCGGCTGGCCGCGGTGCTCGGCCCGCAGGAGCGCCGGGTGGACCGGGCCCGGCTGCTGCACAACCGCGCCCAGGTGCACCTGGCGCTGGGCGATCCGCGACAGGCGCTGGCCGACCTCGACGCGGTGATCGCGTACGACCGCGACAACTGCGAGTACTACATGGACCGCGCGGCGCTACACCGGGCCGCAGGCCGGGCTCGGGCAGCGATCCGCGACTACGGGACGGCGATCCGGCTGGGGCCGCACCTGCCAGAGGCGTACTACAACCGGGCGACGCTCCGGTCCGAACGCGGCGACTCCCGGTCCGAGCGCGCCGACCTGGAACAGGCGATCACGATCGAGCCCGGTCATGTCGAGGCACGGGTCGCCCTGTGCAATCTGCACCTGGAACGCGGTGATGCGGCGGCCGCCGAGCAATGCGCCCGGGCCGGGCTGATGCTGGCGCCAGACGACCCCGATCTGCTGTGCACCCTGGGGCTGGCCTGCGCCGAACGCAAGCGCCCGGTGGAAGCGGAGGAACTGCTGAGTCAGGCCGTCGCCGGGAACCCGCAACTGGTCGAGGCATGGACCAACCGTGCCGCCGTCCGCTTCGAACGCGGTGACACGGCCGGCGCCCTGGCAGACCTGGACCGCGCGGTGGCGCTGTCGTCCGAGCCGGTGCCGCGCTACAACCGCGCACTGGCGCTCGTGAGGCTGGCCCGGTGGGACGAGGCCGCCCACGATCTTGCCGAGGCTCTCGCCCGACCCGGTCTGGACCGCGCCCTACGCCGCGACATGCGCGCGGAACTGACTCGCGCCCGAAAGAGAGCTCAACCCGGCAGCTGAGTGTCGTACTTATCCAACAACGACAGCAGGCGCTCATCGATCCGCTCCGGGCCCCACGGCTGCACCTGCACTCCCGGCTGCGGCTCATCGCCGCCCTCCACGAAGAGTTGCTCAGCCCCGCCCGGGGTATAGAAGAACAGCATGCTCGCGTGGACCAGGCCGGCACGCAGGCGCGGACCAGGCCCAGATTCCGGGCGGTATCGGCTGCCGTGGATCCGCTTTCGGGCGTCCTGGAGATGCTCGGCCTGCAGGCGGCGGCGCCTTGCCGGCTCGAGGTCGGCGGAGAACGGGCTCTCAGGTTCGCCGAGTTCCAGCACATCCGAGTCGGCGTGGTGCTCACCGGATCGATGTGGCTGACCCCGCACGGGCGCGCCCCGATCCGGCTCGGAGCCGGCGACTGCTACCTGCTCGCCACCGGCCTGCCTTACACGATCGGCTCTGAACCGCACCGCCGGCCCGACGACGGCACCGCCGTCTTCCGCAGGACCTGGCCGGACACTGTCTTCCACAACATCGCGCCGGGCGACCTGGCCGACACATCTCCGACAGCCGGCTGCGCCCGGCCTTGGAGCTCATCCACCACCGGCCCGAAAAGCCGTGGACGGTGGCCGAGCTGGCTACCGCCGCCCGGATGTCGCGAAGCTCGTTCGCCTTGCACTTCTTGAGTTTCGCATTTTCGCGGCTGCTAAGTGAGTCCGGCGGTCCCGCGAACCGCCGGCCCGCAATATTTGATCAGCGAGTCTTTTCGTCAGCCGCGTCGGCGTAGCGGGCGCCGGACGCGTTGCGCGACCCTGGTGAATCGCGCCTGGCCCGGCAGAAATCGCTGGATCCTGCGGCGACGCCGCAACGGTTCCGGCGAGCGCGGCGGCTCGTAGCGAGGCGGCGGCCCGCCACGGAAGACCACCGGCCCAGGACGGCGATACTCCCGCAGCGGCGGCGTGAGAATCATCAGCACGCCCTCGATCGTGTCGCGGCGGCGGCTCTCGCGCCACCCGGTTTTCGCGTACGAGAATCCCACGCGAGGCCGTCGTAGACGTCGAGGCATCCGTCTCGCGGCCGCCCGACCCGACGCGCAGCTGAGTCTTGGTGATCAGTTGTCCGGCGTTGCAGCCAGCGACAGCGCGTCCTCGCGCCCGAGGTCAAACCTTGTCTTTGCGCTCCTGCGGCCCGACAGCCAGGGAGATCCACAAGCACGCCATGGTGTACGGCCCGAAGGTCGCAGGAAAGGAATTCCGCCAAAGCGCCCACACCGTCATCAAGATGATCGAGGGCAGGCTGACAGCGAGGCCACGCCGCACCCGGCCCCGACCACGGATGCCGCGGAGTGCGACGGCCAATACTCCGCCGAGAAGTAGCCCGATACCGATCGAAACCAGATTGTTGATCATCGACAGAAACTTACGCTGTAGGGATCGGTCTTGCCGTCGTTCACTACACGGATCCCGGCGACGTACCCCTGCTGCGTGCTGGAGAGCACACGGAGATAGGCCGTCAGCGCCGTTGCAGCGGGAACCGAGGTGGGTGCGTCGGGTGTGGCCGTCACGCCGGCATCGCGAACGCGGCTGCCACTCGCGGGGCGGACGGGGTCGCCGTCGACCGGCGGCTGACCGGACTCAGTAGTTGGTGCGGAGGCGGACGGGAAGGCGACGCCTCCCCCAGGCATGACCGCCGGCACCGGGATGCTGGCTTGTCGGTCGTCCGGCGCGGGCCCGGAGGAATGGCCGGTGAGCCAGACAGTGAGGGCCGCTATGGCGACAGGAATTGCTGGAGAGATGCCGCAGCGGTAAAGGCCAGGAACGTATCACCCGAAAAAACCGTGACCCGATGTCGGCGGTCTCGCACGTCCGGTCCGCCCCCCATTTTTGGCGATTACACCCTCCCTTTCACAGCTGCGCGTCCGTCGCGGTCCGCCAATTCGCGTACGGATTCAGCAAACATGAACCCGTCGAGGACCGCCGGAAACCCTTCCGGCTAAGGCGAGGTGGTGCCATCGGCGGCCGGGGCCACGTCCACATCGGGCATCCCCGGCGACGCGGCACCCCGGGGATGGATCGCCGCCAGCAGTTCGAAGGCGGGCGCACCGGGAGTGCTGGCGGCCCGGAACCGCTCGATCACGGCGAGCAGGGCGTCCCGGAACTCACCCGCCTGCCGGGGTTCCATCCCGGCGGTGGTGTAGCTGACCACCACCCGCTTGTCGTCCGGAGCGTCGCGGCTCATCACCGCCGCGCCGGAGTCCAGGCCGGTCAGGATGTGCGCCTGCACCTCGTCGAACAGGGTTGTCACCAGTCGGCTCATCTGCTCCGGCGACTCGGCCTGCTCCCCCACCGCGACGGCCGCGCCGGCCGACGGGCCGCCGCGTTGGAAGGTGATGCTCTCCTGGCCGGCGCCGTAGTGCTTCTCGATGATCCCGTTGACGACCTGCGTCGTGCGGACCTCCAGCAGGCCCTGCTGCTCCAGCAGGCCGAGGTGGTAGTAGATCTTCTTGGGCGGCATCGTGATGGCGCCGGCGAGTTCCTTCGCCGTCCAGGTCCGCGCGTAGTCGCCCATCAGCAGCTCGAGGATCGCCAGTCTGGCCGGATCGGCGAGCGCTTTGAGCGTCTCGACGTCGTGCACGATGCGGCGAGCGTCGGTCATGGGTGCTCGGCCAGCACCAGCCCGACAAGGCCCTGCAGCGGAAAGCTTGGACGTACGAGAGCTTGTCAAGAGCTCGGCGTCTGGTCGATTTCGGATGGTCATGAACCGATCCCGTCGCCGTCGGGGACAGTCCTATTGAGATGAGATGAGGTGGCCGCCGTGGCGGGCTCGCAAGGCAGCGGCTCCGGGCCGACCGAGCTGAGCGACGCCGCGCTGCTCGCTGCGGTTGCCGGCCGGGACCGTGATGCCTTCGCTGAGCTGTATGCACGGCACGCCCCTTGGTTGCAGGTGCGGCTGCGACGTCGGTGCGGTGATCGTGACGTCGTAGCGGAGGCGTTGCAGGACACGTTCGTCGCGGTGTGGCGTGGCGCCGGCCGCTGGGGTGGGCGCGGTGAGGTGCCGGCGTGGTTGTGGGGCATCGCGGTTCGCCGGTTCCTGGACCTGGTGGCCAGCCGGTCCCGCCATGACGTGCTGGTGCCGGTTACGGATCCCGTGGTCACGTCGGCCGAGGATCAGGTCTTGCTGGGCCTGGAGTACGGCGATGCCGCAACGGCCCTGAACCGGCTGTCCCCGGAGTTGCAGGCGGTCGTGCGAGCGACCGTCCTGGACGGGTTGAGTACCCGGGAAGCGGCCCGGCTCCTGCACATCCCGCAAGGAACGGTGAAGACCCGGATGGCCCGGGCGCGGAGTCTGCTGCGGCAGGCCTTGTCATGAGAGGGGCGTCGCGATGACCATCTGGCATGCCGACGCGGAGCTGCTGACGGCGTACGCCGGCGGGCGCCTGGACCCGGCTCGGACCGCCTCGGTGGAGCAGCACTTGATGAGTTGCGGCGCGTGCCGGGCCATGGTTGCCTCCGTCGCGGACCGCACGCTGCTCGAACGGGTGTGGGCTGACACCGTGGACGTCCTGGACCGGCCGCGGGTGTCGCTCGGCGAACGCGTCCTGACCGGGTTCGGTCTGACCGCGCCCTCAGCGCGGCTGGCAGGCAATGCCTCCACCGCGCGCCGTGCCTGGTTCTGGGCCTGCGCGCTGCTCGCCGTGTTCGGGTTGGCGGCGCCCGTCGCGGACGGCCGGCTGGCCGTCTGGTTGCTGATTCTCGCCCCGCTAGTGCCGATGACCGGCGTGGCGATGGCGTACGGCCCGGACACCGACCCGATGCACGAGCTGGTCGTCGCCTCGCCGTACCCCCGGCTGCGCCTGGTGTTGTTGCGCAGCCTGCTTGTCGTCCCGGTGACCGGTGTGCTGTTGCTGGTCTCCAGCCTGAGCGTTCCGGGCGGGCCGGCGACGGCCGTGCTGTGGCTGCTGCCGGGCCTGGCCCTGGCGGCGGTGACGCTGGCCTTGGAGGGGCGATTCGGTGCGCTGCGGGTGGCCGTGACGCTGTCGCTGGTGTGGATCGCCTTCACCGCCGGCGCCCGCGCCGGCACCGGATCGGTCCTGGCCGCCTACGGGCCGGCCGTCCAACTTGTCTGCCTGGCCGCCGTCGTTGCCGCCGCGGCGCATGCCGCACGCGGCCTCCACCGATCAAGGAGGTCCTTCTGATGGACATCCGCCTCACCGAGGTGGCCAAGACCTACGGCCGGGACCGTGCGCTCGAGCCGGTCAGCCTGGAGGCGGGCCAGGGGATACTCGGCCTGCTCGGGCCGAACGGCGCCGGGAAGACGACCTTGCTGCGGATCATCGCAACCGTCATCGCGCCCACCGCCGGCCAGGTCGAGCTGCTCGGCCGCGACATCGCATCGCCCGCCGGACGCACCGAGATCCGCCGCCGGCTGGGCTATGTGCCGCAGGAGTGCGGCTTCCCGACCGGCTTCACCCCCTTCGAGTACGTCGACTACGTCGCGATCCTCAAGGAGTGGGTCGACCGCCGGCCCCGCCACGACGAGGTGCGCCGGGTACTCGCCGTCATGGGCCTGACCGAGGTGGCCGGCCGGCGGATCCGCCGGCTTTCCGGTGGGATGCGCCGCCGCCTGGTCATCGCGCAGGCCCTGCTCGGCGACCCGCGGCTGCTGGTGCTGGACGAGCCCACCGTGGGCCTGGACCCGGAGCAGCGGCTGCGGTTCCGTGATGCCGTCTCGACCCTGGCCGACGGGCGGTGCGTGGTGGTGTCCACCCACCAGACCGAGGATGTGGCCGCGTTGTGTCCGCGGGTGGTGGTGCTGCACGAGGGCGCGATCCGCTACGACGGATCGCCTAGCGGGTTGGCGGCCCGCGCCGAGGGCCGGGTCTGGACGGCCGCGGACCGGCAGCCGGGTGCGGTGCTGGCCTGGCGCAGCGAGGGCGGCGGCGTACGCCAGATCGGGGTGCCGCCGGCCGGCGCCGAGCTGGTGCGGCCCACCTTGGAGGACGGTTATCTGCTGTTGGTCGGCGGAGCCGGCAACCGGCAGGAGGTGCCGGCATGAGCATCATCACCTTGGGGCAGCGGCTGCCGCTGATCGGCTGGTCGTCCAGTGCCGACCGGCTGGGCCGGGTGGAGGCCCGGCGGATGCTGCGGCATCCGGCCTATTGGTTCGGGCTGGCATACCTCGCCATGCTCGGCACGTACGCCGTCATCGACGTGGTGCGCGGCAAGGACGAGGCGTGGAACATCGCGTACGGGATCGTGTTCCTCGGTGTCTGCCTCCTGTATGCCCCGCTGACGGTGATCAGCGCGAACCGGGTCGCGGCGGCGGCGTTCCGCCGCGGGGTGCGCGAGCCCCTGGACGCCGCACCGGTGGACGCGCGGCAGCGGACCATCGGCGCGGTCCTGGGTCTGCTGCGCGGTCCGGTGTTGGTGGGTGTCGTCGGCATGGCGTTGATGTCGGTCCTCGCCCCGCTGTCCTCGCCGAGCGTGGGCGACCCGATGAACAACACCGCCGCCCGGGGTCTGCTGGAGCACATGCAGGTTCCGGTGCTGGTGCTCGGCGCTGGGCTGCTCGGCATCGCCCTGGCCCGCTGGGCGCCGAAGCCGGGCGTCCTGCCGCTGGTCGTGCTTGTGCTGTGGTTCGGCACCAGCAGCCTGTACGCGGCGGTCGACGCGAACGGTGTGGTGCACGCGCCGACGTGGTTCGCCCCCTGGGTCGTCTGGGTCGCGGAGAACGCCGGCCTGGCCCCGCAGCAGCCGTTGGGTCAGCAGATGTGGCACCTGGTGTACCTGCTGGGGCTGTCCCTGCTGGCCGGCGTGGCGGCGTTGCTGCGCACACCGGGCACCCGGCGCGGACTGTGGATCACCGCCGCGGTCACGGTCATCCTGACCGGACTGGCCGGCTGGCAGCAGCTGGGCTGAGGTGGCGGCGATGGCGTATTGGCTGCGGTTGGCCCGGCCGGGCTGGGTGGCCGGCGCGTCGGGCACGGCGGCCGGGCTCGGCTTGGCGTACGTCGTTCTGGGCCGGGCCGACGACGTGCCGGGCACCGTGGTCGCGGCCAGGTGGGTGATGCTGGTGCTGGTCGCCGCCGTCGCCGCTCCCCTGCGGGACCTGGCCGCGGCCGTGCTCGACGGCACGCCGTACTCGCGGCCGGGCCGGCGGCTCGCGCCGCCGGCGATCGCGGCCTTCGCCCTGCTCGTCGTGGCCGTGCTGCTGGCCGTCATCCAGCACGGGCGGGTCGCCGGGGTGCCGTGGCCGGGACTCGCCCTCGAACCGGCCGGGTTGGCGGCGGTCGCGCTGGCCGCCGCGGCCTGGTGCCCGCCCCGGGTCGATCCGGTCTTCGCCGCGATCGCTGCGGTGCTGCTGCTCGTGGTGGTGGACCAGGCGTCGCCGTTCGGTCCCTGGTTGACCGCCGTCCCTGGCCCGCGGTGGGAGGCGGGCCGGTGGGTCTGGGCGACGGTGACGGTGCTGGGCGGGGCCGCCGTCGCCGGCGGCCTGCGTGACCCGGCCCGGCGCGGCCGCACTCGCCATCCTCGTACACCGATCAGGAGAAGCTCATGAACCTCTGGAGAATCGCAACTGCCGCAGCATCGTCCCTTGTGTTGACCGCGGTGCTCGCGCCGCCGGCGGGAGCCGGGGTGGCCGGTCGCGTGGATCTTGCTGCCGTGCAGCAGGCGCTGGACCAGGCCGTCGCCGCGGGCGTGCCCGGCATCGCCTACCTGATCCGCGACGGGGCCCGCACGACCGTGCTGACCAGCGGGGCGGCGAACGTGTCGACTCATCGGCCGGTGACGGCGAACGACCGGTTCCGGATCGCCAGCATCGCCAAGACCTACCTGGCCACCATCGTGCTGCAGCTCGAAAGCGAGCACCGGCTGAGCCTCGACACTCCGGTCGGCCGGTGGCTCCCCGCGCTGCTGCCCGACGGCGACAAGATCACGGCGCGCCAGCTCCTCGGCCACACCAGCGGGCTGTTCGACTACGCCGAGGATCCACGCTTCAACTACCTCACCGATCCGCTGCGGGTGTGGAAGCCGGTCGACCTAGTTCGCCTCGGCACGAGTCATCCGTTGTTGTTCGCTCCCGGCACCGGCTTCGCCTATTCCAACACCGGCTACATCGTGCTCGGGCTACTCGTCGAGCGGATCACCGGTCAACAGCTCGAACAGGTCTTCGACCGGCGAATCCTGCGCCCGCTTTCGCTTCGGCACACCTACTTCGCGACGGGCACGGCCATCCGGGGACGGCACGCGCACGGATACACGGTGGACGCGACGGGTCTGCGCGACATCACCCGGATCGACGCCTCCGCCGTATGGGCCGCGGGCGCGCTGATCGCAACGGTCGGCGATGTGGCGACGTTCTTCCGCGCCCTTCTCGGTGGGCGGGTCCTTCCCGCCCACCAACTCGCGGAGATGAAGCAGTTCCGCGACCTCGGCGACGGATCCGGCTACGGCCTCGGGCTCATGCGCCAGCAGTACCCCTGCGCCGTTGTCCTGGGGCACACCGGCGGTGGCCTCGGCTTCAGCACGGACAGCGCGCAAACTGTCGACGGTGCCCGGCAGGCCGTCGTGTTCGTGAACACCGAGGCGATCCCCGAAGCCGCGTACCAGTGGTTCCAGAACGCGGCGAGGCTCACCTTCTGCGGATCAGCTTGATGCGAGGGCTTCAGAAGCAGCCTTCGAGCGGGTCGCCGAGGAAGGGCACCGGGACATTCTCGCCGCGGCGTTCGCGCCAGGCCCGCTGCTCCTCGGAGTCCGAGGCGGCCTCGGCGAAGGCGCGGGCCTGGCGGATGCCGCCGGACTCGCCTTGGAAGCCGCCGAAACGGGCGACCGGGCTCCAGGCCGGGGAGATCTCCGGGAGCGGGGCGGCGATGTTCTCGTACGGTCCGGCGGAGTAGACGACCTTGCCTCCGCTGACGGTCAGCAGGGACTCGATGCGGGAGATGTCGTCGTCGGCGACGGCGAAGTAGTCGGCGGACAAGACCGCCAGGTCGCCGTACATGCCTTCGGTGATGGCGCCCTTGACGTCGGCCTCGCCGGTCAGGTGGGCTCCGGCGCTGGTGTACATCTGCAGGGCCGTCGCCCGGTCCACGCGGTTCTTGGCCGGGTACAACCGGGTGCCGCCGATGGTGCGGCCGGTGACCAGCCAGGCCAGGGACAACCACGGGTTGTAGCTGGAGACCCGGGTGGCGTCGCTGCCGGCGCCGACGAGCAGACCGGTGTCGAGCATGGCGCGGATGGGCGGCGCGGTCTCGGCCCGCTCGGCGCCGTACCGGTCGATGAAGGCGTTGCCCTGGAACATCATGCGGTTCTGGACGGAGACCGCTCCGCCGAGGGCCTTGATCCGCTCCAGGCTGTGCTGGCTGACGGTCTCGGCGTGGTCGAAGAGCCACCGGGTTCCGTCGGGAAAGCCGCCGTCGGCGGCGATCTTCTCGAAGACGTCAAGGTCCTGCCGGATGGTCTCGTCGTACGTCGCGTGCAGCCGGAAGCCCCAGCCGTTGTCGAGCAGCAGCCGGGCGGCAGCATCCAGTTCGCTCTTGGCCTTGTCGGCCAGCTGGGGCCGGGGCTCGGCGAAGTTCTCGAAGTCGGCCGGTGACCAGGCGAGGTTCTCTCCCGCGCCGTTGCAGCGCAGCCACTGGTCACCGTCGCCGGGGCTGACCATACCGATCCAGCGCCGGAGGTCATCGAGTTCCTGTCCCGGGACCTGCGGGAACAGATGGTAGGCCAGCCGGACGGTCAGTTCACCGCGCTCGGCGAGCTGGGTGACCGCGCCGTAGTTGTCGGGGAAGTTCTGGAAGCCGCCCGCGGCATCGATGGCGCTGGTGAGGCCGAAGCGGTTGAGTTCGCGCAGGAAGTGCCGGGTGGACCCGAGCTGGTCCTCCGCGCCCAGCATCGGCCCCTTGGCGAGGGTCGAGTAGAGCAGCCCGGCGGCCGGGGCGGCCAGCAGCATGCCGGTCGGGTGGCCGTTGTGGCCGCGGACGATCTCGCCGCCGGGCGGATTCGGGGTGTCGCGGGTGAAGCCGACCGCCTCGATGGCGGCCCGGTTCAGGATCGCCGACTGGTACAGGTGCAGGACGAAGACCGGGGTGTCCGGGGCGGCCGCGTTGAGTTCGGAGACGGTGGGCAGCCGCTTCTCGGCGAACTGGTCGCCGGTCCAGCCGCCGACCACCCGGACCCACTGGCCCTTGGGGGTGCGGTCGGCCTGCTCGCGCAGCATCCGCAGGGCGGTGCGCAACGAGCGCACCCCGTCCCAGCGCAGTTCGAGGAGATAGTTGAGCCCGCCTCGGATGACATGCAGATGGGAGTCGTTGAGGCCGGGGATGACGCGACGGCCGAGCGCGTCGACGACGCGGGTCGCCGGGCCGATGTGAGGGGCGACGGCGGCGTCGTCCCCGACGGCGGTGAACACACCGTCGGTGATCGCCACTGCGGTGGCGGCGGGCCGGGCCGGGTCACCGGTGTGGATCCGGCCGTTGCGGACGACGAGCTGGGCCGGGCTCCGGACGCCGCCCTCGTACGGACGGACGCCCGCAACCGGCATCGTGCTGCTGGACATGTTCGCTCCCTTGGCCGTCTTCTGGATGCGCGATCCACGCTAGGTAGGAGACACTTGATCGGTCCAACACATGGTTTTGCTCGAACCGATCGGTATTAGCGATGGAACTGCGGCACCTGAAGTACTTTCTCGCCGTTGCCGAGACCGGCAGCTTCACCCGGGCCGCGGCGAGTTGCTACGTCGCCCAATCCGCCCTCAGCCAGCAGATCGCCCGGCTGGAGAAGGACATCGGAGCCACCCTGTTCAGCCGTACGAGCCGTTCGGTGCTGCTCACCGCCGCCGGTGAACTGCTCGTCCCGCTGGCCCGGCGCGTCCTGGCCGACGTGGACAACGCGCAAGCCGAGCTCGACGCGCTGGCCGGACTACGCCGTGGGCGGCTGCGCCTGGGGCTGGTCCAGACTCTCGCCAGCGCTTTCGACATGGTCGATGTGATGGCCGACTACCGGCAGCACTATCCCGGGGTCGACTTCCACGTCGTCAACGCGACCAGCACCGAGATGGCGGCCGCGGTGCTGTCCGGCGGCCTCGACATCGCCGTGGTCGGGCTGGGCCCGGAGCAACTGCCGGACGGCCTCGGCCACCGGACGCTGGGCAGCGACCCGCTCGTCGTGATCGTGCCGCCTGACCACGAGCTGGCGAAACGCGAGGCGATCGACCTGTCCGAGCTGCCGCCGACCCATCAGCTCATCCAGTTCAAGGAGGGCACCGGACTGCGCCGCCACGTCGAGGCCGCTTTCCTGCGCGCGGGCGTCGAGCCCGGACGGCACTTCGAGGTCGGCCAGATACACGACATGATCCGGCTGGCGGCCCGCGGAGTCGGGGTGACCGTCGTGCCGCGGTCCACCGTCCGCGGACCGGGTGCCTTCCTGTGCCCGAGTGTCCCCCTGCCCGCCGACGCCCAGGTGCTGAGCCTGCGGGACGCCTCAGCCGTACACGAGCTCACGGTGATCTTCGACAGCCGGCGGCTGTCGCCGGCCGCCACCGCGTTCCTCGACCTGGTCGACCGGCACACGCAGCGCCATTGATCGGTCCGGGCGATCGTTGGGCGCGTATCCACATCTTGGACAGAACGACGAGCCGGCCGCAGGCTTGAGGAGAACCGAACCACCCGGGTCTCGTCAACGGAGCGTTCTCATGCTCGTCGTACTGCGCGATGCGTGGACCACCGTGGTCCCCGACGTGAAGGGCCGGCACGGTCCGCTGCCGCCGCTGATGCTGGCGCTGACCGTGGTGACCGGACTCGTCGATGCCTTCAGCTATCTGGCACTCGGGCATGTCTTCGTCGCCAACATGACCGGCAATGTCGTCTTCGCCGGCTTCGCGATCGCCGGAGCCGCCGGGTTCTCCCTGGCCGCTTCCCTCGTAGCCCTGGGAACGTTCGCAGCGGGCGCTCTGCTCGGCGGCCGGATCGCCCACCGGGCGCGCGCCCATCGTGGGCGGGTCCTGTTCCTGACGCTGGTGCCGCAGACGGTCCTGGTCGCGGCGGCGTACGCCATCGCGCAGATGTCGGGGAGTCAGTACGGCGGCGGCGTCCGCTACGCGCTGATCGTGCTGCTCGGGCTCGGGATGGGGCTGCAGAACGCCGCGGCCCGCGCGCTGGCGGTGCCCGACCTCACCACGACCGTACTTACCTTGACGATCACCGGGATCGCCTCCGACAGCCGCCTCGCCGGCGGGCCCGGCAGCAAGATCGGACGGCGCATGGTGTCAGCGGGCGCCATGTTTCTCGGCGCTCTCGTCGGCGCCCTGACCGTGCTGCACGGTCACCCGGCGCAGCCCCTGCTCTTCGCCGGCCTGGTGCTGGCCGTCGCCACCGTCGCCGCCTTCCCGCTGACCCGCTCCACCGCCGGGTGGACCGAACCGCTGTGACCCCGTACCGCTAATCCCAGATCAGTAACGTTCAACAGAAAGGTCCCATCGTGACCGACATCGCCGACGTAACCGCCGCCCCCAGCCCCGACCTGCTGACCCCGGACAACTGCGTCGTGCTGTTCGTGGACCACCAGCCGCAGATGTTCTTCGGCACCGGCAGCGGTGACCGCACCGCGATCATCAACGCCACCCTCGGCCTGGCGAAGGCCGCCAAGGCCTTCGAAGTCCCCGTCGTGCTCAGTACAGTCGCCGCCGAGTCCTTCTCGGGCCCGCTGCTGCCGCAGCTGGCAGATGTCTTCCCCGAGCAGAAGATCATCGACCGGACCACGATGAACGCCTGGGAGGACGTCGCCTTCGTCGACGCCGTCAAGGCGACCGGCCGGAAGAAGATCGTCATCGCCGGCCTGTGGACCGAGGTGTGCCTCGTCCTGCCCGTACTCTCGGCGCTTTCGCAGGGTTATGAGGTCTACGTCGTCTCCGACGCCTCCGGCGGGGTCAGCCCGCAGGCCCACGAGCACGCCCTCCAGCGCATGATCCAGGGCGGCGCCGTCCCGGTCACCTGGGTGCAGGTCCTGCTCGAACTTCAGCGTGACTGGGCCCGTGGTGAGACCTATGGAGCGGTGATGGACGTGGTGAAGGAGCACGGCGGCACCTACGGCCTCGGCATCGTCTACGCACAGACGTTCATCGGCGCCCACGCGGCCGGCTGACCTCGCCCATGAACGCTGGACTGCTCATCCTGCGGCTCGTAACCGGGCTTCTGATCGCCGGCCATGGACTGCAGAAGGTGACCTTCTGGTTCGGCGGCAACGGTCTCTCCGGCGGAGCCGAGGAGTTCCGCCATGACGGATTCCGGGGTGGTCGCCTCACCGCGCTGGCCGCTGGTGCCGGACAGATCGGTTCCGGCGCGTGCCTGATCGCCGGTGCGCTCACGCCGATGGCGGCCATGGTCGCCATCGGCGTGATGACCGTCGCGATCACGGTGAAGTGGCACAACGGACTGTGGGTGCAGAACGACGGCTACGAATACCCCTTGGTCCTGGTGGTCCTTGCCGCGGCCCTGGCACTGACGGGTCCCGGCAGGTGGTCGGCCGATCACCTGCTCGGGCTGACGCCTTGGCCACTGTGGCTGGGCGTCACAACGGTCGCACTGGGGCTGGCCAGTGGCCTTCTCACCAGATTGATCCTGCACCGATCTGTATCAGGGCCTTGATCGGACTCGTCTCCTCGTCGGTGAGGTGAGCGCGCCACCTCCGCGAACCCGAGAACCGATCCGGAAGGACCTGCAATGCCCACCAACAACTGGGATGCCGTCATCACCAGCCTCTACCCGGTAGACGTCAACACCACGACGCCCGCCGACACCGTCGAGGCCGGCAAGGAGTTCGACATCGTCGCAGACATCGAGGTCGGTCCCGACATCAACGGCTTCGCTGTCAAGGACACCCTCTCCGTCGCCGTCCGCAACCTGAGCCAGTCGACGATCGCCTTCACGAAGGCGCAGACCCGGACCCTGACGCCGGCCCAGAGCCGGCGCACCGACCAGCTCACGGTCAAGGTGCCGGCCAACTGGCCGGCCAACTCCGGCGACCTGCTCGAGATCGTCGCCACCTACCGCTTCGAGGCCGGTGTCCACACCGACCACTCCTCGCTGCGGAGCGCGACCTTCATCGCCATCTGATTCAGGACAGAACCATGGTGCGGGCGGAATTTCCGCCCGCACCATGTATCAGAACCCGGCCCCCGCCCGTCCTGTCGACGGGACGCCCTCGGGCGGAAGGGGGAATGGCGATGACAGACCTCTTGTCGCGGATCAGGGACGGCGATGGCGAGGCGTGGAACACGCTGACCGAGCAGTACACCAACCTGCTCTGGTCGGTCGCTCGCAGCCAGCGCATGAGCGAGTCCGACTCCGCCGACGCCGTGCAGACCGCATGGCTTCGGCTCGTCGAGAACCTCGACATCATCCGTGATCCGGAACGGATCGGCAGTTGGCTGGCCACGACTGTGCGGCGCGAGTGCCACGACATTCGCCGCCGCGCGGCCCGGGTGCGGCCCGCCGAGCCGGAGGCCTGGGATCTGCCCGCCGAGAAGGACGATCCACTCGACGGCGCCCTGCTGCGCGACGAGCGCGACGCCGCCCTGTGGCGGGCGTTCGGCGGTCTGCGACAACCCTGCCAGCGACTGCTCCGGGTGCTGATGACCGACCCGCCACCCAGCTACGCCGAGGTTGCCGCGGCATTGGACATCTCCGTCGGCAGCATCGGACCCACCCGGCAGCGATGCCTCAAATGTCTGCGCGACTTGCTCCGCGCCGCGGACGACCAGATCTTCGAGGGCATGGACCACGCGGCGACCGCGCCGGCCGAGAGCCAGAAGAGGTGATGGCTGTGGACCATGACGAAGTCCTGCTGAGCGAGCTGCGGCGGATCGCGGTCGCCGCGGACGGCCCACCCGCGGCGGTGCTGGAGGCCGCCCGGGCGGCCTTTCTCACCCGCGACCTGGACGCCGAGATCGCCGATCTCGTCGCCGATTCGCGGACATCCTTGGCGTACGAGGAGGTCCGCGCCGCCGAGGAGGAAGCGCAGGGGCAGTGGCTGCTGTCGTTCGAGGGCGGCGGCATCCACATCGATCTCGAGGTCAACAACAGTGGGTCCTCGTTGCGCCTGGTGGGCATGCTTTCCGGCGTACGGATAGAAGAGTGCACCCTCCAAGCGGAGGGCCATTCGCGGGCAGTGACCTTCGACCGGCTCGGGCGTTTCATCGTCGACGGCCTTGCGCCGGGGCCGATCCGGATGCACTGCCGACTGTCCGACGGGCGGCGAGTGACGACCCGGTGGGTGCGGATATGAGTACGCCGTCACGCGCCGAGCGTCGAGAAGGCCAGCGCGGTCGCGAACCGCACGGGCTCCCCCGCGGCTCGCTGGCGGGCGTCCAGCAGTGCCTCGGCGAAATCGCGGCCCCGGCCCAGCGCGGCGTGGAAGTCGGCCATCAGGGGCGCCGCCGCGGCGTCGTTCACCGGCACGGTGGTGGCGAGCAGACTGCGGGTGCCGAGCGGGACCAGCACGCTGATCATGCCGAGCAGCTCATCCCCCGCGACCGGCGTGGCGGCGCCGGACTCGCAGCTCGACAGGATCAGCCGGTGCGGCGCCCGGCGCAGGCGGCTCAGATCGTGGACGGTGAGCGGCCCGTCGTCGAGCCGCAGCGACGAGAAGAGCGGGTTGTCGGCGCGGAAGACGCCGTGCGCGGCGATGTGCGCGGTGGCGGCGCCGTCGAGCGCGGCGAGCACGCGGGACGCGGTGGCCCCGCCGTCGGCAAGCAGCACCGGATCGGCATAAGTGGCAGCGATCCGGCCGGCTTCACCGAGGCCGCCTCCCAGGCCCGGGCCGACGACGATCACCACCCGCCGGCCGCGCGGGGCTCGACGGCGGGCACGCAGCACAAGAGCGGCCGACGGCGCCGCGTTCCACGCAAGTCGGCACAGCGCGGGAAGCATGCCCCAGGGCACACCGTGCAGCACGCTGGGCGGAGCGAGGATCACCGGCCCGTCACCGAGGTCGGCGGCGGCCGGACCGAGCAGCGCGCTCTGCAGCAGCCGACCGGCCTCGGCGAGCCGTTCCAGGGCGCCGGGCGGCGGCCGCCCGTGAGCGAGCCGGCGCAGCATGAAGCGGGCCAGTTCGAGTTCCGCCACCGCCGCGGCGAGCGGGCCGACCCGGTGCAGGCGAACCTGGCCCGGGCGCACGGTGATCGCGTGCAGCGTCCCGTCCACGGCAACGAGCTCGACCAGCACGTGCTCCCCGAGTTGATCGAGGATTTCGTCCGCGGCGGCCCGGGGAGGGGACGTGCCGCCGCCGGTCGCCTGCCGGGTGCGCTCCCGGATCGATGCCTCCAGCCGGCGCCGCTCCTGGTCGAGCGGAGCCGTACGCCCGCCGGTCGCCCGGGCGTCGTCCAGCCGGGTCATGACTTCGCGCAAGGTGCTCAGTTCGGAGGCGAGCTCGCCGTCGTCGGGCGGGCGGGGCGCGGCGGCGGCGGCCAGTGCGCTCGCCCGCTGCAGTTCGGTCCAGAGCAGCAGCATCCCCGGGTCGCTCCGCGCGATGGCGTGCCGCTGACCGATCGCCGCAAGTTCGCCGCTCTGCCGGGCGGCGTACGCCCGCAGCTCCACGGCGCCGAATCTTCTCTGATGCTCCTCGGCCGCGACCAGACCGCGACGGCAGGCGTTGAGCGCGGCGGCGGTTCTTCCCCGCGCCTGGGCCCGCAACGCCTGGGCGAGCCAGCCGGACGCATAGCCGTGAGCCGGCCCGCGTCGGCGGAAACGCGCTGCCGCGGCCAGATAGCGATCGGCCGTCTCGGCCTGACCGCCCTCCGCGGCGAGCCGACCGGCCATCAGATGCGCGGCGGGTGTCTCCTCGGCGCTCAGCACCTCGAGCTGGTCGGCGATCCGGCAGGCCTCCGCCAGGAGCCGGGCGTCCCGTCGCCCCTCGTCGTATCGCGCCTGCACCAGCACGAGCGCGGCCCGCGCCGTCCACCAAGGACGACCTTGGAGCAGGAACAGCTCGTGCGCGTCGCGGGCCCGGCTGGCTGCCTTAGCGGTCCGGCCGGCCGCCTGCGCGGCGCGAGCGGCCGCGAAGAGCAACTCGGCCCGGTCGGATGCGCCCTCCGGCTGCAGGGCGATCCCGGCGTCGGCCTCGGCCAGCGACTCGTCGGCGAGCCCCGCCATCAGCAGCGCTCCGCAGCGGTCGAAAACCAGATCGGGCCAGTGAACGCCGAGCCGAGCGTACTGCCGGGCGGCCTCGTCGAGGAAGGCGAGGGCCGCCGGCAGGTCGCCCCGCTGGACGGCGACCTCGGCGCGGTTCTGCACCACGGTCGCCAGGTCGAGCTGCTGGCCGGCCTCCGCGAAGAGCCGCTCGGCGACGTCGAGGTCCCGGACGGAGCGATCGGCTCGGCCGGCGGCGGCGTGCACGGTGAAGCGCGCCGTCCGGGCGCGCGCCTCCCAGATGCGGTCACCGGCCCGGCGCAACAGGGCGACAGCGCGATTGAGATCGGCCAGCGCCTCGGCCCGCCGGCCAAGGCCGTGCAGTTCGACGCCGCGGCGCATCAGAACCCGGCCGGCGAGCCGGCCGGTGCTCGACGAGGCTGCCACGTCGAGCTCGGCCAGGCCGGCCGCCGTGCGCCCGGCCATCACGAGGGTCACGCCCAGAGTGGCCCGCACATCGACGGCCCGGTCGGCGTCGCCGGACGCGCGGGCCAGCCGCACCGCTCGCCGGGCCGTGGCGATCGCCTCGGTGATCCGCCCACGGTCGCGCAGCACGATGGCTCGCGCCTGGTAGGCGAACGACGCCGGGCCGGGGCCGGGCCGGCTCGCGATCAGCTGGTCGGCCTCCGCCAGCGCCTCGGCCGGGCGAGACAGAGCCATTGCGAGCAACGCGTCACCCACGGTCACGTCCTCAGTCTAGGAACTCCACCCTTTCTGCCAAGGAGTTGAACCGTGCCATCCAAGCCACGCAAACCCCGCGACAAGCAACCGCCACGCCAGTATCCGGACTGGCGGAACTCCCGCGAGGAGGCGCAGGTCTACGAGATCTACTACCACTACCGCAACTTCGTCGAGCCGGGCCCGGCCGACTGGCGCGTCAACGGCATCCAGTTCTTCGTGCGGCGCGGGTTCCTCCAGGTCCGCGTCGAATAT
>Ga0307512_10002869_pt1 | contig 20935 bp, 19 predicted proteins | sample 14_EM_MG_FD_200267 | JGI IMG/M metagenome (GOLD analysis project Ga0307512, IMG submission 200267) | Populus trichocarpa ectomycorrhiza microbial communities from riparian zone in the Pacific Northwest, United States - 14_EM | ecosystem: Host-associated > Plants > Roots > Unclassified | place... | reverse complement strand
ACCCCCTGTGGATGTTGAAGGCGAGGAGGAATATCAAGTATCAAGCATTGAGGACAGCCGAGTGTATCGGAATCAGTTACAGTACCTTGTTCGATGGACGGGTTATGATTCTCTTACCTGGGAACCGGCAAAGTTTGTCGATGGGTTACAGGTTGTGGAGGAGTTTCATAAACAATATCCAGGAAAGCCTGGACCCTTGGAAAATGCTCTCGGAGGACCTCGAGCCTAAGGGGGGGATACTGTTACGGCGTAGGCAGGTCTGGTGATACCTGGGAATATTAGAAGAAAGATACGGGTGGTGCGGAAGGAATTGTGTTACGGAAAGTCGGAGACGTTGGAAGACGCGGAGGAAGCGGCGAGCTGGTGGCGGTATAGATTAGTAAGATAAAGAAGTGGTCAGAGGTGTTGCGACGTTGGACGATATGGCGTGGTTGTTATGATACGGAATAACGGAGTGGTGTTTAAGATCATAGGATAAGATTCGGATGGTACATCGGAGCATGGAGAATGGTTCGAGAGGTGGCAGACGAATTGTATATAAAGAGAGTGTTGATGGTGTTGGAGGATTTCCTTTTCATCTCTCTTTACTCGTTCTCCTGTATAGCAAGCAATAGTACGATTTTGAAACATACTCTGATCTTTGTCCCTCGATACGCACTTCGAGTTCAGTCCTGCAACATCCTTATCACCTGCGCCCGACCCCGCCCGTTACAGTCAGAGCCGTCCGGAACACCCGGGTGTTTCAGACGGAAACTGGAGTTGTTGCTGATGGGCCAGAGCTCGTGAAATGAAATTTCAGGCAGTAGGGTGCACTGGTTCGAACAACATAACATATGGGAACTGCATCGGGAAATAGTCATTTAGCCACCTGTAATTTACCGTAAGCTACATAACCTCAGGTAGTTTAGCATAACAACCCTAACAGTGGATCATGGAATTCAGCCCAGAGCCATTATACGTAATGGGGAAAATCAACGCGTAATACATGTAATGCTTATGGTAGTATTTCTACCTTACCACTTTACCTTGGTGTTCTAACAAATTACTCTTGGGGTGATAACAAGTGTGTTTGTACATCACATCATGTAATCAAGTATGTCATATCTGCACTATAGATCATTTGGCAGATGCTACTTGGGCAATCATACTTTCCTGTCAGAACACACGGTCGGTTGTCAGAGTAGTCCCTGCGATCATGTCAAAGGCTCAAAATGCTGTTGCCCTGGTCTTGACAGAGCCCATTGTCAGCAGTCAGAGTCCTCATGTATAGTCGCCGTGATCTTGGCAGAGGCTTGTCATTCTATGCGCCTGGACTTGCCACAGCCCAGCGTCAGCTGTCAGAGTTAGCAGCATGGTCGCAGTGATACAGTGAGAGGTTTGCCATTCTATTGCCCTGCTCTGGTCAGAGTCCACCGTCGGTAGTGTGAGGAATGGGTCCAAATCTCCGGGTCGGTTCCGGTTCCGGTTCCATCTGATTCCAGACCGTGGCAATGGGTCTTACCACCTGAAACACCTGGCGCAGTTGAAATTGGCTGGTTTTTCCACTCAAGACCCGGCATTTCAACATCACAGCTTTGCCTGCATTCATGTCTTTGAGTTCTGATCGTATCATGACATGACCAGTATGTAGACTGTGCAGGTCTATCAGCAGTTGAAACTCCGGATCTCAGATAGGTGATCCACCGATATTCATTGAGTCGCTATCACATACCTGCCAATTTCGCTTATAGTTGGACCTTTTTTCACAGGCACTCAACGAATACGAGTCTGATCGCAAATAGGCCCTCGGGAGTTGAAAGAGCAGCTAGAATTGCAAAATCTATGTACTGATCTTGTCACGATACGACGAGATGTCAAATACTCAATTTGAGGCAAAGGTGTAGGAACTATTAAGTTGCAACCGTGGTCCGGCTCCACCAAGGCCGGAGAGCTGACGGTTTATGTCCGGACTGGGTGACACACCCGGCAGGACAAAGCAGGTCGGGTAACGAACCAAACAGAACCAAACTGCCAGCTCAAAACTGGATCACTGGCTGGCTACGCGGACCTGTTCCTAACACTGACCGTCATTTGTTAGAGTCCGCACATAGAGCCACTGTGATATTGTCAGAAGCTTCTTATGCTATCTCCCTGATCTCGTCAGATCCCACCATCAGTAGTCAGAGTCCTCATGTATACTTGCCATGCTCTCTGTCAGGACTGATGGTTGATTTTCGGAATCTAGGCATGTGTTTCACCGATTGCCATTCGACTTGTAGTTTTAGAAACATTCACACATCGAATGAAATTAGACAGTATTCCCTCCATTGTATTCCAATATTAAACCACCAAACAAATTCATACCATACCCATGAGCAGCTCCACGTGCTGATCGTTGATTATCAATTCCGGATCCCACCGTGTGGCATCAGGTGCTTTCCAATCTCCACCCTTGGTTGCGTCGATCCTGTCCATTTATATGGAAAAGATCATTCTTTGTATCTCCTGTGGAATACTTTCCCATTGTTCGAATAGATCGCTATATGTACCTACTAAAATGTCAGATACATGTGTCCAAAACGGTGTTCTTCATACTCTTGTATGTATTCACTTCTAATACCACACTGAGGAAATTGCCACCAGCCCAGATGTCCAAGGAATGCTGTACGGCAGTTGTAAAAAGTCACATACAGACTGCTGTCACCTCTGGGTGAAGTGGGACGTATATAGCTGTCGCGTGAAATTTGGCTCTGAGTTCTTGAAGATAGTTTCTGCCACCACGCCCGACAGCGACCGATGCCCAAACATCTTTTTTGGTATCACAGTTGATTGTCAGGAGATTAATAGAATCGACCGTGTTCAGCCATACTTCACTATCACAGTCTGAATGTTCATACTGGAATGTCCTTGGAGCGATTATCCCTGTGAGTAGCTTTTGGCAGTCTCCGTTCGAAATAGTCCTCAAGCAACTGACATAATGATCGGGCACAGCTTCAAGACGCTGTTCAGTGACGATCCCTCAGGCAGCTGATTGACGATGCGTGAACTTGGTTGTCAGCACTACTGTTTAGGGCTTGAAACATGCAAATGCTTACTGTGTGGATTGCTGCTTTTGAGATATCAAACTCCTTGATGGCCATACTCAGAATTTTGTACGCTTCCTTGTAGCTTCCCTGGGACAGTTTGCTGACATTGACTGTTGAGGGGGCCTCGCTAAGAATCTGCAAATAATTGGATCTTGGGCAATTTCCCACCAATCGTTTGGCACCACGTTATTACCTACATTGCACTTTTGCTGGCCGCCAGTGTCGATGGGGGACTTATTCTGCTTTTGCATCTAGGTGTTGTCTAAGTCAGAGAGATTGCACAAAGTCAAAGTCCATAAGGAAATGTTGCTCTTACCTGCTGAGCATAGTACTCCTGGTTCCCTGGAGGAGTGTCATGGGGTGATTGCAATGACTATGTATTGTCAGCTAGAGAGTTGAATGTTGGATTGGGGTATGATTATTACCACCCCTTGGTTGCCAGGAGAAGAGTGATCAATTGTGCCTACGTACTGTCAGTCAATGAGGGGGTGGAGGTCACTGCTTCTACTTGCCAACCACTGGTTGTCTGACGAACTAGATGTTCGCAACTAGAAATAGTCAGTTGAAATTAGGGATTGTCATATCTGCTCCTCTTAACCTGTCACTGGGTGCTGGAAGAAATAGGTGTTCGCACCTAGAACGTGTCAGTCAAACACACATGTCGAGCTGGATGCGTCATTACCGCTCCTTGGCTGTTCAAACTGGAAGAATTAATAGAGTTATTTACTATGTGGGTTCTGCAATGTGGGGATAGTGGTTCATCGCCAACGTCATTGCAAGCCCACATCTGCTGGCCATCCGAACTATCTTCAATGCCAGAATCGCCCCCAGATTGGTGCCATTGTCGGCCAGTTTCATTCGATTGCATCCCACAGCTACTGACAGCAGAGGTTTGATGATCATTGTGACTGCTGCTGCCCTGGGACCTGCCATGAGGACTTTGATCACTGTGGCCACAGCTGCCACCTGATATTCTATAATGGTTGCTGGTGCTGCAGCCAGATCTTGTTCCATTGGCCATTCTGTGCCTAGAATGTTGCTGTGCCAGTTCTCGTGGAGTGTATCAGCTTGGCATGTACACCGAATCTGCTGCTCGTCACCATTTGTTATATTGTGCATTTCTATCTCCCATTCCCCAAAAACAACTTTGTAAGAGGTGAAATCAAATCCAATAATATTGGTTCCCATGTCAGAGTAATGGTCCATGTGAAAGTCGAAGTTATGCTTTAAACGTATCAGAATCAAGTTGATTGTCTGAGTTGTTATTATACCAGATAGGTTGGGTCTTCCATGTCACAGTTGAAGTAATTACCCTATAGGCGAGGTTGCTTCCAGTGTCAGAGTAGAGTTGTTGGCAGTCAGGGTGATTGTCAGAGTTAGGGTAAGTGTCAGAGTTAGGGTGAATATCAGAGTGAAAGATATACCATGTACTTTGGGTCTCCCGAGTCAAAGTTGACGTAATGCCATATCATAGGTGGGGTTGCTTCCCGGATCAGAGTAGGGTGGTTGTCCGAGTTATGAAAATTGTCAGAGTTAAGGTAATTGCCAGAGTAGAAGGTATACGGTAAACATTGGGTTCTCCAGAGTTAATGTTGAAGTCCTGCCGTACTATAGCTGAGTGTGCTACCTGTATCAGTGTAGAGTAGTTGTCAGAATTGGGGAAATTGTCAGAGTCATAGTGATACCATAAATGTTGGGTCTTCCGAGTCAATGTTGAAGTAATGCCGTATCATTGCTGGGGTTACTTCCTGTACCAGAGTAGGGTGGTTGTCAGAGTTAGTGAAATTGTCCGAATTAAGATAATTGTCAGAGTTATACCGTATACATTGGGTCTCTCATGTCCCAGGCAAAGTCATACTGGACTTTCCCATGTTCAGAATAAGTTTTATAGATTCCATAAGTTAGAATTGATATGATACCACTTTGTTAAGTTTCAGTAATCTGCATCAGCAAAAACTAAATCTCCTTCATCAAATTTATTTAGTTTATTGTACCCACAAACTCAAAAATATAAAATCAAGGTGTCCTTGAAGTATGTCATTGCTTTACTGATCCAGAGTGTTCTTTGATTCGTCGTGATGCTGTTTTCAAGCGTCACCACCAGTGTACCGACGCTTGCGAATGTGACACAGAGAACTTGACAAATGGTTCACACTTTCTTAGGCATTATCACAAATCATCTCTCAGCATGCATTTATGTGGCCCAATTCGTTTAGTCCTTTTCGATGATGATAGTACTAGCTCCATATGTTTAATGAAGCGTGTAGTTAGTGTCTTTAAAGACCTTTAGGGTTGAATTTGACCAATGATAGTTACCATGCGGAAGTGGTTCACCATATTGATTATGTTGATACATGATTGTCAGTAGCTTACAGTTCCTCGTGATGGGGTTATGCATCATCGCGATTATGATTTCATGCGTTTGGGATCAGACTTCAGTAAACCATCAGTTCTATTACATTTACTTCTATTATGATGAATCGACCAAACCTAAAATAGAATTGCATACAGAGGAAATCCTAAATCGAATCACTGATACGATTTTACTAACCTCCAAGCGACATCGCACGATCTACAACCGTACTTCCATCGACTAATCCCCGATCCTCAATGCTTGTCATGTTGGTGCTCTCATTGCTGTTGCTGTTGCTGTCACTGCAGGGGACAGGCTGGCTGCTGCTGGTGATGGCAGGCAGAACAGCTGAGAATTGCATACTGGCTTCGGTAGCGGCAATAAAGCTGCTGAGATGATTACAACAATTGTCGGGCTGCTCTATCAGCTCCTCTGGGACGGAATCATTCAAGTTCTCATCAACGCTGCCCAGCTCGTTGTGAGGTTGTGCCATCGCTGGGTCTGTACCAGTTGAGTGGATCCTTTGACAGATCATACTGCAGGTATGGTCTATCCTTTTGGCTTGAACCTTTGGCAGGGAAGAACAAAAATCCGCTTCAAGACGACAAAATACATGTGCGCTTGCATTATTGAATGAGTGATAAATGTTTTTTGAATCGCGCTTACGTTGCGCTTCACCTCCTGGACAAAACTCTTGCGGAACACTCGACTCCACATTATTACAGGCCGATAGACAATGGTTGATCCCCATTGTGGTGAGAGCAAGGAATGTCGGATTGATATAATCAATCAATGATCTATCTTTCATTCCCATTTGTCATATGCCATAGAAGTATGTCCGGTGAATCAGATCCACAATTTTAGTGGCTGCAAATCGCAACTTCCACTTCTAAATTCAGAGTCAAGACCATGATTACACAAGAATGGAACTTTCGACTTAGCTCAGGAACGTTTGTGGGGCATGTGAACCGGTCCTTGGCCAATAGCCAGACTACCATTTTCCGGATCTCTGTAGGCGACTCTGATGGGAATCTGTTAATAGAGTCGATTGAGGTCTTGCAGCGGTATACCCTTGCTGCACGGGAGCAAGAAATCTTTGCAATAGCCCAATGCACAATGTTAACATCCAATTCTTTTGCTCTTTCAGGTTTGGGTATATGGTTATACGGGATGTAAGAGGAAAGGTGTGCATCTCACAAAGGGCCAGAGAGGAGATGGGGCAGGAAATTCAATTTGTCACGACCACCACCACTCAGCTTGGCTGAGAACTGAGAGTTGGTGGGTGTACAGCAATACAGGGATGATGGAAATGAACTGAGCAACAGCGGGTGTATGGAGCAGCAGGGGTAGTGCAGATGGCCAGTGTGATTGGTAGTGTCTATCCGGGTGACCCCAGGGTAGATATATTGTATCTTATGTGATATCATTCCATATCTTCTGACCATACCACCAATTATACACTCTATCTTTCCTAGCTTATGATCTCACTTGCTCGTTCCGAGACTCCATGTGGATCCTCCCTGCTGGGTGGTATCATACGTTCTGACCCTCTTCCGATGTTGCCTGAGCCAGAACCGAGCGTAATCAGGAATTTCTCTGGCAATCCCGTGAGAGGTGCGGCAAAGTACATATGATAAGCTCTCTGCCTTCTAGCTCTACCGTTTCACCACACCGGGTGCTTTTGCACATACCTGCAGACAAGGCGGGGTGTTCTGCATACTTCCATATTTGACTCAGGGTAGGTCACCCTGCCATTGAGTACGGCTGGGGGATGTAATCCCACACTGCTCCCTCTTCTGATGATCTCTAGCGCAAATATCACAAATTCAGCACAGTTACACCACAAACGGAGCTGTATACCGATGCTTTCCAATGATAATGGGGCGAACCAATTTGATTAAACCAAATGAAATGTTATAACTCATATGCAAACCAAAATAAGCTCCAAATATCCGTACCTCCACCTGCTCACACCAATCACATCTTCGAACTGTAATTCTTCACCACTCTCAGACTAGCGTAAACAATGTCATCATAGTGCTCAATCTGTTGCGCATCCTCAAGCCATGCTGCCTCCTCTGAAATGTCTGTTCTGGGTAAAAGAGCGGCTACATGGTTGTCATTTTTGCTTCATTTGGATTTCAACTGTGATGTCTCCTTCTCTATGCTCAAGTTCACACTCTCTTTGTTGTCCATCAGACAAGTTCATCAAAGCATGTGGCAATTTCATACAGTTTTCCTGGACTTGTCAAGGACCAGGGAGCACAGTAGTATGTACCGGAATACCTCAATATCATGCTCAGCACACACTGTGTTTCCAAATTTTAACATACTTCAAATGCTTCTCTTGATGTGCTGGGAGCTAGGAGAGTTTGAGTGTATAAGACCAAGAGCCTCTCTTCCCAACTTGCTAGCCTGGGTAAACGTCTGGCGGTAGATGGCTGGGGAGTCAATAAGGGGGGCAAAGTGGGCTGACTGAAATTTCATGATGGTTGCCAAAGAACTTTTCTACAGTGCAAAGTAGAAATACCGCAGACCTAAAATGCATGGAAAATAGAGTTTACATTGTCGGTAAGATTGTGTGCTAACACCATCAACATTGGGGCATTTATTTGGCTACAACAATTCAGATTCAAAAATCTTCACAGAGGAAAGCATATATGTAGAACTCCTCTCCTTTAATGGGTGTCGGTCCTTGACATGTCAGCTTGTCAACCACTGCACTGTGATGGCATCGCAGGATCACAAAGAGGTCTATATCAGGGGGTTGGAGAAGGTGGCTGCTGCGGGCATGTAGGGAAATGCCAATAATATTGTGCTTTGCAGCATACAGGTGGAATTCAATGCTAACATGACAATGATGGCCATCCAAAATAAAATAACACGTAGTGCCATTTGCATTGCCTGTTTGTCATGCCTCCCCTACATGGGGCTGGTGTTCAACAGTGCGGCAGACTGAAGTTCAAAGTCATGAAACAGATACTCAACTCCCAACTGATTGTCCATGCACCCCTTTGGTGACTATGCAAGATAGCCAGACTCAGGCCCTGTGACATAGGCATGCCAGGCAATCCAATGTAGTACCCCTGTGTCAATGACGAGGAGCCTTAGAAGGACTTCTGCAGTACAGACTTGCTCCAACACAGTAACGAATTTTGACTCTCCATTCTGAGTGACTCTTGTATTCTGCCGGGCTCTTGCACGGATGAAACGGACCTTGTGTACTATTACCAGCAGGAATCCTTTCTCGTTGATGTTCCATATGTAGTGAACTTCAATTTCATGCTCATCTAGAGCGCTCTTCAGCTTAGAGGAATTCAATCAGAGAGGTGCCGTATGTCTTGATGCGGTGGTATTTACCAGTTACAAGAATTCCACCAGCACCATCTGATCATCTGCTTGCGCTCTCTGCCTCTCAATAAGGCTAGCAATCTCGCATGCAAAGATAGGAGAGTGGTTCAGGAATCATGAGACGCAATAGTTGCCAGGCGGACTTCCACTCTTCCCAATTCTAGATCCTGGATATGAATGGTTCTGGTCCAGTCGTGGAGGATCTCCCTCCGTGGAGAGAACAGTCCATTCCAAGAGTCCCACCCTTGGTGACTGAACTGGTTGTGCTAGTCCATTTACTGAGGCAGTTCCTCCACAGAGTACCTAGTCCGTTAACGGAGGCCCATGATCCAGGATCGAACCGTCGATTCACAGATTCAGTAGCCCATCTCGGTGAACTTAACTAGTTCATTCACGAAGTCAATGAAAAATTATATATAATCTATACATCATCATAAACCCTACATTCGGATGCCTCTTTGACGTCCTGATGCAACAAAATTTAAACAGTACTCCATTGGTGAACCTGATGTTGTAGTTCTTTCGACATTGAAAGTACCTGATCCCGCAGTAGAAGGTCCATTATTTGTGCGCGGAGACCGACCATCCCGACTGTGGCGATCAATCAATTAAGAATAGAGTCATTTCATTGACTATCGAACAAAACTGATTGTCTAAAGAGCAATGAGAAAGAAAGACAGGAAGATACATAGGGGAAAGAAGAGGGGATACTTGGTGAAACCGAGTATCACATCCGGAGACCGATGCCGAGCATCATTGCTTGTGCTAGACCTGCTCTTCGGCATGGGGGCTGGTGGCGGCCGATGGGGCAGCAAGCCACCGACCTCATGCCTTCAGCCTTGGTCCGTTGGGGGCTGTATGTGCCGGAAAGCCACACAAGCCATTGTGCTAAATCCTGTACCAACATCGCCAACATCAATGAAGTGTGCACTTGGCTTTTGCTTTGAAACATTTGCAACAAACAGTTGTGCAGTTGCCAGTTCACCTCCAAAGTACCGGGATGAGCTCAGCAGGAGACTGAAGACAAGCAGCTTCTCGAAAAGTGTTTTCTGGATCGCTATACTTTTTGAATGGCGGATATTGATGTGGGATGGTAGATGTATGGTGGTCCATATTGTTAGTACCATAGAATTTGTGGAAATTACTCAGTTGCACTGTGAACAATGTACTCAATTGTGCTGTGCTGAACATATGTAGTTGCACTGATTGAATTCGGCTGCATGGAACCAGCTGTATGTACGTACATCCCAGTTCATGCACATAGATGCACGCAGAGCGGAGTATTTCGCATTTATGACTGACTCAGTGAATGGGCAGTTCGTTTATGGAAGGTGGGCCCCAGTGAACTGATTTGGTACTGTGCGGAGGTACCGCCTCCATGACTACACTAGAACAATTGATTTACACAAACATTTGCTGTGAATACACTTTTGCGTGCTATCAGGCTTGGAGATTTTCACATCTCCTTGCGTCTTTCGCTGAGGTGGCCCTTTTGCTGTGGTGGCCCTTTTGCTGCAAAACCTCGTTGGCTGCAGAACCACTCTCTCACTAGATTCAGCTAGTCTATCAATGAGACACAGCTAGTTTTGTGAAGTGGTCCTTTATAGTAACGCAGGTAGTCATTTGTGCCCATCAGGATCAACCTTCACCACTGATTGCCAATCTCGAAAAGGTTCCCCACGTTATGAATACAAGGCATCTTTCATTGAGCAGTGGAAGGTATCATGGCAGAATTGCGGCTTCTGGAGAATCAATAACTTAGTGGATCTACAGCTCATATTCACAAATCATGTTGTCAAAAGCCTATTGGATGAAGTTTATTCCCGCCATCAACTCCGCAACAAACTCTGCTACTGACATCTGTATTCACAGTCTGTGAATCTCACAATATCCAAATGGCCATTGTGTTTGGGTTAAGTCCGCATGCTAGGAGAGTTGCTAGTCTGCTGGCCATAGTTTTCGATTCTGCCTAGAGCTTTCACCTTGTCTAGTGCTGCATCATCGTGTGCATGAAAGCATACAAGAGTATCTGTGCGAAAGGAAACATGCAGCGAAAACCAGCAGACAGCATGAAAGTTTGCCATACTTTGAAAGTTGGCTCCCGTCTGGGTTCTGACAGCATTTGGATTTACTTTCACACAGTTAAAAGTCTGATTGAGCCTGTAAGCGACTTGTATGGTTTCGAGATGACACAAAGGAAAACAATGAAAGTCATTTTAAAGAACTGGATATTGAAGAAGGAGAGGGTCTCGTGGAGTACTAGGATGTGGGCGTAGAGGAGGAGGAGGAGCATGATGTTGAGGAAGAAGGCATCAATGAAGAAGAGCTGGTTTGAAGTCAGGGTATGGAGTATAGTGTGATTGTCATTGTACCACGACATTGAGTGTAATTAGCACTTTCTATGTATGCTCTGCGAAAGGACTGGTCCAGTCATGGAGGCAGGGTGAAGGAATACCCTGCGTATATGAACCAGTCCAGTCACGAAGGCCGGGACTCAGTGAATGGCCCGGTCACTCGATGGACGGACATCCTCCATCACCGGACTTGCACATGAATCACAAGACCTGCACCATCAGCATGTTTTAAACGTAAGCCCCAGCTGTCTAGCTGCACACCCAGCTGCACAATAGCCTCCTGTTAAGCTGGCGTCAGGAGAGCACTCTCAGGATGTGCTTCATGGGCTGGCTTTGTACCTCTTAGCCATCTGGGAAGGGTTGTGCAGTCCACCTGTTACTGTGTTGGCACTTTTCTGATGCTTGGAAATTTGCCACCCTTGTAGTCCCTTGTAGCCTTCTGCATAGTATCATCCTTTGTCTGTACATTCCTTGCTTTGAATCTAGCCATTGTTGTTGTGGGAGGAGGTTGTGGTTGTGCTTGCTGCCCAGCCTATACTCCTAAGAGAGTATATCCTGGGGTCATTTCATGGCCCGGTCGCGATGCATGGCACGGTAACCTACTTGACTTGCAATGAATCATTCTGATGCTTGAACCGGACAGGAGGCATATTACGTAATGAGATGTAACATCATATATGCTAGTCAAGTATTCCTTAGAGCAATTACAGTTCAGCTGAATTTCCACGAATCAAGGATTACTCTTGAAGGCCTTGGGTGATGCACTTATGATGATTCAATTTAGTTGCCATAACTGGTACATTAGTCAAAATGCTACAGGTGCATGTAATTATCAACCACACATACTATTCATCACCAAGTGTGACAATTCATAGTTCAGTTGCAATTACGAAGAATTACATGTCCAGTAGATTACACACAATATATACAATATACATGTGGGGTGAATTATTTGAGACTATCTCCTAAAGAGTCGATGACTCAACAGACCACCCGGTTGTCAAACAGTTGAGACCTCCACATGCAGTGTGTGAGGAATTGACGACATTGGTGGAATTTGAAAGGCCAGAAGAGCTCAAACTCATTTGTTTGAGTTACAATGCATCGCAACCTCAAGAGAGTGACATAATCAACAATGGTCAAGTATTAGTTGATCGCCGACTAAGTTTCTATTGCAATTGCAGGTTAACCAGGTTCAGTGTTTCTAAGCAGCCAGGCCAAGCTGGGCCGCTCTTAGCAGCAGCTTTTAAATAAGGGCCGGGCCTGCAGACTGTTTCTTGACAGCCGGGCGCAGTGTTTTCACCAGTCCGGATGGACCCGGGCTGGGGTAGGGCTCAGTCCGGTCCGATCCAACCAGAAGGTCAGACTGGACCGGACCACAAACAGGCAGTCTTGGACTGGACGGGCTTGGTCTGGACTAGTCCATTCCTACTGATGGTAGTTATCCAGATTCGGTATGGATCCTATCAGGTGACTGCCAAAACCGTGATTCGTCCCTACTTTTAGCCACTGGGCACGTACGAATGGACATCTAGAGTACAATTATTCCAGTATTGTGTGGGTTTCCAGTCCAAAGGGCATATTTACCCCATTCCTAACCCGATTTCAGCAAGTATAAACCTAACCCTGCAATGCAGTCCAGGACCAGTCCAGACTGGTCCACCCCCGGACCGGTGAAAACACTGGCCGGGCAACCAATCAGCAAGGCCAAGCCCGGTGGCGTTCACTGGGCAGCCCAGGGGCGTATCTTGGTGGACAAAGCCAAAAGTGAATAGATTGTTCGAAAGATTCTCTGCTGCCTTTACTAAGACACTCTCAAATGTACAAAACAGAAACCATATCAAACTGAATCATGGTAGCCATGCCGGGCCCCCCTTAATGCAGGATTTCATAATAGAAGCTGATATGTTGAAACTGCAGAGCTAGCAGGCCGAGAGCCCACCATCCGTATGCTGCTCGAACTCGCACAGCATTCCAAACGCAGTTCGTGAGGAAGCGCGGTTCTCACTCAAGGAGTGTAGTACGATGGTGAGAAAATGTGATAGTCCCTGGCTGTGAAGATCCACGAAATCTCAGACTGAACAAGTGAACTAAAACGATCGGAAAGATAGAGAATGTAACTCGTTGTTTGACAAAATGATATAAGATGAGATCTATCAATCCCAGGGTCTCCCCAATATATGCTCCCCGTCACATAGCCCATCTCCGTTACCCCTGCATCTCCATACCCCGCTGTTACCCAGCCCATCTGGATCATCCCTGTATCTCCCCCCACCTGCCGTCGCTTAGTCCTCTGCCAAGCTGAGTGACGGTGAGGGATTGAAAATATTATGAAAACCACTGGTAATGCAGTGAGTCATCAGATGTTCCAAATATCGAAACAATGCAACCAATATATCCACGTTGAAGTTATGAACTGTCGCATATATGCGTTTGAGATGTTGTTTGAGGATGACCCAAGTCTGGAGCTCATCGCGGTAACACAACTCAAGCATGTACCCGATAATCTATCTGGAACTCGTCGGGCTTTGTCAATCAAGCGTTTAGACCAGCATTATTGAAATATACTACCAAGCAATTATATTGTCATAGCTTGAATTCTGATAGAGCTTCATTCTGAGAACATGACTATAAGAAGCTGACATTGCTCTGGCAATGAGAAGAGCCAAGCTCAAGCAGTAATCTACAGTCAGACAGTAGCATTGAGGAACAGCTTAAACTACAACTAAGAATTCTATCACAATTACTTCTACTTCTCAAACTATTATTCCAAAATTTCAATTTTGCAAACGACTAGAATATCATAGCTGCAGAGCATTTACTTTTGAAATTATCTGATGTCTCCTTATCGACCATCATTAATGAAAGCAACACCGATTCACATTGTTCGCCATTTTGCAGAAGGTATTCTGTGATTTCCAAGAATATAGGCAGAGTATGATTGCGGCATAAATACTACAGATCAGTAATCTCTCCAACTTTTGTTCCGAGGGAGGTTGACATATCCACATGGGACTACTGGGAAACAAGGAATTCGAGGATATTGGTAATCCTCTGAATGTCTGATACTACGACGGTGGCTACTAACTTGATAGTGGAAACATATTCCAGATGTTGAGTGTTAGAATAAGACAAGAAAGAAAGAGCAGGACAATTGAATAGGCGGCGGTACCTAGTTCAATTAATGTTGAATTGATTATTGGATCTAAGCACTCTTGTCACATTCATATAGCTCTGAGAAATCTGCAGTTATAACTCATTGTTTTTACAGAATCTACCAAACACTCCCAAGATTCATGATTTGGATATAAGTCAACTTCAACATATTTATACATTCAATATTAAGTTACTAATGTGTAAAACTTTGTACATCTGCCAATATAACTGTTTACAAGTATACACCAGCTTAACAGAGCAGTCTTTAGGGCACATAGTGTATACTTGTTCTGGATGATATCATTAATAGTTCAAAATGGGGTTTGACTGTATCTAGAATGATATGGAATATTCAAGCTGGCCCTGCAGGTAAAGTGATATCTAAAATATAACATTAAGCACCAGGTCTGCAGAGTATACTATTGGCCACCTCAAAATGAATCATTTTATGACATATCCTCAAGGTGAACCCAAGAAAGCCCTATGCACTCCCCCAGGTGAGCACAATGCAACTTTTGCTATTTTGACTTAGTAGGATGTCAGGGTTAAAGGTAGTTGCCCAATGTTCATTCATCCACATCCTGTAACAATTCCCTTACATGGGCAATCCACAGACATATGTGGCCAGGCTGCAGCCAAGAAAAGATATTTTCTGAGGAACATTCAAAGCTACCTATGAAATGAAGGCACATACGCATGTTCAAAACACCATTTTACCTGAGGCTGCATCTTGGGTGAATACCAAGTTGCAGGGGCCTGCAATTGGTGCGACCCTAAGGCTGCACCCGGCTTGAGACTGATTGTACATGTTAGCGACTGTTATCTCGCTTTGCACTGCCACTCTTGAGACTATGGACTGTTATTGGTCGCCGATTATATCAACTCCAGTTCAGGTGTGCGCAGTTGCAGTGGAGTCGTATTTGATGTTTGTATTTTCTGTACTAGTACAATCGCAACCCACCCCCAGACAGCAGATGATGAAGGAGACCCCAGCTAAGGATGCTGTCGCAATTTAGTACTCTTTGTGGAGGACAATAAATTACTAGGCTCTGTTACGAATAGAGTTGTGTACTTAGCATAACCCTGTTAGCACACGAGGTCCACCATCGTTAACTCGAGTATCTAATCTAATCTAATTGCACCTCGTCTAATCTCGGTATCCCCCGGCACAAGCGAGTACATTTCTGCATATGGGATGCGTTGATTTCCAGGTCTGTTGTCGCAGAAATGCACGAAAAGAAATGATATTTCCGTTACAGTCCAAGCTCGCAAGTTCATCTCTTGAATCACGTGATCACATATCTCCTATCTATTCCAGCTCTCAATCTGATCACATTAATCTTACCCAAACTCATCGCCATCTATTAGAGAGACGTCTCTTCGTGCTCAGTGTCACTCCGCTTTCTACCCACACCATCGGATGACATTGGAGTCAGAGAGGAACGTCCAGCAGACCGGAAAAGTTCCACTAGTCCTCGACTTGCATTCCGAATCTGCGAATCACCTGAAATCCCGAGATCATATGCGGGGAATATTATGGATATTTTCCGTGGCGAGGAGAACAGCCGATTGTCTCTCCGTAGTCGTTGGCATTCCGCTTAAGAGAGCTGATATAACAGGGTGGTGTTAGAAGTGGCGCAAGGTATTGTGAAAAGGGTAGAAGAAGAACATTTCAGCTACATCCGGAGGAAACATCAAGGCTGGCTATAGGGCTGGCAAAGCGGCCACAACCGCGTGTTTTAGAAGAATATATTGGACGGATTTAATACGGGACAGCATAAGATTGATATTCCAATTATGAAGCATGGATTGGACTGCATTGCCGGATACTTTTCCTCCTGCCAATTATGTATTTTCCTTCTACTAATTTTGTTTAGATGATATTGATCCAATGACTATTCGAATAATAATTGAGGCGAATACACATCGATGTAATGAAATGAAGATTGATATTTGTTAGTAAAGTCATGATATTATATTGCATACCAGTTGCTTCTCACTGGTTATTTACGTGCGTCTGGTCAATGTAGTTGAAATAGCTAAAGGAACAAATAGAATAGCTAATGCGAAGGAGAAATAACCCTAAAGAAAGACCTGTTACAGCCCTCACTAGACCCTATATTCCCAATTTGACCGCAATGCAAAGTAAAACATGTCGAACCTGACACTAATCCACAACATACTCCTCAATATCAACTTCCAGCCGATGGGTATGCACCCGGACCTTGTCTGGGTAGTACTATCGCCCAGAGATCACAATTCGGTGACTAAACGCGCTCGTCCTTATAAAAAAGATGAAATGATCTCGTAAGCACACACAACACATGTGATAACTCCGGATTGATCTCTTTAAAATTGATCTCTCGGAAGTGCTTTGCAGACTTTCGCATGTTTTCTTTTATAATCCGCACGGTCTCTGATTGGCTTTTGACAGTGGCCACAAGCAATAGTTCCGCCATGAACTGACTTTTCGTGCCGACGTCGGTTACTAGAAGTGGGAAAAACTTTATTGCAATGTGGGCAGTGGTGATTTTGTCGGTTGGGCGGAGGAGAAGCTTCAGCCACAGCGGTATTTGAGCCGCCCGGGGTGGACGAGATGAAACTGTTGGTACTCTCGCTCTCTCTACCACTCATACCTGGCTGCTGCAAGGTTTCCGGGGATAGGTTGAAAGTCGTCTCAGCACCCATGCTGAGACTACCTTCGTCTTCGTTATGTTGGAGTGCAAAACCGCCGGCTTCCATAATCACTGAACCGTCATCGCAGCTTGCTTCCAGAAGCGTATTGGAAAACCCCAACTTATTGAGATGTGATGCACAGACTGCGCAGAAGTTGAGTACTGCCTCGATTGCATCGAGCTAGTTGGAGAAAACGTCAACTTATAAACCGTCTGATTTTAAGGACCTTCAAACTCACCGACACCATTTGGATGAGATCCGTTCTGACATCTTCGAATGTCTGGTAGGCACCATCTCGGACACGCTCGATAACGTCTTGAAACGAGTATTCTTTGATAAAACCGTATGCTGGATTTATTGAAGAACCGAATGCATGAGACTGAAGTGTGTCGGCAAAGATACTAGCTCGGTCTATCTGAACAACAACGGCCAGCAGAAGAAGTGGTGTCAAGCCATGTATGTGAATTTCTTTCCCCAAAGAGTACGTTAAAATTGTGCTGAAGTTAGACCAACGGTATGTAACTTACCAAATAAGAACTTCACGATCATGCCAAGTATTACGGCACCTCCCACCCAATCCGGACACGAAGTGATCTTGAGTTCGTTGGTGTAGTTTAGTTCACCGATTTCCATGGAAGGAATACCACTCGCGAGCTCGTCGATACTAGATTCACTGATCGTCAAAGTTGCTGCCATGACTTCGGTTGATATTTCATCCGCCGATATCTGTATATTATCCTCTTCCATGAAGTTGGTTAAAATGTTTCTAGTAGCCTGAAAATCGCTACAAGATTCTGCCGATCCAAAGATCGCGTTCAGAAGTACTATGTGCTCCCCCAATATACCAGAACCTTCAGATCTGAATCTTGGAAGCCGGGACTCATTGCGAAACTTAACTGGAGACGGCCAACAAAGATCGATGAATTGACGGAGTTCACTCTCCGGAGGAAGCCGCCATTGGGCCAGAGCTTTGTGAAAGTCATAAGTAGGCTTTGTATTCCACCCGGGGTTGTCTTTAGAGTTGATAGATGCTGCAAGGAAAAGTGCAGCAGCGGTTCTTCCTTTGCTAGTTGTTTTGCTGCGACGAATGTCCTGGAGAGCTTCTAAAGCTGATATCCACGCTTTCTGACTCGTTTTGAAAACTTCCTTTATATTTTGGGACACGACCGAGCTTTTCTGTAACTTGAGATCAATGGAATTAAAACTCAAGACGAAGCGATCGCGAATTTCCTTCATTTTTTCGAACTTTACCGCAGGCTTGGCTTCAAGGATATCAACTGCCGTCCTGACAAGAGCTTGCCTGACACCTTTCCAGTCGCTCAAAGGCTTAATATCGTCCCGATGGTTCCAGTATGCATACCAAAGAGTGCGAGTGATATAGCACTCAACCGAAACACGGCATTCGTTGTCATCTGTCCATTCACCGAAGCTCGGAAGAGAGAACTCAGTCGATCCAAGCATCTCGATAGCAAATGGGTTCCAGTACCTGTTGACTACCTCATGGTGGACTGATCCCCGCTTGTGGTACCCGAAACTTCGGAAAAGTCGAAACATATCTTTGACCAGGTCGTAAACGCTCGAAAACTTGCAGTAGCCAGTTACCCTCTCCCGAAGCGCTGTGAGAAAGTTGACCAAACATAGATCGTCGCGAGTGCATCCCGGCAACGACATCGCTTGCGCAGTGGTAAACTTTTCTTGAAAGGTAGTTATATACCTCTGTATATGTAAGTATACTGCGTTCAGGATAAAATCCGCTTGAGATAGAATTGTACAACATACACTAAGTTCTTCGGTCGGAATATGGCGCCAACGGGAAGCCGAGTATTTACCTGAGTACATCAGTACAATATGCCAAACGTTAAAGGTACTAAAAATTCACTCACTATCTACAAGATAATTATTCGCGCCCTCCAATTCCTCGAAAGCACGCAGCTATATGCGCTAGTGTCTTAGGGTTGAGCCATTCAAATGTCATTAGATCATGGGGTCATACCTGCCGCAACCTTTCGCGTCGCCTTTTCTTGCCCTGCTCTCTCTCAAGCTGCTCGTGCTGTTCACGTAACGCTTGCCTCTGTTGCCTCAAATGTGCCTTCTCCTGGTCGCGGGTAAGCCCATAAACTATAGTATTTGACAAAGTAACTAAAGAGGTAAGAACCTTTCTTCGCGAACAGAGCTCGCCGTTCATCATATATAACTGGGCGGAAGTTGGTTCATCAGGGTGGTGCAGGGACTCCTTGGAGAGGTTGGTGGGGGTTGATTCTGAACCATCACCGCATTCGCACCCCGCAGCACCCCTAGTTCTCTCAAATGTGTCCTCAAGATATCTGGCAGTATAGATGCTTCTTGGAAGGCTTTCGTCGACGGCACAAGCAACCTGATTGGTCGGAGTTTCGTCCACACCAAACTCTGAAAAAACTATGTCCATTGGCCAGGGTAAATCCAGGGCGTGTTGGATGACGCTACTTGTTTCGACATCCGGATCACTACTCGCAGTTGTCTGCTGCATAATGTCGAACATATTCTCTACCATGTGAATGTAATCGGAGGTACCGCCGTCGAATCGGTCAGGTTGTTTGGCTAGGTATCCGCTCCAATCAGGGTCGGTATGAAGAGGGTCGGCAGTGCTAGTAGAGGTCATCTACGCAAGTTGGGGTTCGGTGGCGTTTGGTGGAAAAAAAAATATGTACGTTTCCCGGGCGAAGGGGTTCCTTTTATCCCTTTATCCGAGGCTAAGATAGGAATGAGACTGTCGATGTTACCCCGCCCAGTTGGTAGGTGCATTCCTATCCATGACGTTGGTGTCACCATTCCTATCGTTCCCCTATATTGCTTTTCTTACGCTATCCTTGCTCATTCCTATCAAAAATCTCCATTTTGGTCTCAGCGCTTACGTCTAACCCAGGCTGGTAAAATAACATCTTTTTCTACAGACGTACATAGAGTATCTGCACTATATACTGAGTTCATATTGCCACACCGGTCCTATCCACAATGCGCTGTTTTACCAAACGCAAAACCCCGCACTCTCAATTTCGCTAGCTGTCATCGAATTATGAGCAGGAAGTGTGGGACATGTCATATTTTCGAACTAGTATAGCTCAGCAATAGATCTTGATAGTAGTGTGTTAAGGTTTTAGTAGTAGCGTGGCTTTAAAACAGTGGTGTACTCTACTGGGGTGCTGGTCGAATGGGGCTCTGCAAGAACGCCAAGACTTTTCGTATTTTTTATGGGCACATCCTCCTTACTTTACCATTGATCTCAACCATCAGCAGATAGTAAAGAGATTTCGCTCGAGGTATATTGTCACCGCGACTGTACGTTTCGGTGCGCTTGAAGTTCGGCGTGCTCGTCCTAGAAAACCCTCTGACTGCTTAGCACAAATTAGTCTTAGCATTCATGTAGAGTCCCATTCGACTAACACCCCGTACTCTAAGCCGTACAAGAGAAGCTAGTGCAGAGCACTAATCCACAAAACATCTTTTTCGATGTAAGCCTCCAACCCTATAAGCCAATGGTATGCACCTCAGACTTTATCCCAACAGCTTGCCATAGCCCGAAGATGACAAATAAGCAGGAGCTGGCTTTGTTGTTGTTTGTTGTTTATTCATACTGTATGCACCAGTGTTCCTAAGCGGCCAGGCCAGGCCGGCTTTGCATAGGCCGGGCCGGGCCGCCCTTAGCGGTGGCTTTTAAATGAGGGTCGGGCCTGCAGGCTTTTTCTTGGCGGCCGGGCGGCTTTTCTTGGCGGACTAAGCCTAAACAGAATATTTTGTTCGAAAGATTCTCTGCAGCCTTTACTAAGAAAGTCTCAAAAGTACGAAACATAAGCCATATCCAACTCAATCATCGTCGTTGCCGTATTCCATCCATCAACCAGACCAAGGCTTATGCAGGCCGATGCAGGCTTTTTAAATCACGTGCAGGCCGGGCGGCTTCTGACCCAGGCCGGGCCGGGCCGCCCTTAGCGCAGGCTTTCAGA
>Ga0307512_10002868_pt1 | contig 20936 bp, 17 predicted proteins | sample 14_EM_MG_FD_200267 | JGI IMG/M metagenome (GOLD analysis project Ga0307512, IMG submission 200267) | Populus trichocarpa ectomycorrhiza microbial communities from riparian zone in the Pacific Northwest, United States - 14_EM | ecosystem: Host-associated > Plants > Roots > Unclassified | place... | reverse complement strand
TATCGCGCTGCGGCCACTCCTTTGGGGGAGCACTGGTGCCACCCTCAGGTTTTTTTAAAAGGGAGGTGGAGAAAGAGAACGCTCCAGGGTACACACCTCTCCGACCCGACCAAATGATGCAACGTTTAAAGAAGCTGCAAGGTAGTCCATGTCAAACGAACGACTTATTGACGTGCATTGACAGCTATCGATATATACCGAATTTGGAACCGCAAATAGACTAATACCACCGGCCAGAATTGACCCTATTCGCCATGATCAGATTGATATCCACCGGGCAAAGCTTTTGATTCGAACTGTTAATTCCTTAAAATAAGTCCAAAATATCTACAGACATAAACGGCGGGCGATGGGGATTAATTGAACAACCAACATTGTCCGATTTTGCCGTCCGTCGCACAGGCTTTTTACTGAGGGTGAGGCCGCGTATGGTCAGTTAGGGGGATTTGAATTTGATCGATTTTGTTGGTTGAGACAGAGATGAATTGATGCTGTTAGTTGAGATGGAGATGAATTGACGTTGTTAGTTGAGACGGAGATGAATCGATGTTGTTGGTTGAGGCGGGGATGAATTGATGGTGTACGGATGGATGCATGATGTCACGCGTTGGAGAGGGGTGGTGGTGAAAAGAGTGTGGAGCTTGAAAAGCGCAGTGGGGATTTGGCAACGGGAAACCAGCTCATCCCCCAGTCAGTCGAGGGATAACTGTCACCTCCTCTCCGCCTTTGAGGACAAAGGAATCACGGTCGTAAATCATCTCGCCGTTCACGCTCCATCGCGTCCCCACCAGCACGCGATCAATCCCAGTGTTCGGATGCCGAGACGCGATGAGCGTTGCAAGATCAGAGAGCTTCAACCCATCGTCGGGGAGAGCGAACGTCTCGGTAGTAAGCTTGGTAGCAGTCATAGCTGCTGAGTAGTAGAGGACGGTTATCTTGGCCATTTGGTGAAGATCGGAATGGATGTTCGAGGTCAAGTGTGAACGGAAGAAGCCGCGGACCCACTCACTTAGCTTAATATCGTCCCATAACTTGGCTCGTATCTCTGAAAATGACTTTTCGCAAGTGGGCACCGTCTTTCCTCGACAAGAATAATCACTCCACTCTGTCCAAGAAATGCGCGCTCATTATACTCAATCAGCCCTTCTCTCTCGGACTCCTGTGGAGAGTCTGGAAGGCTTCCTCCTGGAAAGCCTGCGCAGACGGAGGGGCGAATCGATTATACGACCTTTTTTCTGGTGAATTAGAAGATTTGAGGATCAGGTACTTTGGACCTACGATCTTTTACGTTGAGAAGCTGAACGAATTTAGTATCGCAGATTCCTCCCTGACCTAATCAAGGGCGACTTCGATTCCATCAGGGACGACGTAAAAGAGTATTACCTATCGAAGGTACGTTTCTAGCATTTCAGATACATTCCTCAATGAACATCGAGTATATAGGGTGTTGCTGTTGTTCAAGACGGGGACCAATTCTCGACCGATCTCATGAAATGTATCTCCAGCCTCTCCGACTTCGAATCCCAGACGGACGGGGTAAGCACCGCCTACTCCTGCTTCCGACACCCCCTCTGAACCATACCTCAGGAGCAATACGACATCATAATTCTCGGTGGACTGTCCGGTCGACTCGACCAAACCGTCCACACCCTCTCATACCTTCACAAACTCAGAAAGCTACGTGAATCTGTTTTCGCGATAACGAATGACAGTGTCGCATGGGTCCTTGACTCCGTAAGATCCTCTTTTCTGACGTCCGGAGACGTCGTGAGTTGACTTTGCGTACTTTGTATAAGGGCGAACACGAAATATCCATCAACCACAACGCCTTGGGAAAAACTTGCGGTTTACTCCCCGTTGGGATCGGATCCACCATTTTAACCACCCGAGGGTTACGCTGGAATTTCGGTGCGTCTACCCGCCCTCGCACTTCCGTGGTTCTAACACGTATCGCCACAGCTGATTATCCATCCCATTTCGACGGGATGGTTTCGACATCCAACCATCTCTTACCAGAAGAACCCATCGTTTACATTAAAACGACGGAGCCAATCTGGTGGACGGCCGAGTTGCGACCCGAAGCGTATGCAGAAGTACCCTCAGTTTCGGATTTTGGTCACACACCCTCGTAGTCTATCCCCTTACCATGTACATAGTTAGAAGGGCCCAAGGGAAGCTATATTACACATCCATGAAAAAATAATAAACGCTCGAATAATTATGAAAGCAAAAAGCAAGGGTGGAAGGAGACCTGCTCGGGCATCCCAGCGACCGAGGAAGAGAAAAGATTCAAACAACGGCTCGCGCAACTCTCACCCGAACCGCCCAAATACCGAAATCGAGGAACAACTTCCCCACATACCGAGCTTCCTTCTAACATTGAGCCGGAAACACGATCTGCAGCTTTTTCAACGGTGCCCCGCAGCCTTTCCGTTTCTGTATTAGTTTGGACAGGTCCTTCACCAGCGTTCGACAAGGGGTTTGATCTCCGAGGTACCTCTGGAACTCGGCAATGGGATCGATCTCTACCACTGCAAGATGCGGACAGACAACAGATAACCCCCTCTTTCCACGCCTACCCTGGACCCTGATTCTGCTCAATTCTTCGTAGAATGGGCTTTCGTCACACCCCTTTAATGCCAGCTTTCTCAGGGAGGAGAGTGATCGAAGCAAGTTGTGGACGGGGTTCTCCATCTGTCCTTGAGGCTGTCGATAGGAGTGAACAGTCAGTTCTTGAATGTGCGCCGCCGAAAGTGACCGGAAGGACTGGATGCATCGACCGGAGAAAATAGTGCCGAACCTCTGGGTAGCGTCGGTGACGGAAATTTCGAGGGTGAGCACTGGGAGCTCAGACAGATTGTCCCCACTACCCTCCCGGAGGCGGGTGCCAACAAACAGGAGACGACAAGTATCCACCCCTTCCTGGTAAAAATTGACAGAGAGCGGGACGAACTCCCACCTGCTAGCAGTGATGTAAAGCACCGCCCCAGTATATAGATGTGCCGACCGAACACGTGTGTGGATTGAGATCTCTCTTGTATCCAACGAAATGGACAAGTGGTACAGAATTTCAGCTTGAAGGCAGCAATGATGGAGGTGGAGCGTTTCGAGGAACTCCAGAGGTACGATCCAATCAGGCGTCACGTCGTAGATGGTCGGTCCGAGCCCAGAAAGCCGAAGATGGTGGAGTTGTGGCGTGCATAGCAAGAATTCGAAGAAGTCCGATATTCTGTGCTTGTAGTCGAAAGATATGGGAGGCTGGGAGTCACCAACGAGAGAGAGGGTTGTCAAGGAGCAGAGAGATTTGAGCGGATTCCATGTGGGGATGATATTACACAACAGGAGGGACCCAAGGGATATGAGGTGATGGGTCAATCCTGGAGGAAGCGGTGTGACCGCGGTGGTGGAGGTGAGGTTGATGCAGTGAGGCCCACCAGACGCAGGAAGAAGATCACAGAGACGTTCCAGGTCTTCGTGGGGGAGAGAAACGGCCAAGGAACAAATCTGGCGTGAGAACTGATCCAGGATGGATCGAATTAAACCAGGAGTGAACTTTTGAGATATGAAAACATGGGCTGCCGAGGGAGATGCCGCTGGAGCGGCGTTGGTATCACTACGTCGGATATCAACCAGGATACACTTTTCGGGAGGGAACGCTTCTTCTACGCAAGGCAGGCAAATCGTTCCGGAAGAAGTCATCAGGCCAGGGGGTGAGAGGGCCCGGTCAAAAACCTCGGCCGGGAAGCTGTTTGGCCCGTCTAAGATGTGGAGGCCGCCCGTAGGCTGGGGTAGACACCAACAAGCTGAGGTGGTCGGACAGCGGAGGTAGTGGAAGGAGTTGGCGATCAAACACCTTTCGTCTACCGAACCCGGCAGACACCATGCCTAACATTTTCTTTCGAGGCCAAGCCTAACTGCCCGGAAAAAAAGCGTCTATATAAGATAGTAGCACTACGACATGTGAGTGCAGAGTGAGACGGGAGTCATCCCTGACTTCTCCTCCAGGACGAGAGGCCGATTGCGGTAACGACCAACAGCGCGGTCCCGGCACCCACGAGTCCGGGGATGATCAGATACCACGGACTATCTACATCCCCGGCCGACATAGTCGAAGACTCCTTCACCATGCTCGAAGCCAAGATCTCCGACTCCTCCATGTCCCCCTTCCCCATCACAGTGCCCGTTCTTCTCCTCGTTTTGCTCGTAGCGCTCCCGCCCGCAGGAGTACCCCTCGTTCCAGCGGTGGTTCTAATCTCAATCGAGGGCATCAACAGTTCCGTCCCGCTTCCTAACTCGTCTCCGATTTCTGGAGGAACGATGGGGACGTCCAAGTCTGGATCTAGAGTCCTCGCGCGTTCGAAATACTTTCTCGCGAAATCGCGATCCCTTCTCCATCCCGCGATGCCACCGTCAGCCTGGACGGTCGAAGTTGATGACCGGATGGACGAAAGGGCAGAGTAGGTGGATGAGAGGAGGATAGCAGCTGTGCCTTCGAGATACATTGAGCCAGCTTCGACGTATAGACGGGCAAGACCGGCTACTCCGCCTATACAATAGTGATGATAGGGTACAGTTCCTTTCACCAGAGAGGCGTACGCCTCGGGCGTGGGTGTGGGTGATGGATCGAATACCGCTGTAAGTGGGAAGTAATACGCAACCAGTCTCATCACAGCAGACGGATTACGGGCGTGGTGGTATGCACGACTACGTACATGAAACGATCAGCCAGAGTAATTTCGAAACGATGGATTACTCACATAAAATACTCAAACGCTTCCTCTCTGTCCTTTCGAATATCTAGAAGTTCCAGGCCCAGCAGCGTAAGACTCGAAGGGTCAATATTATACTGCTTCTCTGCTTCCGCGTCTCCCCCATACGGATACACTTGCAGCGGGGACATCGTCTCCGGTACAGGCCCCGCAATCAAACTCGGCCATATCCCCGGTTCCGCTTTATCCAAATACAACGTCAACAGTCTTCCGGACTTCGTATTCAACGAATCCACGCTCGAATACGACGAAGTGAGACTGGGGTTCGTGTTGAACGGTATCCTCCCTGCAACACCCGAACTTGACGGACCCGAAGCGGAAAGTGGATGCAACCGTGTGGCGCTCGAAGTTGGTAAGTTGTTGTTTTCCCAAACTGGTGAGAGCCAAGGAGACACTTCCGGGATCACTGGGCTCGATGCGGAAGTCGTAGACGTGCTGTTGAGGTCTTCGGCGTCGGAGGTTTGGGTGCTGTCAGCGAAACTGCCCGTGAATTCGACATCGGATACCAGGGCGAATGATGATTGCGATGAAACGTTTGACGTGGAAGATGTAGTTCGTTGGCGGGTGTCGGTCCTTCTTGAACCTCGGTGTTCTAGTTGCCACGTCGTGCTCGTCGTATCAACCGCTCCGTATAGTTTCCCCTATTGCGACCCCCAAGTGCCTTGAGGAACAGAAATCTGGGTGAAAGCGGACTCGGTACGCACTTTTATGATAGGTGTCTGACCCACTACGCCCGCCACAATGTGATTCCCCTCTAAAACAACCTAGGAGTCGAGGCCACGGCGTGAGCTCAGTTGTCGTGTCGGCACGCGTCTCCCATCGGAAGCAGTACACACCACTACGTCTTCTTCCACGGTGTCATACGGAACGATAACCAAAACAGTCGCCTACAGACGAACCGAATACGAACTTCGAGTTAGCTGCGGAAAGTGTATCCCAAAGGGAGGACCGTACCTGGTCGTGAGACTACCATGTGGTTTCCAGCGAAAAGAGAGTCGAGAGATCCGTCAACATCCTTTTTCCAAATGCCAACACACAGGCGAAGGATGTGGGATACACTTAGGAGATGTGACACACACCTGATGCCAGGAATACGAGTTATACCCTTCGCCGTATCGATCCATAATTTTGCGGTTAGTTTTGGCGGTTAGCGTGCGATTGTGGACGTAAGGAACCAAGGATGGAACTAATATAAGAACGCGAGGCGAGAAATGAGATGCCTCGAGGCAGGTAAGGTCTTGAGGAAATCGTAAGCATCAAGAGGCCCTCTTATCCGCCCAAGGTTTCCTGATCAGCACGCCAGCCACCATCTGTTGTCAATGACGCCACAAATGATCCCCATCCAGTCGGTGCTCCAGAGGATACTCGATACTTACTCAACGGTGCATCTTAAGCTTAGAGCTAATGGGGATACCCTCCTTGACGTTATCTCGATAATGCACAACTTGATTTCGAATTGTAATGGACCTGGCGGAGTCAACCGAGGTCTTGGTATATGTACGACAAGTGATATCTGATATCTGACAATCAAGTCATAAAGTTCTCTGCAAGAGAAAGCGGAAAGAAGAAAAAAGCAAAGAGTTGAACACATGTACACAGCAAAACACCTAAAGGGGGATGGAGGAAGGGCGAGCGTGTGCGTCATAAATTTAAACTTGAAAAATGCGATAAGATATGGAAACAACAGAGCAACGATTCACCCAGATCCGAGCAGAACGTAGGAAACGCAGTAAAAGCCAGTGAGAAAGAGCAGCAGCAACGGTAGATGAGGGAAGTAAAGGAAATGGCAATGAGGGACAAGAACAGGCAGAACAAGTCTCAACTGAAACAAAAGCAAACACCGCGGTAAATATGTCGCGGGATGAAGGTATAATTTGAAGGAGTGTGGTTAATGATGGTGGGGTAGTGAACATGGTATGGATGGGGAGGCAACAGTGGGGCAGGGGAGTGGAGATCATGGTTTTTTCTTAGCAGCACGATTGCTCTCCGTAATCCTCTTAATCGTATCCCTCTCCTTCTCTAGATGTTGCAACACCAGCCCGTCCAGAATCCTCGCCGACTCATCCTGGGACTTCCTCACCTCATCCGTCTCTAGGCTCCCGTGGCTCATCTCACTCGACGCCTTCTCACTCTCCATGTCGAGGAACATCGATCCAGCATTCAATACTGACGGACCGCCGCCACGTCCATCCTCGAAAGACCGCGCCCTTGTACTGTGGAAATCCTCAGACGACACACCCTGTTGTTTCTGCTTCTTCGGTGTACGCGACGTGAAAAATGAGGTCCTCGTAGTTGGGGTGGTCGGCGTGTTCTCGACCGGTCCCCTGAACGAAATCGGGTCGAATACAGGGTAGTCGTGTCGCATTTGGTTGAAGCTCGATCCACTACTCGTAGAAGAACCAAGCTGAGGGGTTGAGTTGTTTCCGAGTCGCATTAACGTAGGACGGGGTGGCCGCGTCGTAGTTGAAGAAATCGATCGTCGTCCAGGAATGGAGATGACATGCGTGTCAGGGTTCCTAAACACCGGTGCCTCGAAAGGTCCTTCAAGGTCCGAATCAGTCTCCGACTCTTCCTCCGAGCTCGAGGATTCATCCAACTTGTTCAAGTCGCTCTGGATGTTATCAAAGAATGAGATCGACATCCTCGACGCGTCTCCCCGCGCAGCCCCCTCAGCCATAGCCCTTGACATCTCCCCTCTCTCAGGCCCAAGGGAAAGGTCCAGCGAAAATCCGGTCCCTCCTCCGCTCATGGCGGGCAGTGGGGGTGAAGATGGCTCAGGTTCCCATATGGTGATCGGCTCCTGCCTCAACGTTGAAGGACGGCGGGGACCAGGACTTGTCCGTAGACGTCTTCGTGGAGGTGGTGGAAGTGGTTGAGGGGGGATAGAAGTGGATTGCCTCGGTGGCGGAGAATAAACGGACGCTCGTGTATCGGCGGTGACGAATGTCTCCCGACCCGAGGAAGCTCCAACATCGGTATCGGCCTCAGCTGGTGAAGACTCGGAGTCTCTCTTCCCTTCCAGTGCATCATAGAAGGCGGAAACAGTTGGTGAAGGCGGGGCGAGGTATGAGAGCATGGATCGTGTACGAGGGAAAGCCCCAGAAGAATCTCGGCTCCCGCTATCGTCGTGCAGTCCAAACCACTCTTCCGTATCATCTTCCTCGGACAGACTATTCGTCCCCACACTATCCGCCCCCAGAGTGTGCCTTGGAGAAACCGTCGTGCGCTCAACGGCGACGGGAGGAGCAGAAGGCGAAGGACTTGTCAACGTCCTTCCACTGTCCTCATCGACCTGGTTCTCTCGCACATTCGGTAGTTTCTCCTGTTCCACCGACTGCTTCAGAGACCTGATAGACCTAGTAGACTTCATTGATCTCGTAGACTGTGCCGTCTGAGCCGCCTGCGCCAAAATCGACCGCACAGTCCCCATTTCCTCTCCCCCATGCTGGCCGGACAAGATCTCTTGGACCGACAGGCCGCTGGTCTGGTGGTTTCCAGAAGACGGAATGGGGGAACTGGGTGGGCTACCCACCCCAGTTTCTCCCTCATCTCCCAAATCGCTCTGGCTCAACGAATAAATGGGATTTACAAGATGCTTCAACCCAGGACTCGCCGGCCCCGTCATAGCCCTAGGCGCGGGAGACAATGGAAGGGTCGGAGCGACCGGCGTCTCCGCTCTTACGGGTGGATCGTACGAACTTCCGAGGGTCGGTGAAAGCCTAGGGATGTTATGTATATCTGGCACCGAGATTTTCCGACCCAGATGAAGCGCTTGTGATTTCGGTGAAGGGGTGAGATGAGATAACGAGGGACTATGTTGAAGGCGCTTTCGTAGAGCATCAGGGAGGAGAATGGGTTCGCTGAATAATGCAGGTGTTCGGAGAGAGGGGGAAGAGGGGGGCTGTGGAGTGGATGAGAGGGGGGAGCTTGAGCTCGTAGTGGGTATTGAGGTGGTGCGGGGAGGACGTCTGACGGGAGTTCGCGAAGCCCATGAATCAGGCGTGTTTGATAAGGAATGTCCCACAGCTTGAGTCAACAACAACTTTCGCCACTTCTCATCCTCCTCAGTGACCGACCATAAGCCGGGGCTTCGTGGTGGGGGAAGTCGGTCAGCGAGGACTGCAGCACCTATTGAGTCATCGACCCCGAGTCCTTGAAGGGCTGAAGCTTGAATTGCGAACGGATACTTGGTTGACGGAGGTGGAAGATCGACGGCATCCGTTGGATCAATGATACCATCAAACCGTTCTGTCTGATCCAAATTACGTTCCTGTAACTCTGCCATTCGTTCGGCGCGAATCTTCGATTCCTGTTCAGCCTGTTTCGCGGCGATCATGAGATCTTCCATCTTTTCACGTACAACCATGACGCGCGCCGGAATATCTGTGGGCTTCTGGGAAGCGACAGACGCGCCAGGGGTAATGTCCGTGAAAGGAAGCACGTCAAGCTGAGTGCTGGACTCAGAGGTCGCGCGTAAACGCGGTGGTTCTAACGCCACAGGGGTGGGAGGCTTTGACCTAGTCTTCCCAATACGGAAGATATCAAAGAAACCAGGAGCAGCAGGTTTGGGAACCCGCTTTGCAGCATCGGAGTTGGAGAGGTCCGCAATTGTAGGCTTAGAGTGGGCTGGTGGCAAGAAATAGCTGTTGTTCACCAGTAGCCGCAGGCGAAGCGAGACGTCGTCGGTATCGAAGTCCCTGTATCCACTCTCATTCTCCGCTAGCGTGGGAACTTCGACGACTTCCGGCATCTGTTCGAGGTGTGACTGGGGAGAGAGCGCACGGTCCAGGGGTGTTGAGGTTTGGGTCGAGGCGGGGTAAAGGGAGGTTGAGGTGCCCGATTGTAGTGAATCCCGAGGCCGATCCCGATATGCTGGTCTAGACATGGCAAATTCGACCGGAGTGGGAGGGCCCCTGGAAGAGTCTGAGGAAATCGAACCCATAGCACGACGGGGAACGCTGCGCGGACGTCTCGAGGCCTGAACCTGCAGGACCATGTTGGTTGAGAATCAAAACGTAGAAAGGAAAGGCGCGCAGAGCATGTGGTATCTAGGTCGTGCTCACCTTACTCGGCCCCGGTATCTGATGTCTCCCACGCAGGTGTGGCAACTCAGGTTGGGGGACAGTCGGGTCTGCACTTGAAGGGCGTCGCTGGGCAGGTGTTGAGAAGAGGAAAGGGGGTGAGGGCTGGGCATGCGGTGGGAGGTTGAAATCCGGGGAATTGAGAGGAGAATGACCGGCGGAACGGGATTTCAGACTGGAGTACGAAGCGAATAACTCATCGGAAAACGGCCCGTTAGCATCGTCAGATATTGAAGGGCTCCTCCTCGTGTCTGCAGCGGCCGAACGAGAACGAGAACGGTGTTTTGTCGTCCTGGGCTTTCTGGAGAGCGATGCGTTGGAGGCGGCTGAGTCGACGCTACGGAGTGAATCCGTGCGTTGGGGTGGCTGGTCAACAGCAAGCATGACCGTTGTATGCGCTTTTAGACGAAAGCGTGCATGCGGCCGGAGGCGGAAAGAGGACGGGGAGTTGGCTGTTGCGGCGGCTTCAACTTGCTAGACGCGGATCGTGTTGCCAGACGGGAATTGTCACTTGTCACGATAGCCGGTCACGCCATCCTAGAGTCCACGATGTCCATCCTCGACGCAGGTGAGTTGGCGACCGTTCGTCATGAATCTTTGCTAAATAGATGGGAGACAGTCATGAGTTACCTCCCCAAGGATGAGGGTCTGCTGCCCAAATGGCAGTTGATCGTTGCCGGAACAGCCTTCTTCAACGCAGCACAGAACTTTGCCACATTGAAACTGACCCGCCGGATATACGGGAACGTTGCACCACCACTTGGTTCGAAATACAGTGTATCTCTCCACGCCGCGTTCGCTGACGGGGGTTCTTTTTGTATACAGTGACAGGGCTGCAGGCAAGGACCTTCGCGGTCTGGACAGCTCTCTCGGGAGTTGTGCGTCTCTATGCAGCGTACAACATCAATCAAAAAATGTGCGTACTCGACCTTCACTTCATCACAAGGACTTCTGCTCATGCCATGTGTTTTGTGATGAGCAGGATATATGATCTAACGCTTTTCACGTATCTGTTTGCATTCGCTCACTTCGGTTCTGAATTGCTCATCTTCCGGACCGCATCGTTTGGACCCGGTGCCCTCAGCCCAGTTATAGTTTCAAGTGAGTCTACTATAACGGGTTCAGCCACAAGGGGGATTGATCCCCTGACCGCATGACCACCTGTAGCCGTGTCCTTAACTTGGATGATCATCCAATACGACTTTTACGTGCAGTAAATCCGCATCGTGGGAACCCGCCTCAGCATCGGGGTAATCAGGGGGTAATACCTTTGTCTTTGCCGGACGCCCCGCTCTGTTAGCAGGAATTTTACGAATCTTCTGATCCGGCCAACGTCTGTACGTTCAGAGAATTTTAACACATGAAGCATGTAGATTTGGCTTTGGTTACAAGAAATTGAAAATTCTGTAAAACAGACCAAGCATACTTTATGGCACCCTCAAACAATATGTTGAAGATTAATGCAGCCATTGGTCCCACCCAAAGCGTGGTTGGCGCATTGAACGAACGTGCCGACGCAAATTAATTTAAATGAGCTATTCTGGAGACCGCAGAGGGGCAAAACCTTGACCAGTGCCGTCCCCGCTGTGATGATACCTCGAGAGCTAGTGCTCGAGCGCGGCGGTCGAGACGTGGGAATTTTCGGTACATATACCTCGCTCGCAATCACCTCGACTTTCCACTCATCCATAAGTGTATCTTGTGGAAGCTGCGCCAGTATGCTTTACGGGTCTTTTCGGCTTTTTTTTTTTTTCATACTAAGCGGCTCGAATGCACGTTTGGAAAGCCAGTTTTCTGGTTCCGAGACGACTTAGAATAGCCACCCCCATTCAAAGTACGCGAGGCAGTTCGGTCAGTACTCATTCGGGGGTTTACTGATGTAAAGGCGGGTGAACTTGATGAAAATCAGGCAGCAGTTTCAGCATTGACTCCTTGAGTGCGAAATGTAGGCATCAGTCCCCCATTTCCACTGACCAGCTGACCTGCACTGAGAAAATTCTATCAGCTGGCTCCATCACGAGTGTCAGCCCACCCCGTCGCGGCCCAGTCTATTACACATTGCCAACTGGCCACAGGACCAGTATGGGCGGCCTGTGTAATTCGGGACACAACAGTGTTGCGGCTCCGGTAAGCGAGGGCCCATGTAAAGCAGGAAACATGCCTAAGTGAGTATCGGCGAGCGGATCTTTGAACAGACCAGCCGAGAATGGAAAAGATGAACTAGGTATCCATGAAGACCAATTCTCTATGGTTCAAGCGCGGGCACTACAGAGGACGAGTCCTGACCATCGCCCTCACAAAATGGACACCGCCGCTCAGCGCTAGCCTCGAGTGACGGCTCTTCGATCTGATCGTCACCATTTGTAGCCCAGGCTCTGGTGATCAAAAGACGACCCTCATGATAGCCTAAGGTCAAACGCCATCGATGCGTAAGGACACGGGTTCGCAAAACCGGCGACAGGATCAATAGCTGGTAGCTTCTTCAGCCGAGGTCGTCGACGAGGGACTGCTTACATGCTTGGGTAAGCTACTGTCAGTCCTCTCATTCCTCGTCCTATAACCCCCGTTCAAATGCGAACACATCGACGACCGCAACACCGACGACGACGAATAACCGAGGGTCTGATTCAAGAAACCTTTTTCAGCGAGCCTGAACGTGCGGTTCGGTTCGACCCCGAAATCCTGAGATTCTAGAAGTATTCCATACGATGCTCGCCACACTTCGTCGACATGAAGGCGAATTTCTATGGCGTTGGCAAGGTTTACCATCTGATGTTCGTCGATGCTAGAGTGAACCTACTGTGTACGTCGAGGTGGCTAGTTCATCCTCGTTGTTTCGATGCTGCTGACTTTTCGACGCCCAATGCATTAGACCCAGACTTTGATGCAGGGTCCTCATCAGTGAGTCAGTGAGTTCGAGAATGCCGGTTTCCCCGTCATCCGAAGGCAGCCTCGATGTATTTTCGACACTTCTGCTGTGGACTTCCAAATACACTCCAGTTTTATATTCATTGCTACCGGGTTTTCAATACGCTGAACCGGTAACTGGTCTGGACACGGCGAATCGCGATAAAGGCTATTGTACTCGTATGCGATGGTGATAAACGCCACCCACCGTTCCTCACAGCGGTCCTCGGTCGTCAATGTTCTCGGTTCTGTCAACAAACGTTCGTGGGAGTGGAAATGTCGCCATGTTCGAACGTGGAACTTTTAAAACAGGGAACAAGCGATGAATTTCGTGATGTTTATGTGTAACGGTGCAGGACTCGCCAAAAAGGCGTGCGCGCTCGTAACGCAACTGTATTCAGCGCTGACCATGTGTATCCCGCATCGGCATACCTCTCCATGTCTCGTGGCGCCACCGGAGCTTTGCTGACACTAGCGAGTGGGCGCTATTCCCAAACTGAATGAAATTTGATCCAGGAGGTCGGGTAGTGCTACGTACGAGATGAGAGTTTTGCTGATGGTGATGCATGTTTATAGCGGTGGGTTTGGAAATGCAGGAGCAACCCTGAAAACAAATACAGAAGAAACTGTATCGCGCATAAAACCTTTGTGCGTCCCCTAGAAAGGAGAAAGGTGAGGATGCACAGCAGTCTACGCAAGACCCGGGAGTGATTGGCCCATATCCATTGTTCCTCATTCGACGAGGCTGAGGGATTGTCCGAAAGCGGTAACATTCCCCTGAGTTGCGACGATCGGAGGGTCACGAGAGCGCATGCTTTACGGGGGCGGCAGGTCCCGGGACACAATGTTGCAGAGGTTCCCCTGGAATTGGCAAGTCCAAATTGATCATCGTCCGGGGATAATGCGTTACCCCGCAGCTTCGCTAGCAATCCTGGAGATCTTCAGATAGACTGAGCACTTGTCAGGGAGAAGATTGCCGCACGGGGGGAACGGAGATCGAAGAATACACAACGCTCCGATGGCCCTCCGCAACTTCTGCATGTGGGATTTGTAACTCGGTAGAATTTTGAAAAACAGCTCGTCACCAGGTATTTCGAGGTAACGACCCCTGAACTGAATTGCATTCCCGCTCATCGTGATGGCGACAGGAAGGGGAACCGGAAGCAACGTTCGTTTAACTGTTAGGCTGTTTCTGATCCGCTTACGTATTCCCAAGATCTTCGCCACCGGAGCAAATTCTCTTGACATTCATGCTCCGGGCACGTGATGTGGGGTATGCTCGACCGTATATATACTGACATCGCCCTCCAACTTGTCTCATCCACACCGCACTTTTCTCATGGCCCTGACCACTCCTCACCTACACGTCTTCTCTTCCATCGATGACTTCCCTCAAGAACTACTCGGGGCTGTCTGTCAGAACATATTCTATGCCGGCATCCCGAGCTTCACTCCATCCCTTGACCCTCTCGTCGGTGGGGCTTCAAACCCACCAACCTCCATTCCGAACTCCTTCCCTGCTGCCTCCTGGACCGATCACTCTGTACGCAAGACTCTCGCGAGTCTCTGCACGGTGAATAAGGCATGGTACTTCGCTGCCAAACCATGGCTGTGGCGGCGCCTAGAGGTCCGATTGCCCCGGAGCTGGTTATGTTTGGTTGATGAGCTCGCCGGTGGGACAGACAGAGAGGCAGAAGCAGAAGCAACTGCCATCGTCGTCGGAAAGTCCCTTCAGGAAGCTCAAAACGCGGCCTTGGCAGTGAGGTCCATCTTCGTCAAGAACAATGATTCAGAAGCGGCCGAAAAATTACATTCGGACATTATGGCCCATTTGGACGGTTCAGTACCGCCTGAGGTAAGACCCTCGTTTTAGCCGAACAGCCACAGCGGTTCTGCGTACGTTTTGTGTTAACTTAAATCTGACCCGGATCTCGTTATTTCCGCAGTTACTCTCTCCTCCGGCATCTCGAGACCCGAGTCCGTGGAGGTTACGAGACAAGAGCAAGAGTCCGAGTCGATGGAGGATGCTGAGATCAATCTCCGACGCGGTGCAAAACGTGATGTCTCTGGAAGAACCTGGAATCTATGGTATGGCATAATTAATAACGATCTTTGCGAATAATTGTTTATACTTTCCCATCGCTTCGCCCACTATAGTGCCGCCCGTCTATGACCGTCGCCCCGGGCGCTATGTTAGACACCTCGATTTCAATCACTTCCGGACCATCGGAATGCGCCGATCTGTTGAAGAGAGCGTTTCCTCTCGGTTCGTGACCGCAGAACGGCTGGAAGTCATTTTGAAGGTTAGTCCAGGCCCCGGACCCAATGATCGTGAAAAGCGTTTCAATCGATTGGCTCCATTCTGATGTCATTTGTATCATCACCGTTTAGGAAGCACCCAACCTAAAAACTTTCGGTGCCACTGAGTACATGGATGGCGCGCTTAACTCTGCTGTCATCAAAGAGTTGTTCCTTCGTGGCTGTGCCTCACTCCTTGGCCGAGGACGAGTTTTCCGCTCCCGATTTGATGCCGTCCCCGAGGATGACATGGAAGAACGTGAACGTCGCAGGGAGTGCGCAGAACTTGAGGCGGTCGATTTCACAGGTTGCATCAGCGGCGTATTTGTCAACGCCTTGACAGAATTTGTCAATACCTTCCTCATCTCTCCGAGCGAGGGTGAGGCTGATGACGAAGACACTCGTGTACGACACGCCCGATTCGTTGAGGAGCCCTTGTCATTCCCTTCCTTGCAAAGGCTCTGCCTCCGTGGTGCCAAGTCGATCCCGAGCAACATCCTCAACCACCTCGTCCTGGCCCTCCCTTCGCTGACCCACCTCGATCTATCGGCTACCCGGGTTACCCCCGAAGTATTGGCTACCCTCGGCTCATCTGGCCGCATGCATCTACACTCACTCTCACTCGCCAAGTGCATCCGCTTGACCGGTCAGAGCATCTGCAATTTCCTAATCGACTCTCCTGCTGCCAGGGAGTTGAAGGAGCTGAACCTGTATGGTGACAGCACCTTCTTTACCCCTCTGACCGCGGATGAGCTCAGACAACTCGTCCAACGTGCCCCATGCTTCACGAAGGGAGAACTCGAGTACCTCGATATTTCAAGCACTCCGCTTACCCCCGCAATTTTGGACGTATTCCCACCGCAGCCCAAACTCAGGAGCCTAGGACTATCTTTCATGCCTGCTCTCCCCCTTGACGCAATCGCCAAATTCCTGAGGACCAATGCCAACAAAGTCGAAGTCCTTACCCTGATTTCAACCTCTCCCGACCTCGGATACGGACCAGGAGCAGGCATTAGCCCTCGCCAGGCATCAGTCGCTCTTCACAGCAAGATCATTCGACCGCTCTCTATCCCACCGTTCTCGTTCAGTGTTGCTTCGCCGACTGGATCGGGTGCCAAGGCGCCGACGAACTTGAGGGTTTTGGAGTTGGCGGCACCAATGCTGTCTGGGTTGGGAGGTGGTGCTGATACCTGGAGGATCATTAGGAGCAGGGGAGGAAGGGGGTGGTATGTGGATACAGCGAGCGGGTGGTGTGCGGGCGAACTTAAGAGGGAGCTGAAAGATCACCCTTGGAGGGAGGAGCTGCAGAGGCTGTCCGATGCCAATGGAAACGTAGCGAGCGGTGTCGGTTGGCATGGCAGGAAGATGGAGGTGAGAATTCTTGCAAACCCTTGTCTCGTGGCGGATGACTGACTTCTTTGTGACCATGAAGGTCCTGTACGGCCATGGCATGTTTGGGCGTGAGGACGGCCTGTACGGTGCTGTGTCCTTCGCTTACCAGGGATGAATGGTCCCACGGAATACCCTCGTCAGGCCCTGAACGTTGAACACTCGTCAAAACACCTCTCGTCGTAATCGCCACACCAGGAACAATCGAATGTCTTTGCTCTGACCGTATCCCCTTGTTGCCACGGCTTTTTCTTTATTCTCATCGCGGTTCTGCTCTCCATAACTCTAATCGGCCATCGCATATTGTATATCAAAGCAAACGGTTAATCGGTTTCGGACTCCTTCGCGCACACGATAATTCTCTATATCATTCCCGATGCATTTGGGTCTCATAGAATGTTACCACTACTCTACTTATCTCGCCGCCATTGTGTCGCTAAAATGTATACCTCACTGCGCATTTACGTCCATGTAGCATCTATGTGTAGTACGTGCGTGGGTTGAATGGGTCACGAAGCCAAGATGCCCTTGTTGCATCATTAATATCCTCGTCCGATGGTTTGCCGAGGGGTACACCACGACGCGTCACGGTGGTCGTCAACCTGATCGGGTGCCCGGGGCCGGCCCGGAATGGGCACGGGGGTTCCAGAAGGTCGGACGAGCCCGCAGCGGTGTTGACATTTTGGATTTACGGGAACGAGGGATCGCACTGGATAGTGCGGCACTGAGCCCTTTTTTCTACACCGTGAAATAGATTATACCGTGAAGTGGGTTACACCTTGCCGCGAAAGCAGTGACCTGGCCAATGTCTCGGAGTGGACGGGTCAACTGAGCATGCGCACGAACAACGACGTGGTTTATGTGTGGCGGTGTTGTTGTACACTATAAGACTTCCCTCCGATCCACCACTAAGCTCCCGCCAAGTCCTCTCATCCCTTCCGTTCCAAGCAAACCTCGAGTCCTTACAATGTGTGAGTTCAATCCCCCTTGGCTTTCGTGCCCTCCGATCAATCTCTCTCGCAAATCCTCGTTGCTTATTCGTTTCCGCTCTCCCCGCGCTTTCTACCTCTCGTTCTTTCTTTGTCGGGATGCACAGCGAAACCCTCAGTAAAGTACGCTGAACATATCACGACGAGTCCAGAACTGGCCGGGGACGTGTTTCAGCTGCAACCCACGTCACACTTCACTACCGATAACGATCCAGACAATGATGGACATCATTCACCTTCCCATTCTGTCCCACCAAGATCCTTTTCAGAACCACAGTATGGACCTCACCGTTACACGTCGGCCCAGTCTTTTCGTAGGAGAATGACCTACGGTGGTTGGGGTGCGAAGACTGAGCGCCCAGTCAACATCAACAAGAAGAACTTCTCGACAATATCATTGGTGCAATCGGTCAAGACAAAGGTTTCCGGCTTGTTCGTGCCCGAGTATAAAGTCGGAAAGGCACCAGGCCTTATGCTCGAGTTGAGGACTATCGTCTTTGGCTCTTGTGCGTCCACCCGCCCTATCTGCTTCTGGGCGTATTTGGTTTTCTGACAGGGCTTATTAGGGTTCAACGTTCTCTTGCTGGCCCTCCCGGTCTCCGTGCGTGATTTCTCGGATACTGGATATCGCATTACACCAACTGATTGCTGTACCATCCTTTGTTGGTTCACAGTGGGCATTGCACTTCGCAAAACCCCAGGAATACACCCTCGTATTCGTTTGTGTGTCATTATCCCCAATTCTGCGTTACGTCAGGGGCGCTCAACCCCTCCACAGTCTCCTTCATATCCATCATACCCCTTGCAAAGGTGCGTACGCACTCAGCTCCATCCCTCTCCACTCATCACCAACCCCGTTCTCCTCGCTCCGCAGTTGTTGGCGTTCGCAACAGATGAATTGTCAATTCGAGTGGGTGAGACATTAGCCGGATTACTCAACGCTACTCTCGTACGTACCTTGTTTCGCCTCATATTTTCACCCTCTCGCATCCTTCGGCTCACAAAACGTTTTTACTTGCAGGGTAACGCGTAAGTACTCTCGTCACCCTTGATCGCGGTTGTGACTTAATCGCTTGCACGCTGCCTCGTTTCAAACACCTTTAGGGTCGAACTGATTGTCGCAGTGCGTAAACCACGTTCCACGGGTCCGTCCTTTGGCGGCTAAGCTAGTTTCTTAGATCCTCGCGCTCATAAAATGCGAGCTCCGTGTCGTCCAGTCATCCCTCGTTGGTTCCATCTTGAGTAATATTCGTAAGTTCTGCCCTTCTTTTTCGCTATTCACATGTCCGACCCGCTTCGGAACATCATTTGCTGACCCGCCACCATGCGTCCTCATCTACAGTGTTGGTAAGTTTTTTTCTTCTTGACTTCTCCCGGTTCGGCTCAGCTGACCCGATCCGCTTTCCTAGGTTCTTGGCTTATGTTTCTTTGCGGGTGGAACCAAGTTTAGCGAACAAGGGTTCATCATGAGTGCGTTCATGACCATCTTTGGGGTGTCACATGGACATCGACTCTGACTCTCATCCTATTTCCTCCCCCGAACCCTCCCTTTACTAGGCACTACCCAACTGAATTCGTCCTTATTAACCCTGAGCGTCATTGGTGTCCTCATTCCGGCCGCGTAAGTCAACCCACTGCCCAATCCGCGCCTATTTCTAGCGCCCTCACGCACGTTTGCTAATTTTTCTTTTTGTTCGCGTTCACGTGGTCATGTCGTGAAATAGGTTCGACTTGGTGGCTGGGAATAATCAGATAGACGGGTTCGACTCGGACACCGAACAACGTGACATTTTGAAACTCTCCCATGGAACGGCCATTATACTCCTGTTCAGTGAGTTTATTTCGTAATCCTTGCCCTAGAGCCGACTATTGACATGTTTATCTATCCAAGTTTACGTTTCGTATCTCATCTTCCAGCTCTTTTCTCATAAGGACCTGTACGATGACAAGAGTGGTCAGAAATTTGAGTCGACCAAATACGCCCCTCGCACCGGACCAAGCGCGAAGGAGAGGACAAAGAGATTCTTGCGGATCCCGCTCTCCCCTGTGAAGGAAACCACGGAGGACAGTGCAAATGGGGGACCGGCGGATAGCAGCACCCATATTGTCCCTCCCCAGCCCGAGGATGATGTGCGGCCGGCCAGCACGGACGAGGAACAAGCTCCTCCGACCAAAGCTGAGGCCGTCGATGAAGAAATACCCGCATTGTCTATGCCGGTGACCCTCGTTCTCCTTGGTGTAGTTACGGTCCTTGTGGCGATTACTGCCGAATGGCTTGTCGATTCGATCGATGGGTTGGCCAGCGGTGGTGGGATCTCGAAGGAGTTCATTGGTCTGATCTTGCTCCCCATCGTTGGTAATGCCGCTGAGCACGTCACGGCCGTTACGGTTTCGGTCAAGGACAAGTTGACCTTGAGTCTCGGCGTTGCTGTTGGAAGCAGTATCGTAAGTTCTTTCACCCTCTTCTCCCCAATTGGATCGCCAGCAATGTGTAATATCCTGACTTACTCTCGTCTCTCTAGCAAATCGCGTTGTTTGTCATCCCGTTCACCATCATCCTCGGGTGGATCATCGGGCGTCCAATCACTATGCTCTTCGACCCGTTCGAGTCGGTCGTACTCTTCTTTTCCGTGTTGACCGTCAACTATGTTGTGCAAGACGGAAGATCGAACTGGTTAGAAGGAATGATCTTGATATGCTTGTCCGTCTTAGATTTCTTTTTTCTTCTTCCCAGGACTGACGCATGCTATGTTTGAACGTAGATATATCATCATCGCGCTGGTGTTCTGGTTCTACCCAGGAACGGAGCTCAACGGACTCCTCACCTGCAGCGCCTGAGCGACTTTTCTGGTTTTTTGATTTGACATCACGCTCCTTCCATGCTGATTTTTCTCCTCTTCTCTTTTCCCCCTCTCCTAAATATCCCACAGGGCTTAGCCGTAACATCTGTGACGTTCTGGACATACCTTATGGACTCCAGATATTTATATCCGACAATCCCACTACCTACGTCTTCTTACTAGTGCTCCATTCTACCAACTACGATATCATCACCACGCCTATTACCTGCGATCCCTCCCGAAACCCCGACACCATACCTATGCAAGCTATTGAATGCTCGATGCTTACGACGTCCAATAAGGAGATGCCATTATGGACATTCACACCCTACTGCCGATGCCATAGATTTACCACCAATCCTTTTGTTTCCTTTTTTCCATTCTCATCGCGTACAAGGTCTAGGGGGAGGGGAACATTCGAACCTAACCGTCTTTTTTCCTTTGTGTTTGCATGGGTTCGCGCGTATTTCTTTTTGTGGATGACTGGAACCATAACGATACAATTATCGCGCGGTTCCAGTGGAAGAGCCCCCCTTTTACGTGCTTGTCGTACTGTCGTTGTGGTAGTGCGTGGATACCCGCACGCTAGTGTGGACCAGGTTCCGTTTGTTACTTTTTTCCTCCCGTTGTTTCTTGTACACCTGTTTCTTGTTTTCTGTGATT
>Ga0307512_10002867_pt1 | contig 20937 bp, 17 predicted proteins | sample 14_EM_MG_FD_200267 | JGI IMG/M metagenome (GOLD analysis project Ga0307512, IMG submission 200267) | Populus trichocarpa ectomycorrhiza microbial communities from riparian zone in the Pacific Northwest, United States - 14_EM | ecosystem: Host-associated > Plants > Roots > Unclassified | place... | reverse complement strand
CAGATGTTGAAGGATCTTGCTTCACAGTCAAGATAGTGGAGAAATGTACTTATTATAACTGAATATCTATTATGTATGATGACTCGCAAATCATCAATGGATGTCGGCCGATGACCGCCGGGGACGGCCGGGGACGGAAATTTACCGTCAACTGCCGTCCCTTCCGTCCGTCCCCGTCCGGCCTCAAAAAAGACGGCGCCATTCCGTCCTAACTCAGGACGGACGGGACGGTTGACAACACTGAGCTAGACCAAAAGCTAGGCCATATATGGAGTCTGCCTACTGAAACAGGCTTTACTGTGGTTTAACATACCACAATAGGACTAAATATGGCTGTAGTTGGCACCTCCATAGTAAAAAAAATCCTATCCCTCAAAATTTCGGGTATCCCTAATTTTGGACCCGCTACGCAGTAAGCAGTCCGAGACTTAAAGCCGATGACACGACACACGGTAAGGTCCCAACTCTCTTGTGTATATCCCGAGTATTTCTTCTTCTCTGCTCTGGACCATAGAATACATACGCGCAGTTCTCCTCATATCACAGCAGGTGGTGAATTCGTGATTTTCATAACGGCACCCGAACAGACATTCCCCTACTAATCCAACAACCCTTCCTACATTACTCGCGACCTTGTCTTCCACATGGGTGTACATGGAATCTAGTAGGTAAAACAAAAACGTCACAAATCCCCACAATGAAAAATTCCAGCATCAATGTCTTGCTCAACAACCTCCTGGTACCAACTTTTCAAGTCGCCAATATATGCACAATTACCGAGTTTCTGACACTTCGAGTTCCGCCAAGGCTCCATCTGAAGGCATGACAGGATCCCAACAACCGCCAACCTTTTCCATAACATCCAGATGCAGAAATCCCGAAATAAACCCAAGAATGATGGCAGCTTCCACGCCCATCACGATAAATCCGAAACCCATACTAGCTATGATAATGGTTGTGCTCGAACTTAGGGCCCAAAGAGCCACAACAAGCCTATCGGCGTTGGCTCCGCATGCACCAGGTCCTGGAGAAAAAACTTGATAGTCATTCAAGAAAGACCTACCGAAGGTCTTATTCTCCAGTAGAACATTTCTCAGATCAAGAAGCCTTCTCTCTACTTCGTCCATTTCTGTAGATGTTTTACACTCCACAATTGTCAACCTTGTTACGTTTTGCAGCCAGCGGGATACCCAAATACTTATGCCTCTGCTAATCCCCATAGTGATCGTGAAACCGACAACAAACAAAAACGAGGAGAGTAAACGCAGGGGGAACATGCTTCCGAAGAGCATTGTCAACGCGACAAGTAGAACTGCTTGACAGATCCCTATGACGATGTTGAAGAGGGGATTTGCATTCTGTTTGACAATATTGTCTGCTATTCGGATGACAAAGGTAACTGGGTTGGAGGATGATCTCCAACGGACCTTGCGGGAGTTATTAAGACACCTGCAAACCAGTTAGTATGACGTGTTGAAAGGTCATGCAGAATGCGCACAAGAAGTTCATGGAGCTCATCCGCCACCCCATTCTCGCAGCCTTGTATAGAGACTGATACATGCCTGGTTGAGAGTAGTTCGGTGGCGTAGGTCTTGTTACTTCACCAACACTATGCATCTCGGAATCGGTATAATTCTGCGGATGCCAGGTGAGATGGAGGATCATTTGAGGCCTTTGACAAGTAGAGTTCCAGAAGATCATACTGCAACCAGAAGCTATACCGGAGAGTAATAGCCAGGATATTAAGACCGTAGTTGAAAGACTCCCACACAGCCATACGATTTTGATTTCAGAAACATTAACTAACACTATACTCATGCCAAAGATGTTCGCCAAAAGTGCGCCGATGCAGCTAACTAACTGGCATTGCGGTCCTATTTTCATTCGGCTATTTCCACCGAGAAAAAGTCTTCTTAATAGCGGGTCACAAAGGACATCGTCATTCTGATTATTTGTGGGATTCGTCGGTAGCCACCATTCATCTCTATGAGATATAGATGGTGAAGAAATGGTGGTGGGGTTTGTTACCGCAACTGGAACCGTCGAAGCATGGACGCGTGGGCTACCAGCCCTAATGGATGTATTTCGTTGGCCGGAGTTGGGTTCAGATGAAAGCACCTCTTCCGCTGTGAGGATGTTGCCATCAGAAACGGAGCTAAATTGTGGTACGGGTAATCCAAAAGTCATAGAAGCCGTCCAGAAAGCAATCCAAGGGCTTGTATAGATGAGATCTCGGATATTGGCAGTTGGCAAAAGCGCAAATGTCAATAGTGCTGGTAAGAGGGTCATGAGAGTTGTAGCTGCAGCTGAACCAGCCTTGCTTGATTCGCTCGCATCCTTCAAGAGTCTGTCCGTGACATTGGTGCATCCAGTATCCACTGGAAATCCTATACCGTCGAAACTATTAATCCGTCGATATAAAAATGATGATAACTTAGTCCACACACAGACTAGAATTAACCCAAAAATGAAAATGATGGAGAGAACGATGGCAAGTATGCGCAAGATGAATGAATGCCGTCGGATCATAACGGTAATTGGCTGAGTGACTTCAGCTATCGAACAATGTTACGATATGGAAGTTGGGGAGAACCGTGTGCGCGTATTCTATGGTACAGAGAAGAAAGAAGGAGAAGGACTCGAGATATATACAGGAGGCATCAGCCCCTGCAGCCGTGACCGTGTATCAGACCTGTAACATCATGTACATCTGTAACAAACAAAGCACGGTATAGGTAGAGGTGAGAACCAGTGGTGCCGCCAGATTTAAATACGTAGTTCAAGTGCTACTTTCTTTTTCCTACGACACCCGTAGCACTTCAGCCCCCCGATGAGCCATGCGCCTTCGTCCAACTCCGCCTCCGAGGCGCTGCGACCGCATGGTGTTGAATCTGTGGTTCTGATTCGCAGCAGTGAATTACCTTGTAGTGCCAAGAGAGCTCTCTCAGATATCTATTGGGCAGCATGAATGCGTGTGCCATATGAATACATGCCAAGACATTTTCGTAGCTCCAATACTGTCCTCCGGCATCAAACAAGGTATGCCATGCCTCCGCCACGATTTTACCATAGCCACACAACTTTCATAGGCACATAATTCAATGAAGAGTATTAATTTTGATCCAATCGCAGCAATATTATATGATATAAATAACATCTAGCTTTTCCATATCCAAGTCTCCATTTTGTGGCAAGACCAAAACTTGTTGTGCAGTACTTCCACACACACAACTTTAGCTTAAATTACGCCCAAAATCCACTGCTACTCAACCATTACTCTAAGGGCGCTAAGAATGTGCTTTTCGTGCTTTTCCCTATACAAGTAAAAATCGAAAAGGCACCTATTATATAGTAATGAAGGCACCTAATGATATTAAAACAGCCTTTTATGTCATTTTAGAAGCTGGAATGCTACTTTTGAATTATATTTCGGGGTTAACTTTTTTGAGAATGCTGAAATATCACCAATGGTGTGTTGGCTAGGAGTTTGGCCCTGTGGCTTCCTTGGGTTCCGGAATTGGTGCACTAGAACCGAAGGCTCTCAACCATGAGTCCAGTGGGTTACAGCCCCCAGTGGCCGCCACCAGCCCCCACGCCGAGGGGGAGGCCTAGCCTCCGGACTGACGCTCGGCATCGGGTTCCGGTTGTAATACTCAGCTTCTTCATTCCTTTTTATTGCTCCCAACGTGATGCCTTAAATCGGTTACTTTCTATAACCGCCAGTGCAGCGTGCATTCTATCGGTGTGTTTCTATTCCAAACCCCCACACAATTGGTAACATTTCTCAATTCTACTCACATCTACCCCGGAATATCTCCGCACAATCCGTACTAACTGTACAACGGCTATTATAACTATTCGCAAGTTTTATTACCTTCCGCTAGACAGGAGACTAGCTGCCTAATAATTAAACCTTCACCACCAGCACGGCCCAAACCCCCTGGCACATCACTTGCTGATCTATGATTAATAGGTGTAGATAGTTGCTGGTTATAATAATGCCATTCTCACTGCATGATGGATGGGAATTGGAAGTTTCAGACGGCAGGTTGCGAACTTTCAATATTAGGCGGCTAATCCCTGTCTAGCACCTGACACTAATGCTTGCGCACAGTTATAATAGCCGTTGAACAGTTAGCATTGAAGGTACGGAGACATTCCGCATCTCCCCGGGGTGTAAGTGGCAGTTTCTTTCTTCTTCTCACTTCTTTCCCGTTACAAGGCAGGATGGTCCAAGAGGATGTGAAGATGTAGCGAGAACAGATGTGCGATCACCATGCAGAACCAAATCTTATAGCTGAGCTCCACAATTGCAGCTGCAAGGGTTTATACACCTGCATACAACATGGACCGGAGGACATCAGTGGTAGCAATGTTCGCCGTGAAAATCGTACAATGACTCGTAGCTAGAGAATGCCATGATAGCAATAGCAAGGGAAGTTTTTGTGCGTTGAGTGATGGCTCTGTGAAGCTATAAGCGAGGGACTTACTGCTTTACTTAAGCATATGTGAGTACAATGATACTTCATAGGTTTCTCACATTTTGTTGCAGGGTTTTAATCTGAGATCCTAAGGTATGTGAGATAACACGATATCTTCCTCATGACCCTTAAGAAGGATTTAACCTCCAACGAGATGCAAATCAGGTTACTGAAGTGCGATCAAGGTATTCTCAAACAAACACCCTATGAGGCGAGACACTGGGGCTGTATCCACCCAACTTATTCTTTCCACCCCAGACTATAGGCTTTCTCGCCGCCAGTCTGTCTTTAGGCCTGTAGTCGTACAACTAAATTTTAGCGGTTGTGAACTCTCTGCAATTAAATATTGTACGGTTGGTTGGTAAAGTATATAGAACTGGGTCCATGGTCAAGGCGGCCGCAGTAAATAGCAAAGTGGGATGGAAAAGGTCATGTCTTAATGACAATATTTACCATGTTATGGGTACTGAATCTTTTGATACACTCTTGATCCGATCCAAGTATAGTGCACTGTATAAGATTCACGTCGGTACTGCAACCCACTACCCACCAAGTCAGAGATGCATTATGACAGCTCAACCAAACTTGGCCTCGGAGGGAATCCGGTTTGTGGTTCTTACATGCGCACAAAAAACAAAGTTGCGCACACTGTTGCCAGGGTTAGTATTGGATAATCAACCAGATTTATGCTTGATTCAGCCCTTTGGGGTAACACTGCAGGAGCCACCGACAGGCCAATTATGCATGTCCTGCAATCAAGAGAAGATGACTGTGCCTTCCCACAAAAGCTTGAGGATGTGCATCATCAATATTACAACACCGTCTGCCCTATTTTAGAACCTGAATGGGGCTGTGGGCGCCTAACGGCGTATGATCTAAAAGGTTCGAGCTGTTCCAGTTCTAACAATGAACCGGTTTTCTGGTACTAACCGATATTAGGTCGGATCACAGAACACTCGATTGAACCAATTCCCAACAGATTGAACCACCGCAGCGCATGACCTATCAAAATAAGCAACCAAACTCTCCGTCTGAATATCAGGCTGCAGGATAAAATGTTTTCATGGAATGTTCGTGTTTCATCATGAAACATATCCTGCCGAACAGGATATAGTGAGGGTATGATAACGTTGAATTGTGCAATAACTCTAGCAAATACTGAATTTGATACCTCTGCCGAAATTTTGAAGTATCGGTATGATTAGAGAAGATAATCAACTGGTGCGAATACTGGCTTCACTTAAACACTAACACAACTACTAGATACCACTGACAACAGGCAGAGGTGACAAGTGACAAGTACGTAGAATACAACATTTCTGGCGTGTGAAATGGAAGACGAGGGGACGCTACGAGCATAATGTTTCTAGATACTGTAGCGTAGATAGCCAATTTTTGTGGCTATAATTAATAGTCTCGGGCGGCACGGCATCACAATGAATCTTGGCAGAGAATCAGCTGGATCTCACCCATGGTCTCAAGCATATGAAGCACTGGTATAATTCCACGTATCATAAAGTAGTTTACGCACATAGTGTTTCGGCGTTTATAGCTATTCGCACTTCCGAGTTTGCCCGGCATCAGCACTCATTCGGCAACTTCCGCTATCCCACAGGGGCGCTAACACCACCACCAACGCCTCAAGGGTTGATGATCGCACAACGAATGAGCGCTGTAGCCGGTGAGGGGCTAGCACCACTTTTTACAACCCAAACCTTTTTCACAATCTGTCTCACAGTGGATGATCTTACACCGACCATTCTTATCCACCCCACACTTTTTCGTCTGACATACCAGCGGTATTAGAACATATCTTCCGTACTGAATTACACCATGCACCCACCTGTTTCATCTTGCGTAAGCTATTTTCTAGGCTCAAGCGATAATCAAGGGTTGCCACTCACTACATATTTGACTAGATCTATGATGGATGTGGTGCCTGGAGCTGACCATCGCTTGGTTCCGTGATTGGGGCTCCAGTTTTATGGTTTGAGCACTGAACATTACTACAGAATAAAAAAATTATCCTATACTTATCGGATGTGGAGGTTGACAGATATCAAGACAGTGGTTGGAGCATGCATATAACCCGATTGGTCGATCGGCAGCTGCTCCCCGTTGTGTCATTGAGAATGCAGGGTCTGGGCTAGCTAGAGAGAATCAGTTAGAGAGAATCAATTACAGATATCTGGTTTGTCGGGTGTTTGAGTGCGGGTTTTCAATATCTCTGGAAAGAATCTCCGTGAAGAGATGTATTCCGCCCACAGATGACTGGGTGGTCACCGCATTGAGGTTCAGCTTCCAAAGACAATACTGCAGTCAACTTGGGGTTAGGGCTGATTCTGAGCTATATTGCATTTGCCCGGGATGCAGGGTCATTGCTTAGACAATATCCAGACAGACTCAATCGCCATCACCGATTGATACCAGAGCACAGGATATGCTTTTTTCGTAAAACTTCTGTAAAGGTGGAATAATGGTAGGGAGGGTTCGGACTCCAGGCATGTGCTGCCAAGCAGAACTTTCCAGCATGTTTAAAAGCCTCATGACTCACTATTCGAAATCTCACAACAGCAGAGAAAGCCGATGTCACATTGAACCAGCAACATGACATATCCCCCGTCAAGTGAGCATGCCAAACATCGCCAGTACAGTTTTCGCAAAGTTTGACATGTTGAAGCTTCTCTCCTAGGTGGTGTGCGATACATGCAGCCAATGATGAGGACACTGATTGGGCCGTGGTACTACGTTTCTCCACAGGGGTGTTTTTGAGCAGCTTCTAACTGCCTTCTGCGGCTCGTAAAATTTTGGGCAGCTGGAGTCCGTGTTTCGTATAATCAGGGGTGCTGGAGAAGGTTCGTCGGTGCCTAATCAGGCTTAACAATCACGTGGTCTCAACAATCGTGTACCACCGGAATTGATATCTTTCTAACTTCAAAAACCACCGGCGATGGAAGGCGATTTAATGCGAATCACTTTCAAAGTCATCATCATACATTCATTCCACCTTCCTCTATTGCATAACGGCGTTGACGACTGCTCTCTTTAGATGAATGCGTGCATTAGCTATGGCATTAAGATGTTTGTGAATTTTGCACCAGTGTCGCGGGGAATTATTTTTTGTCCATTTTATTCTTCTCCATGATCATGTTAGTTGAATTGGTCTGGTGGAATATTACCGACTATCGAAAACACGAAAAATCAATGCCGGCAGAATGTCTGATCATCGGAAACCAAGATCTGTACGGCATTGGAATTTGGGTTGGTGTGTACCTGCAACTAATATCTACAACTTTCGTTGCTGCACTCGGAAGCCGACAGCTTGCGGGGACAATATCGTCAACAAATATATGTTTTTACTCGCTTTATTTGTTGCACTATCAATAACTCTATGGAATCCGAAATTCAATGCTGCGGAAGGATACATCATCATCTCTCTCGGAAATGGCTTCGCTTTGCTCATGCTAGCTAGGTACATTGAAGCTCAACTCTAATAACCTCGAGGAAAGTGGGTTGTCCTCGTTCTCGCAGTTCCTCGTTTGAGCGTTGTGGAATGGTAACAGCACATGGTTCTGGTGGAAATCACTTGTACCTCAGCAGCGGATCCTTGCCATAGTTACGGGTAGTTATACCACATAATTGAGCTTAATGGGTGGTTCCAGAGGTTTCAGCAGGCTATGAATAGTATCGAACGGATCGTGTGGAGTGCTACAGTCATCAGTTACTTACTTGCTGCACTAGTCATTGTGTACCAGATTTATTGGCTGGACACAAGATTTTGGGGTCCGCCGCAGGTATTTAAGTTGGGGATTGCATGCAACTACCTTTTTGTCCCTGTTGGAAAGCTCCATTATATTTTGTAGGCAAGTGCTCGATATTTATTTGTCCAGTAGCTTTAGTAACTTAGAGAGGACGTAAACAAAATTTTGGACAATTGGATAAACTGTAATAACGATTGCTGAGCAAGAAGCGATGAACGGAATCATAGCAACCTCGGCCAGCTAAGCAGATTTGTCGAAACCTTCCCTGCAGTAGGTTGACCTCTGGCTATCTAATTCCCTTCCTCCCGCATAACTAATCATTTCTAGGACACGATACATGCACAACAAAGGCTTTAAAACCACATGATTCACAAATACCATCTTCTCACTGTTCCTCCAATCACGGCAAAGCCCACCTCTTTCACCTGGGTGTTCTGGCTACGAACCCACATTTCGGCTACCATCCGACGCCGGGGATTAAAACGATTCCCTTTCCTCTTCACGTGGGACATTGCAGCACTGATTTTCACAGTTTTTACCCCGGGGATTACAATTGCCGTGAATTATGACTGTGAAGTGTATTGCATGGGTACTGCGGGGCAGTTGGTTGCATTTGTAGTGTCTTGGGGGCTTGTTGACTGTGTTAGTACAATATCGGACTGACTAAAGAAGGTTACAATTTGGCTGTGATGGGAAATAACCATGGAAATACAAATGGAGATAAGAAAAGGTTACTCTGGAGGAGATATTCCATGTAGTATGATACGTACCGTTATCAACGGGATCGTTATACCATCAATAGGAGGGAGAATGCAGAGGTTGCTGCATTCATGTTAGTTTTGCGGGATAGGCCAACGGATAGGGGAATGAAGAGGTATTCAATAAATGAGTCGCTACTACTCATCGGATATTCAAAGTTCCTGAACTCCCTACTAATGATCAGTGGTGCTAATAAGATTATATTTCATATTTCGTAGAATAATCATCCAACTTTAATGTATAGACACCAAACATCAATATATAGCCAAAGGAGCTTATAGTTGGGAGTCCGAATTTTCAAGTCTCCAGTCTTCCTTGTCAATGATTAAATTGCTCCGATAAGATTAGGTCTTATCAATAGTCATCCAGCTTTGATGTCTACATGTTACAAAACTTTCGATGTGTCTCCAAGGGCGCTTGTGATGGGGTGTTCGGAGACTGGAAAATCCGACGAGTACTCGAGACAAATCATGACTGATCACTCACAATTTGCCAATGACGAGGTGTTGCATGAGTACCTGCATCGTGAGCCTCAGGTCCGTTTGATATGCAGCTGGTGTATGAAGATATGCCTCAGGAGAGCGGCTCATATCAGTGCAGAACAGCTCGTATCAGAACGGCTCATATCAGTGCAGACGGATGATCTAACGGAGATAGATATGGAGACGAATATAGATGTAGATATACGAGACAAGTCTGTATATACATACGTGCCTTCTGGCCTCGTGAGATCAGAAAATCAACAAGTCTTAGAAGCATCCAATGTAACACGAGGTGTTACTTTGGTACGAAGATAGTTGATTGTATTTAGTAAGAGAGCTCGTCTTGGCTCCTGTGTACATATCCGTGTGAGAAGCTATGACCATCTGTACTAGTTACCCACAGAGTAGGTCGGGGTATCTACATGGTTATATGCCACAGGATGTGTTGATTTGTGCGATATTGATGACATTGATGAGAGATCTTATTCAATCTCCATACCCAAGGCTCCTTCTCCTATTCCTTTTCCATCGCTAGCGCCCGTTCCTTCACCTTCCTTTCCTTCGTTTCCTTCTGAAGCTGCTCTGTTTGGGCAAGTTCATACCCAGTCAATGCTCTTGCCAAGGTGTTGCCCTTCTTTCCGCCAACCACGGTTGTGATATAGGGGGAATAGGTGGCCGCAGTGTACCGATGCCAATATGAGGGCCGGTAAAGAGTTGAATGTCGGGAGAAGAGTTATTGTGCTGGAAGTGCAATTTGGCAAGCTCCCACTCGGGATGGATGAGTTGAAGTGTGAAGTGCGTTGAGTCTGACCAGGGCCGGATATTGTTATCCGGCTCGGGAATGAAAGTTCCGGGACACCACATCCCGGAATAAATCTACAGCCGATATGAACTTGTACCGATTTTATGCTTGATTAAGTTGAATCTCGGCTTCTGTGGGGCCAATTTATGGACTGCAGGGCCCGTAGTCCTATAGTTTGTCATGGAGTGGTTTGGTTCTCTAGTTTTGAAATCTTGAGTGCAGAAAACTTTAGTCTAGTTTCGGGCATGGCTTTGGATGGATGGGATAGACTATTGGGATGCTTGAGTTAGACGATGTGGATAGGCATTTCTGTTGATGGAGTACTGGGCTTTCGCCCGAGATCATCGACGGGCATAATGTGGCTGCTTGGCTGTTACGTGGGTTGCCATTTTAGTATAGTATTGTAGACATTATGTACTTAAGCTTTTTCCTTTTCTCTTCTCGCTCTATAGAATGTAGACGATTGACGAGTTCTCCACGCACATTGCAACATCTGCGTGTCAACAATTTCAATAGTCCATCCTGTCCGGGAAACACTCTGCTTAGGACTAGACTATTGTCCTGGGGACAGAGCATTCTGTACTGTTTGAGACTAGGGCGAATGGTTCTTGGACTTTATATATACAGGGCCTGTAGTCTCTATGACGTTATGACCTACAGAAGTCAACCATGCGAAGTGGTAGAAATCATGTTATTTTATACTATATTTTGTTGGCTAGCTAGAAGTTTGGCCCGTTGACTCCCTCGACTTCCAGAGATGGTGGGCTAGAGCCGAAGGCTCTCGGGCATCAGTCAGGAGACTTGCGGCCCCCATCGCCGCCACCAGCCCCCATCGGCCGCCACTGACCCCATGCCGAGGTGGAGGCTTAGCCTCTGGAGTGATGTTCGGCATCAGCCTCCGGTTGTGATACTCGGCGACGCCGAGTATGGTCTTTTCTTTGTATTTAAGCCTGTCGTTTTCTCTCTTTGTATCGACAGACAATTCAGCTTCTTCTTTCTTCTCTAATGCTCTCAACATATTTAGTATTCAGGCCCTCTGCCGTAATTGCAGCACCCAAAACTGCTAGTCCTAAAGTCCACCACCACTAGTTTTGCGGCATTACAGTACTCACCACCGTTAATTTCAAGGCACACGATCGGTATTACCGCAAGCACCACCGCCGGATGTTTACTCCTTGCAGCCGCCTGTCCCCTATTGGCACCTGTATAGAGCCCTAGGCCAGCCGACACCGCCCCGGTCGGAAGAGTGCACCGATATCAGGCCCTAGTCGGACCAGCGACGCCGGGCTCCGAAAGACCTTAGTAACCCCAGGCCGTTGAGACTCTTGGATATGGAAGCCAGTACCGGCTCTCATACGCTTGATAAGCTGATCCTTATCTCAAGATACAGTTGCTTAGTAAACATACAGAAAATGAGGCGCAAACTCGTATTATTTGTTCCCATTCGCGCCGTGGTGTCAACTGTTCAACATTCCATGCGTTTTTATGTTGCTGCGCTTCTCATATCGGGCTAGTACCATATACACTGGCTACAAACCACCAAGACCTAGTAGTACTGCGGTAGTATCATCGGCAGCAACAAGGTATAATTGCAGCAGGAGTTGTTTGTGGTGTAACACGGGACAAGGATACTGTCGCTTCATGCCTTCTCACTCCATCTTGCAACATTTGCCATGTTACAATATGAAGAGAACCGTAGATTCTATGATAACAGAGAGAAGAGAAACGGAGAAAGACTTGACTTATATACAGAGAATCATCGGGAAAACTTTAATGCCTTTGCTACTCTGAGTCACTCGAGCCCGTCACCGGATATGCAACATTCCATTCCACTCATTTGCTAATATTTCCAACATGTCTCGATGACTCTTTCAAATCGTGCTCCTGTCTACACACTCCAATGGTTACTTCTGGGGGAAAACGATTCTGTTGCGGTGTTGGCAACAGGATTTGGAAGGTCGAGATCCACGTACTAGTTCGTACACCCTGCTCGAAGCAAGCGAATCACCTCGACTTCTTGGCTCTCCGATTAGTGCAAATCCGGATGCACCGATTGGGTCAGCATCCCTGTGAAAGAAGCGCAAATGCAACCGTGGATCGACGTCGGTAGCTTCGGGTAAGGCTGAGACACACTTTCTCTCCGCTACGATAACATGCAGACGTGATGATCGGCGCAGATCCGATTGGTGTGTGCGAAACAAAAGAAAGATACGTTCCCCTTAAGGTACGACATACCTTGGATGTGACCTGCAGATTAAGGTTCGAGACAATGTTCGTGCTGGGATAAACGCCTCGATTTCGGGAGCGGTCTTCTCCGAACTAGATTTCTCGCTTAACGTCTGCAAGTCATCGTCACCCCTGTCGTGTGTTTCGTTGCCGTACCGTGCGTAATGTTTAGGCATTCTGTCTGTCTAAATATGTAGTTGGAGTACTACGGGATTGACACCCAATGTACGATACTCCAGAGTACTGTCATGTTTTTATTACGTGTGCACTACCGTATATTTTATTTCTCGTCATACTTGTAGCAGTACTCTATCATGCAGTAGATTTTGGTACTCTGTTAATCTGTACAACAGGGGTGCTGCTATATTTATGCTCAATTTGAGTCTGCTGTACCTCTAGGAGGGTGTACTCTGCTGTACATTTAGAATGGGAGTACCCCTAAATAATCTTAGGGTACTCTAAAAGATAAGAAATGGCTGTACAGCACAGTATTGTGAACGAACGACAGAGTACTCTTCCAAATGTGCGGTGAAGTACTATGAGTGTACGGTTCCACGGCATTGACGGGTGAGATTATGCCATGTTGGTAGTACACAGCAGTCACTCCCTGGAGTAATAGTTAAGGAACCACACTTTAATCGTTTGAGATCGACGATAGATATTGATTCCGACGATGACACGGTGTTCGATATTTGAGCAAGAGCGGGATTTTGACGGCCATGGTAATCAGGGATCTGCGATGCTGATGGAGCTGCAAACCAGGATACTATAGCGGAGAAGATTACTTATAGAATACGCCTAGAATCTCTTAAATTCTTTTTGCAGACTGGGGACCAGAGACACCCGGAATTAGTGGGAGCTTGCTATCAGTGACTCCAAGCAACAGTTTCAGCCTTCTATAGGACATCGGAATGACCGGTTGTTATCACCAAGTCAAGATATTGTCACTCGGTTATTATCACTCGATGGTTGTTAAAATGTGATGATTGGTTGTATTTATCTATTAAGGCAACAAGGACCGTATATGTATGGTCTCTTATATGCGTATTCATACGCACTTATCTGAGACACATCACCTTATATCCTGATACAAGCCATACCCTCATACAAGCCATATCTTCATGCAAGGCCGTATTCAAATATCTAAAACAAAGAAAGCCCATCCCCGTAAAGTGTAACATATCTCGAATGTGATTTACAGATCCCGGTTCAAGCCCATTCTCTCGCTCGGCTAAACGCCGCGATGTGGGGGAGCGGTCTTCTCCGAACGAGATCCCTCGCTTTATAAGCTTGCCCAAAGCTATGACATGTTACCGCCGTGCTTTCGGGTCCGATCGGTCAATTCCGGAAAGGTAATTTAATCACGGACGCAGAGTACCGGTTGACTCCGCGGAGCAACCTCCTCTGTGAACTGACTAGAACATCAAGTACTGTGGCTGCGGAAGTTAAGAGTTTTTACTATTCTCTACTAGCTTGGATTGGGGAATTTGTAGCAGTGCACTTGTGGCAAGAATAATTGAAGCTACTGGCGCCCTTCAGCGTCCGACAGCGAGCGGGGCGGTGAAACACCCACTGTGGGATTCATTTGATCGGCGGGTCTTCTGTCAAAACCTGGAGTGCACAGATTCCCCACAATCGAGTGTGAAAGAGATACTGCACAGTCGCGGAATTCGTTAGTCTGAGATGTGTAAGGCATTTCCTACTTACCGCCGGATGTACATCCGGGGGTCCAACTCCACCACTCACAAACAAAACTGTTTCACCCAGGTATCATATCATAATTGTTCTAGAAGCACAAAAGCTAGCACGTTGTTATTAGCTCTGTGCCATTACTACGCTTTCACTTCTACGGTGCCAAGACCACCAAGGCAAGATTCAACCTGAAGATTTTGTGTATATCAGCTTGCATTTCCCAACTGGAAAAGTGAACCTTTGAATATAACCACAATAGTTTACTGATTTTCGTGTCCCCTCTTGCATCCAGCCGTATTATCTGAGAGTACCTGTTTTTTAGTGGCGACGCAGGTAGTACTGACGTAGCTGACGTTCATTGGTATATAGATTATCGCAACTAGGTCAGCAATATGGGACTTCAATCAATGCTCCTCTCAGTATTTCTGAATTTGCGGGATTCCTGCCTTGTGTCCTGTTCAGTAATAGCCTGGCAAGGCAAGCGGACACTTCCCAGGAGGAACAGCGAACGAGTGAGGATTAGGAAGTTCTTGGTTGTTCGGAGGTTTATCTAGATTACGTGTAGAGAACTAGAGGATATTGAGTAGGTCGTTGGATTAGTTACTTATATTTAATGCGCCCCTCAAACAATTCCAAAGGTTTAAATTTTTTAGTACTAGACAGTGAAGGCAACGGTTCGGTATTGAACCGGTTCAGACTGGCGGTTCGCGGTGCGGTTCGGACCGGTTCGTGGATGCGAACCGCATCGTATGGAACTGGTTCACTATGCTGGAGGAACTGGTTCGGGACTGGTTCGAACCGGTTCGATTCCCTGTGACATTTAACTTGGTATAACCCTCCTGTAAGTTGCCCAGGGGCTATAATGTATGCTGTTTTACGTTCGTAACGAACCTAATTCATAGTCACCGCATTTCGGTACATGTACAACACTCCAAGGCTCCTTCAGTGCCCACCAAGATTTAAAACCACTTCCAGTTGTATGACTAAAGAAGTCTTGCCTGAACTGTCATGGAACTGGTTCACCCACCGAACCGGGACTAGTTCAAACCGTTGCTTTCACTAGTACTAGATCGTCCCACGTAGCACTCGCTTCTCCGTAGAATACGTTATTCACTTTTGGATGTGAAACATACAGACACATGAAAAAGAAAAACAATTTCCTAAGCCCCAAAACTTCCTATGAAACTCAAGCACAGACATTTGACATGCATTATCGATGACAGAACAAGGAACCGAAAACCCAAACCCATGACTTCCAGTGATCCCCTACACTTTTTCTTGGAATGTCAAACAGCTCCCCCCCCAATGTCTCACAGCTCTCTCCCAACTTCCCCTGTGCCTTGAGCGCCGCAATTGATAGCCGAGATCTCGTCGTGTACGACCACCGAAGAGAGTGCGTCTTCACCAACTTCAGTGGCAGTATTTCCGGCCAAGACGACGACCACAGCCTTATCCGATCGCACCGTGCAATATTTCTCCGCCTTCAGAGTCTGCGGTCCCGGCGTTGAATACGTCAAAATAGCTCTTCCGTCATCACCCGTTGTTGCAGTCCCAACCCGAGCACCGCTTACAGGCACCCCAGTCGAACCGTTCGTGACCATCACCACCACTGGCTCGTTAACCCTGACCGTTTGGCGGGTTGGTTCCAGTTTCAAAAAAGTGTGTTTGCCACATTTATCGAACCCAATCAACACATCATTCCCCGTAGCCACGCGCTGCTGACAACCGCCCACCTGCAGGAACCGGTAGTCCAGCAACAACCACGCGTATGCCCCGCCGCTATCGCTGTCGCTGCCGATCGCGGTGATGAAAAAGTCGTCAAACGTATCATACCACCTGCCGCTCCACCCGAACCCGTGGTACCTGGCCGCGTCGTCGAGCGCGGAGGTCACGGTGGCACCCGGTGACGGGTTTCGGTTGTTGTTGGTGCCGTCGCAGTGTCGGGTGGCGTTGTAGGGGGGTACGGTGACGTTGTGGCCACGGGTCTCAATGTCTCCCGAGAATATGGTCTCGTTGACGCCCTCGATTCGCAGATGCACAAATGCGGGGAGTCGGTTTTGGGTGCTCTGTTGGACGAAGATAATGCTGGCGAGTGATAAAAATGTAATGAAAGCGTGTGGGGAGAGGAAAGCCATGACGATATGGGCAGAAATGAGCCTGTTGCTTGGTACCGCTTGTTGCTTAGTACAGCATCTGTTTACAGCTAGCTGATTGGGGTTCGGGAGCGAATCGAATGTTCTCTCAGATGACGCAAACGTTGGACGGAACTGTAACAGACACGGTGTTTGTAAAAACGTAAGTGATGTGATGCAGACACAAAATTTGTTGGCGAAGGTATGGTTATTTGAGACTCTCCAAAGATAAGCATTTCACAACTAATTACGTGTACTCGGTACGTGTGCTTCAGCGATGTCATCTGATTGGTTTGTCGTTTACTTCCGCCGTGGCTGCATCCGTAAGCGCTGAGGTTCTTGGCGCGGGTTGGGTCTAAGTCTGCACCCGGTTGGTTAGGCAGGTAGTGAGGGTGCCAAAAGCTTATTTTCCACCCCACCATCGGCCTTCGGCCGCTCCCGCTGACAGATTGAACTACAATTGCAAATTCTTTTTCTTCTCGGCAGAGGCTAAACGCAGCGGTTCTGTGGCTGCATACCGGCACATGAAACTCATCGGTTGTTTCACCTCGGTCGCTACTGCAGTGCATACCCGGTCGGAGTAAACTACCACTCAAGTTAGTCGCTACCGCTGCGCATTACCCCGCTGCGGAACCAATCTTCATTGCCGGGCCCGAGTACAGGAAACGAATCCTCCCTGCCGAGCAGGGTTCGCAGTTCTGGGCAATTACCGAATATACAGGGGTCAGAATGGCCAACGACTTGTTTCGGTAATACAACCAGTGAGAGTTGCGTATCGATCACACCAATCGCTAAACAGAAAAAGCAACTACTCCAGCGATCAGCATAAGCACCGGCAGCCGCGGGTAGGGCTTAGTGCCGCACCTTATCCCCACTCCCTGCGCAACCTAAGATCCAGAAATTTAGTTTTTTTGAGGCTCTGTAAAATGGTGCAAACTAACTTCACACCAGCTAATCCTCGCTGGGAGGTGTTTAGCTTTTGCTGATTTTTAGCTAGAAGGGGTCAAGCTCAGGTCTAGCTCCCCAATCAACGTTAATGGTAGTCTGTGCGTTTTGTTTACCCTTAGCCTGTCGTGTACTTTGCCTTTATGAATGGTTCAGTTTGGAGAAAGAGCGCATAGCGCCCGCACTGCTGAAGGGCAACAACCGATGGCACGCTCGACTATTGGCGGTATGTAAAACACTGCGTACATTGCTCATTTGCTACCATATAACAAGTAAAACATTAAAACCATTATACATATAGATATAGACACCACCTGCTGACTCTATGACCTTGTTGCCTATCTCTACCGTACAAAATGAAAGATGGTATTTATAAGCGCAGTGATACCAAGCAACAACGGCGCAGTACCAATAGTCGCAGCTCCTGATTTACCACCACTGCGAGCTCCTGCAGTTGTACTAGAGCCACTGCCTGAACCGGAATCCCCCCTGGATGCACAGCTACTCGCATTCTCAAATTCAACAAACTGCCAGCATTAGCACTCACTCCGCAGTCTGCGCAGGGTTTCAACTAACCTTTTCGATGTAATGAATAACCCCATTCTTAGCAATAATGTTGGACTTCACAACCTTTGCACCATTAACTAATATGTCCTTCCCCTTTTGCGTCACCACCAGCGTGGTGCTTCCTTTGCTATCATAGCAAGACTCGCTACGAGCACCTAGTTCTGGAGTGAACGCAAGTTCCTCATGGATGTAGCGGTTGAGCTCCTCCTCATCTGGCGCGCCTCTTCCGTCGAAGGCAGAGTCTTGCGGCGCAAAGATCGTGATTTTTCGAGTTCGATTGACAGTGTCCAATAATCCGGTATCTTCGAGTGCAGAAAGGAACATCTTTCCCGCAGTGATTTGGAACGTTTGTTCTATCCCTACAGGATGTGTAAAGAACCTGTTTCCCGTTAGCCTTGCTCGATCTCATAAACATTGCGGAAGCATACCCATCAGTCTTGTGAATCTCCCCTCTCTCAAACTTAATCGCCTCTCCCTTGACATTCCTCACTCTCCCAAGTCCCGAAACAATCCTTATCTCCCCATCCGTCTCCTCTGGCGGCTGTGAAACAATCCTTGCCCCCTCCCCCTCACCAAGCGCAATGTACTCGACCTCCCCCTTCAGCGCTGTCACTAGCGTGTACTCCTTTATCTTAAGATCCCTCTCCCCCTCCGGCATCTCCGCGAAGTGGATCATCGTGTCAACGGGAACGTATTTGTCTTCGTCCTCTTGCCTGCGAGCGAGAATACTAGCAATGTCCTCATCCCGAGGCGTAAAGAAATAATATTTTTTAGTGCTGTTGAGGGAGCGGAGGACTTCGGGGGCTTGCGAGACCATGGATGTGAAGATTGTCAGGTCGGATTGTGATGAGAGAGCAGCCATGATGTCGGCGATGAAATCCGATGGCGCCGGACGCTGCGAGGATGCTGTGCGTAACGGCACCATTTCGTCGGTGGGGGTGACTATGACCTCGGATCCGGAGATGGTGACGGTTACGGGAGAGAACGTGGTGGTGAATACGGCTGCGGGAGGGTTTGTGGTATCGCCTTTGGTGGATGAAGTAGTGGGGAGTTGTGGTTCTCCGGTAGAATTTGGAGAGTCTGCAGTATTGGAATCTTCGGGTGTCGACGGTGAGCTGCCATCACTTGCTGTGGGGAAATCAGTGTTACCAGGTGATTCTGTAGCGGTTGGAGAGTCGGTGGTTGCAAGAGAATCCGTTGCGTCGAGAGAGTCCGTGCCTACAGGTGGGGTTACAGGGGGGTTTGTGGCCGCTGGAGAATCGGTGGCAACAGGAGAATTTGCAGGGGGGTTCGTGGCCGCTGGGGAATCAGTGTCCACCGGAGAATCGGTGGCAGCAGGAAGATTTTCAGGGGTATTTGTAGCGGTAGCCGGGTCTGTGGCCGCTGGGATATCGGTAGCAACAGGAGGATTTGTAAGGGGGTTCGTGACCGTTGGGGAATTAGTACTCATTGGAGAGTCAGTGGCAACAGGAGGATTTACAGGGGTGTTCGTGGCCGCTGGGGAATCAGTAGCCGCTGGAGAATCGGTAGCAACAAGAGGATTTGCAGGGGTGCTTGTGGCCGCTGGAGAATCGGTAGCAACAGGAGGATTTGCAGGAGTGTTCGTGGCCGCTGGAGAATCAGTAGCCACTGGAGAGTTGGTGGCAACAAGAGGATTCACAAGCGGGTTCGTGGCTGCTGGTACATCAGTAGCCGCTGGTGAATCGGTACCAGGATTATTGGCAAAGGGGTTCGTGGTAGCGGGCAGGTCTGTGGTCGTGGGAGAATCGGTAGCAATAAAAGGATTTGTACGGGGGATCGTAGCCGCTGGAGGGTCTGGGGCTACTTGAGAATCGGGGATAACAAGAGGATTTGTACGGCGGTTGGTGGCCGCTGGAGAATTGGTAGCAGCAGGAGGATTCGCAGTGGGGTTCGTCGCGGCGGGAGAGCCTGTGGCCGCTTGAGAATCGGGAACGAGAGGATTCGTACGGGGGTTCGTGGCCGCTGGAGAATCTGTAGCCGCTTGAGTATCGGGAACAAGAGGATTCGTACGAGGGTTCGTGGCCGCTGGAGAATCGGTAGCAGCAGGCGGATTCGCAAGGAGGTTGGTGGCAGCTAGGGAATCAATAGCCGCTGGAGAGTCAATGGTCGCTGGAGAGTCAGTGGCGACCGGTGGGTTCGTTGCACCAGTTGGGTCAGCAGGAGGGTTCGTAGTAGCAGGTGAATCTGTTACGGCAGGAGAGTTAGTATCAGCCGGAGAGCCCGTGATGGGAGGGTCGTGCCGACGATTGTGATTGTAGTCCAGTCAGGTTGGTTCCAGATAGGGAATGATTCATCCTGTGAACGAACGAGCGTAGGTGCAAGAAAAAACAGAACAAAAATCAGAACAAATATTGGAGACGGAACGGTCATGGTGAGGGAGGACGAAGGGACTACTATGGTGCGCAAAGTTAGGGGAGTAGGTGCGATCCACTTTATTCCCCAGACCTTATAAGTATTTATGGAAGACCACTCTCGCGATAAAAGCCATTGATGTTTTGCAGGAACATAACCTCGACCTAAACTAGTACCACAGCCCCGCAGGCAGGCTAGCTCAGAGTCAACCAGTAACACAGCCGACGCGTAGTCGGCGCACAATTACGGATGCCAATTTGCTTGTGAACTTTATGAAGCGGGAGCGGCTGGAGTGCTCTTAGCTTCGATTCACATTTGAATCAACATAGGGGCACACGTTAATGTGTTTTCGCCTGATCAAGTACTGTGACGGCGGAGGTTAATTGTGTTGCACTCTTTAGCTAGCATATCGATGCTTCGGACAGCCGAGAACCCCTAACCCTGCAAACGCCAAAGCCAATCAAAATAAATGACTTGAACTGCCAAGAAGTTATTAGAAACTAATTACCTGTTTTAACATTACTCCGAAGCCTTGATTTGCCACTGTGCAATGGCGGAAGTCATTGGTGTGACACTTGTTAAGACATTTCCGAACAAACGTTCAGCATACCCGGCTCGCAGGGGTGCGACGTTTGCCATGCCCTGTCTACCCACGCCAGACAGCAAACTTAGAGAAAGCGGAATAGAGAGTGAAAGAGAGAGTAAGTTGAGAGATCT
>Ga0307512_10002866_pt1 | contig 20941 bp, 20 predicted proteins | sample 14_EM_MG_FD_200267 | JGI IMG/M metagenome (GOLD analysis project Ga0307512, IMG submission 200267) | Populus trichocarpa ectomycorrhiza microbial communities from riparian zone in the Pacific Northwest, United States - 14_EM | ecosystem: Host-associated > Plants > Roots > Unclassified | place... | reverse complement strand
GTAACGGAGGTGGACAGAGTGACGGGGAGTATATATTGGGCAGACCCCGGAGTACATAGACATCATCTCATTTCCATCTCCTCTTATCATACAATGAAAATTCACACTCTATCTTTCCCAACTTTTGGTCTCACTCGCTCCGTCCGAGATTTCGTCTATCCACGCAATTGCGTGGATCCTCACGGCCGGGTAGTATCATATCTTCTCACCTTATTCCTAGAACGCGAGGAGATATTGTCGCAGCGTCACCCATTGCATTGCGATCCTGATGCAAGCGTGTACCCAATGAACCCATTCCGACGTAAGGTCACAGTTGGCCACAACGCCAGAGTGTTTGTTTAAAATAGGAGACCGACAGAGCGAGAAGAAACGGCGAAACAGCGATCGGAGGGTGATATGCAACGTGACGCATGGTATTGACGCCGGGCGCGGAGTTATCCGCCACCGGGGTGTCTCTGACGGCTCTGACGGAGCGCGTCCACTCTGACGGAGCCATTCTGCCCGGACGGAAATGTTTTTTGCTGATGATGAAGTTATACTATCTTCCAGCCAAGTATGCTGATAATGTATCCTTGGATATTGCTTGTAACCGATTCCTTTGTTTTTTGGTTAAGGGTTTAACCGGAATCTTTCCCGACCTCGTGCGAGATAACACACTAGGCTTCTTTGTATAAGCCTTCCTAGCTTTTCGAGATTCGTTCACAAACTTATTTCCGCCTTGGATAATAGATTGGACCAGTTCGTCCTCACTATTCTCAGCCTCTAGGCTTTCGCTATTTCTGTCGATTTGAGACAATCTATCCGGATGAATATATCCCTTGGGAGTTCCAGTACTAGGATGCTCCTGAGGTACAACCGACGAATGCTTCTCCGAAGGTAGCTGGTCTTCCTTCGTAGCTATCTGGCTCTTCTCAACCTGAATTCATAGGCTATCGATATACATAACTAGCTCCTCGGAAAGTCCGATAATGGAAGCTATCCACCAAACGCTTTTCGCTATTAAGATGTATCGATTATCTCTGGCGTAACAGATAATTCTCTCTAGTGCATAAACTATAACGTCCCTGTCGTCCTTGAAGCTTATAGTCATTCGTACAGGTTGATGTTTCTCAAAGGTGCGGGGCTGCCGCTACAAAAAGCTAATAGATTCTATCTGTAACAATAGATATAAGTATAGGTGTCATAAAAACTTAATAATAAATAAGGATCTTTCTTCGCTGGTAGGTATCCATCTTCTTCGTATCTCAAGCCGGTTGTCCTCTCCATCAACAAATATCCTGATCTCTTTATAGTCCCCCGGAATAGACAGTACGGGCTTAGCATCGCTCTCGATGATCCCCTATCATTTCAGCTCGGGCTTAGCATCGCTCTCAATGATCCCCTGATTCCGAACTATAAATTAATCCCTCAGATGCGTATCTCAAGGCCGATCTCTTTACAGCCCCTTGGAATAGATAGCACGGGCTTAGCATCGCTCTCGATGATCCCCTATCATTTCAGTCCGGGCTTAGCATCGCTCTCGATGATCCCCTGATTCCGAACTATAAATTAATCCCTCAGATACGTATCTTAGCGCCTTAGGGCCTGCTGCCCGCGCATTAACTTATTCATGCCCGATATTAAATCAGCTCATAAGTCAGACCACAACTTATCTTAGCTTATCGCAAGATCCTAATTGGTAGTCGTAACGCTCACCCCCCTCGGTGAAAGCGCCCTCAATCATAGCTCTTCTGAGGAAAACCTTCTCTATGACGACGTAGATTTTATGCGCGTTTAATCAAAAGGCCTTATGCCACTGATTAAATCATTTCGGAACTAACTCCTCAACTCAATGCCGGATGTCCAATTTAGGCTGATTGCCAACGCCATGATCCCTCAGTACTGTGTGCTCAGGTGTTCATTAACCCGGACGTGCCCTGCATCCTACTTGGAAACCAGAGAGCCCTTTACTTGCACTACTGCCATGTACATCATGTACAACCGCATAGTATACCAGGAATGAATCTGGTTGAGAACATCTTGCTCGGCCGGACCTCCTTGTCCTTTCGATCTGGCAACGTGTTGCATCATCAAATCAGCAGCCACAGCTCTTCGCTTTCAATGAATTTGCCAAGTCAAAACTTGCCCAATCGAGACGTGGATATTATCCGCATTTAATCCAACTGTCAGGAGAGAACCCCTAATATTAAAGTGTGGTCTGATTTTGAACCGACGATAATACGTGTCCCTCAGGACTTGCGAGCATTTCCAATAGGCGCCCAGAAATAAGACGCAAGGATATCCATCGGGCGACGTCAATAAGACCCATAGATAAGTAGCTATTATCTGAGGGATTAATCATAGTTCCCGTTGGGAGCTATAAAGAGATTACCAAAAGAGTTATGGTGTGAGGGATTAATTTGTAGTCTGGAACAGGGGATCATCGAGAGCGATGCCAAGCCCAAACTGTAATGATAGGGGATCATCGAAGGCGATGCTAAGCCCGTACTATCTATTCCAGGGGACTATAAAGAGATCATGTTGTTCCGGCAGAAAAGAGGTAACCAGCTTGAGAGACGAAAAAACTGATACCTACCAGCAGAGAAACATTCTTATTTAATATTGCGTTTTTATGATACCTATACCTATTATATCTATACCTAGAATCTATTAGCTTTGTATAGCGGCAGCCCCGCACCTCTGATCAATCTTCAAAGGATTTATGCCTATTACCTTCGAGAATGATAACGACATTATTGTATACGCTTTGGAATGTGGTATAGCTCACGCAAGACGAACCCAGCAAATCTTCGTGGCGCAGTGTGTGTGGTGGTTGGCTTCAATTATTGGACTTTAGCAGGAATTTGTTTCGCATATTGATAGGCTCCAAGGCCAGGAGGATACGAAGTCGTCAGAGCAACTTCCCCGAGAAGTATCGGCTACCCCTAGGGACCTTACGGAAGATAGTGGAGTGGATCGAGTATTGGATAGCACCGAGCAGTTCTTGAAAGAGTCTAGGCGATTAAGAGAAATATTAGCCTTCAAAACTTCCGGGACAACAACGACTGGATGGATTAATCCATTGAAGAAATCTAAGAAATCCTTAAGCAAAGCTAAGGGGATATCCAAAGATGCTGTGATCAATAATCAGAAGGATCATTGCAAGACTGAAGGAATTGACGGCAGTGAGATTTCAAGAAGGAAAGCAGCCAACGAGTGCTTACGCTGCGCTTGGCCTTTCGATAGGAAGGGAAATCATCGAGTCAAGGATTGCCGTCGACCAATTAAACTAGATAAGGGAACAGCTATGTTCCCTAAGGATAGGAACTATCAAAAGCCAATTGAATCATCAGGAGGAAGTGACCCTGCGGAGAGTTCCGATTCCGAAGATAATATAGATTAGGATCTACAGCCATACGCGCCCATAGTACTTAGCGAAGTATTAATGGATAGATGTTGTACCCCCGTAACAGCTATATAGATACATAGATACATAGATGAGAATACAAACTCAATACATGACTGTGATTCGAGGTGCTCCCAGAGATGTCGCCGGCACTCCAAGGCTTGTCGCCAGCGCTCCCAAGTGCTCCCAGGCTTGTTGTCGGCGCTCCCAGGCTTGTTGCCGGCCCTCCCAGTTACTCTGAAGGCCGGCAGGAATGCCCTCCTAGGGTTTGATACTCCTGAAATCGACGCAGCTAAGTTTACACTCCACATCCTCTCAGACACTCCTGGAGGCTTCCAGTGACTAAAATACATTGTGCTGATATTATGCAATGCGACCTGGCACCTGGGCGACGGGTAGCATGTAAATCGCCGTCAGAGGGTACGAGGTTCCGTCAGAGCCGTCAGAGCCGTCCAGATCACCCCGGAGTATCTGACGGAAAATGGAGTTGTTGCTGATGTTGTAATACCAAGGAAATGGCCGTTGGTAAGCTAAAAACCATCAAGGACGTCCTTCAAATGTACGGCTAGACTAGCTCCCGTGTGTTGGCCCTTGACCTATTATCCTTAATTTGCTTTCGAAATGGCAAAAGAACAGGCAATCAACCTCATTGAACACAAGTTGAACTTCACGCAATGCCCAATTGCATTCCATATAGTAAGCAATGACCAACGTTATGGCTAGTTTGTTTGGTGATGTCCATCCGTCCAAAGCTAAACTAACATTTTTCTGTGACTGCAATTGCTTCTTAATGGCATCCACGGTCAGTGCATATTCCCTCCGGCAAATGTTGCGAAGGGTCATAGCGGACAGCCACACTAGGTCATCGCGTAATGCCTTATATGACCGTCGTAGCTCTTCATTTGATATAGCGTTCCATGGAGTGTGAGCCGAAACAAATCCTACCATAAGGTAGCGATTCCACCTGTCTTGGTGAAATTAGGAAGTTACAAAGTCCTTCGCTGCCAGTTTGGAAAGTTTGGTCTGTCATTTCGGTCAATATGGATCCACCTGGATCTCAAATATGATCTTGCTCTGCGAACTTACTATTGTGATTCCTCGACTTCCTTGCCTCTTCAGGATGGCCAAAGCTGTTTCTTCATCTGTCAAACTAGTCAATTGAGTAACCTCTGACTCTGTTAATTCGTTTAACTTTGCGATGTGAGCTTTTGCCAGCAAGTGTTTCCCTATTGAGCTGGTCCCGTGTTCTGATGGATGGCGAAGAACTTGATGACAAACCATACATCTGATGCCAGGGCTGCCGGTCTCCTCAATTCCGCAGTGCAAATAGAATCGCCACGAAGGCGCATGTCTAGAATGATTCCAACCAATTGGCCGCATCGAGCCTACATTCATGGAAGCCCACCAAGCATCAAAGATGACTTGTAAAGTGAGGTCGTGCAAATCACAAATAAAGAAACGTCCATTTTTGGAAGAGATCATAACCTCGAGTAATGAAGTGTTCAAAGATTTTGAATTTGGCATGGCGGCAGGAATTTGAATCCTGGGTAATTCGACTTGAAAGTCTGCCGAAAGTAACGATACAGCAAACCAGACTGCGGGTTCTTAAATATTGACTCTACAGCTACAAGCAAGAAAAATCAGATCTGTGAGACAATGCGTGCATATTTGTGAAGTTGTATACAAGGACATATTGAAAAGTCTGACTGTGTAAGACTCAATTCAGTAACAATGCCATGCAGCTCATTGCTGTGTAGCTTACTGAGCTCCCACAATAATTGTTAACGCTCGGTGGGCGCACAATTGTAGGACGTGGATGCAATATTGTCACAAGCATTTTTGCCCTCAAAGGCAGCTGATAAGTTGATTATGGGATAATGTTGTTCCATAGCCCTTAGATTATCCAAAATGCATGGCCAAAAATCATTGACGCTCCATTGACACTCATTTGTAGGAGGCGGTAGTGTTATAGTCACTAGTATTTTGGCCCATAAAGGCGTCCGATGCATTCATTATGGGTCAATGGGGATGCACAGCGCTTTGACTGTCCATGATGCTAGACCAAAAATTGTTGTCACTCCGTTGACACTCATTTTTAGGAGGTGGTAGCGATATCGTAACTAGCATTTTTGCCAATAATGGCAGCCGATGAGTTGAGTATGGGTTAACACTGTTCCGTAGCCCTTAGATTGTCTAAAATGCAATGCCAAAAATCGTTGACGCTCCGTTGACACTCATTTCCAGGAGGTAGTAGCAATATAGTCACTAGCATTTTTGCCAATAAAGGCTGCCGATACCTTGATTTTGGGGTAATGCCGATGCACTGCACTCTGAGTGTCCATGATGCAAGACTAAAAATTGTTGACGCTCCATTGACACTGATTTTGAGGTGGTGGTAGGCATATTGTCCTTAGCACTTTGGCCCTTAAAGGTGGCCGAGACTATGATTATGGGTTGACGCGGTTGCCTAGCCCTTGCATTAACCAGGATGCATCGCCAAAAATCATTGACCCTCCGTTGATGCTCATTTTTAGGTGGTAGCGATATTGTCAGTAGCATTTGTGCCAATAAAGGCAGCCAATGAATTGATTATGAATCAACGCCGATGCCCAGCGCTATGGGTGTCCATGATGCAAGACCAAAAATCGTGGACACTCCGTTGACGCTCATTTTTAGGAGGTGGTAGCGATATCATCGCTGCCATTTTTACCCCTAACGGTGGCCAACTCTTCGAATACAGCTTAATGTAGTCGCACAGCTGTTTGATTATCCAAGATGCAAGAGCAAAAATTGTTGAGGCTCCGTTAACGCTCATTTTTCAGAGATAGTAGCGATGTCGACGCTAGCAGTTTTGGACTTAAAGGCGGCCAATATTTTGATTATGTGTCACAGCGACCATGTCTTTTGTTCAATTATCAAAGTCAGAAGACCCAAAATTGTTGACGCATCGTTGACGTTCATTTCCAGGATGGTTCAAAGAGTGTGTCACTATCCTTTTTACCGATAAAAACCACCAATCCATTCACTTTGGAAGGAGGTGACTATGCAGCTGTTTGATTGCCGAAAATGTGAGACCAAATATCGTTGGCGCTCCGTGCACGCTCAACTTAATGACATACTAACAGTCAGTGGATGCTCAACAATTGTATGTAAAAATGCATATAGTTGTTATTGGCAGCCAATAAATCGTTTCTATGTATAAACATTTGCATCCCAAAGCTTCCAAGCTTCTCAATTTCTGATCCACCACTAGATACCATATCTGGGTGATAAAGGATGTTGGCCTATCACGTTCCAGTGCTTTCGGCCAGCAATCAACCGCATATATATCCATCCGCTAGTTTTGGATATATTTAGCCCAACTTCCTCACCGTTCCTCATCCAGCTCATTCTCCGTGATTTCCATGACCGACCATAAGCAATTTTCAAAATCTCGACCATGTGCACCAGGTATGTGCACAGAGTTATTCAGTTGGATGCATGATCGGATGCACCATGATGGTCGTCATTCATCCAGCTTCGCATCGCGCTTTGAGCGCTGCATCTATGACTCATCAGACATTACTGACTTATATTTTGCTAGTGAGTTTTGTCTTCAATTGAGTTTCAAATGTCTGACTTACCAGTAATGGGCAGGACAATATCACATTCATTGGTCGGCAGTCAATGAGATTTGAAGTCTTGATCATTGGCGTGACCTATCCGACCCTTGCACATGCATAGACGAATTATCATGTCTCACAATCTGGTGACTGAAATCAAGTAACAGGTGAAATGTTGCAAAATAGGTAACAGTACTATACTTCAAATTGATACATCGTCACAAATGCCAATTTGCCTATTCATTCCTCTGGCGACGTGGGAGCCGTCACCATGTCTCCGTGGGAATCTGATCTCTATATGGTAATTAGCTTGTGACGCAATATGCAGGGGTTAAAGCTTACGGGTTCCACATGCTTTCATTTCTGAATCGGAGATGAATCAGGCATCGGGGCGGGTGGGAGGGATGGAATGCGTTCGTCTGTCTGTGCTTTCCGCGAACCTAGTCTCATATGACTACTCCCTGGTCAAGAAGTAACTTTCGGCATTTGCAATTTTTCGGGGACGCTGTCAAGAGCCTCCATAAGCTCACCCAATGTCGTCGGTGCTGATGATGCTGCATCATCTGCTGTTTGAGGTTGAATGACAGCCAGAACCTTCCATTCAGTCCTCCCGTACTTCTTATCTCTCTTACAGAAGTAGTCGGCCACATCTCCCCAGCCTGGTTGAGTTGATTCGTCAAGCGTCATTTGCTTCTGCCAAAAATGCTCCATGCGATACTGTACCATTTTAGAGATTGGGCCCATCACCCAGCCAGGTTCGTCATCTTCGCTAAGCTTGCCCCCTGCAGGACCGTCTTCATCATCATCCTAGTCTTCCCCATCCTCCTCATTGTCGGAACTTGCAAGATCACTCAGACCATCTCCAATGGCATTCATCATCTCCTCAAATGTTGTTTCAGGCTTGGTGGTTGTTATTCCCGCCTTTTCAGCATTTCTCATATCATCCTCCATGTGTTTAATTGCTGTCTCTCCGTCATCAACTCGCTTTCTTGCCACAGCGGTCTCTCTTTCGACATGATCCTCGATCCATTTTTCCTTCTCTTTGTTGCTTAAGAAGTGAGTTTCTCGTCATTTCCCCGCCGCAAGCTTCTTTTTGGATCACAAGCTGCGCAATACTCCAAGGGCTCGGACCCATTCTGCTTCCAAACCGCTCTTGCCTTTATTCGCATGATGATGTCGTTGTGTGGAGTGCTTTGTCGATCTGCCATATTTGACTGCCGGTAGTGGCGAAAGGTTCTTTTTCGGAGCATTGACCCTTTTATTGTTACGGGAGTTCTCAATCCCAATAATCAATACAACATTCATTGAATTAAGTACAACTGCCTATCTAAAAAAAAACGCTTTCTCTCCTCGTTTTATCCTAAGACTCAACCTCTTGCACCTGTGTTGGAAGAGCAGCCAATCTAAACTGATACCAAAGTCCGTCGCCTCGTCAGATGAAAAGTACACCTCTCCATCGAACAACCACTCCTCGGAATACTCATCGAATGGCAATGTGCCAGTGTTCCGATATCTCAGCACCAGGTAATCGATATTCTCGACTTCGCAAAAACGTAAAACCACTCGGTAGGTGTGGGTCAAATGGTGCTCTTTTACACCGAAAAGAAGATTGCCGAAATGTTCGACAACATGCTGAAGTGCGTACGCAGATTGTGTCAACCTGTGTCCAGGCATCTAATGTGTGTGTAGTCACGTAAATGAATGAGGGAAGCAATGGTGAATATTTTAATACATAGAATTCTTAGTAATATTTTAAGTTCGTCTTCGGTGTTCTGATTGTTGACTGTGGATTGTTGCTTGAGCTTGTTCTTCTCATTGCCGGAACTGTTAGGGGGATGCTTTCCTTGAAGTTAATGTACTTCTGCAAGGCCCTAGATACTATATCCTTTCTAAGCGTATCTCCAATTAAACTGAAATGGCAATAGATAGAGATTGTATATGCAAAGGGGACAAAATGATAATCATTGATTCCGATCCCTCAAGATATATGCTGATCAAGTCCAACCGGGGTGTCAAACAGTACTCGCAGTACACATATGTAATCGATACTGTATTTCCTTTTTCGATTCTTAACTACCGCCTCCTTTCAGCCTTAAGTTGTTTCTTCGTTTTAGATAAAGGATTGATCCTTCCTTTCCGAGTGCGTCGAAAAGGGTCAGCCTGGTACTGAGTTTGTTCGGGGACTGTACATTCATCGGTTTCCGATTGTCGTTGGATATCTCGTGGTGTCGCTGAAATCTCTCTCTCAAACGATACTTGAACAGATGCCCGAACTTCCTTACCGCTCTCGATATCTGATGGGAATTTTTGATGATCGATTAAGTATGTCAATACTGGATCCAACTGGACTAAGGCGGCTATCCACCCGATGCACTGTGCCGCGAAAAGATATTGTCGTTCCTTAAAGGTAATCAACAACTTCGCAAAAGTCCAGAGTATTATATCGGCTTCGCTTCTGAAAGTAATACTCATCGAAGGTGCGGTGCTGCCGCTACAAAGCTAATCATAATTTGTATAATAATAATAGATATAGGTATCATAAAAACACAATTATATTTTATGGTCTTCTTCACTGGGAGGTTTTTTGACTGTTCGTGCTGCTAGAGCTTGTTCTCTCATTGCCGGGACAATGTGATCTTTTTATAGTCATGTTCGAGGGTGCTCAGACCCATGCTTCCATGCTATGATTACGTTTGTTTCATGATTGCTCTATTGAGATCGCGACTTACATTCTTGCGAATGCGCCCGGTAATAGATTGCCACGCATCCCTTAGATTATCATGTTCATATAATGTGGTTTCAAAGTGTTACGCTCCTGATTACTATCAGGCAATCCATTATATTAAATCATGTTGAACAACATATCAGATCATACTTCAACTTGGACATCTTGCTTCCAGTAATAGTTCAGTAGTTGGAACATCTGCTGACATGTATGTCTAGCCAGTGCTTTACGCAATTTATAATACCTTTTGGTTATTAAAAGCCTCGCCTTTGAATATGGTTATTGGGCTATGCAATCCGAGATTTAATCAGCAACCAACCAATACGCTGCCAACGTAGATTATGACATGCATACCTCGTATTTATTAACTGGTATGACGTTGCGATGCATACTAACTCAAACCAATGAGCAGTGTCACTTCAGGCCTCTTATCTTCAGCCAATGCCATTAATCCCTCAGACACCGCATGCTTAGGTCTCAACCTTCCGTAGACCGGGGAGAGCCGCAAGGTGTTCTCACCGCTTAGCACAAGAGCTTGCAGATTCCCACATACTCGCATATTGCGTTATCGTCTGCTGCACACGTAATTCTGCGTAAGCACAACTTAACTGTGTGTTGTCCCGCTAGATAAGATATAGTAAATGTGGCCAATAATCATGCGCACTGCTGAAGGTTTTTCACTTCCCAGTAATGGCAACATAATTGCATCATCATAAGTGAATCTGCTGGTCAGGGCGTACCTAATGACAAATTGATCGACAAGTGGCTCAAGTGTAATCCCGCTAAAGATCACTTGACTGACCAACACGATGATGCTCACAAGTAGGTGTTTTGCACATGACCTCACGCTCAGAATAAATAGCCACATGTACTTGCTGCAATCAATTCATGTATCATTACCGCTGCTAAAGGAGAATCCCCTAACAAAAACACCATCAATGTTATATTAGGCCAAATTAAATGATAACATATTGTGGATACGCCCATGGCAAAATGAGCCTCAACGGAGCGTCAATGATTATTGGTCTTGCATCATTGGTAATTTGCGTGGCGATCGGTTGCGGCCATTCATAAATGTGGTATTGGCTGGCTTTTTAGGCAAAAGAGAGAGCCACACAATCCCTACCCCATTCTGAATATGAGCGTCAACGGAGCGTCAACGATTTCGCGTCTTGCATCATTGGTAATCTGATTGGTAATCGGTTGCGGCCATTCATAAATGTGGTATAGGCTGGCTTTTTAGGCAAAAAAGAGAGCCACAGGCTCCCTGCCCCATTCTGAATATGAGGGTCAATGGAGTGTCAACGATTTTTGGTCTTGTAAGTCAGGTAATTCAGAAGCGATTTGGTCGTTACTATGCATAATCAAAGTCTTGGCCGCCTTCATTGGGAAAAGACATAGAGCCACGTTCCCTGCCCCATCATGAAAATGGGTGTCAATGGAGCATCAACGATTTTTGGCCTTTCATCATGGGTAATCAAAGAGTGATGCATCGGTTATTGTGTATATACGATGTTCTGACAGTTTTTCTAGGCTAAAATGTTCATGATCTCTTCGTTGCATCATTGTAAATGAAATTAGTCGTTACTGTCTGGGAGGCTGTCGTGGGAATGTTGCTTGCTTATCTGCCTAGAGAGGCTGCCAGTTCCTCCTTCATAGAGGTTTGCAATCATGCGCCACTTCGATTACCCAAGCTGCGAGACCTCAAATCGTTGACGCTCATTTCCAAGATGGGGCAGGGAGCGTGTTGCTTCTGTTTTTACATATAAAGGAGGCCAATACCTCGGTTATGACTATCTGCAACCAATGCCCGCTCTGATTATTCAGGATGCAAGACCTAAAATCATTGACGCTACATTGACGCTCATTTCCAGGATGGGTCAGGGAGCGTTTGTCTACATATTTTGATCACAAAGGGGGCCAGTACATCCAAAAAGAACAAGGACGTACCATTGTTAATATTTTATGATTAACAGTAGGAAATCTGAATGCGACCATAAATAGAACAACCTGAAGTGGAAAACCAGAGATTGGACCCGACGGGTCTAGCCAACCCTGGGGAAACCCACGGGTTGACTGGTACGGGGCTGGGTTTGGACCGCCAACAAGCAGCGGGTCAGATTTTTGGACGGTTCTGGAACCAAACCAAACCGTTTTTCCGGTCGCCGCTGGCAGGTTACCCGGACCCGTTGCTAACACTAATTCCGGCTGGCCTTCAAAGTAACTAGGATATCTGATGACTGGTACAGGAGTACCATGGGAGAAATTGTGATAAGTTTGGGAACACCTCGGAGCGCCAGAGTGAACTTTGGGTGCACCTGGGAGCACCTGTGAGCGCTGGCGGCAAGCATGGGGGCGCCGATGACAATCCTGGGAGCGCCAACGACAAGTCTGGGAGCGCCAGTGTCAATTCTGGGAGTGCCAGCGTCAATTCTGGGAGCACCTCAAATCACAGTAGAGCAGCCTGGGAAGAACAACATCTTCTTTGGGAATGCTGCTGGTGCACCTGGAAATCATAGCTACTACTTTATCGGCCAAGGATTTTTAAAACTCATGTATTCAGTTTGTATTCTAATCTATGTATGTATATAGCTACCGATCTACACATGGTATATCTGGACTGGCTGCAGGCTGTGCTTGAGCGCAATGCGAGGTGCACCTGAAAATGATGATCGAGTCAACTCAGAAATACACTCCAAGGCCTTGATCGTGCGAGTTTGGAGCGGCACTGGGAGCCGGTAATGGAGCGTATTTGGAGATACACTTCGAGCACACGAACAGGGGAACTTAGAGATACACTCTTCCATCGTGATCGAGCAAGTGTGGAGATGCACTTGGAGGTCACTATCATGCGAACTTGGAGGCCGCGGTCGAGCGAGTTGGGAGATGCACTTGGAGGCTGTAATCGAGTGAGTTTGGTGATATACACTTGGAGGCCATGATTGTGCGAACTTGGAGGCCATAATCATGAAAGTTTAGAGATACACTTGGAAGCCGTGATCGAGTGAGTTTGAAGATGCACCTGGAGGCCGCGAGTGATTGAGTTTGGAGATCCACTTGGAGGCCGTGATCGAGCGAGATTGGATGAGTACTTGGAGTCGGTCGATGGACGGCACGCTGGGTGCTGAGACTGTATATATCAGTCAGTCATCTTGCGCCTGTGGGAACGTGACAAGATGACTTAACCTTTGAGCTCTCAGGGAGACCTGGCTGAGAGTGGTGGATCGTGTAGGGAGGCATGCCAGAAGCTCAAGCTACATTCATGAGTCAACTCTTAACCATGAGAATGAAAGGAAGATATACAATCTTGGGTGGATGCTCTCCTCAGTGTATGCTGTACTGGGTGTATGCTGTACTGGGTGTATGCTGTACTGGGTGTATGCTGTACTCATTGTATGCTGTTCTCAGTGTATGCTGTACTCGGTGTATGCTGTAATCAGTGTATGCTGTACTCAGTGTCAACTCATGATCATGGCATGGAGAGATAGAGAGGGATGACTTAACATTGTATTCTTGTGACGATGGTAGAGTTGTGGATGAGAAAGAGAAATGGAGGATGAAGATGGGAATGATATGGAGGATATGAGCGGATATAAGAAACCAGGGGTATGACATTCGTAGTATTGGAAACGGGTCTGTCCTGTTCAAGACCCGACCGAAAACCCTACCTGCTGCCTCTTGGCAGGCCAAATCCAGACCCGTATCCATCAACCCACAGGTTTTCCCGGGTTTGGCTAGACCTGTCGGTTGCAATCTCCGGTTCTGCGTTCCGGGTTTTTCTTATTATGGTCACATTCAGATATCCTACTGTTCATTGCAAAATATTGACTATGGTACAGCATAGTCATTTTCTGATGTATTGACAGCTTTTATATAGAGAACAAGTAGAGAGACGCTCCCGGCCCCATCCTGGAAATGAGCATCAACAGAGTGTCAACAATTGATTGTCTTGCATCGTGGGTAATCTAAGTGGTGCTTAATCGCACGTATCTATAAACAAGTGGTTGGCAGCCTGTATAAGCAATTAAGCAAGTGATATTCCCGTGATAGCCTCCTGAATAGTAACAACTTATTTCATTCACAAAGGTGAAACTAAGTCTTCACGAGTGTTTTAGACTACAAAAACGGCCAAATCTGACAATAAGGACTTTATCAGGCACCGCGCGCTTCGATGAACCATGATTGAAGGCCCAAGATCGTTGACGCTTATTTTCGAAATGGGGTGGGGAGCATGTCGCTTCCTTCTTCGCCTATACTATCACGACCAAATTACGTGTTTTTTACCGGACTTACTGGACCAAAAATCGCTGATGCTCCGTTGATGCTCATTTCCAGGATGGGGCAGGGAGTGTATCGCTGTCTTTTTTGCCTATAAAGGTTGTCAATGCTGCCGTTCTGTATACCCACTGCAATATTACGTCTTAATTACCAGACTAACAAGACCTAAAATCGTTGACACTCTGTTGATGCTAATTTTCAAGATGGGGCAGGGAGCGTGTTGCTTTCTCTTTTGCCTATAAAGGATGGCAACACTTCGATTATGTGTATTCACTACCAAATTGCGTTTGTATTACCTGACTTACGGGACGAAAAATTGTTGATGCTCCGTTGACGCTCATTTTCGAGATGGGGCAGGGAGCGTCTTGCTTTCTTTTTTGCCTATAAAGGATGCCAACACTTCCATTATGTCTAATTACTACCAAGTCGCGTTTTTATTACCCGACTTACAGGACTAAAACTCATTGACGCTTCGTTGACGCTCATTTTGCCACGGGCATATCCAAACTATAACATCATTTCATTTGGTAGAATATATCATTAATGGTGTTTTGACAGCATTTCTATTGTCTTCATGTACTATCTTCTTTATCACTACATTGTTCTTTAATAATACATATAAATAGATCCTTTAAAACATACTGTAAGGTGTCCGGTAATTGTAGATGATACTTCACTCGAAAATCACTTTCCTGATGATCCATGTTCATTTCCACTTGCAGTTTCACTCAATCAGCTGCTGTCGACTTCAAAATGGATGTTAGCTGTATTACCATTCAGCAGATTGTGTACTAACCAGTGGATGTTCCGTCATCAGTCCGCAAATCTGGAATAAAATCTTCATTGTGCTCGCTATCCTTGGTAGATGCATCATGATTGAACAATTGAGCGCTGGGAAGAAGGGTTGGTATATATACATATCTGGCAGGCAGATTTGCGATTTGGGAACATTGAGCGCCATGATTGTCACCGGGTGGTGCAGGTGGTGTTCCGGGTGGAGGTGGCATCTGTTCTGGTGTCGGCTGTTTGCATCCGTGTTACGGGGGTTCTTAGTCCCTATAATCAATACAACTATTAATTGAACTTAAGTACGGCCGCCTATCTCAGTATCTCTTTCTTTCCTCGTCTTATCCTAAGACTCAACTTCTCGTTCCTCTGTAACGAGAACAACCAGTCTAAACCTATACCACAGACCGTCTCCTCTGTAGATATATATCACGCTTCATCGTCATACCACTGCTCCTCGGAAAACTCCTCGAATGGTAACAACCCGGTGTTCAGATACCGTAGCACCAGGTAGTCAATACCTTCCAGTTGACAGAAACGAAAAACCACTTGGTAGGTGTGGGTTAGGTGGTTCTCTTGTAAACTGTAAAGAAGATTGCCGAAAGTCTCGACAACTTGTTGTAGTGCGTACTCGGATTGTGTGTACCTGTGACCAGGCATATAAAGGGTAATCGCGTAGGTTGATTAATCAAGAAATAGTGGCGGACTATTTCTTAATGGATTGATAGATAATAGATAGAATTCTTAATAATATGTTATGATCGTCTTCGGTGTTCTCTGAAAGCTAACTTCTTCGCTGCTGCCTCCCCAATTCCTTTGGCCAACGCTGGCACTTTATAGCCCGTGCTCTCTTCTAAAGGTGATAGCGTTATCTCGGCCACGCTCTCTTAGCGCCCGGTAATAACTCGCCACAACACCCTCAGGTAATTGTGCTCATGCAATGTGGTTTGAAAGCCTTACGCTCCTGATAACAATCAGGCCATCCATCGCGCAATATCAGCTTATCCTTCCTATCTCAGACAATCCCTTGCAAACGTATGAGTCGGTAGTTGCAACATCTACCAACCAAGTTGATAATGCTTATTGCCTCTTAATCCCTCATGCACTTGAGTTATTAATTGCGTCATAGATTTAGTCAGCGACCAACCGATACTATGCCAATGTAGATTAAAGATGCGTAAGCTCGTATCCGATACGAGGTTACTTTGCGATCCAGACCACTTCGAGTCAACGAGTAGTGCTCGCTCTAGGCGCATTGCCTATGTCATTAATCCCTCAGTTACGTCATGCTAAGGTTGAGACTATTCTCCAGACCGGAACGTACCTCTCGGAATCCCATCCCGTGATCGTGGGGAGAAGAGTTCTCTTAATCGCATATGACTATCAACTGCCATGTGTGATTACCACACATGTCCCGCAGAGTATCCAGGTGTGAACAAAGTACCCACACTTCGCGCGACCAACATGTACTCCCCTCAAAGATCATGTTGCTGACCACTTGAATGTCACATGCATAGGTGTTTTGCATATCATAGATATGTATGCATCTTGTATCATAATTCAAGTATCATTATCGCTGCTAAGGGACTACCCCTAACAATCAGACTTGAGGAGGTGCACCTGTACCTTTGCGCCTCCAGCGTGTCCGTGGATTCTTCGCTGTGCCATTTTGGCAAGGAAGGCAGCTATTAGTTTGATTTTCATAAACCATTGCCGGGTGTCGTTCTATCGCAGCCTTAACATTGTTATGCACAGGAAATTCAACACCCCGCTTCTTCTCTTCTCGGACTTCTGCACGAGGTTCCATGATCAGGTGTTGCATTTCCTCTATCATGGCGCGCAAAAACCCTCCTTTGGCCATTTTGGCTATATTCTAGGCACGGCGCATGTCTGTCTGTTTCAGCTGTACCCGACCTCCTTGCCTTGCCATCGTAGCAGACATGTTGAAAACCTACAAGAAATCAGATGCTGCTTCTAAAAGTGAGAATCGGCAATTACCTCTACCATATAAGCTTCCATAGGCTCTTCTAAGGTGTTTAAAGCCTTTTTCATCCATGCTCGGGGACACTTATCATGAAATTCGTCCGGGAAAATGCCAGAGCTGACTACATCGTGATGTTCAATTTCCCGGACTATGGGGACAAAGGCCTTCTCCGACCAGGGAGGTTTCCTGTTACCGGCAGCGATATATTGGTCACGTAGCTCCCTCACTATACCCACTGTCTATTATGCGATCAATTGACGGCCGTCTACCATGATATGGACGTACTCACATTACATTGAATGCTGCTTCTTGTTTGTGCTGCTTCTGATTATATGGACAATTTTTGTATGTGCATCCAGGGTCATACTTTCAGTGGCTACATCGGCAGCTCCGCGGTGGACTAACCGCTGTCTGCGTTGTGGCTGTGTCCCTTCAAGTGATGCATTGAATGAAGCGCCCATCGTTTCGCTCGATTCGGATCCGCTCTCACCTGTCTGAGGTGTTTGTGTAGCCATGAATTGCTGGTGTGGAAATGGAGCGGAAGATGATAACCAAAAGAAGTGGGAAGTTCTAAGGAATATATAGTTAGCTTCAATTCAAAATGCACTGAACGACTGCCAACTTGGACTTTCTACTCATGATGAATCTGCCTGAGTATAGCTGGAGGTTACAGGAGATTCCAACAGTCCTGCGATTTGCAGAGAGTCGGTCCGATGTTGTATGTTTGTTCACAGGGATAAATTGAAGTGTACGACAGCCGAAATAACATTCATGTTACATATACACAGGACATTCTTCGATGGAAAGGACATCTGCTGATGTTTGTCTCAAGAGATCACTGGAAATCGTACATGATACTGACACTAAAAGTCGAGTCATCTTGTACGGTTATCATGACTATTCCCAATTCAGTGATGGTCAAAACACAGATTTTGCTTTGTTCACATTGATCAAGCGTACCAACCTTGACATAAAAGCCGCAGCTTGCCTCCATATGGTCCATATCTTGCAACATCCAACATCTCAACCAATAACAGTCAACACAAAATACAATGGTCAATGCTGTGAGAAAGAACCTTTCCCCTCTCCCGGCAGCCAAATATGGCACATCGACAAAGCAGTCCACACGACAATGTCATCAGGCATAAGAAGGGAAGAGCGGGTTGGGGGCAGAAAGGGTCCGAGCCCTTGCAGCATTGAGTAGCTAGCGATCCAAAAGAAGCCTGCGGCAGAAAAAAAACAAGAAACGCACTTTTTGAGCAATGAAGAGAAAGAGCAATGGATTGAGGATTATGTGGAGAGAGAGACTGCGGTGGCAAGAAAGAGAGTTGAAGATGCAGAGACAGCAATTAAGCAGAAGCAAGAAGATATGAGCAATTTTGAAAACGCGGGATTGACCACCAGAAAGCCTGAAAATATGATTGAAGAGATGCTGAATGCTATCGGAGACAGTCTGAGCTATCTTGCAACTTGCGACAATTCGGAGGATGTGGAAGATGAGCATGATGACGATGACGAAGAGACAGAGCAGGGCAAGCCGAGCCAAGATGACGAACCCGGCTGGGTGGTGGGCATAATCTCCAAAATGGTGCAACGACGCATGGAGAGGTTTTGGCAGAAGCAGATGAAGCTTGATGAATTGACACAACCTGGATGGGGGGATGCGGCCGACTACATCCGCGAAAGAGATATGAAGTACAGAACGACTGAATTACAGGTTCCAGCTGTTGTTACATCCCAAACGGATCAAGTTGCAGCGGCACCTCCCCCAACAACAACTGGACAGCTTATAGAGACGCTAGATATCGTCCCCGGAATATCGCTAATGCCGCAAAGCACTTCTCAATCAGGTAGTGGCCATAAGAGACAAGGTTCAGGGAAACCACAGTCGCCCGAATGCATATCTTCTCTCCCTACCGCTGCAGTGTCCAATTCGTCACAGATTAAGTACGCGACGCCAGTTGAACCTGTAAGACTTTACCACTGCATATTGTCTCCTGAGCTAATTACCATATAGCAATCAGATTCGGACGAAGAAATGGTCACAGCTCCTGCGTCAGTGAAGGAATAGATAGGCAAATTGATATTTTTGATGATGTATTGCTGTGAAAAGCAATTTGCGTTCCTATTTTGCTACATATCAGCTTTGTCTTGATTTCAGTGACCAGATTGTGAGTCATGATAATTCATCTGTGCATGTGCATGGGTCGTACACACCATTCGAACGCAGTCAACTCCAAATCAGGCTATCAGACGACCAATTAGCCTGTTATCATCATCCCTGTTACTGTTAAGTGCGAAAGCGAAATCTAAATTAGTGACGAAATTTACCAACAACTTTTAAGTAAGTGGTGTCATACAAGTCATAGAAGGAGCGGTCAAAGCGCAATATAAACCTGTATGCATGACAACTGTCTTGCTGCATTCCTCCACACATTCAACTACATAACTCTCCGCTTAGCCCTGGTCCACAGGGTCAAGATGTTGAATTTTGCTTATGGTAGGTCACAGAAATCGAGGAGAAGGAGCTGGATCTGGAATGGTGGGACACTCAGGCAATATTGATCGAAAGATAGTGGCTGGATCTGCATACCGCAAATTGCCAGCGGAAAGCGCTGGAACGTAATATGGCTATGTCACTTATCGCTCATATCACACATGTAGTAGTGAATCAGATAGTGAGGGGTGACAAAGCATTTGGATGCAAATAATAATACGCAGAAAGGATATATTGGTTGTCAATAATGCAAATATACATTTGAACTACAATGATTGAGCTTACAATGACTGTTAGACTGTGTGTAATGTGAGCGTCAATGGAGCGTCAATGATTCATAGTCTTTCACTTTCGGCTATCGAATGGCCACATAGTCACATCCTGACAAAGTGAATGTATTGGACGTTTTTATAGTTAAATGGACAAGTTAAACCCTCATTGCCACACATCAGCATAAAGTGAAATTGGTTTCCGAAAATGGACCCCTCACACCGATCCTTCTCCACATTTTCCACAAATAACCCGAGCAACTTAATTGAAATCATCCACCATGCTTCGAAGCGTTCAATCATGTGATCGCGTCGTTGCAACATCTCAAAACATGTTTAGTCATTTCAGCTGATTTCTTACACTTGTTTCTTTCATGCTGGTCCTCTAGATTTTAATTGTTTTGAAGGTTTTTTGAACTGTTCCATTGATTTCAAGAATAATCTCAACTATTTAATCCCTTGAGACTTCGATTATACACAGGCTTGCACAACTCCCAATACAAAAATTAAGACATCCAGAGTAAACACTCATCAGATTTCTATTGCTGCAATGATCACTTCAATTATCAAGTCGAATAATCTACAAATTGAAAGCATTCAAGTCAATGGTGTTGCTCAAGTACCGCCACGAGCTATCTGGCTGCAGCGTCAGGAGAAGCAAGCGTACAGCTCCTGGGATTGTGTTAGGGGTAGTCCCTTAGCAGCGATAATGATACTTGAATTATGATACAAGATGCATACATATCTATGATATGCAAAACACCTATGCATGTGACATTCAAGTGGTCAGCAACATGTTCTTTGAGGGGAGTACATGTTGGTCGCGCGAAGTGTGGGTACTTTGTTCACACCTGGATACTCTGTGGGACATGTGTGGTAATCACACACGGCAGTTGATAGTCATATGCGATTAAGAGAACTCTTCTCCCCACCATCACGGGACGGGATTCCGAGAGGCACATTCCGGTCTGGAGAATAGTCTCGACCTTAGCATGACGTAACTGAGGGATTAATGACGTAGGCAATGCGCCTAGAGCGAGCACTACTCGTTGACTCGAAGTGGTCTGGATCGCAAAGTAACCTCGTATTGGATACGAGCTTATGCATCTTTAATCTACGTTTGCATAGTATCGGTTGGTCGCCGACTAAATCTATCACGCAATTAATAACTCAAGTGCATGAGGGATTAAGAGGCGATACACATTATCAACTTGGTTGGTACATGTTCCAACTACCGACTCATACGTTTGCAAGGGATTGTCTGAGATGGGAAGGATAAGCTGATATTGCGCGATGGATGGCCTGATTGTTATCAGGAGCGTAAGGCTTTCAAACCACATTGCATGAGCACAATTACCTGAGGGTGTTGTGGCGAGTTATTACCGGGCGCTAGGAGAGCGTGGCCGAGATAACGC
>Ga0307512_10002865_pt1 | contig 20943 bp, 24 predicted proteins | sample 14_EM_MG_FD_200267 | JGI IMG/M metagenome (GOLD analysis project Ga0307512, IMG submission 200267) | Populus trichocarpa ectomycorrhiza microbial communities from riparian zone in the Pacific Northwest, United States - 14_EM | ecosystem: Host-associated > Plants > Roots > Unclassified | place... | reverse complement strand
ATTTCTGGTCAAGTACTTTTCCGAGCCGAGTCATCGAATGGTAGCAGTCCATCTCTTTCGATATCGCCGTTTCGATGTGATACGGAGTGACTGTTCATAGGTTCCATCCCGATATTAAGAAGTTCGGAAGGGTTTTGAAGATCACCAGGTGAACATCTAGCTGGCGTGAGACCTGGTGGTGTACAGACTAACACCATGATTACAGAGAAAGGCTGATCGGAAGTGTTTCTTTGTTTGATGCTTTCCGAGGCAGGTCCTGTAATTCTACTAGACAATACATCCCTCGACCTTCGCGTGACCCGACGTAAGCAAATGTGAGAACTCTCCAGCAACTGGAGGAGCGTTAGTTGGTACGGTAATTTCCGATCAACTGTAAAGCCACACTCCCGATTTGGACTGCAACACCAAACCACAACCCGACTTCCGCACCCGCCCAAGTACCGGACCCTCCCCCTTGATTCTCCATGGCCAAATCCAAGAAGTATGCATCACGGTCATGGTGTGTTGCGAATAGATGATTCTAATGTCGGGTTTCTCGTCAGCCACACAAATCACAACCAGAGCCGCAAGGCTCACAGGAACGGCATCAAAAGGCCAACGAGCCACCGGAAGCCATCCATGAGGGGGGTACGTCGATGCTCTTCAGTATATCTCCGGCCCAGGTTTTTATGAAGGCTGTCTCTTGTTAGGTTGACCCCAAGTTCAGGCGTAACGCTAAGTTCGCTCTCGATGGATCAGTGCGTAACCGCTCCTCTATGCGCGATCTGGCTCAGAGACATTGACTACCGCCAATTTTGCTATTTTGTTTATAGCGAAAGGCAGCGCTAAAGAGGAAGACCGCCTCATGATCTCTGCTATGGCCTTGTCGACGGGTTCTTGTGGTCTGATTGCCTTCCTCTCTTACCCTCTTGTACATCCATCAGTGTGTGCCGACAATATGCATGTGGCTTAACACGTAGGGTTTCCCTTTCATCGATATACAAGCCAAAAAGTGTAATATCAAAACCCCGGATCCACTTTCTGCCTCCACGTGTAACTCGCTATTCACTCCAGGTAATCTAAAATGCCCGGGTCCCGAGGTCCCCCGCAACTTTTGTGCTACAGTGAATCGATCTGAGCGGGGCGTGGGGATTGCTCTTGGACGCGGCCAATTTCATTCGCTGCGACAGAACTAATCCTCGTCTCTGGTGTCGACTCCAAATAATTGGCAAGCCAAATCTGAGTTTGGGTATTTTGTGTGATATCGATCCAATCCGACCGTCAGACATCGAACATTCTGAACTTCCAGCCTTCCTCCTGGTCACAGCAGTTTCACATAGTGGGTGGTTCGTCCACTCGACTTATTCATGAGGTCAAACAGTATCGTTATCATCTCGTCAGTTGGAAAGGGGAAAAACGTATAATATTCAACGCCGAGCAAGGTGATAAACAGTGGGGAGTGACTACTTGCTGGGGTAGATTAGGGACGGGATTCTTTGAGGGAATACGGCTGCGTCGTATCGTTTTTGTGAGGAGAGGAGTCAGATTGTGTAAAGAACGAAACTCACTAGGATGCTCAGAGGGGCTTGCAATTGAAGGAGGATGTGGTGTCGTCAAAGCCTACCTGGGCCAAGTTCTGGTTGCCAGGTGCATTCAAGGGAAGGGATTTTCCGCCACAGTTAATATCGCTACAATGCAAAGTCGCAAGCAAAAATCCGTCAGATAATCCGTCTCTCCGTGGCGGCCGGAGAGTTAACGTACTCGAAGAGAGTGCAGCTTAAGCCTTGATCAATAACAACAGAGCTGATGTCATTGTCAAAGCCGGTGGGCACATTGTTGCAGACGCTGGAATCGACGGGGAGTGTCACGCAGTTCCCGTGTGCTCCACTGTCAGTGCAGAGTTGGACGTTTCCCAGGGCCCGCTATACAGAAAGGACCGTCAGCGTCTAGATTTAATTGTCGTCGACGTCGACACAAGGGTCAGCGTCGAGGGGGCCGCAGAGATGACATACAGCCTGGAGCTCGCCTCCCTCAATGGGGGATCCATTGACCGCGACGGCGAGGACGGCACTGACGATGGTGAAAAGCTTTCCAGAAAACATCATGGTGCGGGTTGATAAAGGCAAAGTTCTTTAGAGAGTAGAGAGAGAGAGTCGAAGAGCAGAGAAGAGCTGGATGTTGAGGTTTCCAAGGCTCATTCCCTCACCATTTTATACAGGATGGTGTCTCTATATTGAGGCCGGGACTCTACCGGTAGCAAGATTCCCAGCGTGGTGCCATGGTCACCGTTATTGGTTTTACCGACGAATTACGGTGAGCTGGATGGCCACGGCTGCTGATATCAGACGAACGATCGAGAACCAGAGAAGGGCCGTGAATGATCGCGACCAGCGGGAACCTTGCTTGCAGAACTTCACCTTGTGTGTCCGTGTTACAGGCCACACTTCCCTCCCCCTGATAATCTGCGTGCAACCGCTCGCTTTCTGGTATTCGACGTGTAAGAGCGGATTCCCTGCTATCGAATCTCCACCGTCTCGGCCTCGTAGCTCTCAACTGACATCAGACTCGTGCGTTTGTCTGTGCATCCGTTCTAAAAATTCATTACCGGCGCAGTCACTCACTGCCCACCTGAGAATTTGATGGGAAACATATGCCAGGGGACAGCGACGCCGAATAAATGGGGAAATGGTCCCGTTCAGGTGGGATAATTTATGCTAGAATCCAGTCCCATATTCAGAGGCAGGGAAGACGCAGTTTAGAGGGGGAGGGTACAGGCGGGAGGAGGGATAGTTTAGGAGGCGGACAATGACTGTGTTTATCCGCAGCTAAAGAAATAATGACCTCGTGCTGAAGTTTGAATCGGTTCTTTCGAGACCATAGAGAAACACCAACTGCGGTCAGCAAGAACCTTGCTGCGGCATTTGTTTGCAGATTAGTACTCCCCCTATCCAGGTCGGTCGCAATGTTACTCGTCACCATGACCTTCATCACCTGATCTCGATTGCAGTGCAAGCTCGATCGATCATCTCTGTAGGTCCTTGCGTCGCCCATGATGGCACACTCCGCTCTGCGAGTGTACGTTGAATACGTGCGCAAGGACAGGAGTCGGTTCTTGATTCACGCGTTTCGCGGCCAACATGGTCCGCGATGTTCGTCATCGTTCATTGCAGAGCCACGGACCAGTTGTCACGTTTGTTCTCGGCGACATCGATTTCGGAGGTATCCACAAGGAAATCCAAGAAGTGGGAACCCGCCAGCTTTCCCCTTGATACGAGTGATCAGAAAGTCGACCTTTAGCGAGCACGGCACCATGTCGAACGCGGAGTGAGATGATGAAAACCTTCCCGACCGTCCGGAAGTACAGTACGGACACCTCAAAGAGACGTGCCGCTTGTCCCAGCACCTGTCGACAACAACTTATTGATTGAAAGACACGAGGGATACCAACACAAAACAAATATAGGGTGCTGCGATGTTCATTGAACCCGGACGCTTCATTCAGGGGTGGAGAGATCTCGCAAGTAAGGTAACCTAGGGGCCAACTCCGAGCCGGGAAAACACATAACATTTAACGCCGAGAAAGGTGACAAATAAAATAGAAGGAGTGACTAGTGACTACTTGCTGGGGTAGGTTGGGGACAAAATTATTCGGGGGAATGTGGCTACGTCGTATCGCTTTCGTTAGCAGAGGAATCGGATCGTGCAAAGGACGAAACTTACTAGGATGCTCAGGCGTGGCTGCATTTGACGGCGGATGTGATGTCGTCAAAGCCGACGTCGGCCAAGTTATTGGTGTTGGACTTCAAGAGAACGGACTTTCCACCGCAGTTAACATCGCTACAATGCAAAGTCGCGAACAAACATCCGTCAGATAATCCGTCTCTCCGTGGCGCCTGGAGAGTTAACGTACTCAAAGAGAGTGCAGATCATGCCTTGACCTAGACCAACAGAGCTGATGTCATTGTCAAAGCCGGTGGGTACACCCTTGCAGACGTCGGCATCGACGGCGAGTGTCGCACAGTTGTTTAATCCAGTGTCAGTGCAGAGTTGCATGTTTCCTAGGCCCTGCTGGGTAGAAAGGGCTGTCAGTGTCTAGGTTTCGCCGTCGTCGACATCGAGAGGGCCACGGGAATGACGTACAGCCTTGACCTTGCTATCCGTGACATTGGAGGATCCATTGTCCTTAGTGGGGGACCCGTTGGTCTTAGCGGGGGTCCCATTAGCGGGGGATCCATTGGCCGCGATGGGGGATCCATTGACCGCAATAACGAGGACAGCGCTGATGATGGTGAAAATCTTTCCAAAAAACATCATGGTGCGGGTTGATAAAGGCGAAGTGCTTTAGAGAACTTGAGAGTGTAGAGAGTGTGTTGGAGAGCGAAGAAGAGCTGGATGTTGAGATTTCCGAGGCTCATCCCCTCACCGTTTTATACGGGATGGTGTCTCTATATTGAGACCGGGACTCAGCCTGCAGTAGGAATCCCGTTGTGGTGTCATGTTCACCGTCACTGTGTGGTTTTACCGACAATTAGGGTGGGCGGGATGGCCACGACCGTGACTGACTCTATCGGACGGACGAATGATCGACTCGAACTAGAGAGCCGCCGCGTGATCGCGATCGGCAGCCGAACCTTGCTAAGTTGCTTGCAGAACTTCACTCTTATGTGCTCGTGCATATACAATGTCTCCCTCCCTCTGATAATCTACGCGCAGCTGCCCGCTATCTGGTATTCGACATGTCAGAGAGGATTTTCTGCTGTCGAATCCCCACCGTCTCAATTTCATAGCTCTCGACCGGCATCAAACTCTAAAAATCCAATGCCGGCGCAGTCGCCCACTGCCCACCTGATAACTTGATGGAAAACAAGTGCCAGGGGACAACGACCGGAGAGGTGCCACGACATTCGTTCAGGCGGGATAATTTAGGCGGGAATCCAGCCCCATTTTCAGAGGCGGGCAGGGTGCAGTTCGGAGGGAGGGTGCAGGCGGGAGGAGGGACAGTTTAGGAGGTGGACACTGCGGGCAATTAGGTGTTTATCCGCAACTAAAGAACGTTCGAATAGATTCTTTGGAGACCGTAGAGAAACGACAACTGCGGTCAGCACGAGCCTTGCTGCGGCGTTTGTTTGCAGATCATCCCCCTTATCCAGGTTGGTCGCAATGTTACTCGTCACCATGACCTTCATCTGATTTCGATTGTACTATGTGACCTCGATCGATCGTCTCTGTAGGTCCTTGGGTTTCCATAGCCCGTCATGGCACACTCCGTTCTGCGGGTGCGTATTGAATGCGTGCCAAAGACAGGGGTTGGTTCTTGGTTCATGCGTTTCGTGGCCAACCCGGTTCGTCATCGTCCATTGCGCAGACATGGGCCGGCTGTCACGTTTGTTCTCAGCCATATCGAATTCGGAGGTACCCACAAGAAAATCCAGGAAATTGAAACCGGCCAGTTCTTTCCCTCGATACGAGTAATCAGAAAGTCGACCCTTAGTGAGCGCAGCACAATATCGGACGCGGAGTGAGATGATCAAGACACTCCTGACCGCTCGGAAGTACAGTACGAACACCAGCACCAAACAAATATGGGTGGTGTGATGTTCACTGAACCAGGACGCTTGATTTAGGGGTGGAGAGATCTTGCGAGCAGGGTAACCCGGGCTAACTCTAGGCCGATTCCTATGCTCACGCTTCCTCCATGCATTTGCAACCACCCCTGCTCCACAGCACTTGCGGCAACGTTGGTGGACCTATTTTATGGTATACATCTTCGTCAACGATTTACTCCCAGGTCTTAGATTATTTTGTCGAGGAAAGTGTCCATAGGAATTGACGAGGATGGAATGGCAAACACCGGGCCCGCCCAGTGGTCTCAAAAACAACTTAGTTGGTTCCACCCAGTGGAACTCGAAGAATACGCGCACCGCACGTCTCCTTCGGCACAATATTAGCTGTGGTGCGTGTATTGCACCAACGAATACTTGTCTTGTGATTGTTGAGAGACTCACTGCCTCAGACAGGGATGCAATTGGGCGGGTAGCCACGCGTCGGTTGTGAGGTTTGTTTTTCTTTGGATCAGCATTTGTACCCCGCTACGGCTACTGTAGGATTTTTTTATTCCCGGTGGGTGCATGACCACAGCATCGCGAACTGCGCGCCGGAGAAAACCATGACCCTGTCAGTTCATGACCGCTTTTGCATGTTCTTTTGAAGCTGGGCGTGAAGTCTCATAGCCTGGAAAGATCAGTCAGCCACTGACAAAAATGTCTCTCATGGTCCCACACGTACCGCCAGCTCCTCTGGAGGCAAAGCTCCTTTTGCCATGTTGTGTTTTCCCATCCTAAGCTTAGGAACTCTGGATTTCATCGTCGCCCTTGACGGAGGTTCATTGAGCAAAGCTTCACACTCTTCTTCCGTCGCGACGTGTCCTTGAAGAAGCTGGAAGAATTTGTGACGAAGGATGGTCTTGATTTTTTCGAGTGCTTGGGAGGTGTACCACCCATCAGTTGCCTTGACAAAAACGGTGTGAAGGGCGTGAAATAAATAAATAGCATAAGTTCACATACGTCGCACTCGTCTCTGAGATCCTCTTCGTCCGCGCTCTCTATCATCTGCTTTAACGTCTCGTCGTGGATATCGCACAACTGGAACGCTGCAGTTTCCGTGTTGAGTCGAACGCCATCAAAGATATGCGAAAATCTGGAACCGTTAATGTAAGTGATTCCTTCGAAGTGCGCTTAGCGGTCATCGGGTCACTTTTTGTCCTCTCCCCCTTCGGAGGAGCTTCGGACGTCTTGTCTTCTTTCCGTGACAGACGGGCGCACGATGGAATGGTTCGCATTCCGGAAATACAGACGTTGATAGCTAAGTGGCCTGTGAGCGACGAAGACAAGGACAAATATGGTACACATTTGATACCGACAAGCGGGCACCAACATCTTTTCGAGGGTCATACCCGAACCTGACAAAGGTATCCCTCCAAGGGCCATCTTGGAACACGTAAGCCACAAGTGGAATATGTATCTTTGAGCTGTGACGGCCGGTTCAGCGCCCCGGGTCAACGGAATGGAGAGGGAAATTTAGAGACTTATGGATTTCCCTTGCTTCTGCGGGAGTGAACTGGTTCAGGATTGCAGTTCGTGTCCAAATAGGGCGCTGAGAAAATTTCTAAGGAGCAGTTGGTTCAGAATGCCGTGTTCAAGGCTATGGGAACCGCCTGTTACCTCCGCAAGCGCTTTCTGTATATTGCTGTTGATAGAGTTCCTCATCTGGGCAACAACATCGGTAGGCTCGGTGGGAACCTAAGCTGCTTCAACACCACTGGAATGTTCGCAGGCGGTTATGTGCCAGACCTACCCCAGAATCTGAGTACATCGCAGTGACAGGACCGTATCCCTTCCACCTGTCCTTGTTGACGTAGCGTTTCTTCTCCACCCCCGTCGCTTCATCGACAACCGTCACGACGCGCGAGTTGGGGTTTGCCTTGAAGCTTGAAGACAACTTAGCACGCTGGTACCTCGGGGAGAACAACGAATTAACCTACTTGTATTGTTGAGGGATGCCGATCCTGCTGAACAGCGGAGGGGGGAAAGCGCGCATTGTGCTTTTCATCTCTATTGTGGCATTCGAAGGTTCTCCAGATAGCTCCGGGTCGATCACCATGGCATCTAAATCTCTAGGCGCAGTATAATCTTCCTTTTCCTCCGGGATGACGAATTTGCGGATCGCGTCGACTAGAAGAGGTGAGGTCCAGACGTGGGTGGCCAAAAATTGCGATACTAACCATCAAGATCTTCCATTGCCATTCGGAGTTTCGAGACGGGGTCTTCAGGGTCAGGGTTGTGTTGAAAGTCAGCGAGTCCTGAAAACAATCCCCAAAGGTATGTTTGTGATTGGGAAGCCAAACCTAGCCAGTAAACTTACCTCGGAAACGAGCAGTACCGGGGATTAGGCCGACAGGTTCTACGGTGTACTCCCCAACTGGACCAGCTTCTCGTTCATCAGTAGAGGCGCCCTCAGCACGCTTTCTTCTCCTTTTTACAATCTTGAGAAGGATGCTGTTCGTTTGAACAACTTCTCCAGCGATGGGATGCGCAAAGGGGTTGTCTGGTCGGTATTTGAGTTCGAGGAAAGCATCGGGTTTACTAGACTTCCGAAAAGCTTTTTCGAGAGCTTGCTGGCCACCGAGCGTTCTGACCGCTTCTGGAACTGAAGTCGGTTGTACGTATCCAGGGTACTCGACGGAGTAGATCCTGATAGGTGGGATTTGAATCTCAGGCGCGGGAGAGGAGGTCGTGGGTCCGACAGCAGACGACGAAGCCATATCGAAGGAGAAGAGCACAGCAGGTAGCAAGTATTAGGATAGTGACTACGGTCGTAAAGGCGCAATGTTTTCTACTTCTTAGACCAGCGAGAGAAATCCGTCAACTCTTCCATAGCCTCCTGGAGACGCGGAGGGGAATGTAAGTCGTGGTAGAGAGTAAGAGGCAAAACGTGATACCGCACCTTGGAAGACAAATCGATCCCAGCGTTCTGCAACTCAACAACAACCTTCTTCGCACCATCCCTGAACTTTGAGCTCATGGCTAGTTTGAACATTTGCGTCTTGGAAGGTGGCTGGCCGCTTGCGAGGTCGATACCTATTGCGGAAACCAAGTGTCAACACCTCAACACACCGCGCACGAAGCCAATGGATTCACAACGAACCCTCGTCTTTCAGTACTTGAGCAAAGTCATTCAATGCCGCCAGCGCTGCGGGCTTGTCAGCGAGTTTCTTGAATAGGGTGGTGTTCTGGTAGCGAGCCGCGAACGTGTTCACATCCTCAGACGCCTTCCATGCTCCCGTCCGGGTGAAACACCGGTGTTGTGAGAGCAGGGTGGTGGGTTTCCTATGCGCAATGTTTCGCAGTAGGGGTCGCGAGGCGCTTCGGAGACTTTGGGAGAGCATGGTGGTCTCTGTCGTTCCGGTAGGTGCAGTGTTCCCACGGCGAGCTCAACATGGACGATGATTACTACTCTATCGACGCAATCTTATCGGAGAACCAGGTTCAGTATTCGTATCGCGAACTGGGTGATCCTAACTGATACTAAGACGTGCGATGCAGAAGATACAATGCAAGTTCAAACAAGATATCCCAGACATGGGCCACCTGGACGGTGGCTCGGAACGCGATGTACGCGTTCTTCATCCTCGCTTCGTCGCGTCGTGGTGCTGAGGATTCCGCTGGGTAGATTAAACGAGAGAGCAAAGTACAAATCCCGTTGTGGATGGCTTACATCTTGATCATCTCGTAAGTGCGCGTTGGGTAGGCGCTCCCGACACTTAAACTCCCAATCCGATAGGAACTACGCAGATTTCACGATACCGGGTCCATTCAGTACCCGAGTGCAGAACGCGCTCAAGGCAGAGCCCACAAGCGTTAAGCTCGCCGGGTTGGTTGGGGCAGGGGGTCTATGGTATGGATTCGGGAGGATGCTCTTGTCACTGTATGTAAACCAGTTCCAACTACACAGCACCGATGCATCGATAATCAGAAACTTCCAGATTGGACGATGAACATGGGGACTTGATGTCCGCGCTACTTGCAAGGGTGAGAGGCACAGCCATGACCCGTTATTCGGACGGCATCACTAACGACGGTTTGTCCAGACTTTCAGGCAACGACTACTCGAGGTGGTTGATCAGGCGCAGCACTTCGCAGCTCTAGGTCACGCGAGTGGCGGACATTCATACGATCCAACACAGTCATTTAGGGAAGGCCTAGATGTCACCGAGAGAGAACGTAAGTGATTGGATACGATGGAGTTGGTTGGGGGATCATTAAAGCTGAATCACCGCAGTATTCGGTCTCGCGCAGGAAAGCTCGAAGAGAACAAAGAGATGGTACGAGTCCGGTGACAAAGGAAGGAGGTGAAGGGTGTTTTCCTATTCTCACCTTATAAGTAATGTCTGTGGGCGATGCCTTTCAATCACTTTTTAACTTTAGGTCGACGGGAGTTGTGCCGTTATTGCTTTCCATCGTGTTCCACTCGTGTACGAACCTAAGGAGATGTTCGCGTCAGCGCTCCGCCCTCGGGGGTCGGAACGAGATATTACATACCATTTCACGCTTGCCCAGAGTGCCAGCTCAATGAATATCAAGAAAATGAGGTGTATGTTTCCTTGAGTGAGCACCGCCAAGGTCACGAGGATGGCGAAGAGAGAGGCCAATGTGCCATCGACAACGAGCAGAAAAATTGGGTTGAGCGAGGATCCAGGTTCCAAAATAGACCCAAAGAGTGAGGTGGGCTGAAACTCTTCGGCTTCATCCCTAACGTCAGTCATGGCGGTGGTACTCCAAAAGCACCCGCAATTCTCGATCGCACCTCGATTGTTGAGTGCCGTTGCACCGCCGTCGCCTCGTGGCAGGGGGACCCTAGAAGTGGGACGTCCCATTTAAGTACGACGTACTTGGCTGAATGGACGTGCACAGGGTTTCCTTCAACCCAGCTTCACGAAATGGACGTCGCCACCATTGCAAAAACCGCTGTGCAGCTTGCCGGTAATCTCTGCGGGGTTCCTGGGGTACCGGTCCTCGCCGACGCCATCGTGACTCTGATCGAGACATGCGAGAGCATCCCGAAACAGAAGCAAGTACACTAGATACATGTCTTAGTAGCGAACCAGCTTACACCGTTCTTAGGCGTAGCATCAAAGATTTACAGCGTCGATGTGTGGCACTGCTGGATGTCCTGAAAGCCGAGGAATCAAATGGACCCTCGACATCGCAGAGACTGGAGGGGGCTATCGCCGACGCCAACGAGTGGGTTGTACCATGCCTTTCGATGATTTGTTTGATTATTGACCATCGTGAAAATCCAGGGTCATCTCTGGTGTTGAGAAGCGGATGAAGCGTTGGGCAAAGAAGAATAACTGGAAGATGTTCCTCCGCACCGGTTCGATAGACGATGATATCGCCTCCTCCACGACGGAGATCAACCATACTGTGGAAAAGCTTCAGGCAAGTCTGTGCAGAATACCGAAGTCTGCGATGACTGATGAATGAGTCTTTTTAGCTACTTTTCCATGCCCAAGTCCGTAAGGATACGAAGGAAATAGTGGAACACATGCAAACCTTTATCATCGCTGCCAATAGAAAGGGATCATTCTTCCCTCAGAACGTCGAAGAGGGGTATAATGTGATGAAGGGGATGCAACAGGTACTTCGTGGTGTTTCTGGAGATTGAGGTTCAAAATCCTAATCGATTCATAGGCATACCGGAGCCTCGATCCGTCAGACAAGGAGCAGAAACAACAATTTAACACCCTCCGGGAAAACATCCTCGAACTTCAAAAGGAATTCGGAATCGTTTTACCGGACCCGATCCTCGTAGAAAATGAGATTCAGATCACATCTGAGTCTCCTGTCGGCGGGTTTGGGCTTTATGACTTATTTCCAGGAACCTACCTTGGCAAGGAAGTTTGGTGTAAGAAACTTTCATACGGCGATCCTAATGGGAAGGCGATGATGGTAATGGCTTCATTTTGTGGGTCGCTTCCTGGCTGAGATGGAGCCCCTTTTCAGAGGTTTAGGCGGGAGATCGACATCTGGAGTAAGCTTTGGAAGAAGGATCAAGAACAGCGCCGCTCTGCAGGCACTCCACCCCGGGTATTGCCTCTATACGGCTTTTACGTACCTTATGGGGGTGCCGCGTAGGTTTGCACAGCTATCTAGCCTGACGCCATCTGACATGCGGGTTCAGGTATCTCGTGAACGCAAAGCCCGAGCGCGGAACCCTCCGCGACGCGTTACGATCTGGCGCACAAATCAATCCCATTAAAATTGTGAGGGAACTCTCACTCGCCAACTGAGTCATTTGCTGACCACCGCAAAGATTAAGGGGGTCGCGCAGGTCCTTCTCCTGGTTCATACCATGCAACCTCCTATTTTTCATGGGGATCTCAATTGCGTACGTGCTTTATTCATGATGTGGCTCCGGTTCTCACACTTTACGACTTGCAGACGTCTATTGTCGTTGACGAGGACTGGAACCCGCTGCTGCAGGACTTCAGACTCTCAAAGGTATTCATGACCCGCGGCATCGAGTCGAGACTGTTACTGATAAATCCGCCAGACTGCCTTCGATGTGTCAGGTCCGACTGCGGTGACCCACACAATCGAAAGGCACACTCCAGGGGGCATCGAACCTGTCAGGTGGATGGCTCCAGAGACCTTTAACCCACGAGTGGGCAGCACCCGCTCGGACATATGGTCTTTTGGGATGGTCATGTACGAAGTCTTGACGTCAAAGGACCCATACCACGAATACTCGATGTTCACGGTGATTGCTAAGGTCGCGAGTGGTGGGACGCCGAACCGACCAGTGACCATCACTAACGATAAAATCTGGAATCTCATGAAGAATTGTTGGATGTTAAAGCCATCGGAGAGGCCATCGATAGAGGAGGTGATTAAAAAACTGGAAGATTTATGAATCCCAGGGGGGGGCAAGCTGGACTTAGACTTCTACGGTCGGATAGTTGTTTGTACATGTTATGTAATCTAAAGCAAGCGCTCCTTCATCCGCATCTTCCCCCTCTCGTTCCGCGTATTGCAAACCTCAATGCATCCGTTTGCAACCTATGTCTTACGAAGCTATTACAAGGCAACGGGATGGAACGAAGACAACTTGTATGCGAACTTGACCCGCGCTTCTCATGGTCAGTCTACCTCCCATTTCGGCCCGGACGGACTGCTGAAGTCAAGTCCGGGGTTTCAGCTCTACTTGACTTTACCGTCCCGCGGGGTCTCCATTTCTCTATCTCCAAATCTCCAAATGCGCTGTTTCGGACAACCTACGCTATGGATGCCCTGCCGTCGCTGCACGGGTCTGTCGGCTACATCTTCACGTCGTGTGAGCTAGACGTCCAGAACTCACGCAATGTGCAGCTGAAGGATATGGTGGAACGGTTTAAGGTGTACAGCCAACCGCGGCAACCGGAGGGGAAGGCAGAGGAATGGTTGGCAGGTGAGAGGGTGGACACTAGAGGTGCGTACGTGTGTTCCGTCTGGGTTTCCCGATCGCAAGCGTTAATGGGACGTCCACCCCCCTTAGACTATCTACTTTACGGTCGGCTGTACATCCCCACTGGAAGAGTCGATGCCCTATACTCTACGAGACTGAGCCCGAATGTCCAAGCTTTGGTGGCTGCTATCTCAGATCCTCGATCGAATTCGCTCTCTGCGGAAAGGATGCGAGGAGTTAACATCCCCACGAGTAACGTCATGCTTAGTCTCCAACACGATACCGGCAGAACATGCACGGAGTACACCTGGAGCGCAGAAGACGGAATGTTCGGTGCACGGTTGCTTCACAATTTCGGGAAACTTGCGCCATCACCCGAAGAGGCTGCCAAGGTTCAGCAATCCGCGTCGACCGGTTCTCGACAGAAACGCGTGGACGAAGAGGAGGCTATGGACGGTGGGTTGAAAGGCTGGATATCAGCCGGAGCCGAAGTGTATTTCAGTGCCGTAGAACGGAGTGCCGGGGTTTCCACTGGAATCCGTTTCACTACGCTACCGGACGCCACGCCCCCTTCATTCCAGCTTCCCTCCGCAGCTTCCTCCACGCTATCTTCATCTTCCACATATACCCCATCACAGCCCCCAACCTCAATCACCGCCCTGTTCAATCCTATGCTCGGACACATATCGGGAGCTTATGCGGCTAGAGTCACGCGTAACCTCTCGATGTGTTCACGGTTCGACTTCAACGTGTACAGTTACGAGAGCGAGTGGACGGTGGGTATGGAGTGGTGGATGAGGAGGTCAAGATCGAAGCCGATGCTTGAACAGGAAAAAATTCCCGATCTGGAATCGGAGAGTCCATCTCTTTCCGTGATCTCGATATCTCAGCCGGCGCCTTCAAAGCCACCTAACGAGATCATCGGTGTTTTCAAAGCGAGGGCATCTACGACTACGGTGTGTTCTTATCATATTTTTTGGGGACGCCTCGTGGTTTCTAATTATATGTCGGTATTCTAGGATGTCTCTCTGATGTGGGAGGGGCGCCTGAGGAATATGTTGGTGAGCTTGGGGGTCGTGTCCAACCTGGCGGACATTTCGAAACCCATAAAATCCATCGGGCTCGAGTTGTCTTATTTTAGTTCTGATGAGCCTCAACATAATGCATAGAGTGGATTCTCCGAGGATTCATGCTGAGACAACGCCACGACCAGCGGGAGTCGGAGCGAATGCAGATTGTGGGAATGCATAGGCTCCGCGACCGACGAGAGGTCCTTAAGCCAAAAGGGTAGGATCAAAGGCACTTCCGCTCCGCTTGATCCAACTTCTAAACTCTCGTTTCTTGGCCATTCGACCTCCGGGTTCGATTCCCATTGAATGGTCTCGTCCCGGTGACCGAGAGGGAGGGGGGTTTGTGTTTCTTTTCGACCAAGCTTTGCCAGCGATCTCCATTCCGTGTATATTTGAAACTGTATTTGCTCATGAGCTGTTGATAGTATGGTTCGGTTTACTACATTCCAAGTGATGACCCCCGTCCCTTCCACAACCGTACGAAACGAAGTCGTGCAGGTGTTCCTTTTCCCCTCGTGTCAGGACAACAGCTTTAAGATCAACACATTCTGCAATCAGTTGGGGACGTCCGCCTTCAATTGTGGTGACCGAATATTTCCAAGCGCAGAACAAAATATTCAGGGTCCACCCTTTCATCGTTTAAGGGCACAATGGACATCTACAATACCCGGTTTTGTGCGCCTCATTTACAAAACATAGTATGGATTTTCGAAGGACAGAGAGAATCAGAGTGTCGTCATATATATTGTGTGGGAAAAGTGGGGAAAGCCCACTGCGCATAGGTACAACCACGGTCGATCTCACCCAATCATCCCCAGTAAAAAGTCCGGCGATCGGAATCGACCGACAACGGTTCGGGTTGATTTCATCGACCCTGAGCGGCGTGGAACGAACCAAGACATAAATAAATCGGAATATAATATACTTTCTACTGGTTTAGTATAATTTCAACATAATTCTAAAGTCCGGTATTTTTCTATTGCGATTGAAGGAAAAAAAAACATAAGTCCCACTCTGGCTCAATCGACAATCCATCGACACCCCACTCCATCTCGTGAGATCCTCGTAACTTCCCTTTCGACGACCTAAAGGCAATGGCTGGCCATTGGTGCGAGTGCGATAAGTGCGGCGGTAAGGTTGTCGGCAAAACAACCTGGTATGCCCATAACCACAAGAGAAAACGTCGCGTCCAGAAACGTATTGCCAATAGTAGTGATGGGATCCGGAGAAATACTTCCCAGAACGTCCCTCTCAGTAACGTCGACGTAAAGGAACTTTCCATGGAAGATGAGGAAGATGATGAACGTCAAGATAGGATTAAGCGAGACACTACTAGATCGGACTCGGTAAGCGCTATACGTTAATCTAATCTAATCCTGTGCTCGTTAACTGGATATACAGGACGATGAGGATATGCAAGAGAACCCTCCTAGGATGGATCAGACTCCTCCACAGACGTCTAGGCCCACTACCCCTCGTCCTCCGTCCTCTCCCCCTCGTCCTCCATCCTCTCCCCCTCGTCCTCCATCCTCTCCCCCTCGTCCTCCAACGCCTCCCCCTCCTTCTCCACCTTCGGACCCCCCGCCGGATTTTGACCAGAGCGACGATTCTGGGAGGAATACACCACCTGCAGACGACTATCCTCCTACCACTCAGTCGAAAATTCAGATTTCTCTTGATTTCATTCGGATGATCAAAGAATCGACCCTCGCGTCTCAGTTTGAGCCTGAGGAGCTCGCTGACTTACTTGATCCTCAAGAACACGAGTCTACGCCCTCGGACGACCCTGTACTAAAACTTTCTCTGCTGAATTTCATATCGTTTATGGGTGCTTCTCAAGCGATATACGAGGCGGCACGACAGAACCTTCGCGAATCATATCCTGATATCGCGATCCTCTCGTACTACCAGGCAGAACGACGAGCTAGGAACCTATCTGGGGTTATTACCTGGGAACACCATATGTGTGTAAAGACTTGTATTGGCTTTACCGGCCCATTCGCAAATCTCGAGCACTGCCCAAAATGTGGACAACCTCGATACAAAGAAAAGGATCTCGAGGAATCTGATGGTGAGAGGAAGGTTCCTCGACAGGTATTTACGACGTTTCCGGTCGGTCCGCAACTTCAAGCCCGCTGGAAACACTCTCAGACCGCCAAGGATATGTTCTATCGATGGGAGAAGACCGAAGAACTTCGCAACGGAGATTATGGGCTTTACGACGATATTCTCTGCGGGGAGGCTTATCGAAAACTCGTTGACGACGGTCTGGTCGGCGAGTATGACACTGTTCTCATGTTATCGATGGACGGCGCGCAACTCTATCGAAGCAAACAATCGGACTGCTGGATCTACATATGGATACTTGTCGATCTCGGGCCCGATAAGCGCTACAAGATTCGAAACATCCTTCCTGGGGGTATCATTCCAGGCCCAGAACCCCCTGACAACCTCGAGTCTTTCTTGTTCCCTGGTTTGGCTCATGTGGCTGCGCTTCAGCGCGAAGGGTTGCCGATCTGGGATGCCTACCATCGAAAGCGTGCTATCACGTTCCTCTTTCTTCTCCTGGTCTTGGCAGATGCGGTTGGGATGGCCCTGCTCAGCGGATCCGTTGGACACCATGGCCGGAAAGGCTGTAGGCTCCTCTGTGGATTCGCTGGGAGGAATAAGACACAAGGCGCACACTATTACCCGGCCCTCTTACGACCTACTGGATTCGAAAATCACCGGACCTCCTCCCACCTGGACGTCGATATCCGTGCTCTTCCCACTCCCGATCCCGACGAATATCGATCAGACTTATTCTATGTTATTTCCTCTCAATCAGAGAACGACTTCAAACGGCGTCGCTACAATACGGGTATAGGGAAGCCGAGTATCTTTGATGGCATCCCTCGTATTCTCCCCCTCCCTACTTGTTTCGCAGGTGATTTGATGCACCAGCCGCTAATCAACTTGGCGGCCCTTCTTCTCGATCTCTGGTGCGCTCGCCCTGACGCTCGTGGCTACGATAATTCTAGTGTCTGGCCCTGGGCCGTTCTTACTGGAGACGTCTGGAAGGAGCACGGCAGGGTCGTTGCACGTGCTGCAAAATATCTACCAACTTCGTTTGGCCGTACGCCCCGGAATCCACAGGAGAAGATTTCGAGCGGATACAAGGCCTGGGAGTTCCTGAATTATATCTACGGCGAAGGCCCGGGTGTTTTTTATGGAATCCTCCCGGAAGAATACTACTCTCACTTCTGTAGGCTCGTCCGAGCAATCCGAATCATCCACCAACACACGATCTCGGAAGAACAATTGATTACCGCGAACGATCTTCTCCTCCAGTGGGTCCTTGATTTTGAAAATCTCTACTGTCAGCGAAACCCAAATCGGCTTCATTTCGTACGTCAATGTGTCCACTCTTTGACACATCTCGCCAGTGAGACACATCGGCTGGGACCACTTTGGCTGTCCTCTCAATGGACCATGGAACGTGTCATCGGATACCTTGGATCGCTTCTCAGACAACCATCAAACGCGTTCCGGAACCTCGCGGCGCAAACTAGGCGTGTCGCCAATACAAACGCCCTCGTTGCAATGTATCCTGATTTCGAAAAGGCAAAAGACGACCCCAGGGGATCTAGGGATCTCGGCAACGACTATCTACTACTAGGACCAAAGGACACCACCTTATACAACCTCCCTCCTGCTGAACGAAGGGCACTCGAAGATTTTTTCTCTGACCAGCCAGATGCCCGGGACGTCGATCAACGGACTGTTTACCGATGGGGACGTCTCAAAGTTCCCACTGAGCAGATCGCAAGGTCTCGATGGAAGGAATTGGAACGTTGCTCTGATATGGCACGGACAGATCGTAATATTAAGGTACGCAACTCAATCTGATTTAGGATTTGACGGACATGTTCTAAAAGTACCGCAGATCTTACATCATGATGGCATTCGTTTTGCCGAAGTCAAATTCTATTTCACCAAGATACTTGGAGACGAGTTACAAGCTTTCGCTCTCGTGTCGTTATATTCCACACCGAACGACTACATCCTTCAATCAAGTCATACCACACTTGTGGTTTGTAGGTATCAGGGCGAGGAGGTGTTGAGGGTTATCGATGTCAAGTCGATCCTCTCTGTTGTAGCGATGGTCCCATTCGACTTTCTCATTGATAACTATGGCGATCAGTACTTTATGATAGAAAAGGTAGGATTAGACGTAGTCGAGGCAGACGTCCCTGAAGACGATGAGTAGATAGCAGAGAAATAAAATGAACCATTTCGGCACACGCGGCACGACTAGATAACAGACGGCACGTCTGGGTTCTGTGCTATATATCCCCAATCCCCCAACGAAGCCACCCCTACGCTTCTCATCTTATCTCTCTCTCTCTCTCTTTCTCTCCCTCGCTCTCTCCATCCATTCTCCTCTCTCTCAATCCATCCCTCTCTTCTCTCTCTCGACCAATGTCTGTTCAATCGAAAATCGCCTCACCTCCAGCAATCTATGTATCTTCTGGAAGTGACGGAACTCCATTCCGCAACGATTATCTTGGAAGTTACTCTATCTCCTCCTCCCCTGATCAAGAAGATCGCCAAAGTTTTCTCTTTCGCAGTCCTAGCATTCCCTCTGGTGCTACATCTCGGAACTTGCGTCACTCTGCTTCTGCTTCTGCTTCCGTTAATCATTCCCGCCACCTGCTCGCTTCTACGTCTCGTCAGCATCAACGCCCTCACTCTTACGTCTCTCGTACTTCTCCCGATCACCACCAAGAATCCCCAGAAATCCTCTTTCTGCGCACAGAAAATATCAGATTGAACCACGAACTAGAACGCACCCGAGGTCATCTCGACGCCACTACGTAGGTTTTCATTATTTTATATTATTCTATACGCAGTGTTTACAAGTTTATTAGAGATGCATATAACACGCTCGTCAACAGCCTTGGCCAGAAGATTGATTCGACCAAGGAAGACGTCAGAAGTTTGATCCAGAGCCTGTCAATCAAAACTGGCACGGCGGTCCCTGGTATCCCGCCGGCCGGCATCCCGCTTAACCCGTCCAAAGAAAATTTTAGAACGCTTAAATTCTGGGATAGTGGACCGTGGAAAAAGATTCGGAGCGGGGCCATGGAAAAGCTTGACGCAAATGCGCCGATCCTCAGTATGTTTCTGGAGGATGAGTTCGGCCGTCCCATTTCAGACGACGTCAAGGCCCAACTTCTCGGTGATATGCAGGCTTACTGGAAGGACCTTGCCCGCAGCGGGCAGGCTACGAGTTACTCACAGGCTGGTTTTCAAGTTAGGGAGGAGTTCCGCAAAACGATGGAGGGAAAATATCCGTTCCTCCGCCTTTGCGAAGGCCATTGGAAAGTATATCAGATGTGGATTAACTACTGTAAATTGAAGACGTCGCCCTCCCCCTCAAGCAGTCGCGATAATCAGGCTTCCAACTCAGCCACGCTCAAGGAAGAGACTCCGATCGACGTTTCTGCCGATCCCGATGACACCCCGATCGGTCTCAAGCGCAGACGTCAAGATGACATTGATTCCGAAGCGCTCCCCTCGAAGAAGCACAAGGGGAAGGAAAGAGAAGTCATCGATTTCCATCCTCCGCGGCCTAAACCAAAGAAGAATAACGCGAAAATGGCAAGGGTAAGTACATGATTATTTCTATTTTGTTGGGTATTTGCTGAGAACGTCTAGGGCAACATATTGTACATGTTTTTTTTATTTTATTTTCGTTGTATACCGGGACGATACTAACTCTGCATCTAGCAGAGATAATCGATTTGCGTCTTCTGTTGTTCCAGAGACCCCAGATGTTCGGGTACGTGTTTAATAGGGTCGTCTCGTTGTCTAGTTTGACTTGGAAGCCAAATAGACCACGCCGGTTGCACTGGCAAGTGACATTGTCCACCCAACCCCATATCCTTGCCGTACACCCGAAGCCAGTATGCCGGCTCGTGAGACATCCGAGGTCGCGATCAATACACCCACGACGGCCCCATTCGCTCAAATCATTCCAACTGACATGTCCATCCCTTCCACGCCAGAAATCTCGCCTGGACCCGCAAATCCTGGCCCCCCTCAGATCACCCCGATCCGAGCTGTCCCAGCTCCATCAAGCGGATCAAACAACAGGAACCCCCCCTCCGACGAGAGTATCACCGCCTCTAGTTCGGAATCCCCACGACCCGCTGGAGTGTCTGTAAAGAAGAAGGGCCCGTTCCCCTATAAGTAAGTGAAGCATACTTATTATTCACTATAATTCTGCGATTAAAATATACTACTGTACAGGAAACTGGCTCGCGAAGCGTGGTTAGCATCCAAGAAAGGGGATGGTAATCAATTCGAGGCGTACTGGAAGAAACTCGACAAGGAGTCCAAGCAGATGGAAATAGAAGAACTTGTACGTAATTCGAGTGCTTCCGACCACATCAGAACACTGACAACTCCTTCCAGCGACGTGCTCATAATGCATAGACGTAACAATAAACCCAAATGCGGAAGCTTACGGGATGTATTATTAGTTATCCGTGTATTTGTTACAATCGCTAGTAATCGATACCAGCCGTTCCAAGTCGCTGTTAATCGTTCTAAATCGTTCTGGACCGATATAAACCAATTACTGGGTCATGTACCCATCAATAAATCCAGTCGCTGGGAGTCGACCGCGGTCGCTACAGGTCGCTCAGAATCGATATCACTCGACTAATTTGGATTAATATACATTATAATACAAAAATATCAATTGGTACTCGATCCGTCGTCGCCGTTCGTTCGTTATCGTTGTCGCTCATTCGTTAGTTCGGTTTTTCGACGCTCAGCGATCTCCAACGATCTCGCTTCCGGCATCGGCCAGGGCCGTTCCCGATCGTTCAAACTTTTTACTGGG
>Ga0307512_10002864_pt1 | contig 20961 bp, 19 predicted proteins | sample 14_EM_MG_FD_200267 | JGI IMG/M metagenome (GOLD analysis project Ga0307512, IMG submission 200267) | Populus trichocarpa ectomycorrhiza microbial communities from riparian zone in the Pacific Northwest, United States - 14_EM | ecosystem: Host-associated > Plants > Roots > Unclassified | place... | reverse complement strand
TTACACAGCAACTTTACCCAATCCCCACGCTACTGCAAACTTCTTCGCAGGGAAATCCCATACACACGCGCGTGCACACACACAATTGGGAGAGAGAAGAACTAATGGTAAGCACTCCTTTGTCCCCAGCAACACACACACAAATACCATATTCTAACCCCCAGGGCAGCCACACCCTAAACCGCTAATCCGGACACTCCCCTTCCGCCAACGACACCGATCCAATCGCTACCTGTCTTACCGATGGATGGGCTCCAAGACAGGTTGTTGACCTCGACCTCGCACCCCCACCATGCGACGGGCTGCCGCTCTTGCTCTACACCTTTCTCCGTCTTGATGGTTCCCGTTGCGCCGCCGCCTGCGGCACCGAAGATGTCCCACACGAGGATTTCGCAGTCGTCGCCGCCAGCTGCAAGGACACCTCTTCGTCCGGGGTTCCATTCGCAGCAATTGACGTTTGCCGTGTGCCCCTTAAGCTCGACGAGGGCTTGGCCGGGCTGGCGGACGTCGAGAATGCGAACTACCGAAGAGTTGGCGCAAAAGGTAGCGATTAGGTGCTGGTCATGGGGAGACGCAGCAAGGCGGAGAAGGGCCGGTGGGGAATTGTTGACGGGGGAGCCACCGTCAGGGTCAGAGCTGGAGGAGGCTTTGCTGGCGCCCGGTTCGTAGATGATGGTTGAGTGCTCGAGGGATCGAAGGTCGAACATGCGGACGCTGCCGTCGGCGCCGCACGAGGCGAAGACGTCGACCGAGTTGGACACGAAGCGGACGTCGAACACTTCCTTGTCGTGTGCGATCAACTGCGTTTTGGCGGTGAGTGTGGGGATGTCCCATATTGTGCAGGTCGTGTCGATCGAGGAGGTGATGATCAGCGATGGGGAGACCTGATTCCAATCTAGCGATGTTAGAGGCGCAGTGAAGTCTGTGGACTTAGAGTTGGAGAGGAGTGCTAGTGGTGTGAGCTTCGGCGTTTGTGTGGGGTAGCTGCGCGATGTGATCGAATTGCTGTTCGGTGCGGGGGAGGCGGTGCTGGACGTGGGCAGGGACCATAGCCTTAGATGGTCGCCGGAAGTTGCAAGCAGGCCTGTGAGAGATTTCGAGGATGGTGGTTCCCATAACACACGAGTTATCGGGTACGTGTGTGTTGCTTCGGCAAGCTTCGTGAATTCGAGCGTAGGTGCTCCGGGTTGCTGGGGATCGGCGGGCCCGGGACGGGTGTCGAGGACTTGAATCTGAATGTTTCCAGGTCAGCTACAATCAACAGGTCAGCCCGGAATAGCGGGGAACCAACGTAGTTATGGCTGTCTTCTGTATAGCTGCCGACGGCCACACGGCCGTATCCACCACTGGCTGAGGGGTTCCACTTGCACCAGTCGATAGCGTACAAGCCGTAAGGACACATCCACCGTCCCGGTCCCACAGCACCGTAGCTTTCTTGTGGCTCGCGCATTGAATTCGAGCTGGATGAACCCGTTAATCCTGTTCCTTGACCCCCCACTCCAGAGTGTGAATGCGAGGTGGTGTGCTGCGAAGAGCTGGGGTAGGTGGGGGTCAGTGCCCCTGGGTGATTGTACTTTCTTGAGCCACCGACATCACCGCCACCACCGCCGGGAGCTAATTGTGCGTTCGGCGAATAGCCACTGCCACCACTGCCCCCGCCACCCCCGCCGCTAGTGTTTGTCCGATGCATGGACGACCGCTGTTGGGACGCTTGCGGGACCGTAGCGGGCACGGTGGTCGTGGACGAGATGTGTACACGCGAGCCGGTGTTCGACGATGGGTTCGCGGAGTGATACGCTGTGTAGGTCTGCTGGGAGGTCGGCTGCTGATTCAAGATCTGCTGTTTCTGGATCGGGTCTGACGGCCGCTGTGACAAATGATGCGGGTGCGATTGAGTAGCCGAAGACGAATGGTCCTGGTACAACTGTTCCTGCTGGGATAGTCTTTGCTGTTGTTGCTGCGGCGGCGGCGGGCGACTGCTCCCTGATGAGCCTGACTGTGCAACTGGTGAGGGCAGACGGAAGGAGATGGACTTCTTTGGTGGGTGGGTGGAGTCGGGCGATATTACAGACGAGCCTCCGGAGTGGATGGGGGTGACGCCTGAGTTCTGTTGCGAGCTCGGTTCGAAGCCCGTGTTTGCGGTCTGAAGTCGGAGACCTGAGCTCAGGTTGTTTGTCTGTCTTGATGCTGATGTGTTGGTAGCTGCTCCTCCTCCTCCGACAAGAGCAACGGGGTTCCCGACTCCGGTCAGTGTCTGCGATGCGGCTTGAACTAGGGAAGCGAGAGATTGCTCGGGGACGGGTGCGTTGGCGGAATGCGACTGCGACTGCGAACGCGCGTGGCCGATGCTGTGGAGAGGCATAGCTTAAGAAGAAGGGGAAAACAAAGCTGAAAAGTATGTATAAGCTTGAAAACTGTATACTGCCAGCGTATCCGAAGACCCTGCGATCTTTTTTGTATTTGCTCGTGATTGTTTTGGAGTTGACTGTGTTTTCTACCGCACCCTTCCCCTCCTTGCTCAATACATACTTACCGCTAACGAGCTTATGCCCCTGGTCACCTTCGAACCAACAGCCCAAGTGTGGATACCTGCATACCCTACATAGAGCTCCAGGGCTCAGGGCTGAAGCTGAGAAGCGCGACTTTACGGTAGTTAGCAACTATGTATGTCTATCGAGTCCCAGATGGGGGGCAACGGGCGGATTCTCTCACGACCCGCCGGCGATACTTCGGTTGTTGGCGGAGGCTGGACTTCCTTAGTAAGCTCTTGCATACGCCTAACTGTCAAAAAGAGTGGAGAGAGACCCAGTGTGTATTCGGTATCGAGCGCGACGGACGCACACTCTTTATCAGTCTCGGTGGCTACTCCACCGGACAGACAAAGGATTTACTTCCTTTGTCCGATGTAAGATTTACATCCTTTGTTCGATACTAAGTCCCACGCACGTCGTCCGAACCAGAGAGCCACCGTACAGAGGTCCTCAGGCTATCCTCCTCGGACGATGATGATGATTCATTGATCGTATGCGACTCTATTGGATCATGACGATATTTATACATTCCCTATCCTCCTCGGACGTCGTATCGTGACACTAACGTGTTTGTAGCGACGAGTGAGATTAAATGATTGCTTTCGTGGATATGTACTAGCGAAGTCAACTCCTACGGGCCCATCTTCAATGTAACAGTTTTTTTTCCCCTCATTACTCTCATGCGACCATTTGTTTGATCATGGAAAGCCGTGATGTACCCTTTTGAACTCAATGGCCTGCAATAGGCGAAAGAAGTTTGGTGCACCAAGGATTCAACCTAGTTCGAGCAAATGGCCTGGCAAGCCATAAAACTCAGCGATCAGGAGAAAATAAATCAGAATGCCGAAGCCACTCTGATTCCAACTCGGGCGAGTTACGATGAAACCTCCAGACCCAGTCGATTCCCGCTAGGAAACTTTCTGGGCAAAACTCTTCAGCAGTAGCAACGGCCTAGGACATCTGATATACCGTCAAGCACTCCCGGAGACCGAAACGTGGGGTATGTTCTGCACAAGCACCATAGGAAATACGGCCTGTTCGGGTCCGGGCCTTCACTTTGCACACCTATTCCAAACATTCCCACTTAGTCTCGAGCCCCATACAACCACTGCGGCAGAGCGGCCTCCCACTGGTTTACCAGTAGTCACCGCAGACCACCCGCCAAAGCCTACCATACCCACACCGTAAGATCCAGGAAAGGGACTGTAGCTCACCAGCCCGTTACGGCAGCCAAGTACAACCTCTAGCCGCCAGGGCAGTCCTCCCAGGACGACGCGACGCAGCCGGGCCCCACCGTATGCGATAGGAACCTGCAAGGACTGCTACTACTGCAGTTCGCAAGTGCGAGTTAGGAGACTCGAATGACATAATAGGGACTGCCTGATCTCCACCCAGGTTCGTTTATCTGGTGCGCAAAGTTTGCCTCCTTTCGACTCATGGTTGTTGAGCATCGCCATTTTTCGGGGTTGCCACGGTAACGTCCGAGTGATGGGTGTACCCGGATAACGTACACAGCTAGTACGTCACTATGCACAATTTGCACCGCGAGATTGATTAAAATACGTAGAAAGGGTGTGCTGGACGCGCCCGGAATAAATCGCTGCTAGTGCCGCCCGTCCACCGGCTACTATCTAGGTACCTCATAGGCACCCACTCACTCTAACCGTCCGGAAATCGCCGGTTGGATTTACGGACACTTTAATTCTTCCGTAGAGAATTGATCATTGACGGACTTTATAGTGTGAGAGATAGATGCCTAATCATGTTGCCTCACTCGGGAATGCCAAACTATGGCGACTTTGTATGTAGGCGAATTATGGTGCATACATCGGCTGAAGAGGGCGCAGCCGGGCGTGCTGGTGCGCAACTTTCACCGATCCTAATCACATCCCCCTTCCCAAACCGATCCTCGCAAAATCGGGAACGTTTGCTCCCTTAGTATGCTGGAGCGAATCTAAGAGTGATAATCCATGAAGATGCGTCTATCGCGTCTATTCGGACGGTCAACTTGTCACCCGACTCGACCGACTCGGCCCAGTACGTGGTTCCGGTTGCCATGCGTCTTACTCAACCCGGGCTCAATGGATGGCAAGAGCCAGTCACAGCTCAACTATGCTGGTTAAGCATCACCTCAGACAGGTACGAATATGTGCAATAAGTATTCGCCAGCTACGTCGTACACGAAGCGACGAACGACTTGCGATTCTTCAATACTTCAACCCTCCGATACTGAGAGTTGGTAATTGGTCCAACACACCCTCAATATCACAACGAGCCAGCCCAAAGTTTCATGCGACGAGCCTCCTACCTACTAGGTCTCATTGAAAACCGAGTACTGTCTCATGACACCTACTACAAAATCGCCGTCCGATCAGCACGGTTGAATGAGTTGTAATGCAAGTCACCGCCTTACCCCTCGAGAAACCAGGAACTGTTTGAACAGCAGAACACGCATATCACAAGCAAAAAAACACATTCAAGCCAAAAAAAAAGCAGAAAAGAAAAGAAAGCAATGTTTCTCCTAAAACGACGATTGCGAGTCGACAAAGACAAACTAAGTCCACCAGGGGAGACAGGGGGGTATCCCAAAAGGATCAGGTCGTATGCACAGTAACACGAGTGGGCCGCTGGGCAAGGGAAATCCAAAAACTCGTAGCATCCTCCGTCTTTTCTCTAGAATTAGGTGAACAGATTCCATAACGAAGGAAGAAACGCCATGCAGGTATGAATACATACTTTACAGCAACACATGCATATGACTGGCCGTTGGGTGGATGGAGGGTACAAGGCGGTGATGGGGGGGGAACAGAAAAATGCCGCTCCCTCCGAGGGCAGGCACGTACACCACGCAGAAGAAACCGACGAAGAAATGAAAGGAACCGAAAAGACCAAAACAAGAGCACTCCACAGCTACAAGAATGAACCTTCATTCACGGTCCTAAACAACCCAGCATAAAATATAACTCTGTCCATGTTCCCACGGTCGGGAACCATCCCACGTTATCGCATTCTCCTGATAGACTCTAATCCGGTCTTAGCGGTTGTCGTAGCCGGACGAGAAGGCCCCGCAGCTCTGCGAAGAGTGTTCAGGCCGCCGGCAGGCTTCTTCGCCACCATCTTCTTCTGTCCAATGGTCGTGTTGTTACTTGCGCAGATGATGATCCTCTTCCCCTTATCCGGGTTCGCCTTGATCGCATTTGTAACCTCCTTCATGATCGTATTGGCATTCTTGACTCCCAATCCCATTCTCGCGGGACGCACAGGGGATTGCTGGCGCTTTGTGACGGCGGCAGTAGTTTGGCGGGAGAGTACAGGTGACTGCTTGGTCGGCGGCTGCAAGAAACGTTCCGAGGGACCAGCGAAAGGAAGGGGGGTAGTGCTGGGGGAAAATACGGGTGAGTCTTTGAGAGCAGGGTGCTTCAACTTGGTCGGAGTCTGTATCTTCTTCCGAAGAGTCGAGAATTTCTTCGTCGTTCTGATGGATGAAGAAGACGCAGCTGCAGTGGCCGCCATTATAGCCTTGATCTTCACCTGCAGTGCCTCCTCGCTATCCGTCCTCCGCAATACACGAATCTTTCCGCCGCATTTCTCCTCTTCCTCTTCCGCAATCGCTGTAGCAGCAGCAGCAGTAGTCTGCGACCTAGTCTTGACTGTCGATGATGTTGTGGTCGATGAAGCACGGGTGTCGACAGGCTGGGTAGTATGTGAATCGAATTCGACATATGCACCTGAGTGTTCACCAGACCGTCGTCGCCGCAGGTCGCCAAGTGTTGCCTCATCACGTTCGAAGATCTCGCCCTCAGACAACTCGCGTAGCGGGAGGCGTGCCAGCGCTGATCTCTGAAGAATTGATGGGGTTGCTTTCGATATGCCGCCTATTTACCAAAAATATCGTCAGCACCAACGAATTGGAAATGTGAGGTATCATCCATGTCGTCGACGTTGGGCGATTATATGGTAATCGAGCACCCGAGTTTACGGAGAGAAAAAAAACAAGGTCATGTAAACTCACTCTTGCCTCTGGTTGGAGAGCCTCCATTTACTCGATTTGTTCTGGAACGGGTCATGACACCAGACAAAGGAATGTTCTCCTTGTTGTCCCCTCCATACTGAGCACTTGCGAAGTACGATGTCACTTTTGTTGACAGCGCTGTAGCAGTCGAATCGTTGAGCACTGAGCCCTTATTACCAGTTGATGACTTCGACTTCAGTTTCGACCTCAACACTGTTTTCGATTTTGATTCGACATTTTGGGATTTTTTTGACTCGACATTTTGGGATTTGGATGATGCGGCTGCATTTGTCTTGATACGTCGTGGGATACTCGAAACCATGGCACCTACTGGTCGCTGAAGTCGTGTGGAGGCCGAGGTGGAAGGCTTGGTTGGCGACATTTGGGGGGCTGGTTGGATTGTGTGGAAGGAGAAGACTTCGGGGCCTTGACGAGGGACTAAAGTTGGTGCACTCGGATGCTGCCTATTCGGGCGATGACATCTAAGAATGCAATAACGAGTGTATTAGGGAGTGGCCGACAGTGATCGTCGTTGGTTGTGTTGTAAGGTCCGAATGGAAGAGAAGAGGAGGAGAGAAAGGAAGAAGAAGCGAAGTTGTTAGTTGGCTCTGTCGGTTGGTGGTTCCAGGCCAGGAGAGAGGAAGAGGCTGGCCGAACCCACTTTGGAACTTAGCAGCGTTTGGTATTTCCTCTTCCGGTGGTTTTCACACATGCGCTGGCGCTTGTACGGAGAGAGAAGTAAGAGTGTGAAGGGAGTCGGTGGCTGCTGCAGGAGGAGCAGCAGATTTACTGATTTCTCTAATAATAATGGCCTTGTTCCAAAACTCAGGAACGCCCCATTCGACGTCAGACCCACACAAAGGATGACGGCAGATGAGATGATAGCAATTGGGACCGTATTAACCTACGGCCCCGGCCTGGAAAGACGGCCGATGGGAGAGTCTTCCTGACACCCTCTTTGCGAATGAAGGCGGCTGGCCGACTGGATGGTTGGTGGATGACGACTGTCAACAGACCAGGTAGATGTAAACAAAGCTGGTTGTCAAGACAACGGTCGGGGCGACCACTTTTTCGTCATTGACGGTCATCAGCAGGGACAGTGATAGAGAGAACACCGAGCGGCTGAGCATGATGATTCTCAACTACGAATGGCATCGAACAAGAGGGATTTCATACAGATGTGTCAATATTTATCATATTACTTGGATGCAGACCGGGCAGTTGTTCATGTCAAAGTGACCCCAAGGATGGGGGAAGATTATTTGAAGCCTAACCGTAACGGGAGGAAGCATTTCCTGCTTGGTTCTTAAGTGAAGGGTTCTGAGGTTTGATGGGAAGAAAACTGGAAGAAAAAAAAATTGACAAAAAAATAGGTGGAGGGTGAGCGAGAAGTCACCACCCTTTGTTTACATACGCCTGCGCGACCCCTTGCGACAAAACACAAAACATCAACAACCACTCTTTACACCATAACACCACGTCTCCCCAACACCAGTCCCCATCACAAATCGCCGACAAGTAGTCACGACCGTGGCGACGACTCACATCACAACTTGCTCCAATTAAATCGTACGCAGCATACAATATGGATCCGAGAAACGTTCCTCTGCCTCCATCGGAAGGCACAAACTATCTCTCGTCGTCGCCCATGAAGAACTGGATCTCACCTCAGAGCGAAGCAGATGGTACCCAATACGCATCGTCGCCAGAGGCGGCGCCGTCGACGCGAGCTTCAAAACGGCTGAACGCTAATATCTTCGACTCGGAAACTCCTGTCGTTTCCGCTGCTTTCAACCCTTTCCAGACCCCATTTGCTGGGAACGAGCAGGAAAAGCCACAGCCACGCGCCGGACGACCAGGAAGTACCGGCGGAAAATATCATCCTGGCACTGGTCCCGTGAATAACCCCACAGTAGTCGAGAGCAGCTTTCGTCCCCAGTCGCGCCAGTCATCGCGACATTCTTTGGTGGGCAGCGAGGTTGACGGTGATGCGCCGGACGCGAGGAATGATGATGAGAGTGAGGGCGAGGCAGAAGGTTCCGGAGACGACATGGATACGGAGATGGAGGCCCTCGATGATAATGAACTTCAGGTGGATCATACCATGGCTATTGGCCTTGGCTCCTCCGTCGCCAGCCAACTCGGAGGTTATTCCTCCTCTGTTCGTGCACGGAGACAGCTTTCACCTGGGCAGACGCCGGCAAAGAAGCGTGGCAACGTCTTTGCGTCCTCCTTCAATACCAACTTCACTGAAAATTCGGAGATGGAAGGCACTCCTAGAGCATCCACATTCGCCCCGCTGTCTCTGTTCGCGAGTGTTCACAAGACTCCGCTTCTATCAGCCGCCTCACCCCATAAGATGAACACAATGCAGCGTCTTGCCGCCGGCACTCCTATCTCGCTCTCTGCAGAGTTGAGGGCCAGGGAAGCCGAGGTTCGACAGCTGAAGGAGCTCCTTGCTGCCGGAGTTCAGGATCAGCAGTCGCTCGGAGACTTCGTCAATTTCTCACCCGAAAAGAAGGCTGAAGACAAGGAGGACGGCCCCCTTACCGTTAAGAAGCGTCGCACTTCGCCACGCAAGCACCTCGGAAGCCCGATCGGTGGTGGGGCATCGCGCACTTTCAGGTCGTCACCAATAAAACCCCCAGCACTGTTCGAGGGTATCGCCAAGCCCATCACGGCGGAAGAGAGGAAGAGGGCCAGGAGGAGAAGGGTGACGCAAGAGTTCCGCGATTTTAGCGCCATCGACATTGAAACCCTGAAGACGGGTGGTTTCCTTCCCAGTCTTTCCGTCAAGGAGGTCATCGAGGAGGCTCCGGAGGCGATGGAAGCGGAACAGGAAGCCGTTCAGGCTGCGGATATGCAAGGAGTGAAGGAACCCGAGAAAATGGAAGTGACTGAACACCCTGCGACGGATATTTCTATCAAGGAGCCAATGTCGGGGGATGAGGAAGGGCATCAGGAGGGAGAGGTTCAGGTAGAGGAAGAGTTTCAGCAGGATGAAGTGAAAGTTAGGGTCGAGCCGGAAGAAAAACCTCATGTCATGGCCGAGAACGTCCACGATATGGTTCAAGAATCCGATATTGCAATCGAGCAGGAGGAGGAAGAAGTGGTGGTATCTGTATCCCCAGAGGAGAGGAGATCCTCCGTCGTTGTACCGCCACTCAACCGTACCCGTCCCTACCGCTCCTCTTCTGCACCACCGGTCCCTCGCCCCGATAGTACGGAAATGAAGGCAGTCGCCGCGAGATTCGAGGCCAATACCCCGATGGATATTGATGCTGTCCATGACGTTGAAATCGCCACTTTAAAGCGTCTGATCATCGAACTCCAAGATAAGCTCGAGATTGCGGACGTGCAAATCGATAGGCTTCAAGCCGATCTCGTAGTCGAACGCCGCAGGAGGGTCACCGCCGACAAAGCCCGCGAGTTTGTCGAAATGGAACGGAAGTTTGGTGTGTGCTGCGAGCACAACCCTGGCTTCAAGCAGCCTACAGAGAAGCTGGGTGCCGCCGCTGTGCAGCTTCCCAACAGTTCCCCGCCTCATGCGGAGGCGCTGCGCCCAGAGGAACGCAAGCGGGTTGCTCCGAAATCCCGTCTCGGTGGCGTAGGTACCAGGCCGGCCAGCAGATTCGACAATAGACCCGCTAGTCGCATTGGTGAGCATTCTACTGCCAGAAGCGGCGGAACCAGTACCTCCAGCAAACACTCGACTACCACTGCCCCGGTTACCAGGAAGAGAGCTAGAGAAGAGCCAACGGTCGCCCCCGGAAAGAAGGCACCCGTTCCTGCTCGTCCCGAAAAGAAGGTTCTCAGTGCATCAGCGGCCGGTAACGCCATCCTTGGTGGTCAGACCTCTGCATTGACAAAGAAGCCGGAGAAGGTGGTCGGAAGGAATTTGAGGAGTACATCCGGTGCAGCGACGGCCAGACCCGGAGCTTTGGCCCGTGGTGCCAGACGATGACAGGGAGGAGACGGTCAGTAGATGTTTCCATCTGCAACTGGAGCTGAAATGAAATTATGAAAGTGCTGGGTGGAATGGTGTTTTTTTTGTTATTGGAATGCTCTCTTGGCTTGCTTTTACCTCAGGAACCTTTTTGGGATGGTTTTTTTTTGTGTGGGGGGGAGGAGGGAATGACACTGAGTCTACGCTACTTGTTTTGATTTTAAATGATGGATTTCTTGTGATTACTCTCTTCATTTTACTTTTTTTTTTCCCGCCTCTACTACCTCTATTACTTTGTCTCTTTTTATCTGTATGTCAACACAATCGCTACCCATTCACATTGGAGTCGGTGTGTACTATTTCTTGCGTTCTCGTTTGCGGGGCAGTTTTCTCTTACAAGAATGAAGGGAAGCGCTTGTTGGTATTTGATGAATATGGGCCGTATCCTCCACTTGCTAAGCTACCACAAAACTCGAATTGATTTTGGACTTGTACTCAGTTACACTTACCCTCCACACTAAAATTCACAGAAATTAATATCAAGCATGTTGGCAACTAGAATCCAAATATCTCGGTTTCCTATGGTAGACCTGCTAGAACCCAGAAATACAACTTGTCTTCCGAGCACTCATCGGGTGCGATATTAGGTATGCGTCCATTTTTATTTATTTATTTTTGTTAAATCAGTACTCGCATACAACCTATCTAGATCATGGCGAGATTATGTACAGTCCGTTTCCTAAGGTATATGCCCATGGGGACGTACTATCCACATCGGAGGGGAGCCAGCTTATAACTGATAGAAAACGGAACTATCGTCCTCTTGTTGCCACCATAGGTGTAGCCATCGCACAACTAAACCTAGAAACCTGAGTACCGGGAATGCAGCGAGAGTAGGACAGAGCACCCAGCAGCAAGCAACACCACGGCCTCCACCGGAGGGTACTCGGACAGCCCCGGCGAACAATGAAACGAGTATGTAAGGAGCGATAATTGTAGGCCGCCAAGCAGTCGAGGCTATTTTAAGAGATTGTTGTCTCTCTGTCTACTACCGGCACCCATACACTGGGTCCTCCCAGTTACTTTACATATCATCGCTCCGCGGTTACCTTCCTGGATCGCTCCACGGGCCTATTTCAACGAGAAAGTACAGGTATGTAAGAAGCTCTGCAGCGAGGCGAACCCACCAACGCCCACGGTATCGAGCCAGCGAGTGGGTTCTGTCCAGATGACTACGATGTCTTGCCAACGGATACCTCTTGCGTAACGCTGGAGCACACCATTCCGGATCGCCGCGGCTATCGTCTACCTTTCTGCGGCTGCGGCAGCAGCGACTGATAGCTCTTGTTCTCCAGAGGGTGCGTCGCATCTCAGCCGCGGATAGTTAGCGCAGCCAAACTGCAGCTAAAACGGACGGTCTTGCCGGGCGCCGATGTGAGACAAAACGAGTCTTTGGCTGCCTCGCATCACCGCCATTTTTCCTTCCTTCGCCCCGAATCAATCGATAGCAAGAGTGAAAAATGGCACCCTCCAGGAGGAGCCCATCTTCATGGCTACTCACCCGCGCGCCTGATCGACGGTACTGAGGGCTCGAGAAGCCATAAAACTCGCTCTGCATAAGTATACACCAAAGAAGAGAGCCTTGAGTGGCCTCTTGTACCCAGAGTTAGGAGTAGGAAAGCTGGTCTGACGAAGTGGGAAGCAGTCTTGCCAACTGTAAGTACCCATCACTTGCTGGTAAGTACCAGTCTATACTTGCTAAAGGCGAGAGCTACTTGTTCAGCTCTAGAGGGGAACACATCCGGACTAGTAGTCAGATGTGAGGATCTGTCTCTAAACTCCCTAGACCTGGGCTGTCCATAAACTTATCATTTTCTTGGGATAGAATAGCAATCTCCCCAGTCATGGGCTTTCATAAAAATGCCCAGGACTTTGTATTTGCCTTTAACAACCTCACCTGCCCTGGTCAAGTCATGGTTATAAAAAGGGACTGAGTGAGTTTTGGATCGTCTGCTCTCATCGGACCAGTGTCCTTGGATAAGTAGGACTGCTTCACGATTTTATGGCTTCTCGAGCCCTTTAGAGTGTAAATTCCTTTCTCTTAGCTCTCCGAGTCAGGCTCACCATGATCAGAAATTGGTCGCATGCAAGTAATGAATAAACAAACAAGAACGACACGTGCCGACGTGCGTGCACAAGCCGTTCGGCGACGCATTCGACTACTCCCACAAGGAGCGACTGGGGACGGTTCGACAACGGCTCAGAGGAAATGCGGAGGAACCGGGAGGGAGCAGGTACAGCGGGACGGCCTACAAGGTGTGATCGAGAGCATCAGGAAAGCCGGAGAGGTAAGTTTTGTATGCGTGTCTGGTGGGAAGAACTTGGAATGACGGAAAGGCTTATGAAAGAGTGAGAGAGGAGCGGACAGGAAAAGGGTCTTCTTAAAGGATATAGCACATTACCTCATGCTCCCTCGCCACAATCGTCCCTTCCTTCTCAGACTTGATACTTGTCCGAGTAAACCTACCAGAGGCTATGTAGCATCCTTTGCGGTGAGAAAGGAGGTGCTGCGTGTGATCGATGATCTGTTGGGCGAGCCGGAGGGCGCGGTGAAGTAATATTGCGAGCGTACGGGCTCGGATTTAAAGAGAGTATACCCGGGCGGTAGAATGGAGGGCGCCAAGAGTTTGGCAAGTGGAAGGGCTTTCATGGGGATGCTGTTGGGAGCGTGGGGCTGGGATCAAGGGGGAGAAGAAGGAGGAGAAGACTCCCGAGGCTGTGATGTAGGGGCGGACGGAGAGTTGGGGTGCTGAGGCGGCGGAGGTTATCCGGAAGACGGTGGAGGAGGATTTGGAGGGCTATGAGTTCCCGAAGTAGTTTAAGGAGGTGTTTCAGTCTGTGCTTCCTTTTGAACCACACTGTGTCTCCGGAGTTCAGTACTGGATCCGGTTGCCGTGTTTTGTTGGCCTGTTCTGTCTGAGCCATTTGCGCCTGTATCAGGTAGGTAGACTGGGTAAGGGTATTGGGTAGGTCGAGATGTATAGAATACTTATGGCGGTTAAGTGGAACCACTTAAATCTAATTCCCTTGGACAGCATGCATTGGCCCCTCCAGTCGACAGCTCCAGCCAGACCGCGGAATCCGGAAGGTTGGTAAGATGTCTGACGTCGTAGCCGCGAGATTGACCACACATCGTCACTTGTGTCTGTTGCAGTATGGGATTACAAGTAGTTACCGCCATTGTTAATGACTAGCCCTATTCGACGCACGCACACAGAAGAGCCAGCACACGGAGACGAACATGGATGATCTCTAGCAAGCGCTGCAGCTGAAAAATAAGCTATCATCATTACTCGTGCAACAGGAAAGACGCAATTCAAAAGCCGACCTCCATGCACCCGTTCAACCCACCAAACCAGCGGTACACTCTCTCTCCTCGAGACACAAACACGCCTAGACCATCCCACAGCTCAGTTTGTGCAGAGCTTTCTTAACCTTTCCAGACCTACGTCCGGCGTCGTCGGGGTGGAGGCCGCTGTCCATCTCGTTGGGATCCTTCTCTTCGAGACCACCGTACATATCACGCTCCATCTCCTGGCTGTTCTTCCAGCGCTTCCCTGGCAGCAGCCGCGACATCCGCTTCTGCTTGCCCGCCTCCACCGTTGACAGGTCGAGCTCTTCCGATGGCCGAGCGGCGCCCTCGGGGTGCACGAGCGTCGTGTTTGTGCGACTAGTTACGCAGGGTTAGAGAGTAGTGGCAGCGGGGGGAGAGGAACGCACTTCGAGAATGGCTCTGGGAATCCAGTGTCGTGCGTTGCGCTCACTCGCGTCGACGCGGGACGAGTATTGATGTCCGTTACTCCTGGCATTGCGGGTGATCTTCGTCTGGGGTGGATGCGTATGTTTGTATTATTGACAACGGAGTATTCTGCAGGGAGGAGGAAGGGATTGTAATTGTGTCGTATGAGGGTGATTATGAAATGGGATGATGGAAGGCGAAAGTGACCTGCGAAAGGGTCTTTATACTAGCCAGGCATCTTGATCTTTCGAGTTTTTTCCCCTTTCGATCACAGTTTCCTTGCGCTCGCCGGTTCCGCTGCCCTGCCTTAATGGCTACTTGGCGTTGACGATGCTGTTTGGTTTGGCTGGATTCGACTGCGTGGTGATGGTGGCTTGCCAGGGGAGAAATGACGTAGTTAGACAGTCTCAGCTCTCCCTGGCTTGCCGCCAATCGGGACATTCCCATGATCGGGCCAGACAGCCCTCCGAGTCCAACTGCCTACAACTCAGCGTCCGCTGCAGCCACGTGACGCAATCTGGACTCAGCGGCACGGCGGCACGAATGGATGGCGCAAGGCTGTGGCTTACGCTATCGGCGCAGCCCCGTCTCTCGAGGCGAAATGCATCCAGAAACAGCCGTCCTCTCCCGTCTCCGGTTGTATTCGTGCGAGCCCTGCGCACTGAGCGGCTAAACCAAAAACCGTTTCCTTGAATTGACACCAGACTTCCCGAAACGGCGGGGCGCATGGGAGGAGATGCAATGGGATAAGAAGTGCGGAGAAAATGATGCATGGCAACCGGGCACCACCGCGCTGGGCAGAAAGGGATGGAATCTGGAGTACATATCACATCTATCTATCCGGCCATCCGGCGTGTGCATGGCGCGAAAAGGCTGCAGGACTATCAGTGGCTGGAGGGCTCGCTGCCGTAGGGACGCCCCGGGATATCTACCTGCAAGACGGTCTTGCGGAGTCCGCAAATAGAGTAACTACATACAAAGGAGAGGCAGATTATATTTGTTTTCATGCGTGCTTGCTGCTTGCGTGTGATGCGGTGATTCGTCTTGTTCGAATTGCTTCTGCCAGGTTCCGTCCGTCCGTCCGTCCGTCCTGTGTAAACCTGTCAGTCTGTCATTCCGTCGTTCTGTCGCTCTGTCGCCGTGAAACCGTTGATTCTGGCAGGTTCCAGACACCCCCGACAACCGGCCGATCCATTGAGCTGCCAATCCCAAACGAATGATGTCTAGCTGCATCAAGCGTTCTGATGCGACACTGGCATTGGCTGGGTGTGCGGGCACGAGGACGCGGAAAGTGTCAATGGGTGGCACCAAGCCAAGCAAGCTAGAAAGATAGATAGCCCTCCCCCAGAAACTTCCGCCGCTAACTATTTCACTTATCAACCCCCGTCCCCGTCGTAGCCGTGACGAGCTCCTTGCTTCCTTCTCAGACCTTCCGTCTAGAGCAGCACCCGAACTCTGTTCCCCTCTGCTCCCAATCTCCATCCCCCCAATCCTTAACCTCTCACAACTCCACAACTACATCTCGCAGCTCCAACCACCACCCGCCACCCGCCACCCGCCACCTTACACAAACATCCTCTTCCTCAATTCCAACCCCAATCGCTCCAGAACTCCTTCCGCACAGTAACCCTGGACAAATAACGACAATGGCGATGCTCAACAGCAGTAAGCGCAATAATAGCTCCAGCAATTACCGGTCCGGCACTGGTCGTTCTGCGTCGTCCAAAAGCGTCTCCACGGCTCCCGTTCTCGCCAGCTGCTATGCCACCTCGGCTTGTTCGACGGTGGTTCAACGATTCCATTACTCCAGTACGGGCACCAACGGTTAGTAGCGTTTTCCTCCTTCCGCCCGTGACCGATCACTGGCTGACTCTTCTCAATGCAGGGGCACAGTGGCGTTCCTGAGGCCCCCTCAGGATACCCTAAAAGTCCCCCTTCACAGAGCAACGTAGAAGGCGCGCACCGCACGGGTGGTTACAACCGCGCGCGCTCGCCCACCGCCTGCTCTGCCACGAAGGGGGCGTCGAGTACCATCGCAAAGGAGTGTGAGAGACTTCTTTGTGGGGACATGAAGCGAATCTTCCTAGGTGGAAGGTCAGGTTCGCCAAGTGTTTCCCGTTCGATGGGCTTGATTCGCAGGTTCGACAGCAACGACTACATCAGCAACAGAAACAAGAGAAATGGAAACCGTCTCGGCACTGCGGCCAGTGGTGTCGGTGGAGGTTACGATAGTGATGACTCCGAAGATTACGATTACAACAATAGCAGCAGCAACAATAACAACAACAACGGCTGCCCCTTTGATGATTCCGTGGAAGATGAGGACAATGAGATGAGATTCATAGAGGTCTGGGACTACGTTGGAGGAACCAGTTTCAGGGGATTCATTGTCGATAAGGATGAGGCGCGAGGAAGGGTCGAGAAGACTCTGTTCTTGTTCTTCGAGCATATCGCAGGCACTCAGCTGAAGCATGGGTACGTTATCCATCACCCAACCTAATAATATTATGCACTCTCCTCCATCACATACTAATTGATTTACAGGCTGATGGCTCTTATTGAACTGGCAACCGAATGCTTTGCCTGTGATCACCTAGTGATCTGCCTCCAACGGAACGCAGAAGGTCTTCGTAGGTACTATGCATCCCTTGATGCGACCACCAGCTAACAATCTTACTCAGGCGGTCTTGTTCGCGATCTCGGCTGGGTAGGCTTCGAGCTGATAACCCTCGCCCATTGGGTGCAAACCGAAATCCCGCGCCACGGTGCCATCGGGGGGCCAGCTGTGCGATGCGGTAGTTTCTCATCTGTCAGCACCTCCTCAAGCGCCTTCTCCGACGATGAAATCACCAGTGAAAAGTGGCTTTTTATGGGAATGGAGTTGTAAAAGCCAGCTGCCCTTGAGGGGTTTGAGGTTGTTTCCTTCATTAAAAAAAATATCTTTGTCGATTGTCATGTCTTGTTTATATTTTTACTCCGCATGGAGGAGCGGTATTCCTTGGTGTGGTGTGCGCTTTGCTTTCTACATATCCTGTTTTTGCTTTCTTTGTCGTACCAGTTTGCGATTTCCGTTCGTCAGTCTCGGAAGGGAGGGTGGAGGGGGAAGGATGGGGGGAGTTCTGATTGATTTTGTTGCATTGAATTTTCTTCTTCTCTTCCCTATCATACATACCGGTCAACTCTTGGGGCAGGTGCGTGGGTAGGTCTACCTTTTATATTTGAATTTCTTTGACTCGTGATTGGAAGGACATGACGATCCCAATACTATCACTATTCACGTGGATTGCCAGTGCGCATGATGGGTGCATGCACTGCAGACGGGGTGGGGCAGTGGCTCCACGAGAACGAGAGATATGTATGTAGTGTATATATATCTATGCACACGGGCGCGAATGCCGCCCTTTACAGATGGGGTGGCAACGAGGTGCAAGTACACATTTGGAATTTGTGAGATCTCTGGTTGGTTAGCGCGTGAGTCGTGCGCATTTTGTGGGCTTCGGTTCCCAAAAGTTGGCCTTCGCATGTCAGCATTAGCTCAAAGAAGTCATCAGCAAAGAGATGTGATGTCTGTTAAATCTGTCAGGATGTCCGAGTGGTTAAGGAGTGAGACTTGAACGCCTCACCGGGTTTAGATATCTCATGGCTACGGCCTCGCAGGTTCGAATCCTGTTTCTGACGATATATCTTTTTTTTCTTTCGCCTTACTTCAGCAAAGCCGGTCATTTCTAGTCGTATCGTACATTCTGTGACCTCGCTCTACACTTCTCCAAGGATCAGCAATAAGCCGCCGCCAATCTGTCTCCGCACATCCTCCTTCTCGACATCATGCGTATCCTCGACTTCTCCCCACTGGTGGGTTTGAAACGCAACCTCAATACTCGCCGCCTCTGCCGCTTTCGTAATCCCCCACTTGCCATCCCCAGTAGCGCCCCACTCGTCCACCATCCTGGCACCGATAACGAAACTCTTGGTCGCATGAACGATCCTCTCGAGTCCGACCAGCTTCCACGTATCCAACCCTTTCATCCACCTCAGCAGCACCTCCCGGGTCTCCTTCGGCTGTCCCTTCCCGACCATCCCGGCATCGCCGTCGACGGGGTTGATCACGAGGCCAGGCCACACCCGAGCATCCAGATACCCCATTATCTCTTGCGCAGTGGCGATCTGCTGTTCCCTTAGTTGCGGCCTCTCGGGATCCCGAAGGTGCTCCGGCGTCGTCGGCACCCAACAGAGAACGGTGTCGGTGTCGAGGTACCGGATCAGATTCGCGACCGTCGCGTCGCGCGTGCCGGTGTCTCCCGCGGCCTCGGCGGCAGCCATGTCGAGCGCCCGAGAGGAAAGCTGTGTCAGAGGTATGCGGTGCGTCTTTGTGGCATCGGCGGCAGAGCGGAGGTGGCTCCACTCCAGCGCGATCGCGTCGGCGAGCAGCATCTTCGAGCGCGGGATCAGAAGCGTCGTCCGCTGCGGTGTCTTCAACGGCCGCGCGTCGAGGTTAATCGTGTAGCCGCCTGTTTTTTCACGCCTCCCTTTCTTGTCAATCGCCGGCCACACACTCGAAGAAGGGAGGGAGGAAGGGTGGGTGGAAGACCATCTGCCTCGACCACGTGCACTTCCTTCCAGAAGCGCTTTGACTTCCCGGCTGCGCTCTTCTGCGACGACCGGAATTGGGTGATTTGGGAGCGCGATGGAAGCGGCGGTTGTGGTGGCGGGCCGTGCGCGGTAATGGGCAGGGCTGTGGCGAGGGAGGTGGACGTGGCCGTGAGAGTGCGGACGTGCTGAAGGGCTGGAGTAGCCCGCCGAAGGATGGGGGAAGGTGCGGAGGCGGCAGTGAGCTGGCGGAGAAGGCGAACGCGTGGGGCGGCCATTGTTGCGGGTTAGGCTGAAGGTGTATATCATATCTATGAGCTGGTTGCATCACCTCTTGCAGCCTCATCCCACCGCCAAGACGCCCCCAATTTAGCTTCATATGCAAGAGCTTCGTTCGGCAGCAGCCGAGCTCACTCGCTATGTACCCATCAGATCTGCGTCATTTCTTTGGCTACCAAAAGTCCCACCATTGATAGAGTTGAGGACAACGCACGAATTTGAAACAGTCTTGACTTTGACAGACAGATAGACAGGTACACTTTCCATTCTCTGCCGTTCAAATTCGCCATCCAGAAAAGAGAGCTCATCTGAAATCGACGCTGTCATGCAGTGCCAACTCAGCTCTCTGTCTGTCAACGTACAGCGACCGCCAGTGACAACCAGTGACGGCAGCAGCAGCCACAACTTACAAACGCCTCTACTCCACCACCACCCCACCACCACCACCGCTCGGACAACAACCGACCTCTCTAGCCACGACCGCAGGAAGAAGAGGGAAAAGAAACGTATAACCTCCACCCCCATCGCCTCCTGCCATTGCATTGCACAACCGAATCGCACTACGCACAATCACCCACCCACCACACCGCCATCACTCGCAATGTCACGCCCGCGCCGGCTCTCGCTCAACCCCGCGCACCTCCTCAACGGCGCGACGCTGGACCCGACACCGCCGCCCACCCCAGGACTCCTCTCCCCCGAGTCCACCGTCTCCCGTGTGCTCACACGGCTGCATGCACAACACCCCACGCTCGCGGCGCCCACCGTCGCCGAGACCCATAGCTTCCTGGAGAAAGCCGCGCAGGTGCCCGATCTGCCGGAATGGATATGGTACGGCATGCTGCACTTCGCCGTCGAGCAGGACGACGACGGCGGAGAGCGAGAAACGGTCGATTTTGGCATCCTGGACGAGGTGCTCGATGCCGACATCGTCGAGCGAGGACGCGGCGGCAGAGTCCTCGACATGCTGTTCTTCTACATGTACCTGTGTTTGGAGCCCGGCCGGTCACACGAGGAGAAGGGAGACTGGGAAAACAAAGAGGAGCGAGAAGAGCCGACACAGGAGGAGGAGGAGGAGGTGATGGCGGTGGGAACGGAGGAGCTTGGACGGCGGACGGAAGAACTGAAGACCGAGGGCGTGGTCACACCGCCGGCGACGGAGGACGGGAGTGGATCTGAAGGCGAGAGGACGGCGAGGAGGAGAAAAGGAAAGGGATCGGTGTCGCAGAAGAGCGAAGAGCTGCAGGAGCTGCAGACACACCATCAGGAGCAGCAGGAACATCGAGACCAGCAGAAGAGCGCTGGCGGCCTCGACATCAAGTCCATAATCATCTTCCTCCTGATCGCCATTGGGCTGCTACTTGTATTCCCACCAAGTGAGGACGCATTCGCACATGTCCGGTGGGTCTCTTCCCCCTTCGATCTATTGAACGGCAGCACTAACACCACCGAAGACGGCTGTGCGAACAAACCTACTTCCGTGCTATGGCGACACTCTCGCAGACGTACACGCATGCCGCGGAGGCGCTCGCGAAAACCTATGGAATGCATTGTCAGGAAGGCTGTCAAAGGATTGTGGATTTGGTGGTGGATAACGTAAGATATCGGTTGGGAACACTGGAGCTGCCAGGTGGAGGGGCAAGACCGGAGCTTTAATGGAATTGGTCACTTGGGATAACGGATACGGAGTTGAACGAACGGCCTTTTTTTTTCTGGAGTTTCAGGGGAATGCTCTATGGGGAGGCGAACGGCGCACATGTTTTTTGTTTTTTTTTCACCGTCTACTCAGTTCTTCTCAATATCACTC
>Ga0307512_10002863_pt1 | contig 20963 bp, 20 predicted proteins | sample 14_EM_MG_FD_200267 | JGI IMG/M metagenome (GOLD analysis project Ga0307512, IMG submission 200267) | Populus trichocarpa ectomycorrhiza microbial communities from riparian zone in the Pacific Northwest, United States - 14_EM | ecosystem: Host-associated > Plants > Roots > Unclassified | place... | reverse complement strand
CGTGGCGCGAATAGCATAGGTGTTTCCCTCACCATTTTGTCAGTGTAGCAGCGCCGGACCCTTAGTGCTACTGCAAGTGGAAGGGATAGGATATTTTCGAATTGTTACTCACTATGGCTTCAAACCACAGCAATAACTCGTCGAACAATATGCGTATGCTCGGATCTAATGTTATGACATTGTCGAGACCGTGGATAGTCGTACTGCCGGCTGCATTCGACTTTTCGGGAAGATCCTTGTAACCGAAGCATTTTATGATGGCATACAGCGACGTGGCGCGCTTGTGTTCGAGCTACAAGACAGAATAAGTGAGTGGACAGCTGCCAGTTGTGTCCAGAAGACAGTGAGGGGGTTCGCCAAAAGCGCACCTTACTGCTACCAGTTGTAGCGTCAACTTCCGCGGCGTCTAGACCCGAAATATCCGTCTCGAAATTGTGCTCGGTTCGACTCGAGGTCGAATGTTGCCAGTGAGGAAGAATGTACGTGCACCGAGCCAAGCACGTCTCCGTGCGGGATCGAAGCACTTCCTCCTTCAGCTCGCGGTTCTTGCACACAGACCGGGAATGGTATCTCCCAGAAACGACGCATCGAAAGTCATCCCGGACAAGAGCAGCCTAAGGGAGGGCCCTTGAGCAATTGGATTAGAAAAAATAGCAATTGGTGGGAGCTCACGTTTTTCTTGGCTTGGAAGTCGCTGCGTTGGCGCCCGGGCACATGATCCAAGCGCCATCGCTGAAGATTCCGAGGTTCAGGTTTGCCACCGTCAGCTTGCGGTCTATCAGGCTGGCGAAGTATGTCCTCCACCATTTCCTTTATAGTTTCGAACGAAATGGGTGACGAAAGATACGAGGACCGCGAACTTGGAGGCGTTCTACTAATAGTGACACCTTTATATCTCCAAACTGTCAAGTAGCGTCGCGCTGTCCGTCAGAAAAGGGCAAAAGTCACACCACAGAGGCTGCAGCGGGCCCATGACTACGGATCATGATCACTGGGAAATATGGCTCACGGGCGCGGAGATAGTGGATGAGATACATTTCTCCCAACTCTTCCAGTTCAAGTTGATCTTCACTGCGACAGGCGTTCACCTCTCTGGCTACGAATTGGATCGCCCGCATCGAAGGCCCTTCGAGGATGAGATAACCGAGCACCCTCGCGTGGATGAGCTTTTGTTCGCGGATTTCGTGATTGGTGTTGGAATGGGCGGCTTGTTCTAGCAGCAGGATCCTAGAGTAAGCAGGAGGTATCTCAGATTCTGCATTTTTGTCGGAGATGTTGAAATATTCTGGGAGCTCTGCAGGGAGTGGTTGGGGCATAGACTGGGATGATTGGCTTGGCTGGGACTCCCGCGGATGCAATTGAATCTCAACCTCGATCGTGTACCTATTTTAGGCTGACCAACGCGGCTCACATCGCGTGCAGATTCGACACCAATGCAAGCAAGGTCGCCAGCCTTGTCCTCTCTGTGTTTTTCATCTTTACGCTTTGGTGGGCGAGACGGAACGTCCTGTGCGTACCTCCCCCGTTGTTGTGGTTTCCTTTTTGGCTAACGAGCGCAGCTAGTCGGGCCCTCGCTCGGGATCAGTGGCACATATCGCCGAACTCGCATTTTACTGTTTTTAGGACATCCTTTCCCTCTTTCGCACATTTCCCTACCGCTCTTTCGCCTTAGAACTTCCGCTCTCCCTCGCCATCGGAGACAGGACGACACCGCACCCTCTACTTGCCCCGCGCCTAACGTACTTGTATTTAATCCCTCTCGCCCGGCTTCGGCCAGGCAGGCAATCATAACTCTCCCATTTCCCGGGCCGTTCCCTTGCGTTGGCGTGCTTTCCGCCTCGAGCTTCCTGCGCCCGTTATGAATTCCCCAACCATACCGTTGCAACCACGAGTGCCCATCACGGTTCGAGTTCACATTCGCCATCTTTCAACGTCATTCGATCGGCTCATGCTGCATGCGGAGTCATCGAGTCATCTCTTTCCCTCTTTCCCTCTATCCCTCCCCCTCTCCCTCCTTCTCTTCGATACACGATTAGATTCCATGTATATCATTTAAGCTCCAAGGGCGTAGGGGTCAAAGTATGCCTCAAATTATCACCAGAATACAACCATGTGTAAATCCTGTCGATAGAATAAGCACGTCATTCATACCCATAGTTCAAGGGACGCGCGCTGGACCGGTCAACCAGATAGCTAGTCACATTTACTGTCCATGTTCAAAGGAATCAGCCCTGGCAGTGGATTTCAGACAACGACCCCGTCCTCACCGCACTGCTAGAAGTCAGTTGTCAATGCCCATGTTTCTCGCAGATGAACTCGGCCACCAACCGTCAACTGAAATTCAAGTTCATGCACCATAATGAACATAGTTCACCCAACGCTCCAAAGTCATCCCTCTCCCTTTCCTTCTCCATAACTTCACCACAGCGTCTCGAAGTGCCTCTGCCGTTCTTTCACGATAAGATACTCCTTGCTCCCTGCCGGAGAACACCGACTTGTAAAAGTTCTCCGCGAGGTCCCGCCCGTCCGTATCAGCCATGGCCCACATTGTCCCAACGACGCTTCGGAATCCGCAGCATTGCATCGCAGCAGCAAGGTGCAGGGCTTCATCGACCGGGCTCTCGTCGGTCAGTTTCGCAGCGTGGCAAGCCGCCAAGAAGGCTAATTCAGCATTTGGAAGCTGAGATTGTACGATGTCGAGCAACGACAGGCGCTTGCCTTGATAAAGCTTGAACGAAGAGTCCAATGGCTTGCCGGGCTCGAGTAATCCATGGCACACAATATGGACGAATCGGTGATCCCGGAGGCGTTCCAGCACGACACCAGGTGTCGCAGTTGCTCCAATGAGGGTTGTCGCCCGAGAACTGGCTCGCTGTACCGCTTTCATCTCTTCGAATGCCCGTACCATGAATGCACCTGGCTGTACAACGAGAAGCATTGAAGGTTTTTCGAAGGTCTGTGAATTGGGCTTACGGGACTCGAGCAGCGCGGAAAGAGATGGGATGTATGAGGGGATGTACAGATCGAGGAAATATCGCGGTGGGCCCATGTCTGATGGGATTGGACCCATCGCATGGAGTGGAAGCGAACAAAAGACAGATGTCGGGCACCACCATACGCGCGGTTGTTCCGGTATATTCAACTCGTTTAGTCGTTTAATCACTGGCCTCCCGACGAGCTCATAGAGCTCCTTGAGAACAGCACGTAGAGCGTCATCATATGCTGCGGACTCGAGGCCGTTCTTTCGTTCCCCCAGCAGTCGGTCCTGCAATTCGCCCGCGCGGATATAGAAGTCGTCTGAAGTAGGAATGAGGGTGGGTGGAGTGTCGTGGAGAAGGATGAGTATGTCCGATCGCCACTCGCAATGGCTGATAACGATCACTGGGCCATGAGATGCAGCGGAACGGAGAGTGTCGAAGGAAGGTGGCTTCAGGAAGGTGCCAAAGCCTGGTAGGGCTTGAACCTGCGTAATCAGCTTCTCGCGATCGTCCAAAAGTTTATGTTTCCGGATCACGCTATGGCCATATGGATCCATCCCCTCGATGCCATCGTGTCCATCGACATTAATATTGTTGTTTGGTGAGATGGCCAGGGTAAGTGTTTGAAGTTCGCGATTGACGGCGGAGAATCTTTCTGCTAAATTGGGGTTGGCCAACTGAATTTGATCGATCGAGGTACGAAGGCCACGCATTTCTGACCATAAAAGTCCTCTTCCTTGTTCGAGGATCTCGATGGCCTGCTCGAGATGACCAGTGTGGATGTGATAGGATGCGTATTCCAATGGGATCGTCTGAAAATCACCACTCATTGAAACGAGCCGAGAATGCTGATTGTCAAGTGTCGGAGCAAATGTGAGAGAGGCTTGGATCAATGACATGGCACGGTCATACGCGGTCGAGGCAGAGGGGTGTCCAAAACGGCGTGCAATTGACGCCCAGTGAAATGAAATAGTGTCCCGTAAGTCAGGGGAGCTATAGTCATCCGCAGTGTGGAAGAGTTGCATGAGTTCATGCAAATCTTCTTCGTGACGTAGCAATTCGAGACGGGTCGAGAGTAATAAAGTGAGCCGGAGAAGCAAGACAACACGGGAGGGAAGTGAAATAATAGTGTCGATACCATCCCGAGTGGCTGAAATGGCCTCGTTGAGGTACTTGATTTTATGGGTGCATTCAAAGGCACGGTGTAGGAGCCTGCCTAAGGCTACCTGGGCGGTGGAAGTAAGTTCACCGCGGAGGTAAGAAACGAGCAAACGTTGACAATACTTGATGCCGTTTTCGATATCCGCTATGTCAATGAGCTGGCTGATATAGGAATCTTCAAGTGCGTCAACTTGCTTCCTGGTTGTCTCCGTCGAAATTGGCTTGACGACCGTCGGATCGGGCAGAGAGGCGATGAGGTCACGGAACGACGGAAGCTTTCCAGATTCGGAAGGAATGGACAGTACTAGTGCGTCTAGAGCATCTCCTGTGCCATCCAAGCGCAATCCTTCAAAGTAAGAGAGAACTCCGATGCACACATCACGACCGGGATCTTCAATAGAAGTCTCATCAAGCAAGGTACGAAAACGGTAGATCGTATGCTCCAAATGCTCTGGCTTCCCATACGTGTCAAATCGAGCGACGTCGAACATAGCAGCCAAGCCCAATGCCTCCTCTCTGCATGGACTCGGCCCACCTCCGGAGCTGCGAAACGTGAGAATTCTGTTCAGGATTTCCATTCCCTCTTCGTAGTCATCATCCGAAAGACTAGCTTCAAAGCGAATACAGAGAGATCCGGCAAGCGCAAGGGAGACATGATGCAAACCTGGTAGGCGTACCATTGCCTTTCGTAGGCAATCTATGACTTTCTCCGAACAAGTTTCCACCTCAAAGGGTTCGTTGAAACGAACACTTACAGCTCTTGCAAAGTCAGCGATGGGGTCGGTCAGGGATTGTATCGGTATGTCAGAATTGAGAAGTTCGTCACACAGGCATGCCATCTCCTCGATGTCCTGATCCACATCTCCGAGCTCCAATTCTACTTGCATGGCCAATGCATGGACAAGAGCTGTTGTGACAGGAACAGGAAATTTCATGAAGACATCGTGCAATTGTTCATGCAAATAGCGGAAGTATCTGATGCAGCACTTGACATCCTCGGGGCGCCCTGACTCTTCGGCGCGGAAAAGAACCCGGAGTGCGAGGTCATAAAATGTCTGAACGATGCTTAGAAATGGGGAGGGTGTATCCCGGGTAGGTGGGAGGTATATTGCTTCGGTGGGGCTGAGGATTGATCGTTCGAGGTCGCCCTGTTGCCTTGACGATACGAAGCGCGAACCTGTCCCCAATACCAGACAGTAGATATAGAAAAGGCAACGAGGATCAGCTCTGCATAATGACAACCACTGCCTAATGGACGACTGCAGAGATGTCGGGAGTGAATTCTAACTTACCCTGTGCATCGCCCATAGTTTAACACTCGATAATCATAAGATGAACCACTGAATCTTGGGTGATGTCTTGTGGGAAGAAAAATGAGAGGTCCAAGGGAATATATCGTTGAAATTCCGTGTGCCGGGAAACAAACAGGGGATGATACTGGAGAGTCTTGCAAGGGCGTGGCGAGCGATAAGCACGGTTACGGCATCGAAATTTGAAATTTCGGCTTCCGCAGTTTGCATGGACCTGCGCCCGTCATCTATTCTTTGCACTCATGAAAAGACGGAGCGGTGCGTCCACGCGAACGACGCGTCTTATTTCTCAGCAGAGAACAGCGGACCCTTCCGTTACTTTCTTCAAGCTCGAGGACCACGACAGCTTGCCCGATACCGACCCCGGTTCCGGACTCGGACCACTGGCATCTCCAGTGCGCGGCCCAAAGCGTATCAAGGTCGAAATCGTCAACACCGAGGGCCAGCATTCTGCGGTGGAGATGATAAGAATTGCCCGGACTAGGTACCAAAGCGCCAACTAGCAAGGGCAAGGGCAAGGTGGCAAGACGACCACCAGCGCAGACACCGTCGTCCGAATCCGCAGCGTCACCAAAGAAACCCAAGGCAATTAAGCAGGCTCTCGAAAAGCCCCACCCCGCACCTGCGCACTGGCGGGAAACGTATGACGCCATCAAGGAGATGCCCTCGCGGTTCCCCGCGCCATTGGACACCATGGGTTGCGACACCGCCAAGTGGAAGGAGATGGATCCTCGGGTGCGCGACGCGTATCAATTAGCTCGAATCCCCAACTTTTCAACTGACCTAGTATTACCTCTTAATGCTACGTATCGCCTGCCATCGTCTCTTTTTCGCTTTTGACGAGGGCAGAATAAGCGATTCGCGACCCTCATTTCGTTTATGCTCTCGTCGCAAACCAAGGACGAGGTGACGGACACAGCCGTGGACAAGCTCCGCGCCGCGCTCGGGGGAACGCTCAGCCTCGACGCTCTGCTATCTGCCGAAGAGCAGGTCATCGCGGACGCCATCAGCAAAGTAGGCTTCTGGCGTCGCAAGACACAGTTCGTCGCCACACCTCCCTTTTGTCCTCCGCAGAAATGATGACTGACAGAAAAACATGAAACCTAGATATAACGACAGGCTGCGCTGCTCCTGCGAGACGAGTTTGACTCGGATGTGCCGAAGACCGTCGACGAGCTTTGCTCGCTTCCTGGAGTGGGACCAAAGCTTTTTGTGCTTACACGCTGCTTGGGAGATGTAGGTTCTCTCATGTTTTGAATTCTCCTGTGATCCTATCGGCGTTGATGACGATTTGGGACAGAAATGTGGGCATTGGCGTGGACGTTCATGTGCATCGTATCACCAACAGGCTCAAGTGGCACAAACCACCTACGAAAATCCCCGAGGAGACCAGGTGAGAGGATGGTTGATGACCATTCGTTTATCGGCCGCCTTGCCCCTTCTCTCGAACCAGTTCGTCCGTTGGGTAATATGCAGACTCAACCTACAGTCGTGGCTGCCCACCGAGTTTCACAAGGAGATAAACCACCTCCTTGTTGGGTTTGGTCAGGTTGGTTGGTCAAGATTGAATCTTGGAAGAGCCGAGCCAGTACGCGGACCCGAACATTGTCATCATACCCAGAGGAAACAAGACGGACCTTGACTGGCTCCGAGTCGTCTCTACCGAAGTGGCCTCATCCTTTGCCAGTGCGTTTCCACCCCTCCTCTGACTCTTTCGTCATGAACCCGAAACAGCCCCACTGAGAATGTGTACCTATGGCTTTTTTTTTTGGCGGAAAATGGGATGATATCACACAGTGGCGAACAGGCGCACCGAACCAAGCCCCAGTTCTTCGAGACAACCTCGGCAAATGAATCGACAGACACCTTCGATATCTAGTGTGCAATTTTGAGGCCTTTCATTTCTCCGGTGGGATGCGTCTTGCATTTTTTTCTCCCCACCTTTTTTGACATCTGGCCTTAAATGTGGCCAGGCATGCCCAATTCCAATATTTGCTTGTCTACACCTCGAACGTGGAACACGAAACTCACATCTAGGTGCTTGGAGTGGATGCCCTACAACACCTGCATTCCGTGCACACTGTGATCCAGCACAAAAGGCACTGTGTGCAACCACGTGCGGCTGGTTGGACCGTAGGGTAAGCCAGCAGTAAGTTTGGCTGATATGATAGTGTCATGTCCACATCTCATCAATGTCATCCTTTCTCATTTGTTTCTTGCCAATGGATACACTACAGTTTACCTTTCCAGGGATGGTGGGTTCAAAATATGACCAATCCCTCTGAGCTTGCAAACGTCGACTCCCTGAGCTCATCATTTTGGCAGTGCAACAACTGGACCTTCCATTCCGTCAGAAAGCTTAGATCCTCCCCACGACATCATTTCTTACATCCATTCTATGATTTCAATACAGATCAGTGGGTAATTGACAAGTTGCACCCAATATAAATAGTCGGACTTTATAGTCCATTACCCACATGCATCATCATTGAAATTGAGAATCATCTAAGGGTCAGTGCAATATGTAGTGAATGAGAGTGTGGGTGAGTTTCATATCAGGCAGTTTTAGGGGCTCCAATATCATATATGACGTTTAAATGGACAGCTTCTAACGCCCGCTTAGCTCAATTGGATAGAGCATCAGACTCATGCAGTGGGCGGTACCGTGATCTGAAGGCTGCAAGTTCGACCCTTGCGGTGGGCTAGAATCTTTTGTTTGTCTGGCCGACAGTTAGGGCTCTGCACAGCAAGAACAGAGTGGCTTCCAATTGCAAGTGGTGGGCACGGCGCGAGTCAGCACGTGCTGTCGTGGTGAGACCACGTGATGTACTGCATATATGATAAGATAAGGAACCCATCAATCAATTGGGGGGGCGTCCGTCGTTTAGGAGCAAGAATCGGTCGATTCGAAGGTCCACGTCTGGGCAATCCAGGTGAAGAGGCCCCCCCCCAACAAGAGTGCCCGTGCGCGCCCTGATCTGTCACCCAACCTGGGCGTCGCCACCAGTCACAATCAATCTGGAAGCATCTAAGATTAACACTACTGCTCGAAGGGGACCAAAACATCGACTTACCAAGTGCAGAGAGCGAGCAGCACGCCGCCCTATCCATCCCCACCAACTTTTCCCCTTTCCACATAAAACCCTCGCACGTGGCCTGCCGTGTGGAGAAGGCACGGGAAGTGTGAACAAGGGGCAACTCACCTGCCCTCCGTGGCAACCCCAGAAACCCTGACTGTCTTGGACCTGCATGCACGGTCACAAACGCCAAGGCAAGGGATCCTCGGGCGTTGAAGCATGCGAACGAAAGGGAACACCATGACCTACAGGGTCTACACCTGACCTGTTCGAGGGTACCTGCAGCATCGAGCTCGCTGGCAAGGCCAAGAAAGCCTCCACCGCAAAGCCCGAGGCGTTGGAGCCCGGTGCGTATGACGAGGCAGGGTGCAGGCATGAAACGCCACTGCAAAGCAATGCCAGGTGTGAAATCGACACACCACCAAGAGGGGGAGCGAGAGTTCGATGCGCTGCCACAAAAGAGAGAGCGCGAATCGACGGGCCGCCATAAAGCCCGAACGAGGGCAAACAGGGGTATGGGCGCGAAGCGCTACGACCGGGCAGGCGCAACTTGAGCAACAGAGGGGGCTGGCCGCATTGAAGAGCACAATCCCTGGAAATCTTCACCCGGCCACACCCAAACCAGTCAGAAGGCGGCACCGCCAGCAACAAATATCCACGCACCTTGGCCCAAACACTTGTCATCCTACCCCACCATGGAGGAGCCAATTCCTTTCCATTTTGAGACCTATACAGAGGGTGCAGCATCGCCCTGGGGAATGCAGAAGTATTGCACAAGGCAACGCTCACCGAGGCCTGTTGGCGGCCGTCCGTCACAACTGTGTCACACACCGTCATGCGTGAGTCACGTGTGTCGCGCCGAACACACGCGCACTGTGCGTACTAGTAAGCGTAAGACTGAATTCATGAGCCATATCCTAATACACTTGTCAGAGCCGCCCCATACAGCTGATCTGGAACCCCACCAGAGGAGTCTGGCTGCAGAGACATCCCATGGCCAGTAACCGGCCTTGGCACTATCCTAGGATGCGGACGCCTGTCTCCTCCCACAAACAGCCAACCAGGAACAACCCCGCAGGGACACGCGCCTCCGAAAGGCCTCCCACCTCCTCCGGATCCTCCTCTCCGAGTCGGTTTACTTGAATTGGGTAATGTGCTACAAGAGAGTGATCCAGGGAAAAGGGCACAACAACCAAGAAATCAGAACATGGCTCTGCGCGATAAACATAAGACTCACCGACGTCAAGATAATAGCAACCAAGATCAAACAAAAAAGGGTTTACCAACCAAATGGTGAACACCTGGAAACATGTCCTAACCAAAGAGAGAGACCTCCCGAACACCTGAATAATGAGTGTGAGGTTTTAGTGAGTAGTAGGCCACTTGTCCTGATCCCACAATATCCCAGTTGGGAGCAAACACATTTTCTCCTCACCCCCCGGCCTATGGCCCGGCTTCAGCGCGCCAAATGGGGCTGACGCTCGTCTCTCGCCCCGCCATATGGCACTTGTTTCTTGATAGTCAGTTTTTGGTAGCTACTCATTGAGAAATAAATCGCTTTCAAAAAAAAAAAAGACATGTTCAACTACCACTCGCACCCCTCGCCTCCATCGCTTCGTCCTCCGTGTCCTCTGCCTCGATTGATTCCTCTGTCCCTCACACCCAAGTCCCCTCTCGTCTCGCCTCAAATTCCGCTGCCGACGCCATGTGGGTCGCCCACTCTCGCGGCCTCGAGCTGTCAAGACAGTAGCATATGCGACACCTTGCCAGTCGGGCCCTCGCTCGGGACCACATATCGCCGGACTCGCATCTTACCGTTTTCAGGACATTCCTTCCGTCTTTCGTACGTTTCCTTACCGCTCTTTTGCCCTAGAACTCCTGCTCTCCATCTTTTGGTTGATTTTTTCCACTTAGCCATTGGACGCAGGACGACACCGCTCCCTCTACTTGCCCCACGCCTAACATACTTGTATTCAATCCCTCTCGCCTGGTTCGGCCAGGCAGGCAATCATAACTCTCCCCTTTCTGTTCCCTTGCGTTTGCGTGCTTCTGCCTCGAACTTCCTGCACCCTTCACGAATTCCCCAGCCATGCCGTTGGAGCCACAAATGCCCATCATGGTTCGCGTTCACGTTTGCCATCGTTCAGCGTCATTCAATCGGCTCACGTGGAGCCATCTCTTTCCCGCTTCCGCCCTCTCTCTCCTTTGCGCCTTCACCTTCCCCCTCGGGAACGCGGACCCGCTTCGGAGACCTTTCCCCGAACTCACAGCAGTGTGGACTTACCACCTGTGATACAATAGATAATGCGTCTGTAACGTAAGCTAGACCTCGTATCTAATTATGCTCTGTACTACGTCCAGTTTTACGATGTCAAACACAATGCTTCCCAGAAAAAAAAAGAACCGTGACCAACCAACAATTGCGTATCAAGGACGAAATTCACCCGACGCTCTGAGGTCATCCTTCTCTTTTGAATCCTTGTCTATCATTCAAGCTGCAAGGGCGTAGGGGTTGAATTATGCCTCGAATTATCACCAGAATACAACCGTTTGTAAATCCTGTCCGTTAAAACAAGCACGTCATTCATACCCATAGTTGGACACGCTGAACCGGTCAGCCAGATAGCTAGTCACAGTTATTGTCCATGTTCAAATAAATCAGTCTTGGCAGTGGATTTCCGACAATAACTATATCTTCACCGCGCTGCCGCGAGCCAGTTGTCAGTGCCCATGTTTCTCCAAGATAAACTTTGCCACCAACCGACAGCTGAAATTCATGCACCATAATGAACATAGTTCACCCAACGTTCCAAAGTCATCCCTCTCCCTTTCCTTCTCCGTAATTTCACCACAGCGTCTCGAAGTGCCTCTGCCGTTCTCTCATGATAATATTCCCCTTGCTTCCTGCTGGAGAACACCGACTTATAAAAGTTTGGGGCGAGTTCCCGCCCATCCGTATCAGCCATGGCCCACATCGTCCCAACGACACTTCGGAATCCACAGTATTGCATCGCAGCAGCAAGATGCAGCGCTTCATCGGCCGGGCTCTCGTCGGTCAGTTCCGCAGTGTGGCAAGCCGCCAAGAATGCAAATTCAGCATTTGGAAGTTGAGATTGTACGATGTCGAGCAACGACAGGCGCTTGCCTTGATAAAGCTTGAAAGAAGAGTCGAATGGCTTGCCGGGTTCAAGTAATCCGTGGCACACAATATGGACGAACCGATGATCCCGGAGGCGTTCCAGCACGACACTAGGTGTCGCAGCTGCTCCAATGAGGGTTGTTGCCCGAGAACAGGCTCCCTGTACCGCTTTCATCTCATCCAACGCCTGTACCATGTACGCATCTGGCTGTAAAACGAGGAGCATCGAGGGCTTTTCGATGGTTGGTGAATTGGTCTTGCGGGATTCGATGAGCGCCCAAAGAGATGGCGTATATGAGGGAATGTATAGGTCTGAGAAATATCGTGGAGGGCCGACATCCGATGGGATTGGGCCCATCGCGTGAAGTGGAAGTGAGCAAAAGACGGATGTCGGGCACCACCAAACGCGAGATTGTTCCGGTATATTCAACTCGTTTAATCTTTTGATCACAGGCCGGCCGACAAGCTCATAGAGCTCCTTGAGAATAGCACGTAGAGCACCCTCGTACGCATCAGACTCGAGGCCGTTCTTTCGTTCCCCCAGTAGTTGATCCTGCAATTTGTTCGCGCGGATATAGAAGTCGTCTGAAGTGGGAATGAGGGAGGGTGGAGAGTCGTGGAGAAGGATGATTATGTCCGATCGCCACTCGCAATGGATGATTATGATAACTGGGCCATGAGATGCAGCGGAACGGAGAGTGTCGAAGGAAGGTGGCTTCAAGAAAGCATCAAAGCCTGACAGGGCTTGGATCTGAGTAATGAGCTTCTCGCGGTAGTCCAAAAGCTCCTGTTTCCGCATCACGCTATGGCCATATGGATCCATCCCTTCGAGATTGTCGTTTCCGTCAACATTGTTATTTAGTGAGAAGGCCAGGGTAAGTGTCTCGAGTTCCCGATTGACTTCGGAGAATTTGTCTGCCAAATCGGAGTCGGCCAAATGAATTTGATCGATTGAGGTACGAAGGCCACGCATTTCTGACCATAACAATCCTCTTCCTCGTTCGAGGGTCTCGATGGCTTTCTCGAGATGACCAGTACTAGCGTCGATGTGATAGGATGCATAGTCCAACGGAATCGTCTGCAAAATATCACGTACTAAGACGAGCCGGGAATGCTGACCGTCAACTGTGGGAGCAAACGTGAGAGAGGCTTGCATCGATGACATGGCACGGTCATACGCGGTCAAGGCAGAGGGGTGTCTAAAACGGTGTGCAATTGATGCCCAGAGAAATGAAATAGGGCGCCCGTCATCTAAGTTAGTGAAGCTATAGTCAGCCACAGTGGGGAAGAGTTGCATGAGTTCATCCAAGTCTTCGTTGTGACGTAGCAATTCGAGACGGATTAATAGCCATGAAATGAGCCGGCTAAGAAACCTAACACGGGAGTCAATTGGAATAGTAGTATTGATACCATCCCGAGTGGCTGAGATTGCCTCGTTGAGGTACCCGATTTTATCGGTGCACTGAAAGGCACGACGTAGGAGGAGGCCTAAGGCTTCCTGAGCGGCGGAAGCAAGTTCACTACGGGGGTAAGAAATGAGCAAGTGTCGACAATACTTGATGCCGTCTTCGATATCCGCTACATCAGTAAGCTGCTTGATATGGGAAGCTTGAAGTGCGTCAATGTGCTTCATGATTGTCTCCAAATTTGGCTTGACGGCCATCGGATCGGGTAGAGAGGCGATGAGGTCACGGAACAATGGAAGGTTTCCAGATTCGGGAGGAATGGACAGCGCGTTTTGGGTATTTCCCGACGTTCCCGTGGGATCCAAGCGGAATCCCTCATATTGAGAGAGATGTCCGATTATCTCAGCACGATCGGGGTCTTCAATAGAAGTCCCATCAAGCAGGGTACGAATACGGTAGATCGCATGCTCCAAATACTCTGGCTTCTGATACACGAGAAATCGAAGGCGGGCGAACCGGGCAGCGAAGTCCAATGCCTCCTTCCTGTAGGGATTCGGCGCATCTCCGGAGCCACGAAACATAATAATTCTGTCCGAAATTCCCATTGCCTCTTCGTAATCATCGTCCGAAGGAGAGATGAAGAACTGAAAAAGGAGAGATAGGCCAAGCACGAGGGAGACCTGATGCAAATCTGGTAGGCGTACAATTGCTTTTCGTAGGCAATCTTTGACTTTCTCTGAAAGAAATTTCCGTTCCAAATGATCTTTGAAATGAATATTAATAGCTCTTGCAAAGTCCTCAATGGGGTGTGTCAGGGATTGTGTCGATATGTCAGAGTTGAGAAGTTCGTCACAGAGGTCTGCCATCTCCTCGATGTCCTCATCCACATCTCCGAGCTCCAATTCTACTTGCATGGCCAATACATGGACAAGATCTGTCGCGACAGGAACAGGAAAATTCATGGAGACTTGGTGCCATTGTCGATGCAAATAGCGAAAGTACCGAATGCAGCACTTGACATCTTCGGGCCGCCTTGACTCCTCGACGCGGAAAAAAACGCCGCGTGCAAGGTGATGTAATATCTTAACAATGTTTAGGAACGGTGGGGGCGTATCCCGAGTAATTGGGAGGTATATTGCTTCGGTGAAGCTGAGGATTGACTGTTTGAGGTCGCCCTGTTGCCCCGACGATAGGAAGCGCAAACGTGTTGCCGATGCCAGACGGTGGACATAGGAAACACGACGAGGATCCGTTCTGGGTAATGACAACATGTCATTTTGTAGTTGAGGAATGATATTGTCAAGGAGAAAGGCTGAAAAAGGGAAGATAATTAAGAAAACCACTGCCTAATGGACGGCTCGGAGATGTCGGGAATGCATTCCAGCTTACCCTGTGCATCAGCCATATTCAACACTGAATAATCACAATATGAAGCACTGAGTTTTGGATGATGTCGTATGGGAAGGAAGATGAGGGGTACAAGGGAATATATTGTTGAAATTTCGTGTGGCAGGAAAACAAACAGGGAATGATAAGTTACTGGAAAGTCAAACGCGCGCTGACGCGTCAGTCGCAAGGAGTTGCGCTGTTTCCGCGGAACGCGTCACGCCCCAAAAGAGGTAATTCCCCCATAGTTCGGTATCCACTAGTACAGCTGTCAGAAATTTGTACTCAGCAAAATAAAAAGATCTCGGTTAGGAAAAACAAACATAAAGCCATGTCACTAAGACACGTTGTTACTAAGGTCGAGTGGGGGGAGCCCAGGGGAGCCCCAGGGATAAATGCATGCATGCGAGGGTGTTCCCGGGCATTATTTCAGCCCGGAAAGTGTTCGCAGGGGAACTACTCACATATACAGACCCTAGACCGGAGGCAGAAGAAGGTGGAAACATGTGCCCAGGCGATGCAGCGGAAAGACGCGAAAACGCAAGCCCAGGCGCTGCGCTTGAGGCGGGATATGTGACTGGGATTGCTGCAGATGGGTTCGTGCAAGTAAAAGAACATGCAGCAGAGCCAGCCGCTACAGCGGAAGGGGACGCGCAGGCAGGGCCAAGCACAGTGGAGCAGATGTGCACACTGCCAGGTGCCTGGCAGTGCTAGGCCCTTCTGCCTTCTCAATGAAAAATTGACTTGTAAAATATTTGGTGTCTATGCACCCGCCCCAATGATCGGACCATTTCATGCTGCCTATATTATTAATTTCCGACTAGTGCAACAGGTAACATTTTTGCTAACTTCTATTCTTAAAATAAATAATATATATGCAGCATGAAATGTGAATAACAAAAAAAAGTATTGCCCCATCATGGAATCAAACCAAGGGACCCAGGTCAGACATCTGATCACAAACATAACAACCGCTACACCACACACCCTATTATCACTGTTCCTCTCCATGGTATATGACCAACTAATAAGAATGAAGAACCCAGGCACCGCCAGGCACCTAGCAGTGTGCGCATCTGCTCCGCTATGCTTGCCCCCGCCCACATGTCCCCTTCCACTGCAGCGGCCAGCTCCGCTGCACATTCTTTTACTTGTGCGAACCTGTCCATGGCAATCCCAGTTGCATATCCCGCCTCAAGTGCAGCACCTGGGCTTGCGTTTTTGTGTCTTTCTGCCGCATCACCCGGGCGCGCGTTTGCACCTTCTTCCACCTCCGGTCTAGGGTCTGTATATGTGAGTAGTTCCCCTGCAAACACTTTCTAGGCTGAAATAATGCCTGGGAATGCCCTTGCATGCATGCATTTATCCCCGGGGCTCCCCCAGGCTCCCCCCACTCGACCTTAGTAACAACGTGTCTTAGCGACACAGCTTTATGTTTGTTTTTCTTAACCAAGATCTTTTTATTTTGCTGAGTACGAATTTCTGACAGCTGTACTAGTGGATACCAAAAACTATGGGGGAATTACCTCTTTTGGGGCGTGACGCATTCCGCGGAAACAGCGCAAGGGCGTGACGAGTGAAAGTTACGGCATAACTTTGAAATTTGAAATTCACTTCCGCCTGTGCGTCGTCTATCTTCTGCACCCATGAAGAGACGGAGCTCAGCGGACCCTGCTGTGACTTGATTCAAGCTCGAGGACCAAGACAGCTTTCCCGGTGGCGGCCTCGGGTCCGGACTCGGACCACTGGTACCACCAGCGCGCCGCTCAAAGCGCGTCAAGGTCGGTATCATCACTACAGAGGGGACGGCATCTTATGGTGGAGATGATAAAGAGGTGCCCAGACCAGCTACAAAAGCGCCAACGGACAAAGGAAAGGGAAAGGGCAAGGGCCGGGGCCCAAGGCGGCAAGACGACCACCAGCGCGAACACCGTCTTCCGAATCCGCGGCACTGCCAAAGAAACCCAAAACAATCGAGCAGGCTCTCAAGAAACCTCACCTCGCACCTGCGCACTGGCGGGAAACGTATGACGCCATCAAAGAGATGCGCTCGCGGTTCCCTGCGCCAGTGGACACCATGGGTTGGAAGGAGATGGATCCTCGGGTGCGTGACGCATATCACTAGCTCGAATCCCCAACTTTTCAACTGACCTACTATGACCTCTCAACGCTCCGTATGGCCCGCCGTCTTCTCTTTTCGCTTTTGACGAGAGTAGAATAAGCGATTCGCGACGCTCATTTCACTCATGCTCTCGTCGAAAACCAAGGACGAGGTGATGGACGCAGCCGTAGACAAGCCCCGCACAGCGCTCGGCGGCACGCTCAACCTCGACGCTCTGCTAGCTGCCGAGGAGCAGGCCATCGCGGACGCCATCAGGAAAGTAGGCTTCTGGCGTCTCAAGACACAGTTCGTCCCCACACCCCGCTCTCGTCCTCTGCGGAATTGATGACCGACAGAAAAACGTGAAATCTAGATATATTAGACAGGCCGCGCTGCGCCTGCGAGACGAGTTTGACTCGGATGTGCCAAAGACCGTCGACGAGCTTTGCTCGCTTCCTGGAGTGGGACCAAAGATGGCCCTTTTGTGCTTACACGCCGCTTGGGATATGTAGGTCCTCTCATGTTCTGAATCCTCCTGTGATCGTACTGGCGTTGATGACGATCTGGGACAGAAACGTGGGCATTGGCGTGGACGTTCATGTGCATCGTATCAGTAACAGGCTCAAGTGGCACAAACCACCTACGAAAACTCCCGAGGAGATCAGGTGAGAGAATGATCGATGACCATTCGTTTATCGGCCGCCTTGCCCCTTCGCTCTAACCAGTTCGTCCGTTGGGTAATATGCAGACTCAACCTACAGTCGTGGCTGCCCACCGAGTTGCACAAGGAGATAAACCACCTCCTTGTTGGGTTTGGTCAGGTTGGTTGGTCGAGATTGAAACTTGGCACCGCCGCTGATTGATATCCAAATGGGTCACAGGTCATCTGTCTTCCTGTCAGCCCTCGGTGTGACGTTTGTACATTGAGTACAGAGAAGATCTGCCCTAGCGCCCAGACCGTTGTCAAATCCAGGACCAAGAAAGCGACTGGTCCAAACATCGAGATTGCCTTTGAGGAGGTATCTACACTGAATCTCGCGAAAGGAGAACCAACATCAGCGTGCCTGAGCGCGGCATCGAGTTTGATACCTGAACCAGACGATACCTAGGTTGTGGGTCGAGCCAAGACCTATTCACCTGCATATACTTCATTTTCCCATCATGCTCGCGTGGATGAGCTTTTGTTCGCGGATTTTGTGATTGATGTTGGAATGGGCGGCTCGTTCTAGCAGCAGGATCCTAGGGTATCTCGGCTTCTGCACTTTTGTCGGAGATGTTGAAAAGTTCTGAAAGCTCTGCAGGGAGTGGTTGGGGCATAGACTGGGATGCTTGGCTCAGCTTGGCCGGGACTCCCATGAATACAATCCCGGGCCCATTTACACCTCCATCGTGTAGTTATTTAGCAACTGACCATTTTGTACTCGGCGTACTAGTCACGGTGATTTCGTCCTAACGAGAGATCCATGGCACTGTCCCGAACATTTCTCCAAGAACATGTATCTTCGCCAGATCATCGCCTCATCACTCCGCTACTAGGCAGCCCGCAGCCGCAGTATATAGGCCAGTGATATGGTACCACAGGCCACGCATGCGTGTCGATAGGAATGTGCCAGAGGGGTCCAAACGAATTCAATTCAGTCACCGAATATCCGACAACACCCTCCTCGCCACACTATGCTGTTAACTTATCCAGTAGTTTGTGCTGAGGCTTGCATTCCAAGACGGACATGATTACGAACCTACAACTGCGCATCATGCACCATAATGAACATAATTCACCCTTATTCCGACACGCGGAGATTTCCATGATCAGGCAAAGGCTTTGAAGGGCCAATTATTGGAAGGAGGCCTCGATTCAGAGGAATACAACGACGCACCCAGGACTCTCTATGATCTCGTTGCCAGTCCAGTTATCTAGAGGCCCTGGGAGCTGAATGTCCCTGAACAATCTCGTGTTCGGTGGTACCCAACATCTGTTTTATTGCTCCCTTCCTCTTCATGCAATGGGCCCTATCCAATCCCTGGCGGATGGTTACCGTGACATTAAAACATGCTTCTCGGACCTGTACATCTCTTCCTATACCTCATCACTCTCTGCAATCATACAAGCACCCAGACCTGACACGCAAACTTTCACAAGTATTCAATATTCAATACTCAATGCTTGTTGTGATGGAGCCTGATGAGATACCAAATTCATCGCAGGAGATGCAGGTCATCTGGGCCATCACCCCAACAGCAGTAACACTTCACTTAGCCCAGAAACCGCAAACCCTTCTTTAGTACTAGAGCACCTAAGGAATTTTTGGTTTCCCCATTTTTCCTGCCACGGGAAACTCGAAAAATGAAGGCCTTTCGATGCTTCTTCAACCCCTACGGAGGTGCACGCCTCACACTGCTCGACCTTGTCCGATCTCAACTCACCAGGACTACTTATATCTGACGCGACTTGTAAACCGTCAAATCTCGATCTCTACTGAAAACGCACGATGGAGGTAGATATTGAAACGCTGGAGAGAACCACATTCCTCGCTGCTTACAACGAAGGAGAACCTCTGTATAGATGAAAGGCTCAGGGAGTTGACGCTTGTACGACCACGGAAATGATAAAGGGTGATATGATGTAGACGTGCCACTATCATATCGGTCAATGTTGCTGTTGGCCTGCCTGCCCACCAGCTGCGCGGCGCGTGATACGTGGCGTCCTTGACGTCGGCCATCATTGTCCCTCGTCCACACCGAGAGCTTAAGAGTGCGCTTCCATGTGTCACGTTCGAATAATCGACCAGCAAACATTGGCAACTGACATGCCTGTCCATATTCGCAAACCAGATACAAGTGAGAGGATAAAAAAGTAATAAAAAAAGGCAAGACACCGAGTTTCAAAGTCGCACCCTATATATCGAACAAGTGCCTGTCGATCATCTTCAGAGGTCGTCTCGACGACTTGGAGCTTGGCTCTGTGTGCTTGCTCGTCTCCACGTTATATATCTTCGTGAGGAGTCTCTCGAACGCAGGCTCGACGTTGGACGCGTTAGACGCAGACGTTTCCATGTACATCATTCCATTCTCCGCTGAACAAAAAGAAACAGTCGGCGCACGTTTTCAGCGGCGCCATTGGGAATTCATAGATAAGAGTCAGAGAATGTGTTAAAACGCACAGGCAAAGGCTTCAGCCACTTCCACGGGGACGACCCGGAGGCTGGCGAGGTCCGACTTGTTTCCGATGAGCATGACGATGACGTGTGGGTCCGTATGCTGGCGCAGCTCTTCGATCGATCTTTTGATGTTGTTGAAGGACGACAGCCTCGTGACGTCGAACATTAACAACGCGCCCGCGCCTCCGCGATAGTACCTGGAAAGCGCGGTTTAGCGGTTCGTCAGAGCTATCTGCGCTTGCAACGCCCACACGACATGGGAGGAAAGGGATATGAATGACGCACGTCGCGGTGATAGCACGATATCGTTCTTGACCCGCTGAGAACTAACGGGTGAGAAACGTGAGAAGGGGGGGAAGCAAAGCGGTGCACACCGGTATCCCAGATCTGCGCTTTTGTCCTCGTATCGTCTACCATGGTTGTGCGGGTGGCGAACTCGACACCAATGGTCGACCTACTTTCGAGATCGAAATCATTGCGCACGAAGCGGGAAAGTACTGTGGCGAGGAGATGAGCGCTGTGGTACTATAATTGCGTCGTATGCATGCATACAGTTTCTATGCCGTCAGGAAGGAGAGCACGAAAAAAGGCTTCGGTGGTCATCTGAGAGCGAATCAACAATGAAGGGACACTAACGACTTTCCGACTCACGGGTCGCCAGTCAGGATAATCTAACGTGACGGGTAAGGACGTGTCAGTGGTGTCTCGAGTACGGGATGTATGAAGGAAGGAAAAAAATTAGGAAAAAAAAAACTGAAAAATGGGGTTAAAAGTGGGGGTACGGAAGAATTACCTTGAAGAGGTAGTCGTAGTGAGTTCCTTCGGCCATTGCAAACAAGGAATAAGCGAGCGAGGTCGATTGCGGCGTTTGTGCTGTCTGTGCAAGTTCTGACCGTGATATGCCCAGCACCGCCTTATGTATAGCGCCCACTGTTTGCAGGGGGTGGACGTGTCAGCTGTTTGGTAGGTCTGCTTTCCCAGATCTAGGTCATTGCCTGTGCGTCCACCTATTCTATGCGAAGTCCGGGCGAGCAAATGACCGGGTCACAAAAGAATTGAATTCTGAACTTGAAGGACGCCGCCCGCAAGCGATCGATCAACGCGAGTCGCGGCTGGTTCCGGAAACCAAGTCACGCGGGGCCGAGGCTTCGTCAGTCCTTTCAAGTTCCTTCACCGCTTCATTTTCGAGACGCCACTCTCTGATTCACATCTTGCCCGCTGTGTTAGATTACCCTAGCTGGCGACTC
>Ga0307512_10002862_pt1 | contig 20970 bp, 27 predicted proteins | sample 14_EM_MG_FD_200267 | JGI IMG/M metagenome (GOLD analysis project Ga0307512, IMG submission 200267) | Populus trichocarpa ectomycorrhiza microbial communities from riparian zone in the Pacific Northwest, United States - 14_EM | ecosystem: Host-associated > Plants > Roots > Unclassified | place... | reverse complement strand
TCCGGTTCTCCCATCTCTTTTAGATAATTACTGGGAAGCCTCCTTACCTCCTACCCCATTTGAACCTCCCATGCCATTAGAATCAGTTGTCTCAGGAGGATCTGAAATAATTGGAAGAACTTTCCAATCATTTTTACCTGGACATAAATACTTAGCTAATACAATCCCAACTCGAAGCAGAAGAGAACTAGACACTTTTTGTACTCACTGTTGGTACTTGTTACAAGGACAACAAGAACGTCACATCGAATACCTATTATCAGAATTAACGGAGCTTTGCCCAGATCCTATTATCTTCTTAGGATATTTGTGGAAATACCACACTTCTGTGAATAACAACGGTATCTTAGAAGACTACCAGATTATCCAACGAACAGAAACTTGTCCACAAACAGCCCGCTTAAACAAGGCTTATACCATATTTTACAGTTGGCATGATAACAGTTATACCATGTCCCTTGCATGATCTTTTGGGAAAAGGTTCTTCTCAAATATCCCACGAAACTCCAAGCCTCTGAAGAGGACACCAAATATTTGCCAATAGTTTTTCAAGAGTGGTTTATTGCTTATGATCAAGGAGAAAGAGTCCTCTTTGCTCGACTACACAACGATTGTGTGTGGAGTGTTCCACCAAGCAAAACTTGGACTGACTATGACACCAGCAAAGATATCCTACTAGAAACCCTAACAGACTTAGTCCCATATTTTCACCAAGTTACCAACTTTAACCTATATATGGGAAAAGTGAAATTCAATAACAAAGATGTTATCTGGACACCCATCCATCAGTGGAAATATCGCAACAATAGGACAGTACATTTCAACGAAACCCCGACTGAAGGAACAAACTCCGAACTTAGTTCCGACGAAGCTTCCAATAAATCGAACCCAGATGAAGATACAGCTCAAGTCGAAGATCTCCTTAGACAAGCTGAAACCACTGTTATATCAGCAATCCAGAAACTCTCCAGTTGAGCAGGAACTCCAGACCCAACAGATTCACCCTTGCCTAAAGCAAGTCCACTTCTTGGAAAGTCCAAACTTTCAACTGCAGAAGTCAGTCAGACTGCTACACCCCCTGTATCAAAGGGAAAAGCACCTGCCCCACCACCCACAAGAACTAGTACCTCCTGGTCCTCTCTGCGACCCACACAGACCACGACATTATCCTCCACAACCAAGCCATCGGCACCACCGTTTAGAAACCCCAAAGGAGCAACACCACAGGTTAAACCTAATCCACTGGCATCAACTTCGAAACTACCGCCACAACCCCCAGGTGGAAACCCCCCAGCACCGCCACCCACAGCACCAATGGCACAACCAAACCCACCACCCCATATCTTGGGAACAGCCCCCGAGTCCTATAATGGAAAAGGGGATATGGTGATTGCATTCTGGAATTCCCTTGAGAATTACTTCACAGCCAATGCTACTACCTTTGATACTGACACAAAGAAGGTATTGTCAGCCTTAACCTACTTCAAACAAGGAACCCAAGCCGGAGACTGGGCTAGTGATCATATCACGACTATACTAGCAGGAAACCTGGTCAACTATGGAACATGGAATGATTTTAAAGATGCCTTCAAAGCCCAGTTCATTCCCCTGGAAACGCAAAATGAAGCAATCCAGAGCATACATAACACCCCACAGAGGAACTAGGAATTCGGCGAATGGTACCAAGAATGGAGCAGATATGCTAGACAAGCCAATGTTGACGAAGCTACTAAGATGTATGCATTCCGCAGAGCTCTGGATACTGCTCTTCACAACAAACTACTCCAATTATCTCCGATGCCAACTACATTGGCCAGACTTGTGGAGAAGGCCAGAGAATTCAATAGGAATTGGCGCACCTTCGCTGGCCCTACTAGAGGATTCTGACAACAGAATCCGCGCATTTGGGAAATCTCGGAAGAAGAATCTGAGATCAATGCCTTCCCACGACCCTGTCCTTTCAGACAGAACTGAGAATGAGGACATAGACGCAGACGTGGACATGGCCGCAGTCGTGGAAGACTCACTCCGGAGGAATGCAAACACCGTATCAACAATAACCTCTGTCTCTATTGTGGCATACCCAGACACATCGCTGTCAACTGTACTGCACTGCCAAATTCTCGACCTGGTTCCAGTTTCCAACCACAAAGCAGCAGACCTTCCGTCCAACAAATCGATTCCATTCCAGAAGAAGGGATGGAGAAACTGTCACTTGAAGATGAAAGCAAAATTAATATCACTTCTGTTAATCAATTCGAACCATTGGTCAAACTCAACTTAGATGAAAATCTGTCTTTTCTTGGAACTCTCTAGGAGCATCGCCTAAAAGAGTTGTATCAATACCCCATTGTACTACTAGCAGGATTGGAAGTCTCTGATCATCTAAGATTCCCAATATACCACCAGATACAATTTGAAATATAAGACATCCTTCTATGCAAATAGATGTTTGAATCACATACAATGGGAAAGAAATCGATGCTGAGGCCATTCTAGACAGTGGAGCAGAAGGTGTCTACTGTAACACAAGCTTTATCAAGAAATATGGTCTCCCCACCTATGACATAGAGCTCCCTATATATCCAAGAAACATTGATGGAACATTGAACAAACAAGGAGCTATATGCCATGCCGCCATACTGTGAATGGGGATTGGCACCAGACATTGGGAAAACATTGAAGTCGCCATTACAAATACTGGACAACACAAGATACTTCTGGGAACAGATTGGCTAAAGGCGCATAATCCCAGTATAGATTGGAGCACAAACCAATTACAATTCGATCAGTGCCCACCACAGTGTCATCCTATAGAACAACAAGATCCCACAATTGGCCAATTTCTACCAATCGATGCCTGGGAAACACAGAATGATGACTATCTCGAATATACAGACCATGGCACAGATGCGTTGCAGTGCATTGTGGCCCACAAAGCACGCTACTTTGAACCAATGATACAAAAGACAATGGTATCAACCACTCTAGCTAAAGGGGAGGAACGTAAGACCATGGATATACCACCTGAGTTCCACAAATATGTGAAGGTCTTCTCAGACGAAGAAGCACAACGATTACTGAAACACCAACTGTGGGACCACAAGATCGACCTTCAGCCAGGTCTACAAATGAGAAAAACATTAGTTTACAGACTGACGCCCCCTGAAATGGTCGCGCTCAAAGAATACATCACAGACAGCCTAAAGAGAGGCATGTTACAAAGATCCAAAGCTCTGGATGCATGCCCCTTCTTCTTCATTGACAAGAAGGATGGTAAACTATGCCCAGTTCAAGACTACAGACCCTTACACACAATTACTAGAAAGAATGTGGCTCCGATACCGTTAATCCCGGAACTCATTGATAAACTCCTAGGAGCACGATTCTTTACTAAACTGGATGTCTGCTGGGGATATAATAATATCCATATACGGGAAGGCAATCAATACAAAATGGCATTTAAGACCCCTCTCAGTCTCTTTGAATCTCGCGTCATGACCTTCGGGTTATGTAACGCCCTGGCAACCTTCCAAACCTTCATGGACACTCAATTTGCTGACCTTTTAGCAACCGGCAAAGTTGTCATCTATCTAGATGACATCCTCATTATGGCCAAACCTTAGTTGAACTGGTGAAACTCACACACAGAATTCTCCAACAGCTCCTTGATCTCGATCTCTACCTCTGACCTGAGAAATGTTCCTTTAACCAAACATCCATGGAATATTTGGGTCTGATCATTTCCAAAGGAGAACTTCATATGGATCCAGTCAAACTTATGGCTGTTAGCAACTGGCCAACCCCAAAGACCATGAAGGAAGTCCAGAAATGGCTGGGCTTTTGCAACTTCTACTGCCGTTTCGTAAAAAACTACTCTGCTCTGGCCCAACCACTATTCAATCTCACAAAGAAAGACGTCCCTTTTCACTGGGACCACACTGAAGAACAAGCATTCCGCGATCTACAGTCTGCATTGACTTTGGCACTGGTTCTTATATTACTGGACTATGAAAAGCTGTTCACATTAATCACCAATGCAAGTGATTACGTGACAGGAAGCATCTTAGAACAAGAAGATGCCTTTGGTTGTTCTCACCCTGTTGCTTACTTCTCCAAGTTATTGCAACCTGCAGAATGCAACTATGAAATCCATGATAAAGAATTACTTGCCATTATCCATTCCCTAAAGCACTTCCACCACTACCTCCAAGGCAATAAACACTGCACTAAGATCTTTTCAGACCACGCAAATTTACAGTATTTTACCACAAAACAATCTCTTACATGGTGACAATCGCGATGGTCCCTCTTTCTAGCTACATATGACTTTATTATCATCCCTAAACCCAGCAAACTCAATAAAGCCAATGCTCTGTCCAGGCGTCCAGATTATAAAGAGGGGATAGCATCTGAAAATGCTGACCAGATCTTACTCACAATGGATAAATTCTTGCTTACACCAGATACATTCCAAATCTGCGCACTATATAATACGGCAATCCCCACTGGAATGGACCTAGACCTTAAAGCAGCACTACAAGAAGGCATTAAAGCTGATAGAGTCATAGGAACAAAACTGACATCAATGCTTACAAGTGGCCCAAGACACATTACCAAAGGATTACAAGAATGGAACTACAAAGATGGATTACTCCTCTACAAAGGATTGGTCTACGTACCAAATAATGAGAACCTAAAGTGCAAAGTCACACAACTATTTCACAACCAAGTGATGGGTCACCTGGGACAATGGAAAACCATTGAATTAATCACACAAGAATACTGGTGGCCTGGGATCACAGAATTCGTTAAAGCATACATCAAAGGATGCGCCGTCTGCCAAACTACAAAGATTAGACCACCAGTCAAAGTACCACTCAAACCCAACGAAATACCACAAGGAATATGGGACACCATCACAATGGACTTCATCACAGACCTTCTGACGTCAAAAGAATATAATAGCATCCTTACTGTCATGGATCAACATAGCAAAGCAATCATCCTCTCTCCTTGTAACAAGAATATTACAGCAGTTGAGACAAGTCAACTACTCTTAGACAATATATGGAAATGTATGGGTTTTCCCTTAGCAATAATCTCAGATTGAGAACCACAATTCGCAGCACAAGTTATGCAAGAACTTTGGAGAAAACTGGGAATCAAACAGAAATTATCCACTGCCTTCCACCCACAGACAGATGGAGAATCCAAATGAGTTAACCAGGAAATTGAACAGTACCTTTGCATCTGTGGAAATTTCCAACAAGACAATTGGGCTACATTACTCCCTCTTATTGAATTTGCACATAACGCATGACCACATCGCAGTATACACCGATCCCCCTTTGAAATCTGGTACGGGTTTCACCCAACATTTAAACCACCACTACAACTACAAACCAGACTACAAAGTGTGGATGAACACATTAAATACCTAGAACAAATTTGCAAAGAAGTCACGGCAGCACTTCATATTGCTGCATGAGAAATGAGAAGTGGAGGACCGCCCACATTATCACATACATTCCACAAAGATGACCTAGTACTCTTGGAAGCAACCAACCTACAGACTACCCACCCAAAAGCAAAACTCGCACTGCAACGCTACAGACTGTTTAAAGTCCTGTGGGCTTCCCCAACAAATTGTAAACTTGCATTGCCACCACAAATGAGGATTCACCCGGTATTCCACAACTCACTACTAAAACCCTACATTGAAACATCTGCACATGGACCAAACTTTGCACAACCTCCTCCAGAAATCGTAGGAGGAGAAGAAGGACATTATGAAATTGAGAAATCCTTCAGTCATGACCCACAAGAAATAAGAGAAGCACTGAATACCTGGTCCATTGGAAAGGCTACACCAATGCAGACCGCACTTGGGTACCAGCCAAAGAATTAACCCACATGAAAGAACTAGTCCAAGAATTCCTCTCTAGGCAGAAGCCTAAAGAGAAGATACAAGTGTTGCAGGCACAACAGAAACCTAAAGAGGGGATACTGTCAAGGACGGAGTCCACAACATCCCGCATTCAAAGAATCCCAAGTCCAAGTCCCCCCAAAGCCACCCCTAAGCTAAAGTATAGTCACGTGGTAGAATCCACTCTTTAACCACGTGACCCTGGGAAACTATCACCTGACCTGTCACGTGTTCAATCACATGACATCTCAACAACTTTGGGATCACATGATATACAAGCATGTGACCCTGGGAAAGTATCACATGACCTACCAAGGGATTGGTCATCGACACAATCACAAGTCGCTACATGATCACCTGATTGAATGTGCTTCAGATGCGTGCCTAGTCCATTGATCGGCATGTGGAAGACCATGGGAACAATCAACAAATCAACAAATCAACGAACAAGTCACAAGACTGTGGAGCACAGTAAAGTTGCTCACCCGCTACCTGTATTTGTACCTGCCCTAAAGTATGGGCCACCCGTTTGAGTATGTATGCCTGCCCTAAACATGTATACACAGACCACCCTGTATTAGTATATAAGACCTGTGAAATTGAGTGAACAGTCCTCAGACTGTTCTCTTGTCTACCCCTACCATTGAGCATCCAAGTCTTTACCTTGTGCTCCTCTTGACCAACATCTCTTTGATAATTCTTTGGATCAGTTACCTTCACCTCAAATATCAAGTCATTGCCCACTGCTTGCCATAAACAGTAGTAGGTCTTGACAGATAGCCAGTCCAGGTTGCATATGTAAAATATCTTCCATATGAGTGTTCCTGTGAATGACAAAGATACCTTCTTCCATAAAATATAAGTGTCCGCAAAGGGTAGCGATATGTCTGTCCAAAAAGTCATATGCTACTAATGGGACAAGGGCTCCTTCGAAATGGATGAGCCAATCAGGGGGAAACTGTCCGAAAATAGACTTGATTGAGTTGATGAAGGAAGACTCAAGATACCTGAAGGGGAAGGAAGCAGAGTGGGGATGTCTGCCAACCTTGGCACAAAGGTTAATAGAAGGAAGAGGGCCATTAGATTTAACCCAAATGTTATGGAAAATGTCAGCCTGAAAAGGGGTGATGAAGGAGATGGGGTGGTTGTTGAGGTTGATGATATAAGGGAGGGAGCAGAGGAAGTCTTGTTCGATGAACTCCTCTTGAGATACCCAAAAATTTTCACCACGATCATAGATGATGGTGTACTGGTGGGGGTGATGGTTGACGGTGAAGGTACAGGTGGGGGCATGGAAGAGGTTGGGGAAAAGGTCAGCTACAGGTTGCTCAAGTAAAAGTGGTAGTAGTCTGACCAAGGGTGAACACAGTTCAGGGGCAGGAGACGGGATGGTGGCAACAGGGGCTTTGACAATAGGCAATAGAAGGGGGGTGGCTGAGATGTCCTCAAGGATAATGTGTTCTCTAAGATTGTGTCCAAGGTGCTGGTGGACAAAGGAATCTTGAGTGGGCGCTGGGAGGAGGTTCTCTTTCTCGTCTTCATGGTAGGCGGGCTTGTAGGTGGAGACATGGATGAGGATGTCAAGACTATTGTTTGGGGCGGGGGAGATGGGAGCACTAGTGATGATATAAGCAGGGCTGTCAGGGACATTGAGGAAGGGGAAGTCTTCAACGTTGTCAAAGGTGGACCAGACAGGAGCAGGGGATGGGGAATACTGGAGTTTGGGGGACTGAGGGGTGATGGGCTGGAAGATGTGGGCAGTGACGTCAAGAGGACTTGGGTAATTCCAAGTGTTGTGAGGGCTTTGAAGGACCTCGAGGATGGCAGCGGTGGCGTCCGCAATGTTCTGCTGGTAAACATTATCAAGGGTGGACCAGAAGGCGACAGAGATGTGGGAGAGGGCAGGGGAGGTGATGGCGGTGGACTCAGAAGTGTGGAAAGACACTTAATACTCAATTAGCTCCACTATAGAGACTGTTCTAATGTTGAGACTCACTACTGTTTACAATAGTAGTGGAGCGACAACGTAGTATTTGAGGTGGAGGTAATTGATCCAAAGGATGAGCAAGGAGATGTTTAAGAGGAGGATGGTGAGATAAAGGCTAAGGTGCTCAATGATTGGGGGGTAGACAAGAGAACAGTCTGAGGACTGTTCGCTCAATTTCACAGGTCTTATATACTAATACAGGGTGGTCTGTACATACATGTTTAGGGCAGGCATACATACTTAAATGGGCAGCCCATACTTTAGGGCAGGTACAAATACAGGTAATGGGTGAGCGACTTTACTGCACCCCAAGGTCTTGTGACTTGTTTATTGATTTGTTGATTTGTTGATCGTTCCCACAGTCTTCCACATGCCGATCAACAGACTAGGCGCATGTCTGAAGCATATATGATCAGGTGATCATGGAGTGACTTGTGATTGTGTTGATGACCAATCCCTTGGTAGGTCATGTGATACTTTCCCAGGGTCACGTGCTTGTATATCACATGATCCCAAAGTTGTCAAGGTGTCACATGATTGAACACGTGATAGATCATATGATGGTTTCCCAGGGTCATGTGGTCAAGGAGTGGATTCTACCACATGACTATACTTTAGCTTAGGGGCGGGTTTGAGAGGACTTGGGCTTGGGATTCTTTGAATGCATGATGTCGCGGACTCCATTCTCAACACTCTAACTCTTTGTACATGCAGCATAGCTAAGGGCCCATTTGGGAACTTTTTCAGGTAGATTGCATTCTGTGTGTGATCTCTATTTGGAGGGTGCCAGATAGAGATACTATTTTTATGTCCCAGATATTTTTTGTGTTATCCAAATGCACTGTTTTCACGAACCAAATAGAGTTAGGCCACATCACAAATGTGTGACTGAGTGTTACAACACATAACTGGGAATGTGCATGTGAGGGGAAATATGCAAACATGTTGTCACACGCACCATCACAGAAATGCAATCTTGACAAAATTGAGGGTCGGAGGTGCATTTGGACTTGGCTGACGTTTTTTCAAACGAAATATAATTTCACACACATGAAATGTTTGCCGAACAGCACTTTTTTCCCCCTCAAACAATATTTCGACAAGATATCATTTTGGCTAGTATCTCGAGGTACAAACTGGTTCCCGAACAGGCCCTAAACCTGTACTCAGACCTATGCTTCCATGCTGCAGATCCACGCTTACACATGTCAACTTTGTCTTGTATTGGGTATTTCTAACAAAAGCTTCAAGAATGAAGATTCAAGGGGGTGCCAGACCGGGATTCTGGGATAGGGGGTTAGATAGTTAGTCCATCCCCCAACCGCAGAATGAAAAAAGTTGACCCTCCAAAAAAAGAAATCTGAGGTCAAAAAGTTTTATTTTTTGTCAAAATGTGCCACATCTGTTTGGGCAGAGAGCTAAGTGATGGGAAGAATGGAGATCGGTGGCAGTGACATGGCATGCAACAGGGGTGGAATGGAGACCTGGCAGGAAGCCTGGCAGTCCGTTTGGTTGAGACTAATGAGTGAACTGGAGTATGGAGAGCACAATGGGCCCTCCCTAGTATGGTAAGGGCATGCGCTTACTGTCATGATGAAGCATCGGGCTTGCCAGACAAGAGGGGGGGATCAAGGACCTGACAATGAAAAGAAAATGAATGTGCTGGGCTCATTCTGATCCCAGCGTCCAGCATGTACTCACCTTACATGGATTCAACCTGCCTGTTGTAATCTCCAAAACCATGTTAGACACTATGAAATGCTTTCCAGAACCTAGAGATAGGGCCAGTGGTGTTAATGCTATAGTGAGTACACAATAAAACCGGAAATCATTGAGACTCACTGAGGTTTAGGGACCATATGACAACCTCACTGTCATTGATGGAAAGGTCCAATGCCCAGATTGTGGCGAATGCATCAAGGTTGGCATGGGAGGTCTACAGAATTTTGTGAAACAGCACAAACCTGGAGTCAGCAAAGCATGCCACCTAAATCTCAAGAGAAAGAATAAAGCTACTGCTCACAAGGAATCTCAGCCAGGGCTTCTGTCGTTCTTCACAAAGCAACCAAAGCACCTCATCCCTCCAACTATTCCTATGCCGGCCCCTGTGATTGCATATGCAGTGGAATCCTGATCCTCTACGACTTATGCGACTGGAATTGCACCAATGACAGCACCCTTGCTGCCTAATACACCTGCTGTCAATATTCTCATGACACTGGAGAAGGCAGTTGAAGGCTTACCTGTCCTTCCTGATACAAGTGATACTGATGAAATCACAGTGTTCTCTGTGAACATCCCCACCAATTAGAATAAAGAGGAGGCTTGGGAATACCTTGACCCGATCCTCAATTGCTTTTTAGGCTTTGGAAGGACAGCAGACAGCATTTATGACAAGTTATGTGGTGGAGAGAGGGGGTTACTGGTGATGATCCAATATCTTAAAGAGTTTGTTGGCTGGTATCAGATAGATGGCATGCTCCTGGAGGGAAAGATACAAAGATTAGTAAATGTTATTCGGACACAGTAAGTGGCTATGACCAGATCCAAGTATACTTGCCTTTTACTTATATTGGACCTGTGCAGCAGTGGCAGCATAACTGCAAACCATTCCAATGTTACAACCGAAGTTACTATCATCTCAGATGATGATGCTGGTGATGAATTGCAATCTGAGACACCAAAGAGGGTTGTCAGTTTCAAGAAATGGCACACTTCCAACACACCTTATAAACCATGCCCTGGATATGAACTCCACTTCCCTCTTGGCCAGCAGGCCCACACATCATATCCATTCGCCCTCCATACCGTCCTTTCCTTGACCTGGGATTACAGTGGGTGCCGCAATGCCTTTTTTCTCATCTCACATATGTACACTGGTGTTGCTGGAAGGAATGGCCGATGCATGCAATGTGATGCATGTGATGACCTGCATAATAATGAGTACCTTCAGAAGATTGTTGCAAGAATGAAGAATGGCATACATGAAAACATACCACTCATCTACAATGGTGTTGGTGGCCTCATTGACATTGTGCACCAGAAGACATGAGCAATCGATGATCTTCGCCTCTCTTGTCTTAATGACTTTAAAAAGCTGGCAGGAAAAGAAGGAAAAATCAATATACACAAGCAACTTCTGTTGGCTATCTTGTTGCAGCGCATTGCTTGTGTCAACCAAGTTCTGCATGTGGAGTTCTATCATGGCGTTGGCATTTATACAATGCTGGAACTGATCAAGAAAGCTGCAGAGGGGACATACCACCCAAATGGATTTGATGAAGAGGAGGACCTACAAGCCTTATTATTCTTATGCCTGGGTGGTGCACAAGTCGCAGATGTTGCCCATTGTATATTCAGAACACCTGCAGCCTCTACAATTCGGAGACACAGCATTATACCCCAACTTATTGCATCTCCTTCTTTCCCTACATCCCATGAAGTTGAGTCCAACATCGCAGCAAGTTTCAAGGCCATTCAGGATATCCTTGGGGCGTCTACACAAAAGGTGTTCCATGCCATGTTAATGTTTGATGAGATCTCAGTGGAATGCTGTCCACGTTGGGATGACAAGACCAACAAGATACTTGGTATGTGCCGCAAGCATGGTCAAGGTACCAGCCTTGAGTTTACGAGCGAAGATGATTTACAAGCAATGTGGGAGGAGTTGCAAAGTGGGAAAATTCATCTGGAACATGAAGTGCGTCTTCCCATTTTGTTTAAGTTCATTGATGATCTCATATTCTGTGATCCTGGCCTGATACTACTAGGCCACTGTCAGTGCGATAGGTGTCCTAAGTCTGGCACTGCAACTGTACAGTGCATGTCTGATTCTCATCTCCGGAAGCTGTAAGCATGAGATAGCAGATGAACACACTGCATTGCTCCAGGCTGTTGTCAATGCCACAAATGATGACCCAAACTTGAATACACTTCAAGTTATCTCTTTGGCATCAGATGGGGAGTCTCGTCATGGGAAGGCACTGGCAAAATTGACATATGTCATGCCCCTTGCCCCATCCTCACCAATCTACGATCAACTTTCCCATCTTGACCTAATGGACTATTTTGTTGGGCCGGACAACATCACTGCGGACAAAGACTACAAGCATGTTTTCAAATGGCTGCGCAATGCTATTCTTCATAAGAATGGCTGTGTTGTTCACAGTGTCCACCTCATGCATGGACTGATTCGCAAGCACCTCAGCGATAGTGGTTCCACTAACACTCACATCAACTACATTCTCGATCCCACTGATAAGCAAGACGTTGTACTTGGATATGCTCTCCTGAAAGACCTTTGGTCTCTACCCCTGGCCAATCCTGTTTCAAGCACCCCGACATACATCCAAGCACATGAGGCACTGCGTATCTATGGCAAACTGGCATATCACCTTGTATTTCCATACATATGGATCGAGCTTTCACTTTCCAAGCAGCTCAAACATCTGAGTGCGGCGATACATCTCACCTTGGCACTCTACATTCTTGATGATGCATGTTCACAGTTTATTCTGACCCCTCTCTTCGTCAACATCGCTATAATGGTTAAGAATGCATTTTTCTGCATTGCAAAAGTGAAAATTGATCACCCAAACCACCCATTCTTCTTGGTCTTGCTGGGAACCGATCACTTGGAATCTCTCTTTGGAATTCTTCACACAATGGTAGGTAATGACACTAATCTTGACATTTTACAACTGGCTCTTCAAATCACATCAACTACGGAAGTCTCAACCATTCTGGCCAAGCACCCAGAATGGGACAGGGGCCCTTGTTGTTTGTGCCTTCCTACAGTTACCAAAAACCTGGACGAACTATCAAAGACTCTTGACCATATAGGGCCAAGAGCATATCTGTGTTCTGACAGGCTCCATCCATCCGGTTTAACATTGGCGACACCATGGAAGCGCAGGCAGCACACACTGGAGCACAAGTACCCATGGATCAAACTTATCCTCCAATCCATATCGTCCACCAAGAACATGTCAATTCTGGCACCATATGGAATAAGCCTTGTGTCTCCATCTCTCACAGGTGGGGTCAATGACGCAGGCACGGCAGAAGACACTCCCTCCCACCAATCAAACAGTGCTATGTGTCCTTCTGAGGTGCTGGGTACAACGTTAGGCATATCAGAACTTGAGGATGCTGCAGCTGAGAATCAATGGTGTAACAGCACAACCTATGGGCAGGGCACATTCCCACATTCAGTACAGATTGGGGGAATGACAATGAAGAAGTCCTGTGCCATCGCCCAACAGTTTCGCTATGTGACATCAGCAAGCTCAGCTGACCGACTTCACCATGTAGCCCAAGAGAGCCGATTCAAGCCTACTCGTGGTCTTAGAGTTCTCCAATCCAGGGCAGGAGATGCACATGTCAACGCACCCACACTATCTGTCCTTCAGCCCATTGCAACTGTTATATTATGTGAGGGAAAGCTATTCTTATGTATTGCCAAGGTCAATGGCCTCTTTCTTGATCATCAACCTGTCGACGATATCCCCCTTTCAATACTCTCTGATAAGACTGCTCAGGTGTTGTACCAAGGGTTGCTGTCACGGACTGCCCCTCTTCTTACCTAATCTTTTCCTTCCTTTCTTGTACTCGACTCCGGACCGCTCTGCCCATGCTTACCTAATTTACCTATGGACTGTTCTCACGTTTTCTAGAGACTTCCATACACTTCCATGACCTTCCATTACCTTCTCTGACCTTCCGTTGCTTTCCACGATGTTCCAGTAGCTTCTATGTCTCTTTGTATATATACTACTTTGAGTAGCATAGAATGAGTTCCCTAAGCTCATTCTATTCATGCAATACAGGCTATTGCTTTCCTATCGAACGTGTGCAGCTTCCTCCTGAAAGAACCCTCTTTGCGATAGTCGACTTAGTCGCTATTTGCCTCTCATCTCTAAACGTCTTCAAGATCATGTGTTGTATCTTGCTTGATTCCAAGTCGCGTCAACCTGTGTAATCTTTACTCACTCCCAGATAAGTCACGTGATGTATCACATGACCTCCTTTGACCTTTCAAATAATCACGTGACGTCTCACGTGATTAATCCTGACACCCAACACCTGACACCCGCCTTTCCTCTTTGGAACGCCAACATGATTACCACATTAGGACGACCTCCTAATCGAGACATCGGGTCAACTTCCTATTTGGGAAATACCCCTGTCCAGAAACCCCAGAAACCCCAGAACTAAGACGACTGAAAGACACGGTGACCTGACCGTGACATTAGAATGAGCTTCCTTTTCAAAATGACTTCAACTCCCAGAGATGTGAAAGGAAAAAGCCGATCCAAGGATTGGCGTATCCACTATCTACCTGAAACCAACGACATTTCCCCAGAAGCTTTGAGTAATCTCAAATGTCCATTTGACACAATTCCCAAACCCAAAGACAGCATACCTGCTGAATTCACCAACAACGTGTGACACTTGCTCAGTAGTCAAGAGACTGGAGCACCTTACACTGGCTACTATGCTAGACTTAACAATGCATTGGTATCTGTCAGCAACGTCTATGGCGTATGGTTTGAAGTACGCGTCCAAGGAAATAAGTTTGAATGCTTTCGACTGGCTTGAAATGAACTAGGACTCAAGAACCATCCTCTTCCAGGAATAAACTTCATTTTGCTTGAACAAAGTGGAGAACCCTCTTGACCACCGTCTTGCGCTGAAGGACCGTCCCAACCTCAAACTACACTGTTTGAGGAAGCCATAAAAGCGGCAACAGAAGTAGTTCAAAGGGAACAAAAAGAAAGACCCCCGACGCCATTCGATGATCCTTCTAGCGACGAAGAAGAAGAAGAAGACTACAGACCAAAGTACAAAGACGTCTTTGGATCCTTTGGAATGCGATCATCCCAAACAGCATGCGATAAACCTCCCTGCCGACCTTGCGGCACTGGGGATGACCCCTTTTCTCTTGAAAATCTTCCCCAAAACGATAAGGAAGATAAAGCATGCCGACTCGAAGGTATCCACCCCGATAAATTCAATGGAGATTGCTCCCAAACCACAAGGTTCTTGGCTACCTTCAATCGATTCATGCTTATGAACTACAGGGCCGACATCGCAAAAGACCCGATCATGCACAGCATCTACTTCCTCTCACTCTTGGAAGGACCAAAATGCAAAGGATGGGTCGATGCAGCTGACAGGTGGCTTCGCCATGTTGTGGAAGATCCCAGCATGATTCCACGCCGATCCAACGCCTGGAAAGAACTTGAGAAACGTTTCAAGGAAGCTTTCTCTGACTACACTGAGTGTAAAAGGGCCCAAGACGAACTGAAGAAACTCAAAATGAGGAATGACAATCTTGACGAATATCTTGCCGCATTCGAAACCCAAGCACTACATGCTGACATAGACATGAATGACCACACAAATCTTCGAACTTTCGCCCTTGGTCTTCCACGATCACTCGCTGATGCATGTATCAAGATGGAAAACCCCAAGACCTATGAACAATGGAGGGCTACAGTTCAACGCCAACAGAAGATTTACTTGAAAACCAAGTCGCTTCATTCAGAGTATGGAACCTTTAACAACCGTACTCAAGGACAAGGACAAAGACAAACTTCTGGATGGGTCTGGCGTCGCCCTGGAGGCAACAACCCCAGATCCAACAATCAGAACTGGCACGGACCAGGAAATCGCGCACCTCCTCAACCACGTCTTCCCCCCTGAGATGACAATGCTATGGATACTTCCGCTGTCATCCGCAAGGCTACAAATGACAAAGAACATGAGGAGTACCAGAAGACGGGCCGATGCTTCAAATGTAGAAAGCAAGGCCATCTTGTTCGCAATTGTCCTAACAAGAAGACATGCACTCGCACAACTTGCACTGTCCAAATTGAAGACGACGAGAAACCAACCACTCCTGAGCCCTCCTCCCCATCCACGTCTCTTGCTGCGCGAGTAGCATGTCTGTCAGAAGAAGATTGATGCGCTTTCATGGACGAAATGCGTTCTCTTGGAGAAGACATGGATTTTCAGGCCGCCTGAGTATTACAGCTCTTGCTTGGGCAGTTCTCAATAATTCTGGTTCTATGTACATAGCTCAAAAACATGCAATACAAGTTCCCTTTCAGCTACAAACCAGAAGAAAACGAGTCGATCGAAAAGCACTCCTTGACAGTGGTGCAACAGAATGTTTTATCCACCTGTGCACAGTAAAACAACTCAAATTGGCCACATGAACATTACCTAAAGTGCGGAAGGTTCAAAACATGGATGGAACTGATAACAAAGCTGGACAAATTCTAGAAGCGGTAGACCTAACAGTTAATAATAATGGAGAACAAGCACTCCACACCTTCTACGTCGCAGATATTGGACAAGACAATTTCATTCTCGGCTACCCCTTCCTTGAAGCTTCAAATCCAGATGTAGATTGGTGAAATGGTTGCATAGATGGCTTTACCACAATCTCAACAGCTAAAGCTAACAATTGGCGACCTATTCTTAAGGGGACTAGACAAATTGAAGCCACACCAATCTGGGTAAAATCGATACCTGGGTGGGAAGAAGGCGATGAGGTCTGGTTACAAACTAGAATTGCCAAAATGACAGTTGCTTTACAATTGGCCCAAGATGCTGCTGACAAAAAGAAACACACTTGGCAAGAGATCGTCCCAGAACAATATCATCGTCATGGAAAAGTCTTTTCTGAAGAAGCTTCTGAACGTTTCCCTGATCGACGACCTTGGGACCACGCAATTGAACTAACAGAAGACGCTCCCACCTCAATCAATTGCAGAGTTTACCCACTATCTCCTAAGGAAAAAGAAGAACAACGCGAATTCCTCTCTCAAAACCTACATCTACAAAGAATTCGTTGCTCCAAATCACCCTACGCAAGCGGATTCTTTCTCATCTGAAAGAAAGATGGCAAGTTTCGTCCAGTTCAAGACTACCGGAATTTGAACAAATGGACAATTCCCAACAAATACCCCTTGCCACTGATTTCAGAACTCATCTACGACCTAGCAGAGAAACGTCTCTTCTCAAAGTTCGACATTTGATGGGGATATAACAATATTCGCATTAAAGAAGGCAACGAATACAAGGCCGCTTTCAAAACTAGCGAAGGACTTTTTGAACCGACGGTTATGTTCTTTGGACTAACCAACTCCCCAGCTACTTTTCAAACAATGATGGACAACATCTTTCAAGATGAAATTGCTCAGGGATGGCTTCGCATTTATATGGATGACATGATTATCGCCACAGAAGATGATAAAGTCCTTCATGAACTTCGCGTCAACCATATTTTAGACAAACTTGAGAAATTTGATCTATTCCTCAAACCAGAAAAGTGCAAATTTCACCAATGAGAAGTTGAGTACCTAGGAGTACTCATCAGAAACAGAACCGTCAAAATGGACCCCATTAAAGTTCAAGGCATTGCCAACTGGCCAACACCTCTAACCGTCAAAGATGTGCGAAGTTTCTTGGGATTTTGCAATTTCTACAGAGCGTTCATTAAAAACTTCTCTGATATTGCCTGTCCATTAAACGATCTAACACGTAAAAATGAACAATTCATCTGGACAGATGAACGCAATAACGCCTTCCTGGAACTCAAAAAAGCATGCAGCAACTACCCTGTCCTTCGCACCCCAGATTGGACCAAACAATTTGTTATGGAAACTGACGCATCTGGCTATGCCCTTGGAGTAGTTATTGCCCAAGAATTTGAGGACGGCATTCACCCCATTGCTTTTCACTCCAGAAGCCTCCTTCCCGCAGAAAAGAATTACAATGCATATGACAAAGAACTCGCTGGTGTAATCTTCGGATTCAAATGCGGTCGCCCACTATTTCTTGGAGCCACACATGCTATTCGCATTCATACTGATCACAAAAATCTACAGTATTTTCGCGATCCACGAAAGATCACTGGATGACAGGCCAGATGGATAGAATTCTTACAAGACTTTGACTACACACTTGAGCACATCCCCAGATCAACAAACACCGTTGCTGATTTGTTGTCGCAAAGAAAAGACCTTAACAAGGGGGTAAATACCAATGAACCACATATTCTTCTCCCTGACCACCTCTTCACACCAACAAAAACTACACATGTCAACAAAATTTTCCTTGAAGACGACCTAGATTTGAGATGAGACATCCTTCAAACTCTTCACGATTCTCCCGCAGCTGGACATCCTGGCATATCGAACACTTGGGAACTTGTTCGCGAACAATATGAAGGACCCAGACTTAGAGAATTTGTGAAACAATACATTAAAGGATGCGCTCGTTGTCAAGAATCCAAGACCAACGTACATCAATCAAAAGCACCCTTACAACGTTTTGATACACCTGTTGAAGAAGGCCCCTTTCAATACGTATCGATGGACCTGATTACAGACCTTCCCAAGTCACAAGGCTTCGATTCCATTCTTACAATTGTCGATCAAGGCTGTTCTAAAGCAGCTAAATTCATCCCTTGTACAAAAATGATCAATGGAACAGGTGTAGCCCTCAAATATCTGAAACACCTTGTACCTTGGTTCGGACTTCCCAAAAGGATCATCTTGGACTGCAATCCCCAGTTCACCTCTACATTCGTGAAAGAAATATGCAAAGGACTTGGAATCCAACAAAATCTTTCTACAGCCTTTCACCCTTGTACTGATGGACAAACAGAACACATGAACGCTTGGGTTGAGCAATACTTGTGACCTTGGACATCTGGGAAACCTTCCGCTTGGAGTCAACTACTACCTATCGCTGAATTTGCTCACAACTCCTGGAAACACGATATTGCTCACTGATCACCTCATGAACTTCTGATTGGAATCAAACCACAGGTGATTCTGAAACATCTAGAATCTCCTACCCCTGCTGCGGAGACATGTTTATGCCTCCTGGATGAAGCAAGGCAGTCGGCTCAAAAACTTCTCCAACACGTACAAAACCGCAAGGACAACAAGAAACTGACGGAAATTAAAGAAGGTGACCAAGTCTGGCTTGAAGGTCGCAACCTCACTATCGCCGGCAATCGCAAACTTTCCCCAAAGTGATATGGACCCTTCAAAGTTTCACAAAAGATCAGTCCCATGGCCATGCAACTTGCACTTCCTCCATTGATGAAAATTCACAACGTGTTTCACATGGACCTCCTCCTTCCATATAAGGAAACGGAGCAATATGGCACACCCTTTACATGACCACCTCCGATCATTGATAGCAAAGAAGAGTACGAAATCAAGAACATTCTAGATGCATGGCATTATGGCAGAAGACGAAAACTTCAATACCTCATGCATTGGAAGGGCTATCCACACTCCGACAACTCCTGGATTGATCACAAGGACTTACACGCCCCAGACACATTGGCAGACTTCATGTTGACAAACTCCGCTACAGCTGGACAACCTATCGTATAAAGAGACCACTAAAATCTCTCAAACAATTCTCATTCCCACTTCACTCTGGCTCTTCAATACTTTGCAAAAGCCCCTCCAATCTACTGCCCCCTTTGCGTCGACCATACAAACCAACTTTTCGCTTTCCATATACCACACGACTGTCCAACAATGTCTTGCTTGTCCTCCCCCATCTTCATCCCATTGCATTCGTCCTCTCCTACCTACAGTGCTGGCAACACTCCCTACGTCGTAACCTCCCCTCCTCCGGACAGTCCTACCAGCGATGAACTGGCGCTCCCCCACAAGCAAATGATCAAGCACATCGCTCGCCTCCTCAATATCGAGGAAGCAGAAGTCCGCCGCCAATTTCCTACCGTCCGCTTGCTCCTTCCCATTGATAGATCCCCTCCCGCTCCTACCTCTGTCCTCACCCCCGACATGCTTATGATGGCCTATCTCAGCACAACGTTCCACGATGTTGATGATTACAAAGGCATCCATGCCTCTCCACCAACTGCGTATCCTGGGACAGAACTTGCAGACTATGTCGACCCAACTTACCCCAACAGTCCTCCCATTCTGAGTCCCAAGCCACTTCCCGTTCCTCCCCCTCACTTCCATGACAGCGTGTCAATCACGCCCCTAGTCATGTCCGCAACCAACTCCACGTACACCTTGCCAGTCATCCCCGCCTTTATTGAGGACGTCCCATCTTGCTCCCCTTCTCCCATTTCCCCCATGGCCATGGTATTATACCAACAGGCCAAGACTAACACACTGGAAGCAAAGGCGATGGATGCTGACATAGAAGGACAGACTCCCAGTCCCAACGGCCCTCAACCAGGAGTCCACCCAGGACCCAGATGGAAGGACAACTTTGACGCTGTCGGAACCCGCCATTTCTTTGTCATCTCTGATGGTGAAGAGGACGTCATCGCCCCCTTCATCTCCTACGATCTCCATGCCACCTTTCCCGAACTCCTTGCTACTAATGGCCACAGTTGTGTGGTCCACTCTTGTCCTCTTCACGCTTGCCCAGTTGGACAACACCACACTGCCATATCCCCCAAAGACGAACTGCTACTCACCAGTGGTATGCAGTTCACCGACCTCGTTGACTGGGCCCTACGCACGGAAGACGACGCGACACTTATTGGGGAAGTCCAATATTTCTGCGCCCACAACTCCAAAGCCACACAACTTGCTTGTCGCATCGGAGTTCTTAAAGAGTCCCTGCAAACCGAAAGACTGGCCATGTACCAGAGCTCAGAACGACTTGCCACCGCCAACACCATTGCCCACATCTGTCGCCGCATCGACCGCGACATGCACCAAGCCCCTTATTTCAAAGGCAAGAGAGGACAAAGGGCTCAAACCGCCATCCGTGACCGTGCCCTACATGCCTGGGGCAAAGACAACAACAAAATGTGCGATTGGTGTGGCAAGACGGGTCACAACATAGAAGAGTGTTACTCCCTGTCGAGACCTACTACTGTTTATTGTAGCAGTGACGCGACGATGATATATTTGAGGTGGAGGTAACTGACAAGGAGACAGAGGTGGGTGATGTAGAGAACGAGGAGTGCAAAGAAGAGTTGAGCTTGTAAGGGCTCAATTGTGGGGGGCAGACAAGAGAACAGTCTGAGGAC